>Ga0209913_1000052_pt1 | contig 150445 bp, 142 predicted proteins | sample PersoiDNA2013203_FD_185805 | JGI IMG/M metagenome (GOLD analysis project Ga0209913, IMG submission 185805) | Permafrost soil microbial communities from the Arctic, to analyse light accelerated degradation of dissolved organic matter (DOM) -... | ecosystem: Environmental > Terrestrial > Soil >...
CGAAGCCTAAGGGCGGATACGGCATCCAGTTACCCGGTCTTGATATGCCTACCAAGATTTTGACAGCGGTCGATACCGTCCGCAATATCGCGAACGGCATGAAGGGAATAATACAAGGTCGGATTAGCGCGCAGCGCGTAATCCGACTACACCACAATCACTCCTGCTTCAAATCCTCGGGCTTGATGGCCCACAGCCCCGGCAAGTTGCGCCAGTAGCCGTACGCATCCATGCCGAAGCCGACGACGAAGCGGTTCGGGATTACCAGGCCGACGATGTCCGCCTGCACGGGCTTTTTTTTGCCGATGGCCTTGTCGGCAAACACGGCCAGGATGACTTCCGAGGCACCCATGTCCAGCAAACGCTGCTTGACGTGCGCCAGGGTTTCGCCTTCGTCGAGAATATCGTCGAGCACGATGACGGTACGGCCCGCCACGTTCGAACGGGGGATGACTTTCCACACCACTTCGCCACCCTTGTCGTCGTCGCCGTAGCGGCTCACATGGATGTAGTCGAATTCGAGCGGGAAGCTCAGTTGCGGCAGCAGGTTGCCCGTAAAGACGACGGCGCCGCCCATCACGCCCAGCACCAGCGGGAATTCCTTGGAATCCGCGGCGTTGAAGCGCGTGTTGAGGACATCGGCCATGCGCGTGATCGACGCCTGCACGGTATCTTGGTCGAACAGCAGTTCCGCGTTCTTGATCAGGTCACGGGCACGGTTGTGATGAAATTCTTGCATGGACTCTTGCATGGCGATGAATAGGGCTGATGGTCAATGCCGGTATTATCCCGCAATTTCGCCTTATTTGTAATCGCGCATGTCGTCGATGACCTTGCCATCCTGCGCCAGGCTGCCCACGGCCACCAGCACCACGTCGCCGCGCAGCTTGGTCAGTTCGCGGATCGAGCCGATGATGGCTTCCACGCCGCTGGCGTCCGTCGGATCGTCGACTTCGCAATGCAAAGCCATCTCGTCGTTGGCCATGCGTCCCGATACCACCAGCCGCGCCTTCTTGATTTGCGGATGGCGGCGCGCGATGTCATGCACCTGCGACGGATGCACGAACATGGCGCGCACCTTGGTGGTCTGGTCGGCGCGTCCCATCCAGCCTTTGATGCGCGTATTCGTGCGCCCGCACGGCGAATCCGGCGCGCCCAACAGCACGGCCGACAGATCGCCCGTGGCGAAGCGGATCAGCGGATAGTCGGCATTGAAGACGGTGACGACGACTTCGCCCACTTCGCCCGGTGCGACGGGAATGCCGCTGCCCGGATGGACGATTTCAAGCAGGACGTTTTCATCGACGACCATGCCCGGATTGAGCTTGCCATTGCTGGCCGTTTCATAGGCGATGCTGCCGATGTCGGCTGAGGCATAGGTCTGGAACACGTGCGGCACGCCGTTCTCGGCAAACCAGCTGCGCAGGGATTCGGGCAAGGCTTCCGCGCCCATCACGGCCTTGGTGACGCTGCTGATGTCGGCGCCCATTTCGCGCGCCTTCTCGATGATCAGTTTTAAAAATGACGGCGTGCCGATATACGTGTCGGGCTTGAGGTCGACCATCGCCTGCACCTGCATTTCCGTCTGGCCGATGCCGGCCGGGATGACGGTGCAGCCGATGCGTGCGGCGCCCCCTTCGACCATGAAGGCGGCCGGGGTGAAGTGATACGAAAAACAGTTCTGCAGCAAGCCGCCGGCGCGCACGCCGGCCGCATACATGGGCCGCGCGAAGCGCCACCAGTCGGGGCCGCGGCCTTCCGGATCAAAGATGGGGCCGGGCGAGACAAACACGCGCGCCAGGGCGTTTTTCGGCGTCGTATTCAAGCCGCCGAACGGCAGTGCGCCGTGCTGCAATTGCTTGAGGTCGGACTTGCGCGTCACGGGCAGCTGCGCCAGCGCGGCGCGGCTGGTGATGTCGGCCGCGTTAACGCCATCGAGAATGCGGGCCCAGCCCGGCGCCTGTTGCGCGCGCGCAATCAGCTGCGGCAGGCCGGCCATCAATTCGCGTTCGCGCGTTTCGGGGGCGCGTGCTTCCAGACTGTCGAGCGTGTCGGTCATGTTGCTGATTCTCCAATGTCACGTTGCATTTTTTTCGTCAGCCCCGCAACAATCAGGCTGTATGAGCGCCGCAGCAGGGCGGCCATTTCGTCATCGTCCAGCGCGTCGGGGCTGGCGACCAGCACCCATTTGGCCCGCGCCAGGTAGGGCGCCGGGCGAAAGCCGGGACGGTCCGTCAATTCCAGGAAGCGTTCCGCATCGACCTTGAAGCTCATGCCGCGCGTGCTGTGGTCTTCCGCGCCGCACAGGGCGAACAGCTTGCCGCCGACGCAAAACGCCAGCACGTTCGTCCATTTGATGTCTACTGTCGCGCCGGGAAAGCCGCGGCACACTTGCTTCGCCCGTTCCAGGTCCATGACGGCAGCTCCTATGTCAGGCCAGCCAGCGCTTGCGGCGGCGGTAGAACTTCATGTCGCGAAAACTCTTGCGCCCGGCGCTGGAGACGCCCAGATAAAACTCTTTGACGTCTTCGTTGCTGGCCAGTTCCTGGGCTTGTCCTTCCATCACGACGCGGCCGTTTTCCAGGATGTAGCCGAAGTCGGCGTAGCGCAGCGCCACGTTGGTGTTCTGTTCGGCCAGTAGGAAAGAGACGTTTTCCTTGTGGTTCAAATCCTTGACGATGCCGAAGATCTCTTCGACGATCTGCGGTGCGATGCCCATCGACGGTTCGTCCAGTAAAATCATCGACGGCTTGGCCATCAGCGCGCGGCCGATGGCGCACATCTGCTGCTCGCCGCCCGAGGTATAGCCGGCCTGGCTGCTGCGCCGCGTTTGCAGGCGCGGAAAGTAGTGGTAGACCTTTTCCAGCGCGTCTTTCAGTTCGCCGCGCGACAGGCTGCGCGTATAGGCACCCGTCAGGAGGTTTTCCTCGATGGTGAGGTGGCCGAAACAGTGGCGCCCTTCCATCACTTGCGACAGGCCCCGCTTCACCAGTTCATTCGGCGTCAATTGATCCACGCGCTCGCCCTTGAACTGGACTTCGCCCTTGGTGACGTCGCCGCGTTCGCCGCGCAGCAGGGTCGAGATGGTTTTCAGGGTGGTCGACTTGCCGGCGCCGTTGGCGCCCAGCAGCGCCACGATCTTGCCTTGCGGCACTTGCAGTGACACGCCCTTCAGGACCAGGATCACGTGGTCGTAGATGACTTCGATATTGTTCACCGACAGGTAGGGCGGTGGGGTGTCTGGTGTTTGCGTGGCAGTGTGGGTCATGGCTGCTTCGTTTTCATGTGATGTTGGTGCTTGTCGGATTACGCCTTCGGCTAATCCGACCTACGTCGTATCGAGGTAGGTCGGATTAGCGCAACGCGCGTAATCCGACACCACTTTGAGAGCCGCTTACTTCATGCACGCCGGCGTGATCTTCTTCTCTTCGGCGTACTTGCCGGACGATTCCTCGACGAGTTTACGCACCAGGGCCTTGTCGCCGACGATCCATTTCGGCGTGATGGCGATCCACTTCTTGCCATCCCACTGCTGCACCTTCACGGCGCCCGAACCTTCATGGTCGTCGCAGCTGGTCTTCACGGTGGGGAACATGCCCAGCGCGCCGACGGCCTTCTGGCGCGCATCGTCGACGTTCAGGTTTTCCAGGCCCCAGCGCATCTGCTCGCCCGTGACAGGCTTGCCCTTGCCGAATTTTTCCTGCGCCACGCGGATCGCTTCCACCCACAGGATGCCGGCCGTCACGCCGCGCATGTGGTAGACGGAGCCGACGCGCGACTGGTCGGACAGGTTGCCCTTGCCGGACGCGTAGAGTTTCTTGCGGATGTCGTCCAGCACGGGGTAGTTGCCCGGCGTATTGAACGTCATCGCCGTGTAGCCCTTGGCCGCGTCGCCCGATGGAATCGTGTCTTCCTCGGAGCCGGCCCACCAGACGCCCAGCATTTTGTCGCGCGGGAAGCCGTTGCGCTGCGCCGTCTTGATGGCAACGGAGTTCATCACGCCCCAGCCCCACAGGATCACGTGGTCCGGCTTGGCCTGGCGGATTTGCAGCCATTGCGATTGCTGTTCGCTGCCTGGCGGCGCGACGGGAATTTTCACCAGTTCAAAGCCGTACTGTTTCGACAGTGCTTCGAGTACGGGCAGCGGCTCCTTGCCGAAGGCCGAATCGTGGTACAGGTGGACGATTTTTTTGCCTTTCAGCTTGTCCATGCCGCCATCCTTGTCGCCCAGGTATTTGATCATGGCGGCGGCCTGGCTCCAGTAGCTGGAGATCAGCGGATACACATACGGGAAGACCTTGCCGTTGGCGGCATCCGAGCGGCCGTAGCCGATCATCGTCATGGGGATCTTGTCCTGTGCCACGCGGTCCAGAATGCCGTAGGCGACGCCGGTGGAGAGGGTTTCGACCAGGGTGGCGCCGCCCTGCTTGGTTTTCAGGCGCTCATAGCATTCGACGCCGCGCGACGGGTTGTATTCGGTTTCGCATTCTTCCCAGCTGATCTTGACGCCATTCACGCCGCCGGCCTGGTTGACCAGATTGAAGTAGTCGATGGCGCCGCCGTAGAAACCGGAACCGCCGGCCGCGTACGGACCCACGCGGTAGGAGGGCAGGGCGATGTACTGTTCCTTGTCCTGGGCTTGGGCGCTGCCGGCCATGGTGAGTGCGGCACTGGCGATGGCGGCGGCCAGCATGAGCGATTTGATGTGTTTCATTGTGTGTCTCCTCTTGTTTTATTTGATTTCAAGTCAACCGACATCAGACTGCAAGGTACAAATTTCTAGTGCGGGAAAGGCCACAGGCGCAGTTTTTCTTTCGCGATTTGCCAGAGCCTGGCCAGGCCGTGTGGTTCGACGATCAGGAAGAAGATGATCAGCGCGCCGAACACCATCAGTTCCAGGTTCGAGGCCACGCTGGTCGGCAATGCCAGGCCGTGCGCGATGGTGTTCAGGAAGACGGGCAGCAGCACGATGAAGGCCGCGCCGAGGAAGGAACCGAGGATCGAACCGACGCCGCCGATGATGATCATGAACAGGATGCGGAAGGACAGGTCCAGGTTGTACGCTTCCGGCTCTACCGTGCCCAGGTAGGCATACGCATACAGGGCGCCGGCCACGCCGCAGTAGAACGAGCTGACGGCAAACGCCAGCAGCTTGGTGCGCATCAGTCTGAAACCGATCACCTCGGCGGCCATGTCCATGTCGCGCACGGCCATCCACGAGCGGCCCACGTTGGAGCGGATCATGTTCTTGGCCAGCAGCGCCATGCCGGCGACAATCGCCAGCACCAGCAGGTATTTGCTTTGCGGCGTATCGAACTGGTAGCCGAGGATGGTCATTTTTTGCACCGTGATGACGCCCGAGGAGCTGTAGTTGGTCAGGTACGGGATCTTGGTCAGGCACCAGACAACGAAGAACTGCGTCGCCAGGGTGGAGGCGGCCAGGTAAAAGCCGCGGATGCGCAGCGAGGGCAGGCCGAAGGCGATGCCCACCATGGCTGCACACAGGCCACCGAGGATGAACGACACCAGCAGCGGCAGTCCCGGCAGGCGGGCCATGAAGTTATACGAGGCAAAGGCGCCCACGGCCATGAAGGCGGCCGTGCCCAGCGACAGCTGGCCTGCGTAACCGGTCAATATATTCAGACCCAGCGCTGCCAGCGCGAAGATCAGGAAGGGAATCAGGATCGCCGACAGCATGTAGGGCGAGGCAAAATACGGCAGCAGGAAGACGGCGACTAGGAGCGTGGCCGTCAGCGCCAGGCGGTCCTGGCGGATCGGGAAAATCTGGTTGTCAGCCTGGTAGCTGGTCTTGAATTGTCCTGCTTCACGGTAAATCATGGGATGGTCCTTTGTTCACTGTTGGGGTGTTTGTCGGATTACGCCTTCGGCTAATCCGACCTACGATGCTCTTGGGGCCTTATATTCGCCGGATGATCTTCTCGCCGAACAGGCCTTCCGGGCGCACCAGCAGGAACAGCAGGGCCAGCACATACGGGAACCAGCCTTCGATGCCGCCGCCCACCATGGGGCCGAGGTAGACTTCGGCCAGCTTTTCCGAGGCGCCGATGATCAGGCCACCGACGATGGCGCCCGGCACGGAAGTAAAGCCGCCCAGTATCAGCACCGGCAAGGCCTTGAGGGCGATGAAGGTGAGGGCGAACTGCACCCCGTTGCGCGCGCCCCACAGCAAGCCCGCCACCATGGCCACCAGGCCCGCCACGCCCCACACCACGGCCCAGATACGCTGCAGCGGGATGCCCACGGCCAGCGCCGCCTGGTGGTCGTCGGCGACGGCGCGCAGGGCGCGGCCCACCTTGGTTTTCGAAAACAGCAGGGCCAGGCAGATCACCAGCAGCGCGCAGATGCCGGCCGCCATCAGGTCGAACTGCGAAATGTTGATGTCGAAGCGGTCCATCAGGAACTGCATCGGCACGTCTTCGATGGGCAGGTCCAGCTTGTGCACTTGCGAGCCCCACATCAGCTGCGCCAGGCCTTCGATAAAGAAGGTCAGGCCGATGGTGGCCATGAATAGCGTGATTTCCGGCTGGTTGACGAGCGGGCGCAAGACCACCCTTTCAATCGCCATGCCCAGAGCTATCATGGTGAGCATCGTCAGCGGGATGGCCAGCCATAGCGACAGGCCGAACTTGTCCATGATGCCGACGCAGGTGAGGGCGGCGAAAAACACCATCGCTCCCTGCGCAAAATTGAACACGCCCGAGGCCTTGTAGATCAGCACGAAACCGATCGCCACCAGCGCGTACATGACGCCCGACAGCAGGCCGCCGATCAGCACTTCAAAGAAAAAATTGATATTCATACGGTGTCCAATGTGTCTTAGTGGGCCACGCCGAGATAGGCGTTGATGACATCCTGGTTGCTGCGCACCTCGTCGGGCGTGCCGTCGCCGATCTTCTTGCCGTAGTCGAGCACCACCACGCGGTCGGAGATATCCATCACCACGCCCATGTCGTGCTCGATCAGCACGATCGTCGTGCCCAGCTGGTCGTTGACGTCGAGGATGAAGCGGCACATGTCCTGCTTTTCTTCCACGTTCATGCCGGCCATCGGTTCATCGAGCAGCAAAATTTCCGGTTCGGCCACCAGCGCGCGACCCAGTTCCACGCGCTTTTGCAAGCCGTACGGCAGGCGCCCCACGGGCGTTTTGCGGATGGCCTGGATTTCCAGGAAGTCGATGATCTCTTCGGCCTTCTTGCGGTGCTCGATTTCCTCGCGCCGCGCCGGACCCCAATACAGGGCTTGCAAGAGAAAATTCGACTTCATCTTCAGGTTGCGTCCCGTCATGATGTTGTCCAGCACCGTCATGCCTTTGAACAGGGCGATGTTCTGGAAGGTGCGCGCGATACCGGACTTGGCGGCCGCGTAGCAATCCATGCCGCGCCGGTGTTCGCCCCGATAAATGATCTCGCCCTGCTGCGGGCGGTACACGCCATTGATCACGTTCAGCATCGAGCTCTTGCCGGCGCCATTCGGGCCGATGATGGCGCGGATTTCATGCTGTTTCACGTCAAACGAGATGTCGGTCAGCGCCTTCACGCCGCCGAACGACAGCGAGATGTTCTTCAGGTCGAGGATCACGGGGCCGGTCTTGCGGGCCGTGCCGAAATGGGCGTCGGGTTCGTTCATTTGCATCGTGCTGTGCTCCATCATGCGGCCAGGCCCTGGGGCCGATACGTTTTGCTGTCCCAGATCTGCAGGTCGGCGCTGGTCGAACCGGTGCGGCCATCCTCGAATTTCACCTGGGTCTCGATGAATTGCGTTGCCTTGCCCTCATACAGGGCGGAAATGAGCACCGCGTATTTTTCGGCGATGAATTTGCGGCGCACCTTGCGCGTGCGCGTCAGTTCATCGTCGTCCGGGTCGAGTTCCTTGTGCAGCACCAGGAAGCGGTGGATCTGCGTGCGGTCCATCAGCGGATCGGTCGCCAGTTCCGCATTGACCTGCTCGATGCAGTCGCGGATCAAGCCATAGGTTTCGGCGCGCGCCGCCAGGTCGGTGTAGCCGGCATACGCGATGCCGCGCCGCTCCGACCAGTTGCCCACCGCTTCGATATCGATGTTGATGAAGGCGCACACCTGGTCGCGCGCATGGCCGAAGGCCACCACTTCCTTGATGAAGGGGAAAAACTTGAGCTTGTTCTCGATGTAGTTGGGCGCGAAGATGGCGCCGCACGTCAGCTTGCCGACATCGGCTGCGCGGTCGATGATTTTCAGATGGCCTTCGCTGTCGAATACGCCCGCGTCGCCCGTATGAAAGTAGCCGTCGGCATCGATCACTTCGGCGGTGGCATCGGGACGCTTGAAGTAGCCGCTCATGGTGGCCGGCGACTTCACCAGCACTTCGCCATTGGCCGCCAGTTTGACTTCCACGCCCGGCGCGGGCAAGCCCACGCTGTCGAACTTGATATTGCCGTCCGGCTGCAGACACACATAGGCGCAGGTTTCGGTGGAACCGTACAACTGCTTGAGATTGACACCGATGGAACGGTAGAAGCGGAACAGGTCGGGACCGATGGCGGCACCGGCCGTGTAGGCGACGCGCACGCGCGACAGTCCCAGCACGTTTTTCAGGGGACCGTAGACCAGCAGCTCGCCCAGCTTGTAGCTGAGGCGATCCGCCAGCGGCACGGGCTTGCCATCCAAAATCTGCGCGCCGCAGCGCTTGGCCACGTCCATGAAATGGCTGAACATGTGGCGCTTGATGCTGCTGGCGTCTTCCATGCGTATCATCACGCTGGTGAGCATGTTTTCGAACACGCGCGGCGGCGCAAAGTAGCAGGTGGGGCCGATTTCGCGCATGTCGATCATCACCGTGTCGCCCGATTCGGGGCAATTGACGGTGAAGCCGGCCACCATCGCCTGCGCCAGCGAGAACAGGCAGTCGCCCACCCATGCCATGGGCAGGTAGGACAGGATGTCTTCCTCGTCGGTGAGCTTGTCGAAGGCCACGCCGCCAACGCCGGCGGCCAGCAGCGCCGTATGGCTCTGGCACACGCCCTTCGGTTTACCCGTGGTGCCCGAGGTGTACAGGATGACGGCCGAGTCGCTGCCTTGGCCCGCTGCCACGGCAGCGTCGAAGAAGCCCGGATGTTCGCGGTCGTAGGCCCGGCCCAGCACCTGCAGGGCGGCAAAGGACATCAGCTCCGGCTGGCGGTAATGGCGCATGCCCCGTTCATCGTCGTAGGCGATGTGGGCGATGTGCGGATACAGGGCCTTGAGTTCGAGCAGCTTGTCGACCTGCTCCTGGTCTTCGACGATGGCGTAGCGGATTTCCGCATCCTGCAGCACATAGGCCATGTCGGCGGCCGGCGCGTCCTGATACAGTGGCACGGGCACGCCGCCCAGGCTTTGCGCGGCCAGCATGGCCCAGTACAGGCGGGGACGGTTGTCGCCGATGATGGCCAGGTTCATGCCGCGCTGAAAGCCGATGGCAGCCAGGCCGCAGGCCAGGGCGCGCACCTCCTCGTTGACCTGGGACCAGGTCCAGGTTTGCCAGATACCCAGGTGTTTTTCGCGAAATGCGGGCTTGTCGGATCGTACTGTCCCGTGTTGCAATAAGCGCCGCGGAAAAGTCGGCATCGTTGCTGTTGTAGTCGTTTGCACCAGTGTCTCCCTGTTGCTTGTCTCAGGCTCCACCTCGTTGGATGGCGCTCTGTGTTTTTATGTATAAGGCGTTTGTGCAATGATAGTAGCTTGCGTTAGTTTGCCGAGTTGTCTTTTCGGGGACATTTACCCACTTTTCGATGGTGCATCGCACAATGACCTACCCTGATATCAGTCTGAAGGATGCCGTGCGCGCGGCCAACTGGGCGCAGCTGCTCGATCCCGTGCAAATGGCCCGCGTCGAGGCGGACGTGTTTGAAACCTTCGTGCCGAAAGGCGGCTTTGTCTGCCGCAAGGGCGAGCCGGTGGACAACTGGATTGGCGTCATCAGCGGCATGGTCAAGATGAATAATTTTTCCGCTTCCGGCAAGGCCATGACCTTCATCGGCGTGCCGCCCGGCAGCTGGTTTGGCGAAGGTTCGCTGCTGAAATACGAAATCCGCAAATACGACACCATGGCGCTGCGCGACACGCGCGTGGCGCGCCTGCCCGGCGCCACCTTCCACTGGCTGCTGGAAACGAGTCTGCCATTCACGCGTTTCCTGCTGATGCAGCTCAATGAGCGCCTGGGCCAGTTCATCGGCATGGTGGAAAACGAGCGCCTGCTGGACCTGAACACGCGCGTGGCGCGCTGCCTGGCGTCGATGTTCAACTCGCACCTGTACCCGGGCGTGGAAACCTTGGTGCAGCTGTCGCAGGAAGAGATCGGCCTGTTGTCGGGCTCTTCGCGCCAGCGCGCCAACCAGGCCTTGCAGGTGCTGGAAAAAAAAGGCTTGCTGCGCCTCGATTATGGCGGCATCCGCGTGCTGGACCTCGATGGCTTGCGCCGTTATGAAGCCGATGATGCAGAATGAGGCCGCGCCGCTGAACACCCTGCAAGCGCCGGGCTAATCGCGGTATCATAGGCGCTTCCCGGCACCGCTCCATTTTCGCTCCCATGCAGACACCTGACCAATCCACTCCCGCCTCCCGTTTGTCGCAACTGCGCAGCGCCATGCGCGCGCAGCACATCGACGCCTGCATCGTGCCCTCGGCCGACCCGCACCTGTCCGAATACCTGCCGGCGCGCTGGCAGGGCCGCGAGTGGCTGTCCGGCTTTACTGGGTCGGTTGGCACCATGGTCGTGACGCAGGATGTCGCCGGCGTGTGGACCGATGGCCGCTACTGGGAGCAGGCGGAAACGGAACTGGCCGGCAGCGGCATCGTCCTGAAGAAAATCCCGTCCGGCGCCAGCGTGCTGTATATCGACTGGCTGGGCGAGACCATGCAGCCGGGGCAGACGGTGGCTGTCGATGGCGCCGTGCTGGGCCTGGCCAATGCGCGCCTGCTGCAGCAGGCGCTCGGTGCACAAGTCACTCTGCGCACCGATACCGATGTGCTGCAAGCCGTCTGGCCAGAGCGTCCGGCCATGCCCGCCGCGCCAGTGGTGGAACACGCGGCGGCGTATCCGGGCCTGTCGCGCCAGGACAAACTGGCGGCCCTGCGCGCCAGCATGGCGGCGCACGGCGCCAGCCACCACGTCATTTCCACCCTCGACGATATCGCCTGGCTGTTCAACCTGCGCGGCGCCGACGTCAGTTACAACCCCGTCTTCCTCGCGCATGCGCTGGTGGGGCCGGAGCGCGCCACCCTGTTCGTCGCCGACGGCAAGCTGCCCGCTATCCTGCGCGCTACCCTGGAAAGCGAAGGCGTGGACGTGGCCGCGTATGACCGTACTGCGGCCGTGCTGGCCGCGCTGCCGGCCGGCGCCACCTTGCTGCTCGACCCGCGCCGCATCACGTTCGGCACGCGCCAGGCCGTGGCCGAGGGCGTGCGGGTGGTCGAAGCGATCAATCCGACCACCCTGGCCAAGTCGCGCAAGACCGATAGCGAAGCGGCGCACGTGCGCGCCGCCATGCAGCAGGATGGCGCCGCGCTGTGCGAATTTTTCAGCTGGTTAGACAGCACCCTGGCCGACCCGCAGCGCGCACCGTTGACGGAAATCGGCGTCGACGCACACCTGACGGCATGCCGCGCGCGCCGTGCCGGTTTTGTCAGTCCCAGTTTCGGCACCATCGCCGGCTTCAACGCGCACGGCGCGATCATGCATTACCACGCCCATGCGGGCAGCGAGGCGACCATTGAAGGCGACGGCTTGCTGCTGATCGATTCGGGCGGCCAGTATTGGGGCGGCACCACGGATATCACGCGCGTCGTCCCCGTTGGCACGATCACCGCTGAGCACAAGCGCGATTTCACGCTGGTCTTGCGCAGCATGATCGCCCTGTCGCGCGCGCAGTTCCCGCGCGGCGTGAAGTCGCCCATGCTCGATGCGATTGCCCGCGCACCGCTGTGGGCCGAAGGCATCGACTTTGGCCACGGCACGGGCCACGGCGTGGGTTTTTTCCTGAATGTCCATGAAGGGCCGCAATCGATTTCCCAGTCGGCCATGCCGGAGCCGCAGACGGCCATGGAGATCGGCATGATCACTTCCATCGAACCGGGCATTTATCGCCCTGGCCAGTGGGGCATCCGCATCGAGAATCTGGTATTGAACGTTCCCGCAGGGACGACGCAGTTCGGGGAATTCCTGCGCTTCGAAACCCTGACCCTGTGCCCGATCGATACGCGCTGCGTCGAGCGCTCGCTGTTGCGCGACGACGAGGCGGCCTGGCTTAACGACTACCACGCCAGCGTGCGCGCGCACCTCGCGCCGCTGTTGGCTGCGCCGGCCGATGCGCCTGCGCTGGCGTGGCTGGAACAGCGCACGGGAGCCATCTGATGCGTTCGACCCGCGCCACGTCCGCCATCGAGCGGCTCAAGGAACGCACCGGCCACCGCCTCTACACGATGGCGCGCACGGGCGATGAACTGTTTTTCCTGACCGAAGGTCCTGGCTTGCCGCCCCTGTGCCCGCCGCTGGAACTCGATGCCTTTGTCGCCTTCGTGAATGGACTGGGGCCGCAAAAGGCGCGCCGCGTCAGCAAGCTCGATGTGGCGTTTGAAAAGCAGCTGACGAAAAAGCCCTAGATGCCAACCATCGACTTCCTGCGCGCGTATTGGTCGCCGGCCGAGCTGGCGACGAATGGCGTGATTCTGCTGAACCTGTTGGGCGCGTTGCTGCTGGGCTTGCTTGTGGGGTACGAGCGGTCCTATCACGGGCGCGCCGCCGGCATGCGCACGTATGGCCTGGTCTGCATGGCTTCCGCCGCGCTGACGGTGCTGGGCGGCTATCCGGAGTTCTGGTACGGCGGCCATGGCGCCATCGTTGGCAGCGACCCGACGCGCGTCATCCAGGGTATCGTCACGGGCGTGGGTTTCCTCGGCGCCGGCGTCATCATGCGCGAAGGCTTCAATATCAGCGGCTTGACGACGGCCGCCTCGATCTGGGCCTCGTCCGTGATCGGCATCATGGTCGGCATCGGCTTTTATCTGTCGGCCATGGGCCTGGCCTTCATGTGCGCGATGGCGATGATTTTTCTGTCAAAATTGGAGAACTGGCTGCCGTCGCGCCACGCAGTGGCCATCACCATGCGCTTCAAGCAAGGCTTTGTCCCGCGCGAAGATGCGCTGCGGCGCATGGCTGCCAAGCGCGGCTACGACATCGCCGGCGGCTCGCTGACCATCGGCAGCACCGACGGCATGCAGGAATGGCGCTTTGTCGCCATCGCGCATGGCAAGAACACGGGCGCCAGCCTGTCGGCCATGTCGGCCGAACTGGCCGCCTTCGAAGGTATCGCCGGCTTCCAGCTGTCGCATGCCCGCAATTGATACGGATGCTGAAAAGGATGGACATGGATGTACAGGCCCAAGACGTACTCGATTTCTGGTTTCTGCCGTCGGATAACCCTGACTACGGCCAGTCGCGCGTGGAATGGTTCCGCAAGGATGACGCTTTCGACGCGCAGATACGCGCGCGTTTCGGCACGCTGATCGATGCCGCCATCGAGGGCGGCTTGCGCGCGTGGGACGCCACGCCGCACGGCGCGCTGGCGCGCCTCATCGTGCTCGATCAGTTGACGCGCAATGTCTATCGGGGCACGCCGCGTGCCTTTGCCGGCGACGCCCAGGCGCTGGCGCTGGCCGTCGCCTTGACGGACGCAGGGCAGGACCGGCAGCTGCCGCCGATGCTGCGCGCCTTCGCCTACCTGCCGTTCGAACACGCGGAAGACCTGGCCATGCAGGCGCGCGCCGTCGAATTGTTCCAGTTGCTGTCGCAGGCGCAGCCCGGCTTTGACGGCATGCTCGATTATGCCGAGCGCCACCAGGAGGTGATTGCCCGCTTTGGCCGCTTCCCGCACCGCAACGCCATCCTGGGGCGCGTTTCCACGCCGCAAGAGCTGGAATTCCTGCGCCAGCCGGGATCGAGTTTTTAGAACATCATCATGAATGTTACTTTGAATATCATCGGCGCCGGCCACGTGGGACGTGTGCTGGGCAGATTGTTCGCCGGCGTGGAAGGTGTCGCCGTGCAGGACGTGCTGACGCGCTCGATCGCCTCGGCACAGGCGGCCGTGGCTTTCATCGGCGCCGGCACGCCCGTCGCCAGCTATACGGCCCTGCGCCACGCCGACGTCACCCTGCTGGCCGTGACGGACGACCAGATCGTCCCGGCTTGCGCGGCGCTGGTGGCCGAGGGACGCCAGGCGGGCGCCATCGTGTTCCACTGCAGCGGCGCGCTGGCGTCGAACGTGCTGCTGGCGGCCACGCAGGCCGGTGCGTCGGTGGCCAGTGCCCATCCGATCCGCAGCTTTGCCGATCCGCAGCAGGTGGCCGCCACCTTTGACGGCACGTTTTGCGGCGTCGAAGGCGATCCGCTGGCGCTGGCCTTCCTCACGCCGGCCTTGCATGCCATCGGCGCGCGCCCCGTGCCCATCGACCCGGCCGCCAAGACCCTGTATCACGCCGCTGCCGTGTTTGCCAGCAATTACCTGGTGACCGTGCTCGACGCCGCTCTGCGCGCCTACCAGGCGGCCGGCATTGCCGAGCCGGTGGCGCGCGAACTGGCCCAGCCTTTGGTGACGGAAGCGGTGGCCAATGTGTTCCGCCTGGGCGCCGCGCCCGCGCTCTCCGGCCCCATCGCACGGGGCGACTCGGCCACCGTGCAACGCCAGCAGCAGGCGGTGCAAAGCTGGGATGCCGCCACGGGCGAGTTGTACCGGGCGCTGGTGGCGCCCACGCAAGATCTGGCCAGGCGCAAGCGCGGGGGATGACTCAGGCGGTATGTACGCCGTTACGGCCGTGATGCTTGGCCTGGTACAGGGCGCTGTCGGCGCGCGAAAAGAAGGCTGACTCGCTTTCGTCGAGCCGGTACTCGGCCACGCCCAGGCTGATCGTCACGGGGTGCTGCGGCGCGGGCAGGCCGAAATCGTGCTGCTCGACGGCGGCGCGCAGGTTTTCCGCCACGTCCGCTGCCTGCGCCAGGCTGCAATTATTCAGCAGTACCAGGTATTCCTCACCGCCCCAGCGTGTGATGACGTCGCTTTCGCGCACGGTGGCCCGCGCCACGTCCGCCACGCCACGGATGACCTTGTCGCCCCACAGGTGGCCGTGGGTATCGTTGACGCGCTTGAAGAAATCGATGTCGAACAGGATGGCCGACATCGGTTGCTCGTTGCGTTTGGACAAGAGCATGGCGCGCTGGAACAGCAATTCCAGCGATTGGCGGTTGAGCAAGCCCGTCAGCGCATCCGTCGAGGCGATGCGCTCGATGCGGCGCTGGTAGCGGTTCACCGTCAACAGGGTCAGCAGCAATACCAGCAGGGTGACGCCAAAGCTGATGGCCAGATTCAGGATGAACACGCCCTGCAGCGACTGGACTTCGTCGCTGACATTCTGCTCGACCACCAGATACCAGCCCAGCTCGGGAATGAACCGCGAGTTGACGAGGATTTGCGCACGGTCCAGCTGGTACGACAGGTGCGTCGGTGCGCTCTGGTGGTTGATGATCTGGTCGGCAATGCTGTTCACGCCAGGCAAATTGCGGATGTTGCCGTGACCCTCGCGCATGGTCTTGCCCGCCAATACCAGAGCGCCGGCGCCGTCGACAAAGTAGATGTTGCGGTGGAAGCGCACCTGGTAGCGGTCGATGATGTGGCTCATGGTGGCCAGGGTCAGGCCGATGCCCGTGGCGCCGATGAACTGGCCATCGTAATCATAAACGCGGTGGTTGATGAAGATAGTCATGCTGTCGCGGTTGGCCATGTCCACATCGACATTGGTTTCATAATCGGTGCTGTCCATGGCGCGCACGCGGTAGTACCAGAGGTCGCGCGTCGCTTCCGGGCTGACGGATTTCAGCGTGCCTTCAGCATAATAATATTTGCTGCTCTTGTCCGAGACGAGAAAGCTGGTGATGGCGCCGTATTTCTTCTTGACCTCGGCCAGGTAGCGCACGATCTGCGCCGGCTTGCTTTCGCCGGCGAGTATCCAGTCGCGCACGAAGGTGTCGTGCGCCATCAGCGACGAGATGAAGACGGGGCGCAGCATGTCTTTCTGGATTTCGGAATAGATATTGTCGCCCGTCAAAGGCAAGGTCTGGTCGGCGATACCATGCTCGATGGCCTGGCGCGAGGCCAGGTAGCTGGCCAGGCTGGTGGCCATGAAGCCCGCCCCCAGGATCAGGGTCAGGAGGATGAGCAGGCGGTACTTGATCGACAGAAGGCGCATGGAGACGAGGAAGTGGCAGGCGGGAAGGCAATCTTTACGCAAGCCAAAAGTATGCAGCAGGCCGGGTATTGGCGCAATGATAACTGGCTTTATTGATAATTTATTGATAATTTGCACTGGTGTCCGCGACAAGATAACCACGACTTACCAAATAAAAGTGCCGATTTGTCGACAAAGATGCAAATTAGCAATAAGATTTGACGATGGGAATCATTGCGCACCGCCCCTGTCTTGCCGTCCGTTTCAGGCGCAGGACACCACGCGCAGGGAGTGTAGTATGTTATTTTTAAAGAGTACGTCTGTCAGCAAGGCCCCCGGCATTTATGAGGTCGACATCGCCGCCAAACCACCGGGCAAGACCTTCGGCATTTTCCTCGCCACCGATCCCGATCGTCCACCGCACGCCTTGCTGGGACAATTGAAGGTGCTCGGTTACGAGAACACCTATAGTTCCCCGTATCTGCACAAGGATGGGGGCAAGGTGCTGGATTTGCATTTCCAGAAGGATGGCACGGATATCTTCAAGGGCTGGAAAACCGAGGAGTGCACGCTCAACCTGGCGGCCATCACGGCCCTGTTCGAGGAGCACGGCGTCAGCATCGCGCCACGGGTGATGTCGATGGCGGAAGCCTACGCCTAAACGCCTGCCAAAACCTGCTGCGCGTCGCGCTTTGCGGCCGGCGATGCTCACCGGCTCGGCGCCCCCGTGCTCAAGCACGGCTGCGCTTCTCGGCCACAAATCACTGCCGCTCGCTACGGTTTTGTCTGGAGTTGCAAGTCAGCTCAACCCGTCTCCACGCCGATGTGATACAGCGCCCACGGGCAAGTGGCGAAACGTTCGGCCAGGGGCAGTGCCGCCATGGCCGCGATGCGGTCGGCATCATGGATCGCCCATAGCGGTCCCAGGCCGCCCAGCGCCATCGCCTGTCCGTCCAGATGGGTGGCGACAATAAACCGCTGCGCGCGCGCCTGCGCCACGGTCAGCGCCGCTGCATAGCCATCGACGGCGCGCAGCAGCAGGCGCGCGGCATCTTCCTCGGGCGCGCCCGCCGCCTTCAAGACATCGACCAGCAGCGGCCCGCGCAGGGCATGCGCCTTGCCATCGTACTCCAGCGTGGGGTGGATGGTGCGCGCCGGCAAGTTCGTCAGCGCCGCAAAGTCGAATGCCCGCGCCCGCTCAAAACTGATTTTTTGCTTGTGCATCATCTGGTCGCGCACGGCGTCGAACGGACCCCGGTTGGGCTTGGCTATGCTGCCCGTGATGGTCAGCAGGGCTGGGCCACGCAGGCCGGCGGGCGCCGCCCGGGCGATGGCGGGCAGGGCGGCGGCGGCCATGGCGGCGGCAAGAAACTGGCGTTTGTGCATGCACTTCTCCTCTCGACTGAAAATCGCTAATTTCCTTAAGTCTATCTTAAGTTCGCTCAACGGTACGCATTTTACTGTTATTGTCAGTTTGTAATGTCCACTTACATCTTGTCACAGTTCTTACGGAATGGAGAAAGACGTGGCTTTTTTCGGCTGTTATTGTGTAGCCATCGCACTTCGCTGAACTGCGAATCCAGGCACCAATCCGGGAACATTCACTAATTGAGAGAGAGAACAAGAACATGATGAAGAAGAAAATCCTGTTTGCAATGATCGCTACGACTACTGCACTGGCCGGCATGAGCGCCGCGCACGCCGAAGGCGCCTATGTGGGTGCCGGCGTCACGGGCAACCGTTATAACTTCGATATTCCTGGCGCCACCAGCGCCGATAATCACAGCGGCTACAAGGCAGGCGCCAAGGTTTTCGCCGGTTATGATTTCGATAAAACCTGGGCGGTCGAGGGCGGTTACGCCGATTTCGGCAGCAAGGATTACAGCTATGTCACCAGCGCCGGCAACGGTTCCGTGAAAAGCGATTCGCACGGCTACTACCTGGCCGGCAAGGCCAGCATGCCGGTGAGCGACAAAGTCGGCGTGTTCGGCAAGCTCGGTGTGGCCAAGGTCAAGAATAGCCTGAGCGGCACGGGTCTGTCGACCGGCATCAGCGGCAACGACAAGACGGGCGTGTACGCTTCCGTCGGCGCCCAGTACGCGATCAACGAGAAAGTCTCGCTGACGGCGGAAGTGGAACACTTCGGCAAGAGCGCCGACCAGGGCCGCAAGGCTACCGGCCTCGCTTTAGGCGCACGCTACAATTTCTAATCGCTTAGAAATGTGCTGAAAAAAAGGCAGTTACCGCGAGGTAACTGCCTTTTTGCATTGCTGCACCCGATTTATACGGTGAGCGGTTTGTAGCGGATACGTTTCGGCTTGGCGCCTTCTTCACCGAGGCGTTTCTTCTTGTCGGCTTCGTATTCCTGATAGTTGCCGTCGAAGAAACTCACTTGCGAGTTGCCTTCGAAAGCCAGGATGTGCGTGGCGATACGGTCGAGGAACCAGCGATCATGCGAAATGACCATGACGCTGCCGGCAAATTCCAGCAAGGCGTCTTCCAGCGCGCGCAGGGTTTCCACGTCCAGATCGTTCGACGGCTCATCGAGCAGCAGGACGTTGCCGCCCGCCAGCAAGGTTTTTGCCAGGTGCAGACGACCCCGTTCACCGCCGGACAGGTTGCCGACGATTTTTTGCTGGTCGCCGCCCTTGAAGTTGAAACGGCCCAGATAGGCGCGCGACGGCATTTCGAAGCGGCCCACCGTCAGCATGTCGGCACCGCCGCACACATCCTGGAAGACGGTCTTGCTGTCCGACAGCGAGTCGCCGCGGTTCTGGTCGACGATGGAGACGCGCGCCGTCTGGCCGATGGCCACTTCGCCGCTGTCCGGTTGTTCCTGGCCCGTGATCATCTTGAACAGGGTCGACTTGCCGGCGCCGTTGGGGCCGATGATGCCGACGATGGCGCCGGCCGGAATCGTGAAGCTCAGGTTGTCGATCAGCAGGCGGTCGCCGAACGCTTTCGACACGTTCTTGAACTCGATGACGTCATTGCCCAGGCGTTCGGCCACGGGAATGAAGATTTCCTGCGTTTCGTTGCGTTTCTGGTATTCGTGCTCGGACAGCTCGTTGAAGCGGGCCAGGCGGGCTTTCGACTTGGCCTGGCGCGCTTTCGGGTTCTGGCGCGACCATTCCAATTCCTTCTGCAGCGCCTTCTGGCGTGCCGATTCCGTCGATTCTTCCTGTTTCAGGCGGGCTTGCTTCTGCTCCAGCCAGGTCGAGTAATTGCCCTTCCATGGAATGCCGCTGCCGCGGTCCAGCTCCAGGATCCACTCTGCCGCATTGTCGAGGAAGTAGCGGTCATGGGTGATGGCTACCACGGTGCCGGGGAAGCGCAGCAGGAATTGTTCCAGCCAGTCGACCGATTCCGCATCCAGATGGTTGGTCGGTTCGTCGAGCAGCAGCATGTCGGGCTTGGACAGCAGCAGCTTGCATAGCGCCACACGGCGCTTTTCACCGCCGGACAGCACGCCGATGCTGGCATCCCAGGGTGGCAGGCGCAGCGCGTCGGCGGCCATTTCCAGCTGCAGATTCAAATTGCCGCCGTCGGAAGTCGAGATGATCGCTTCCAGGCGTGCCTGTTCCGTGGCCAGGGCGTCGAAATCGGCGTCTTCCTCGGCATACGCGGCGTACACGGCTTCCAGTTTGGCTTGCGCTTCAAACACTTCGCCCAGGCCCGATTCGACTTCCTGGCGCACGGTTTTTTCCGGGTCCAGTTGCGGTTCCTGCGGCAGGTAGCCGATGTTCAGGCCCGGCATCGGCACGGCTTCGCCCTGGATGTCGGTGTCGATGCCGGCCATGATTTTCAGCAGGGTCGATTTGCCGGAGCCGTTCAGGCCCAGCACGCCGATCTTCGCGCCTGGGAAGAAGGAGAGGGAAATATCTTTCAGAATCTGGCGCTTGGGCGGGACGATTTTGCCCACGCGATTCATGGTGTAGACGTAATTTGCCATTAGAAATCTCGGGTGATATACAAAGACGGACAGGATACGGTAAACGCCCGCTTCCGGCCAGCGCTGCGCGCTGCGGAAACGGACGCCAGGGCAAGACTAGCTGCTGGCGCGCGCTTTGCGGGCCGTCCACAGCCCTTCGGCCGCGTACAGGGCCAGCGCCGTCCAGATGACGAGGAAGCCCAGCATGCGTTCGGGCGTGAACGATTCGTGGAAGACCCACACGCCGATCAGCAACTGGCCCGTGGGGGCAATGTATTGTAATAAGCCCAGCACGGCCAGCGGCAGGCGGCGCGCGCCGGCGGCAAACAGCAGCAGGGGAATGGCCGTGATGGGGCCGGACGCCAGCAGCAGCGCGCGCGTGGCGGACGAATCAGTATTGACGAAGCCGCTCTGGCCGTTCCAGGCCAGCCACAGCATGTAGGCCAGTGCCAGGGGAAACAAAATCAAGGTTTCGAATGACAGGCCTTCCAGCGCACCGAGCGCGGCCGTCTTGCGCAGCAAGCCATAGCCGCCGAAGGTGGCCGCCAGCAGCAGGGCGATCCACGGCACTTGCCCCGCTTGCCAGGTGAGCCAGGCCACGCCGCAGGCGGCCAGGCCGATGGCCAGCCATTGCAGGCGGCGCAAGCGCTCGTGCAGCAGCATAAAGCCCAGCATGACATTGATCAGGGGCGTAATGAAGTAGCCGAGGCTGGCGTCGACCACGTGGCCGTTGTTGACGGCCCAGATATAGATGAACCAATTGGCGGACAGCAAAAATGCACTGGCGACGAAGCCGGCCACGACCCTGGGTTGCGCTTTCAGGCCGCCCAGCCAGCTCCACTGGCGGCGCACGGTCAGCACGATGCCTAGAAACAACAGAGACCAGACCATGCGGTGCGCCAGGATTTCCTGTGGTGCGATCTCGTCGATGGCATGGAAATACAGGGGGAACAGGCCCCAGCACAGGAAGGCGAGGGAGGCGTACAACATGCCTGGATTCATGATGGGCTTCGCTGGAGAGTAGACAGTCTGTCATTATGGCTGAAAACATCGGGGCCTGCCCGGCGCCGCTGGCGAGGCGTAGAATGGCAACAAATCAAAGGCCGCAAGCCCGCGCAGCAAGGCGGAACGGCACAAAAACCACGACTTTGGGGCAGCTGCGGAACCATGCAAAAATACTCTTGCTATTTGCTAATACCTATCATATTGTGCGATGCAACAAAACAAAAACGGGTGCAATCTTGACGTCGGAACACAAAAAAAGCGGCCTGGTCGGCTTGACACTGGCTGCCGTCGGCATCGTCTATGGCGATATCGGCACCAGTCCGCTATACACCCTCAAAACGGTATTTGACCCGGCCCACGGCCTGTCTGTCACGCATAACAACCTGCTGGGCATCGTCTCGCTGATCTTCTGGGGCCTGACCCTGATCGTCTCGCTCAAGTACGTGACCCTGGTGCTGCGTGCCGACAACCGCGGCGAGGGCGGCATCATGGCCTTGATGGCGCTGGTGCTGTCGTCCGTCAGCAAGTCGTCGCGCTGGCATGTGCCGCTGATGGTGATCGGCGTGTTTGGCGCCACCCTGTTCTATGGCGACAGCGTGATCACGCCGGCCATTTCGGTGCTGTCGGCGATCGAAGGTCTGGAAGTGGCCACGCCTGCCTTCAGCCCGTATGTGGTGTGGCTGACGATCGCCGTGCTGGTGGCGCTGTATTCGGTGCAGTCGCACGGTACGGCCGGCATCGGCCGCTTCTTCGCTCCCATCATGCTGATATGGTTTGTCGCGCTCGCCGTTATGGGTGTGCTCAACATCATCAAGTCGCCAGGCATCCTGGCCGCCGTCAATCCGCTGCACGCGGTGGCTTTCCTGTTGGACAATGGCCGCATCGCCTTCCTGTCGCTGGGCGCCGTGGTGCTGGCACTGACGGGCGCCGAGGCGCTGTACGCGGACATGGGCCACTTCGGCAAGAAGCCGATCCGCATGGCCTGGTTCCTGATCGCCTTTCCCGCGCTGGCGCTGAACTACCTGGGCCAGGGCGGGCTGCTGCTGGCGCACCCGGAAGCCATTTCCAATCCGTTCTACCAGCAGCTGGGCGCCTGGAGCGTGTATCCGCTGGTGATTTTGTCGACCATGGCCACCGTGATCGCTTCGCAGGCGACCATTTCTGGCACCTTCTCGATGACCAAGCAAGCCATCGCGCTGGGTTTCTTGCCGCGCATGCGCGTGCGCCACACGTCGGAAAGCGAGATCGGCCAGATTTACATCCCTGCCGTGAACTGGCTGCAGCTGGCCGTCGTGCTGCTGGCCGTGGTCGGTTTTGGCTCGTCGGAAAAGCTGGCCGCCGCCTACGGTATCGCCGTCACCGCCACCATGCTGGCCACCACGATCCTGACCTTCTTCGTCATCCGCTACCGCTGGAAGATGAATTTGCTGCTGTGCTGGGCCGCCACGGGCTTCTTCCTGATCATCGATGTGAACCTGTTCGCGGCCAGTTCCCTGAAACTGTTCCACGGCGGCTGGTTCCCGCTGTTGCTGGGTGCCGTCCTGTTCATCATCATGCTGACCTGGAAACGGGGCCGCCAGCTGGTGTTCCAGAACCTGGAAAAGCACGCGATCCCGCTCAACGAATTCCTCTCTTCGCTGTTCATCGCGCCGCCGCTGCGCGTGCCAGGCACTGCCATCTTCCTGCGCGGCGAAACGGATGGCGTGCCGCATGCGCTGCTGCATAACTTGCTGCACAACAAGGTACTGCATGAGCGCGTCATTTTCCTCACCGTCTTCATGCATGAAGAGCCGTGGGTGTTGTCATCCGAGCGCGTGCGCGTGGTGGAGCTGGGCCACCAGTGCTACCAGGTCAATGTGCATTACGGCTTCAAGGATGAACCGGACATTCCGGCGGCGCTGGCGCAATGCGCCGAACAGGGAATGGATTTCGAGATGATGGAAACGTCGTTCTTCATCGCGCGCCAGACCATCATCTCGACGCCGGGGGCCGGCATGATGCCGTGGCGCGAACACCTGTTCGTCACCATGTCGCGCAATGCGCGCACGGCGGCCGATTACTATCAGATCCCGAGCAACCGGGTGATCGAACTGGGTACGCAGGTGGAAATTTAGGCCCGACGGCGCGGCGGAATGAATTTTTTGTCAATGTTGTATTGGCGCACAATCTTCCGCCGTGCTTACGTCTGCTTACAAATGAGGCTGGCGACACCTGTTAAACTGCTGCTCGCACCGCTCCGCACCGTACGGATCGAGCCACACTCAATATTTAAAGGGAAACCATGAAATCGGTATTTAAAATGATCGCCACGATTGCCTGTGCCGTGGCCCTGACCGCCTGCGGCGCCGCCGCAAACACGGAAAAGCCGGTCGTGCTCGACCCGAATACGCAGGTGAAGGAACTCACCTTCCCCGACGTGGTGGTCGGCACCGGCACGGCGGCGGCGGCGGGCGATACCCTGACCGTGACCTACACGGGCTGGCTGTATGATGCTAGCAAGCCGGGCAACAAGGGCACGCAGTTCGATGCGAGCCTGCCAGGTGCCGGTTTCCCATTCGTCCTGGGTGTCGGCCAAGTCATTCTGGGCTGGGACCGCGGCCTGGTCGGCATGCAGGTGGGCGGCACGCGCATCCTGTCCGTTCCGTATGACCTGGGCTATGGCAAGGCGGGCAGCCTGCCGAAGATTCCTGGCTATGCCGGCTTGCTGTTTGAAGTCAAGCTGATCGGCTTGCAGAAAAAGTAAGCACGCGCAAGGCAGCCAATACCAAGGGCGATTCCACGGAATCGCCCTTTTTGCTTTGCGGCCCCTTTACGCCTCAGGCGGGGCTAGTTCCTGGAAGTAATAGGTGGCGCCGCCCAGCGTGGCCGGTGCGTCATATTGCAGCACCTGCGTGCGGCGCAGCGCCACCGGTGCGCTGAAGGCGGGACCGTCGTAGACGAAGGTGTGGAATTCGCCGTTTTCGCCGCAGGCGTCGACACCGGGTGGCAGGTCGGCGAGGAAGGAAGCGTCGAACTCGCGCCCGCAAAATTCGCGTGGCAAGTACTGGCCATTGATGCAGACGACGATGGCCTTGAAGCCGGCGGCGAGAAATTCGTCGACCAGCGCGCGCCGCGCTTCGCCCCACAGGGGCAGATGGGCGGTCAGGCCGGCCGCGGCGCAGACTTTTTCTTCCCAGTCGCGGTGCGGCTGCAGGTCGATGTCGCCAAACAGGGCGTGCGCTATGCCCTCGTCCTTCGCCGCGCGCAGCATGGCGATGAATTGTTCCTCGTAGCTGGCCCAACTGGCGTGATAGCGCTGCAGGCGCGCGCCCAGGTTGGCTGCCTGCGCTTCGAGCAGCTCGGGCGGCACGCCGTGCGAGCGCGATTTGCGGCCATCTTCGTCCATGGCCGTGATCAGCAGCGGCACGCGCATGCCGGCGTTGCGCGCGCGCCACAGGGCCAGGCAGGAATCCTTGCCGCCGCTCCAGGAAATGAGGGCCGTCGTCATGCTGCCGCCTGCGCCGCGCGCAGCATGTCGATGTGCTGTATGCCGTCTTCGTCGTAAGGGGCGCTGACGGTGACAAAACCGAACGATTGGTAGAAACGCTGCAGGTACTGCTGCGCACCGATGCGAATGGCGTGGCCAGGGTGCTGGCGTTCGGCGCGCGCGATGCCCTCAAGCAGCAGCTGCTTGCCGGCGCCCGTGCTGCGCGCCTCGGGCGCCGTCAGCACGCGGCCCAGCGACATTTCCACGTATTTGGCGCCCGGCGCCAGCACGCGCAGATACGCGGCCAGCCGGCGCTGGCCATCGACCGTTTGCCAGCCCAGCAAGTGCATGGCTGGCTGGTCATGGCCATCGAGATCCGGGTAAATACACTGCTGTTCGATGACGAACACGCGCTGGCGCAAGGCCAGCACCTGGTACAAAGCGTGGGGGCCGAGTTCGTCGAACGTGTTCCATTGCCAGGCGATCATGCGTACTCCGGAAAAATCAGGAAAAGAGTGCCATTCTAAGCGTACAAGTGAAAAAAAACCGCGCTGCCTTCATGGCAGTGCGGTTTTGATGGCGACGCGCAGCAGTGATGCCCGGTGCGCTCAGACGATCGTCAGGGTGACGTCGATGTTGCCGCGCGTGGCGTTCGAGTAAGGGCACACGATGTGGGCGGCGGCGACCAGCGCTTCAGCGGTAGTGCGCTCCATGCCCGGCAGCGAAATTTTCAGTTCCACTTCGATGCCGAAGCCCGTGTCGATGGCGCCGATGCCGACGTTGCCTTCGATGGACAGGTCTGCCGGCAAGGCGATCTTGTCGCGGCCGCCGACGAATTTCATGGCGCCGATGAAGCAGGCCGAGTAGCCGGCGGCGAACAGTTGTTCCGGATTGGTGCCCACGGCGCCATTGCCGCCCAGTTCTTTTGGCGTGGTCAACTTGACGTCCAGCACATTGTCGGACGACACGGCACGGCCTTCGCGGCCTCCGGTGGCGGTAGCTTGTGCGCGGTACAGGACTTGTTTGATCGACATGATGGTTTCCTTGAGTAAAGTAAATAGTTAACGACTAAATAGTGTGCTACTTGTTTCATGGGCGAGTGCCCCAGGATGCCCGTCTGCAGAAGCAATTGCCAGCGTCCATGTGTTCAATATATATCGTGCGCTATTTAATTGCAAGCGATTTTATTTTCAGGCGATGCCCATTTGTGCTTTATTTTGATGCCTTTGTCGCCAGTATTGCCCTTCCATCGCATAATGGCCACCGTCGCCGGGGGCGATGGTTATGCTGGGCCCACTTCACACCCCAAGGAAAAAATCATGACTAGCCTCTTCTTTATCCTGCGCATCACCTTGGCCACGATGCTCACCTACATCATCGCCACGGCTATCCTGGTGGAGAATTTCCTGCGCTATATCTTCGGGCATACGGAAGGCTTCTTTGTCATCGTCGGCGCGCTGCTGGCCAGCGCCGTCATCACGAATGCTTTTTCGCATGTGCGGCGCGTGCGCCTGATCGCCGGCGCCGTCAATGCCAGCACCCTGTCGAGCCGCCAGCGGCGCCAGATCGAGATCCCGTTCGAGGCGGGCGAGGCGTTTGACATGATTGACGCGGCCATCCGAGAATTGCCGGGCAGCGAAGTGGTCGAAAGTGCGCGCGACAGCCTGCAGGTGCAGGCTAGAGTGCGCCGCGCGGCGCCGTACACACACACGGGCTTGCCCCGCATGCGCCTGCTGGGTTTCCTGGAGCCGCGGCCGAACCAGATCCTCGCCACCGTCACGCCAAATGGCGAGGCGGGCAGCGTGACCCTGATCTGCGAGCCGGCGCGCAATGCCTGGACCGACTGGTTCCTCGTCGACCATGGCAGCAACCTGGAAAACGCGGAAGCGGTGACGCGGGCGATGACGCGCCGGGTGGCGCAGCGTCGGCGCGGCGAGCAGGCCGAGGCGCGCCAGACGGTGACGGAAAAGGAACTCACGGTGGCCAAGCTGAGCCTGCTGCACGCGCAGGTCGAGCCGCACTTCCTGTACAACACCCTGGCCAGCGCGCAGCTGCTCACGCGCAGCGACCCCGTGCGCGCCGACGAGATGCTGGGCAACCTGATTCTGTATTTGCGCCACTCGCTGCCACGCACGGAGCAAGCCATGTCGACCCTGGGCACGGAGCTGGAGCGGGCGCGCGCCTACCTCGATATTTTGAAAATCCGCATGGGCGCGCGTCTGAATCTGCAAATTGAGGTACCGCAATACCTGCGCCAGGTGGAACTGCCGCCGATGATGCTGCAAACCCTGGTGGAAAACGCCATCAAGCATGGCCTGGAGCCGAAGAGCGGCGGCGGCACCGTCTGGATCATGGCGCGCAGCGGCGATGGCACGGTGATCGTCACGGTGGCCGACGACGGCAAGGGCTTCAGCGACGACGGCGCCGGCACGGGCATCGGTCTGCGCAATGTGCGCGAACGCCTGCGCCTGACCTACGGCAATGCCGCCGCGTTTGCCATTGTCGCCAATTTCCCCGATGGCGTGACGGCCACCATCACGGTGCCCGACAGCACGGCGCAAGGAGTGTCGTATGCATCCGCCTGAGATGAGCTGCGTCATCGCCGAAGACGAAACCCTGCTGCGCGATGCGCTGGTGGCCCTGCTGGCCGAAGAGTGGCCGGCACTGCGCATCGTTGCCGCCTGCGACGACGGCGGCACGGCGCTCGACGCCATCGCCACCCTGCGACCCGACGTCGCCTTCCTGGATATCCGCATGCCGGGTTTGACGGGACTGGAAGTGGCGGCCGGCGCGCTGGAAGCGAGTCCCGGCACCCAGGTGGTGTTCGTCACCGCCTATGACCAGTACGCGATCGATGCCTTCGACAAGGGCGCCGTCGATTACTTATTGAAACCCATCGCCCGCGAGCGCCTGCAGGCGACCTTGCAGCGCGTGCAGGCGCGGGCCGGCAAGGCAAAGGCGGGCGACGGCGCGCTGGCCGGCTTGCTGCAGCAATTGAGCAGCGCCTTGCCGGCGGCGGCCAAGTCGCCGCCGCTGGTGTGGCTGACGGCCAGCAGCGGCAAGGATACGCGCCTGATCATGGTGGAAGACATCGCCTATTTTCAGTCCGATACCAAGTACACGGCCGTCATGACGGCGGACGGCGAGGCGCTGCTGCGCAAGCCGATCCGCGAACTGCTCGACGTGCTCGATCCGGCCATCTTTAAACAGATCCACCGCTCCACCATCGTCAACATGAAGATGGTGGCGTCGGTCACGCGCGACGAAGTGGGACGCGGTGTATTGCGCCTGAAAACGCGGCCGGAAACCCTGGCCGTGAGCCAGCCGTTCATGAGTTTGTTTCGGAATATGTAGGTCGGGTAGGTCGGCTTAGCGGGGCCGCCGAGGCCCGTCAGGGCGTAAGCCGACAGCAGCGCCGCCTCACTCCGCCGTCTCAAAACCTTCGAGCACGTTCACCACATTGATGCCCAGTTCCTTCACCGCATAGCCCCCTTCTAGGATGAAGGCGGTGGGCAGGTTCAGATGCGCCAGGCGTTCGCCCACGCGCAGGTAGTCGCCGCTTTGCAGGGCGAAGTGCGAGAGCGGGTCGCCGACGAAGGTGTCGACCCCGAGCGACACCACCAGCGCATCGGGCGCGTACATCTTGATGCGCAGGCAAGCCGTTTCCAGCGCGGCGAACCAGCTGGCCGTGGTGCTGCCGGCTGGCAGCGGCAGGTTGACGTTGTAGCCCAGCCCGGCGCCGCTGCCCGTCTCGTCGGCGTGGCCCAGGTAAAACGGGTATTCGCTGCGCGGGTCGGCGTGGATCGAGGCGAACAGCACGTCGTTGCGCGCATAAAAGATGCTTTGGGTGCCGTTGCCGTGGTGGTAGTCGATATCGAGGATGGCGACCTTGCGGGCGCCGTCGTCGAGCAAATGCTGCGCGGCCAGGGCCGCGTTGTTCAGAAAACAGTAGCCGCCAAAGAAATCGCTGCCTGCATGGTGGCCCGGCGGGCGCGTCAGGGCGAACGTGGCGCGCTCGCCCAGGCGCAGCGCGTGCGCCGCGTTGACGGCGCAGTCGGCGCCCGTCTTGGCTGCCGTCCATGTGCCGGCCGTCAGCGGCGTGCCGTTGTCCATCGAATACAGGCCCAGCTTGGCCGTGAAGTCGTCCGGTTCGATATCGCTGCGCAAGGTGCGCACGGGCCATACGGATGGCAAGGCATCTTTGTTGGCATTGTCCGGGTCGAGCGCCAGCCAGTCGTGCCAGGCGTGGCGCAGAAAGTGCAGGTAACGGGGCGTGTGGATGCGTTCCAGCGACGTCAGCGGTACACCGTGCGGTGTGACGATGCGGCCCAGGTTGCGCCGTCCCAGTTCGGCCACCACCATGTCGGCCCGTTCGGGCGTCTCGAAGCAGGGCACCAGGGTGCCGCGAAACATTTCGAAGCGGCCCCGGTGCTGGCTGTGCAATTCGTTGTAGAAGGTCAGCATCGGGGCGTTTTGTGCAAGGTCAGGTGTGCGAGCACAGGGTGCTGGCGCGGTAGGCGGCGACGAAATCGTCGAAACTGCCAGCGGGCGCCGCTTCCATGGCGCGCTGCTCGGCCAGCGAGCTGGCGGCCATCGCGTCGAAATACGCGCTTTGTTCCGGCGTGGGCGGCTGCGCGCGGAAGTAGGCGGCGTGGCGCTCGCTCTGGCGCAGGCCGAAGGCGGCAAACGAGCCGCCATTGGCGCGCAGCTCGGCCAATACCTTTGCCGATGGCGTCGTGTCCGGATCAGCCAGTTTACGGGCCTGCGCGGCCAGGCTGTCCGCGTGCTGCGTGCCGCCCTGGCGCGCGTCGAGCAGTGCCGCCACGGGCGCGATGCGCGCCAGCAATTGCTCGCCCCAGGCCTGCAAGCTGATTTCCTCGCCATCTCTGTGCAGGGTCAGGCCCGGCGTGCGGCCTTCCTTGACGGTGCGCGCAAAATTGTGCGTGTAGCAGGCGCTTTGCTCGGCAGAAATCGGCGCACTGTCGTCGAGCGCGCAGAACAGCAAAAACGCGTCGAGGAAACGCCCCGTTTCCAGGCTGATGCCGACCGGTTCGAACGGGTCGACATCCATGCAGCGCACTTCGATGTATTGCACGCCGCGCAGGCACAGGGCCTGGATGGGGCGCTCGCCCGTGCGGATCACGCGCTTCGGGCGGATGGTCGAATAGTATTCATTTTCGATCTGTAGTACGTTGGTGGACAATTGAATCCACTCGCCATCTTTTTTCGTGCCCAGCGCCGCATACGGTGGGTACGGATCGTTGACGGCGTGCGTGAGGGCGCTGACGTAGTCTTCCAGGCTGTTTTCGTGCGGGCGCAGGCCGGACTGGGCATCGTTCTGGTAGCCGAGGTCGCTCATGCGCAGGCTGGTGGCGTAGGGCAGGAACAGGGTGTCGTCGGACAAGGTGTCGAGTTTGTGCGCGCGGCCGCGCAGGAAACCGGCCGACAGCGCCGGCGAAGCGCCGAACAGATACATCAGCAGCCAGCTGTAGCGGCGGAAATTGCGGATCGTCGCCAGGTAGCTTTCCGACTGCACGTCTTGCGGCGAGGCAGCTGCCTGCGTCGGGCTGGCGCTGGTGTCCGGGTTGCTGGCGAGCACTTGCCACAGCTGTTCGTCGAGCGAATAGTTGTAGTGGATGCCGGCGATGCATTGCATGGCCTTGCCGTAGCGCAAGGCCAGGCCACGCCGGTAGACGTGCTTGAGCATGCCCATGTTCGACGTGCCGTAGTTGGCGATTTCGATATCCTCCTCGGGCGGCAGCTGGCAGGGCATCGACTGGCTCCACAGCAACTCGTCGCCGAGGCGGCTGTAGGCGTGGCGGTGCACGGTATCGAGCTTGCTTAATGTCGTGGCGATGTCGCTTTCAGCCGGAGTGATGAATTCGAGCAGCGCTTCAGCGTAGTCGGTGGTGATTTCAGGGTGCGTCAGTGCCGAGCCCAGGGCGGCGGGGTGGGGCGTGGAAGCCAGATGGCCGGCAGGGTCGACGCGCAGGGTTTCACGCTCGATGCCGCGCAAGCCGCCCAGCAGCGCGCGGTTGGCATCTTCGGTCAGCAATGCCAGGCGGCGAGTCAACAGGTTGGGCAATTTGAGCTTCCTTTCTTGTGCAGCATATAAATAATTTGTGCTGAGATTAACCGAATTTTGGCAAATGCGTCGGCGCCGGCCCAAAAAACGCCGCATCGCCAGCGTCCGCCCCGGGCAACAGGGGCGGCGCTTCGGTCAGGAATTCGCTTGATATTTTAACAAACTGCGGAGCATCTGGCGCGTTGCCGGATCAAGTCCCGCGCACGTGGATGGGTCAGCCCAGGCGGGCGCCGCTGACGCGCTCGATGCCGGCCAGGTCGCGCCAGCTCTGTACTTTGCTGTAGCCGGCGTCGGCCAGCAAGCCGCGCACGGCTGCCGCCTGGTCATAGCCGTGCTCCATCAGCAGCCAGGCGCCCGACGCCAGGTGGCGCGCGGCGCCGGAGACGATGGTGCGCAGGGCCGACAGGCCGTCCGCGTGGTCGGTCAGCGCACCGGCCGGCTCGAAGCGCAAATCGCCTTCGGCCAGGTGGCGGTCGCCGCTGGCGATGTAGGGGGGATTCGAGACGATCAGGTCGAATTTTTCCGTGCCCAGCGCTTCGAACCAGTCGCTGGCCATGAAGGTGATGTTGACGCCGTTGGCGCTGGCGTTGCGGCGCGCCACGGCCAGGGCCGTGCTGCTGACGTCCAGGGCCGTGACGACGGCGTCGGGCCGCGTGTACGCCAGCGCGACGGCGATGGCGCCGCTGCCCGTGCCCATGTCGAGCACCCGTCCGCCGGGCGGCAGGCGCTCGAGCGCCAGTTCCACCAGTACTTCCGTGTCGGGGCGGGGAATCAGCACGGCGTCGTTCACTTCGAATGGCAGGCCGAAGAATTCGCGCTGGCCGACGATGTAGGCGATCGGCTCGCCTTGCAGACGGCGCGCCAGCAAGCCCGATAAACGTTCGGCCTCATCGGAAGTGAGCACACGCTCCGATTGCGTGATCAGCGAGACGCGCGACAAGCCCAGCGCGTGGCCCAGCAGGATGCGGTTGTCGAGCGAATCGAGCAGCGGACGGATTTGCAGCGCGCCGACAGTGCTGCCGGCGGGGATCAGTGTTTCTGGCATAAATGAATGGTTATTGTTTGCGGCGCAGCAAAGTCCACAGCAAGGTGAGGGCGAAAATGGCGAACCAGATGAACGCCCATTGCGGGATCGACAGGCCGAAAAATGGCTCGCCGGCGTTTTCGCAGGCGCCATATGATTCAAACATGAACGGCATGAGTTCGGCCGTGAAGATCTTGTTCAGCGTCGTTTCCACCGGATCGATGCCGCACGAGAAGCCGGGATGGGCCAGTACGTACAAATGCTTGGCGCCCACGCCCAGGCCGCCCAAGGCCGCCAATACACCGATGCCGGCGCCGATTTTCGGCCGCTTGGCGGCCGCGCCAGCCAGGCAGGCGACGCCGATGGCGAGGAACAGGTAGCGCTGGATCACGCACAGCGGGCACGGCGCCATGTTCATGGCATGCTGCAAATACATGGCCACGCCCAGCATCAGGAAACACAGGGCGGCGATTAACAGGAGGACGGTGCGTGAATTTTTCATGGGCGACACGGTGAGGTGGATGGAATCGAGCTGGTCATTTTCGCACAAGGCCGGATTTTTATTGCTTAGCCGCTACTTAAAGCTGTCGGCTTACGCGCTGCGCGCTAAGCCGACCTACAACTTAAACGCGGGGGGGCTGACCCCAGCTGTTGCTAATCACCCAGCGCTGCTAAAAGCTCCGCCTGGTGTTCAGCCGCCAGCGCATTCGTCAAATCCGTCAAATCGCCATCCATGATGAAGTCCAGTTTATACAAGGTCAGATTGATGCGGTGGTCCGTCAGGCGGCCCTGCGGGAAATTATAAGTGCGGATGCGCTCGCTGCGGTCGCCCGAGCCGATCAGGCTCTTGCGCGTGGCCGCTTCCTTCGACTGCTGCTCGCGCAATTGCACGTCCTTGATGCGCGCGGCCAGCACTTTCATCGCTTGCGCCTTGTTCTTGTGCTGGCTGCGGTCATCCTGGCACTCCACCACGATACCGGTGGGCAAGTGGGTGATGCGCACGGCCGAATCGGTCTTGTTGATGTGCTGTCCGCCCGCGCCCGAGGCGCGGTAGGTGTCGATGCGCAGGTCGGCCGGGTTGATGTTGACGTCTTCCACTTCATCGGCCTCGGGCATCACGGCCACCGTGCAGGCGGACGTATGGATGCGGCCCTGCGTTTCCGTGGCCGGCACGCGCTGCACGCGGTGGCCGCCCGACTCGAATTTCAGCTTCGAATACGCGCCATTGCCGACCACGCGCACGATCACTTCGCGGTAGCCGCCCAGGTCGGAGTCGGACGACGACACCAGCTCGACTTGCCAGCGGTTGCGTTCGGCAAAGCGCGAGTACATGCGTAATAAATCGCCGGCGAACAGGGCCGATTCATCGCCGCCCGTGCCGGCGCGAATTTCCAGGAAGATATTGCGTTCGTCGTTGACATCCTTCGGCAGCAGCATGGTTTGCAATTCGCGTTCCAGGCGCGCCATGGTGGCTTTCGCCGCCTCGATCTCTTCCTGCGCGAATTCCTTCATGTCCGGGTCGCCCAGCATCTCTTGCGCCGTGGCGATATCGTTGCCCGCTTCCTGGTAGGCATGGTACAGGGCCACCAGCGGGCCCAGTTCGGCGTGCTCGCGCGTCATCTTGCGGTAGCTGTCCATGTTCGACGTGGCGTCCGGGTGCATCAGCAGTTCGTCGAGTTCGACCAGGCGGTTCGCCAGTTGATCGAGTTTGCCCAGCATGGATGGTTTCATAGCGATTCGCGGTAAAAGAGTGTAGGGATGATGCGGGTCGGCAAGCCCGGCAGGCGGGCAGGGGTAGCCGCACGCGGGCGGCCAGCGGGACTGCGCTAACGGCGGGGGCGGAACAGCTTCGGCAGCAGGGTGACCAGCTGCTTGCGCTCGTCGCCTTGCGCCTGGTGCAGCGCCTGCTGCGGGCCGTGCAGGAACTTGGCCGTCAAGCCTTTCGACAGCGCTTCGAGCACGGCGTCGATGTCGGCGCCCTTGGCCAGCATCTTGCGCGCCCGTTCCACTTCCATCAGGCGCAGCGCTTCGCTGTTTTCATGCAAATGCTGGATGACGGGCACCATGGCGCGGTCATCGACCCAGCTCATGAACGATTGCACGCGCGTCTCGATGATGGTCTCGGCTTGCGCCACGGCCGCTTGCCGGCTTTCCAGGCCCGTCTGCACGACCTTGCCCAGGTCGTCGACCGTGTACAGGAAGACGTCGTTCAGGCGGCCCACTTCCGATTCGATGTCGCGCGGCACGGCCAGGTCGACCATGAACATGGGCTTGTGGCGGCGCGCCTTGATGGCGCGCTCGACCAGGCCCAGGCCCAGCAGCGGTAACGATGACGCCGTGCACGAGATGACGATGTCGAACTGGTGCAGCATTTCTGGCAAGTCCGCCAGGCGGATCGCCTTGCCGTTGAAGCGGTGCGCCAGTTCCTCGCCCCGTTCCATGGTGCGGTTGGCAATCGTGATGCTTTTCGGGTTTTGCGCGGCAAAGTGGGTGGCGCACAATTCGATCATTTCGCCGGCGCCGATGAACAGTACGTTCTGCTCGGCGATTTTGTCGAAGATGCGCTGCGACAGGCGCACGGCGGCGGCCGCCATGGACACGCTGTGGGCGCCGATTTCCGTGCTGCTGCGCACTTCCTTGGCGACCGAAAAGCTGCGCTGGAACAACTGGTGCAGATACGTGCCCAGGCCGCCCGCCTCGTCGGCCGTGCGGATGGCGTCCTTGATCTGCCCCAAGATCTGCGTTTCGCCCAGCACCATCGAGTCGAGCCCGGAGGCGACGCGGAAGGTGTGGCGCACGGCATCGTGCTGCGGCAGCATATATAAGTGGGGGCGCAGCTCGCTGTAGTTGAGCTTGTGATAATCGGCCAGGAAATGCGCACCCGCGTCGAGCGGATTGGGTACATGGCTGGCCGCATACAGCTCGGTGCGGTTGCACGTCGAGAGGATGGCCGCTTCGTCATTGTCGCGCAGGTCGATGCGCTGGAACCAGGTACGCGCCGCCATCACCGCCGAACCCAGATGCTCAGGCGCAAACGCCAGCTGTTCGCGGAGCGACACTGGAGCGGTGGTATGGTTGAGGCCGACGGCGAGCAGTTGCATTTCAGGGCTGTTGGGAATTCTTATGCCAACATTATAGCGCCTTGTGCCCGCTCTTTGAGCAGTTCGTCTGTTTTCGTCCGGATGCGTGGGCGTCACCCGCCCAGTTTTTCCAGGCGATAACCATAACTGTAGACGGGCACGAGGCGGTAGCCGTGTTCCGGTTTCAGCTGCAGCTTGTTGCGCACGCGCGAGACGTGGGTATCCATGGTGCGCGAGGGCAGGGCCGTGTCGCGCTGCCACACGGCTTCGTGGATGTAGGCGCGCGACAGGGGGCGGCCCAGGTTGCGGAAAAACAGCAGCGCCAGGGCGAATTCCTTGTGCGTCACGTCCAGCACTTCGCCATCCTTCAGCAGGCGGCCGGGGCGGGTTTCAAACGTGTAATGACCAAATTGCAAATACTCGGCGCCATTCTGCGCCGGGTAGGCCACGCGCAGCAGCGCCTGGGTGCGCAACGTCAGTTCGCTGCGCCGCAAGGGCTTGATCATGTAGTCGTCGGCACCGGCCGTCATGCCGGCCACCACATCGTCTTCGCCCGAGCTGTTGGTCATAAACAACACGGGCGCCTTCGGCGCCAGTTTTTCCCGGGCACGGCGCAGTACTTCCGCGCCATCCAGATCGCTCACATGCCAGTCGAGGATGAGCATGTCGCAACTGTCCTTGCGCAGTTGCCCCAGCATTTCCTTGCCACTCTGAAACTCGTGGCAAGCGTGGCCGGCGGCGGTGAGCACCTGGCAGATCAGTTCTGCCTGACTATGGTCGCTATCGAGTACGGCAATTCGCATAATGGGCTGGAGTGTGTAGCAACAAACAGACGGTCCGCTCTGCTTATCGTAATGTTAAGGAATGCTCAAGTGAAATATAACAGAGATTGCAACTGTGTCCAGTGAAATCGGCGGGCAGATCCTTTACGTTACACTTGTTCATCTACCCTCACCGCGGAGAAACGGCAATGACAGACAAGAGCAGTACCGATTGGACCCTGATACCGGCCAGTCGTGCCGAAATCGAGCAAGTGCGCGAGCGTTGCCGGCGCCTGGTGCAGCGGCGTGCCGTGATGTCGGCGGGCGCCTCGGCCATTCCTATTCCCGGCATCGACCTGATGTCCGATGTCGGTCTGTTTTCCATGCTGATCAACGATATCAACCACGAATTCGGCCTGACGCCCGAGCAGATCGAGCGCCTCAACCCGCAGTTCAAGCTGATGGCCTACCGCGCGGCGGTGGGCATGGGCGGCATGCTGGTGGGGAAATTGGTGTCGCGCGAACTGATCCTCCAGCTGCTCAAGCGCAGTGGCGTCAAGATTGCCACCAAGCAGGTGGCGCGCTTCGTGCCGTTCGCCGGCCAGGTGGTGGCGGCAGCCATCGGCTATGCCGTGTTCCGCCAGATCGGCAACCAGCACGTGAATGCCTGCGCCGCGGTGGCGCAGGAATTGCTTACGGTGAGGCCGGAGTAAAGACCTTAAGCGTCCGGCAGCACCACGTTGACGTCGAGCACCTCCAGGTTGCCCTGGCGGTCCAGCGAGATCTTGATGTCGTCGGCATTGACCTTGGTGTACTTGGAAATGACGGCGATCAATTCCTTGTGCAGGGCGGGCAGGAAGTCCGGACCACCGCGGCCGCTGCGTTCGCGGGCGATGATGATCTGCAGGCGTTCCTTGGCGGCGGTCGCCGTCTTCGGCTTGGGTGGGAACAGGAAAGAAAGCAAGGCCATATCACTTCGCCCCAAAAATGCGCTGGAGTAATCCAGGCTTTTCATAGTTGGTAAAGCGCAACTCGACCTCTTCGCCGAGGAAGCGCGAGACCACGTCTTCATAGGCTTGCGCCACGTCCGTCCCCTTGAAATGGATGGCGGGATTGCCCTGGTTCGAGGCGGCCAGCACTTGTTCCGATTCCGGAATGATGCCCACCAGCGGGATGCGCAGGATTTCCTGCACGTCCTGGTAGGACAGCATTTCATCCGATTCCACGCGTTTCGGCGAGTAACGGGTGATCAGCAAATGTTCCTTGACCGGTTCGCCGCCCGTCTGCGCGCGGCGCGACTTGGCTTGCAGGATGCCCAGGATGCGGTCCGAATCGCGCACCGACGACACTTCCGGGTTGGTGACGATGATGGCTTCGTCGGCAAACGTCAGCGCCATCAGCGCGCCATGCTCGATGCCGGCCGGCGAATCGCAGATGATGAACTCGAAACCCATGTTGATCAGGTCGTTCAACACGCGTTCCACGCCTTCTTCCGACAAGGCATCCTTGTCGCGCGTTTGCGACGCCGGCAGGATGAACAGGTTGTCGCAGTGCTTGTCCTTGATCAGGGCCTGGTTCAGCGTGGCTTCCTTGTTGATCACATTGATCAGGTCGTAGACGACGCGGCGCTCGCAACCCATGATCAGGTCGAGGTTGCGCAGACCCACGTCAAAATCGAGCACGGCTGTCTTGTGGCCGCGCATGGCCAGGCCAGTGGAAAAACTGGCGCTAGAGGTCGTCTTGCCGACACCGCCCTTGCCGGACGTCACAACAATAATTCTTGCCACAAATAATCCTTTTCAGATATCTCTTGAATTGTGCAGCTTAAGAGCGGTTCACGGGAGTGACCGGATTGACAGAGTGTATATCGATTCTGTCTCCAGCCAAACGTATTTGCGCCGGTCCGCGCGCCATTTCCACAGGGAAACCATCCTCGAACGTGCGGTACACGCCGGCGATCGACACCAGTTCAGGCTCCATGGCCAGCGCAAAGATGCGCGCCTGGGCATTGCCCGAGGCGCCGGCCAGCGCGCGGCCATACAGCGAGGAATACACATGGATGCTGCCGTCGGCGATGATTTCGGCGCCATTGTTAACCACGGCGGTGATGATCAGGTCGCAGCCGCGCGCATAAATGCGCTGGCCCGCACGCACGGGCGTGTCGATCACCATCACTTGCGCTTCGGCGCCCGCCTGGGCGGCCGCCGTGGGCGTATCCTTGGGCGGCGCATCGTCGCGCGTCTTGCCGCTGTCGAGGCTCAAGCCTTGCGCCAGGATGGCGTCCTGCATCTCGGCCGGCGCATTGCGCACGGCCACGGCATTCAAACGGTATTTTTTCAGCAGGGCCACCAGGGAAGCCCAATCGACGGGCATGCCGCCAGGCGGCAAGTCGGCCACGTCCAGCACGGCCAGGTCGTCCTCGAAAAAGTCCGCCACGCCCCCCGTCATGTCGCGCAAGGCGGCATCGAGTGCCTGCGTATCGGCGCTATGCACAATGGCGGAAACGGCGACGACGGTGGAAATCTTGATTTCGATAGGCTTCTGCGACGGGCTTTTGGACATAAACATTTATCAAAGTGAAACTGCGGCAGGCCAGATGTTCCGTACGGCAACAATGGGAGCAGTAAATTTCTTGCATTCTACTGCAAAAAAATCAGCATCAGGGGCCTGGCGCGTGCTATTCCGCAGGGCAACACCTACTTCATGTCAAAAAACCAGGGCGGCGCCCCGGAAAACCGCTGCGCCGCCCCAAGAGCAGCTGAGAATGCGCCCTGACGGCGCGGAGCTGGATCAAGCCGCGCGCATCTGGCGCGCCGCCGCGACCATATTGCGCAACGCCGCCTCCGTTTCCGTCCAGCCGCGCGTCTTCAAGCCGCAGTCCGGGTTCACCCACAAGTTGGCCGGGGGAACGACGGCGCTGGCTTTTTGCAGCAAGCGCACCATGTCGACGGTCGAGGGGGCGCGCGGCGAGTGGATGTCGTACACGCCGGGGCCGATTTCGTTCTGATACTGGAACTGGCCCAAGCCCGTCAGCAATTCCATGTCCGAGCGGCTCGTCTCCAACGTGATGACGTCGGCATCCATGGCGGCGATCTGCGGCAGGATGTCGTTGAACTGCGCATAGCACATGTGCGTGTGGATCTGCGTCGCGTCGCTGACGACGGACGCGGCGATGCGGAAGGCGCGCGTGGCCCAGTCCAGGTAGGCGTCCCGCTGGCTGCGGCGCAGCGGCAAGCCTTCACGAATGGCCGGCTCGTCGATCTGGATGATGCCGATGCCCGCCGTTTCCAGGTCTTGCACCTCGTCGCGGATGGCCAGGGCCAGCTGCAGCGCCGTGCTGGCGCGCGGCTGGTCGTCGCGCCCGAACGACCATTGCAAGATCGTCACCGGGCCCGTCAGCATGCCTTTCACCGGTTTATGCGTCAGGCTTTGCGCGTGCACCGTCCAGGCCACCGTCATGGCGGCGGGGCGCTGCACGTCGCCGTAGATGACGGGCGGTTTCACGCAGCGCGAGCCGCACGATTGCACCCAGCCGTGACGGGTCAACACGAAGCCGTCCAGCTGCTCGCCGAAGTAGTCGGCCACGTCCTTGCGTTCCGCTTCGCCCTGCACCTGCACGTCCAGGCCCAGCGCTTCCTGGCGTGCCACGGCGTGGGCGATTTCGGCGCGCATGGCCGGCGTCTGCGGGAAGGCGCCGATGGTCGTCGTGGGCAAGTCGGGCAGGCGCAGGCGCAGGCGTGCATGCTGCACGGCCTGGCGCAGCGGGAAGCCGGAATCGCGGCGGTCAATGGTGGGCGACAGCGTCTGCAGGCGCTGCGTGACCGAGGCCCGGTGGACGCGGGGGCTGGCGCGCCGCCCGGCGATGGCCAGACGAGACGCGGCCAGCGCGGTATCGTCGGGATGGCCGGCCAGCGCGTTTTTCAGCAGCGACAGTTCCGTCAGTTTCTCCGTGGCAAACGCCAGCCAGCGCTTGATGTCCCCGTCGAGCTCCGTTTCCGCTTCCAGGCTGAACGGCACGTGCAGCAGCGAGCACGACGGCGCCAGCCACAGGTGCCCCTTGCGCCTGGCGGCCAGCGGTTGCAGCACGGCCAGGGCCGCGTCGAGGTCGGTGCGCCAGATGTTGCGGCCATCGACGATGCCGATCGACAAGACTTTATGCGCGGGCAGCCAGTCCGTCACGCTGATCAATTCATGCGGCGCGCGGATGCCGTCCACGTGCAGGCCGGCCACGGGCAGGCGGCAGGTCAGGCTGAGGTTTTCTTCCAGCGGCGAGAAATATGTGGACAGCAAGATGTTCACGCCCACCTGGTTCAGCTGCCAGTAGGTGCTCTCGAAAGCGCTGCGCCAGGCGTGGGGCAAGTCCAGGCCCAAAATCGGTTCATCGAGCTGCACCCACGTCACGCCTTGCTGTTTCAGGCGGTCGAGCAGGGCGCCGTACACGGGCAGCAATTGTTCCAGCAGGGCCAGACGATGGAATCCAGACTCGCCCGGCGTCTTTTCCTTGCCCAGCCACAGGAAAGTAAGGGGGCCGATCAGGGCCGCCTTGACCCGGTGGCCCAGCGCCTGCGCCTCGGCCACTTCCGCCAGCAGGTGCTCGCAAGACAGCGAAAACTGCGTCTGCGGCGACAATTCGGGCACCAGGTAGTGGTAATTGGTGTCAAACCACTTGCTCACTTCCAGCGCATGGCCGTGGCTGCAGCCGGAATGCTCCGCTTGGCTGGTACCGCCGCGCGCCATGGTGAAATAGCGCGCCAGCGGTGATTGCTCCGGCGTAAAGTTGAAACGCGCCGGTTCGCAGCCCAGCAGCTGGATATGGTTGGCCACCTGGTCATACAAGGCGAAGTCGCCCACGGTGACGTAATCGAGCCCGGCATCGGTTTGCTGCGCCCAGTGGCGCGCGCGCAGTTGCTGGCCCGTCGCTTCCAGGGCGGCCTCGGACACCTCGCCACGCCAGTGACTTTCCAGTGCCAGTTTCAGTTCACGCGCGGCGCCGATACGGGGAAAGCCAAGGATGTGGGTACGAATGGGCATGATGTCATCGAGATTTAATGTGAATGCGCTAGAGTGTGCGGCAACTTGATCTATAATCAAAACGAAACATTTTGCCGAATAACATGAAAATAATTCACGCACACAATCCATTTCCCCGATGCTAGAAATCCGCCACCTGCGCACCCTGAGTGCCTTGCGTTCGTCCGGCAGCCTGGTGCGCGCCGCGCAGCTGCTCAATTTGACCCAGTCGGCGCTGTCGCACCAGATCCGCTTGCTCGAAGAGCGCTACAAGGCGCCTTTGTTCGAGCGCAAGTCGATGCCGATCGCGTTTACGGCCACGGGCAGCCGGCTGCTGGAGCTGGCCGACAAGCTGCTGCCCGAGATCGAGCTGGCCGAGCGCGACGTGGCGCGCCTGTCGCAGGGCGACAAGGGGCAGTTGCGCGTGGCGCTCGAATGCCATACCTGCTTCGACTGGCTGATGCCGGTGATGGATGCGTTCCGCCAGCGCTGGCCGGAAGTGGAAATCGACCTGGTGTCGGGCTTTCACAGCGAACCGGCGGACTTGCTGCGCTCGGGCGAGGCCGATCTCGTGATCGGCTCGCCATATGGCCCCGATTTCACCGTGTTTCCCCTGTTCCGCTTTGAAATGCTGGTGGTGATGGCGCAGAAGCACCGCTTGCAGGCGCAGCGCCGGCTGGTGGCGGCCGACTTTACGGGCGAGACCCTGATTACCTATCCCGTGCCGGAAGAGCGCATCGATCTGATCCGCGAAGTGCTGCGCCCTGCCGGCATCGAGTTTGAACGCCGCACGGCGGAACTGACGGTGGCCGTGCTGCAACTGGTGGCGAGCCGGCGCGGCATCGCCGCCTTGCCGAACTGGGCCATCAAGAATTACGTCGATTACGATTATGTGGTGGCGCGTCCGGTGGGCGAGCACGGCCTGTGGAGCGACTTGTATGTGTCCGTGCCGCAGCAGTTGCAGGACAAGGCGTATGTGCGCGATTTCGTCAGCGTGATACGCGAGCAGTGTGCGGCCTCGCTCGACGGTATCAAGTTGTTGTCCTGATGAGTGTTGTATTGGAAACAAACCAACAGGAAAGCTTGATAAATATCAAGGTTTAGCAATGAACCACCGCTTACAGTTGAGCACTGTGCGGCGCAACATGGCGCCGCCTACTCTTTGGGGAGGAACACGATGTTTTCATTTTCCGAGCAATGGGCACTGGCCGGCAAGGCCGTGGTGGAAGCGCAATTGATCAGCGCGCAAGCGTATGCCCAGGCCGCCGTCGAGAGCGGCGCCAGCGTGCTGGACTTGCAGCTCGACGCAGCCCGCGCGGCGCTGGCGGCCGCTACGGTGGCGGGCAATCAGCTGCTGTCCGCGAAGGACCCGCAAGCGCTGCTGGAACTGTCGCGCACGCAGTCGCAATTGGCCATCGAACGCATCGGTGCATATGGCCGCCAGGCAAAGGACGTTGCTCAGGAAACCCAGGAGAAATTCGACACTGTGACAAAGGGTGAGTTTGCTGCATCGCGTCAAAAATTTGGCGAGCTGGTGCAGGTGGTAAAGCAAACGCCCGTGCCCCTGATTATTCCCTTCAATAATTTTCTAAAAACCACTTTCGGCGGCGCCGATGAAGGGTATGATAAAAATAAAAACACGCGTCCCGCTCGTCAAGCGTAGGCGCGTCGCGGCCCGGCAGCGGCTATCCGCCGCGCCAGGCCGCCCGCCGCCACTGCAGGGCAGGCCGCCATCGCTGCCGCCTGCGGTGTGGCGCTGGAACTGTGGCGTATGCCACGCTAGAATGAAACACAGCTTGCTGTGTCTTCCCGGATTCATTGGATTGTATTAACACCTTCACCTTGGCCCTCGTGGCCTGCATATCGGAGAAATAAATGGATGATGTCGTAATCGTGGCCGCCGGCCGTACCGCAGTCGGCAAATTCGGTGGCAGTCTGGCCAAGATTCCTGCGTCCGAACTGGGCGCGCATGTAATCAAGGGCTTGCTGGCACAAACCGGCATCGACCCGAACCTGATCGGCGAAGCGATCCTGGGCCAGGTGCTGACGGCTGCCGTCGGCCAGAACCCCGCGCGCCAGGCTGTCATCAAGGCTGGCCTGCCCAGCTCCATCCCGGCATTCACCATCAACAAGGTATGCGGCAGCGGCCTGAAGGCCACGCACCTGGCGGCGCAAGCGATCAAATGTGGCGACGCCAACATCATCATCGCCGGTGGCCAGGAAAACATGAGCGCCTCGCCACATGCGATGAACGGCTCGCGCGACGGTTTCCGCATGGGCGACTTCAAGATGGTCGACACCATGATCGTCGACGGCCTGTGGGACGTGTACAACCAGTACCACATGGGCATCACGGCGGAAAATGTCGCCAAGAAATACGAAGTGACGCGCGCGGAGCAGGATGAATTCGCGCTGCAGTCGCAACTGAAGGCGGAAGCGGCGCAAAAAGCGGGCAAGTTCAAGGATGAAATCCTGCCGCTGGAAATCGCCAACAAAAAAGGCACCGTGGTCTTCGACAGCGACGAATACATCAAGCCGGGCTCGACCCTGGAATCGCTGACCGGCCTGCGCCCTGCGTTCGCCAAGGACGGTACCGTCACCGCCGGCAATGCTTCCGGCCTGAACGATGGCGCCGCCGCCGTCATCATGATGTCCGCTGCGCAAGCGAAAGAACTGGGCTTGAAGCCGCTGGCACGCATCAAGGCCTACGCCTCGTCGGGCCTGGACCCGGCCGTCATGGGCATGGGCCCTGTCTCCGCTTCGCGTCTGTGCCTGAAAAAAGCCGGCTGGACGCATGAAGAGCTGGACTTGATGGAAATCAATGAAGCGTTTGCCGCGCAAGCGATTGCCGTCAACAAGGAAATGGGCTGGGATACCAGCAAGATCAACGTGAACGGCGGCGCGATTGCCATCGGCCACCCGATCGGCGCCTCCGGTGCGCGCATCCTGGTCACCCTGATCCACGAAATGATCCGCCGCGACGCCAAGAAAGGCCTGGCAGCGCTGTGCATCGGCGGCGGCATGGGTGTGGCTTTAGCCATCGAGCGGGATTAATCGCTAGCACCGAACCCGGGCCGTCGCGCGCAGTGTGCGGCGGCCTGGTTCGATGCGGTTGGCTGCCGTTACACGGCGGATGTGGATAGCTTTCACTAAATAATTAACTTTTTAGCAATAGAACGACACTGAGGGGATGAAAATGGCAAGAGTTGCATTGGTAACTGGTGGCATGGGTGGTCTGGGGGAAGCTGTGTGTTTTAAACTGGCGGCGCTCGGCTATCGCGTGGTCACGACCTATTCTCCAGGCAATCAGAAGGTCGCGGACTGGCTGGCGACGACCAAGGACATGGGCTATGACTTCAAGGCGTATCCGTGCGACGTGGCCGACTACGATTCGGCCGCCGCTTGCGTGGCTGCCGTGGAAAAGGACATCGGTCCTGTCGACGTGCTGGTGAATAACGCCGGCATCACGCGCGACATGACGTTCAAGAAGATGGACAAGCCGAATTGGGATGCCGTGATGGGCACCAACCTCGACTCCGTTTTCAACATGACCAAGCCTGTCTGCGACGGCATGGTGGAACGCGGCTGGGGCCGCATCATCAATATCTCGTCCGTGAACGGCCAGAAGGGTGCCTTCGGCCAGACCAACTATTCGGCCGCGAAAGCCGGCATGCACGGTTTCACCAAGTCGCTGGCGCTGGAAGTGGCGCGCAAGAACGTCACCGTCAACACCATTTCGCCAGGCTACATCGGCACCAAGATGGTCATGGCCATTCCGCAGGAAGTGCTCGACAGCAAAATCATCCCGCAAATTCCGATGGCGCGCCTGGGCAAGCCGGAAGAAGTGGCCGGCCTGGTGGCCTACCTGGCCTCCGATGAGGCAGCGTTCGTCACGGGCGCCAACATCTCGATCAACGGCGGCCAGCACATGTCGTAATCGTTGTTGAGGTAAAACAGAGAGACAGCTGCGGCTGTCTTTTTTTATGCTTGCCAGCAAAACCAGGGGATCGCCGGATTTGCCTTAGAATCAGCATTTCCTCACCGCATCATTCTCCATGCCCCTTATTCCTGCCTTGCGCCGCGCGAGTGTGGCCGTCATCCTTTTCCTGGGCGCCAGCGCGGCCCAGGCCAGCGTCGCGTTCCACGTCACGGTGACGACCGAGCGCATCCTCAAGCCTGGCGTGAAAACCAGCCTGCCCGCGCGCGATACGCAGGACAGCGACGTCGTGCTGGGCCCGCATTACCTGAGCGTGCGTGATGGCAAGAGCTTGTCCGTGCTCGACTTTGCCACGCGCCGCCGCCACGTCATCGATACGGCGGCGTCCACCTACGACACGTATTCGCTGTTCGACGTGGCGGGCTTTCGCCGTTTCGAGATAGAACACCGCAAGGGCATGGCCGGCGCGCTCCAGGCTGGCGGCTTGCAAGCCCACGTTACGCCGCTCGTGTACGAGGAGCAAGCGCTGTCCATGCCGGCGGCCAGGCGGCGCAATGCACTGCAGCCCCAGGTGCTCGACGGCGCCGTGCTGTGGTCGCTCGACGGGCAGCCCCTGCTGCGCCTGGATATTGCCGGAAGCCCCGTCAGCGGCGACGATGCTGCGGCGTTTGCCCAGTACTTGCGCTACACCTGGGGCGCTCATCCGCTGGTGCTGAAGATGCTGGCCGACGGCAAGCGCATTCCCGCCGCATTCACCTTGCACTACCAGGAGGTGGGCGGTGCGGTGACGCGCCATTTCCGCATCCGCGCCATGACGGCGGGCGCACCGGCCACCTATACCTTGTCCGCGTTCCGGCCACGCCCGCTGGCGGTCAATGCACCGGTGCTCGAAAGCGTGCTGGCGCAGGCGGCGTCGCTGCCGCCGCTGGAACCCGGGGCGCATCTGGCGCTGCGGGCCAAAGCGGAGCGCCTGTTTACGGCAGAACAACCGTTTGACGCCTTCTTGGTCATGCTGGAAGACCATTTTTCCACGGGCGCGCTGGTGGAAAAACTCTCTCCCCAGCAGCAGTTGGCCATGCAGCAATGCCAGCCCATCCTCGACTTGATGCAAGGGCTGCTGGCCAAGGACCAGGAGGGTATCGCAGCCGCGCTGGCCACCGTGCAGGCATTCAGGAAGCAAACGGGGCTGGAACAGCCCGTACTGGCCTTGTTCGAAGGGAATTTGCGCGCCAAGCTGGGGCAATGGCCCCAAGCGACGGCTTTGTATCTGCAAGTGCTGCAGGCAAAACCGCAGATGGCGGCCGTGTACCAGGACCTGGGTGACGCCTTGCTGGCGCAATTCGATGCGCCGAACGCCTGGCGCAGCTGGGATGCGGGCCGGGTTATGGCGCCCACGCTGCGGCAATTTCGCAAGGTCAACGATTTGGAGCGCAGCCTGTTGCACGACTACCCCGCCTTCTTTGCCGGCGGGGCGACGCTTGCGCCTGACGTTCAGCCCAGCACCAGCCGCCCGGCCAGCAAGACGAAGACGGTGGGCAGCACGAACTTGCCGTAAGGCGAAGGTTTGCCGCGCAGGCGGCGCGCCAGGCGTGCGGCCAGTACGGCGTACAGGGCATCGAACAGCAGGCCCACCAGCACCAGGACGGCGCCCAGACGCAGGTATTGCATGCCAACGCTGTCGCTGCCGACGACGAATTGCGGCAGGAACATGCTGCAAAACAGCAGTGCCTTCGGATTGAGCAGATTCGTCAGGAAGCCGCGCACCAGGCTGGCGCGGGCGCCGTGCGCCGTGGCGGGGGCGGCTTCTTCCTGCGCCGTTTTTTTCGACAGGGCCGACTGCAGCAGGCGCAGCGCCAGGTACAGCAGGTAGGCGGCGCCCGCCCATTTGACCCACTGCAAGGCTTGCGGATGCGTCACCATCAGCGCCGCCAGGCCCGCGCCCGACAGCGCCACGTGCACGGCGCGCGCGCCGGCGATGCCCAGCGCCGTCACCAGCGCCGTGGCCACGCCGCGCGCGGCGCCTGTCGCCAGCACCAGCGCCATGTCCGGGCCGGGTAATAAAAAGGCGCCGGTCAGTGCCAGCAGGTACATCAGGAAGGTAGAATCGGACATGGCGCAGCTCGGTCACAGGCAAAAAGTAAGGGCGGGAGCAACGGCAGCTTGCCGCATGCTCGCCGGGCCCCATTATGTTCTTGTCGCGACGAAATGTGCTTGCTTTTCCTGCCCTGCATGCCCTAGTATTCGGGTAGATTCCACTCCTATAAAAACAAAAAATAGATGAAAATTTCAGAAGTTAGCCTCGACGCCACCGATTTGCAAATACTCAGGCTGTTGCAGGATGAAGGAAGGCTGTCCAACGCGCGCCTGGCCGAGCGCTTGAAGCTCAGTGAAACCCCCGTCTGGCGCCGCCTGCGCCGCCTGGAAGAGGAAGGCTTTATTACCGGCTACCAGGCTTTGCTCAACCGCAAGAAACTGGGCATCGGCCTGGTGGCCTTTGTACGGGTCGTGTTTGCCAACCATGGCGGCGAGCAGCCGTCACAGTTCGAGCAAGCCATCGCGACGATTCCGGAAATTTTGTCGTGCCACAATGTGGCGGGCGAAGCCGATTATTTCCTGCAAGTGGTGGCGCGCGACCTGGAAGCGTATGGCGAATTCGTCTCGACGGTGTTGCGCCGCCTGCCCGGCGTGGCGGAAATCCAGTCCAGCCTGTCGATGCGCGAAATCAAGTCGTCGAACCGCCTGCCTTTGCCGCTGGCCTGAGGCGCCGGGGGCGCACTATAATTGGAACAGTTGCCAGGAATCGTGCCTGGCGCCCTGACCGCCATTCCAAGGACCGCCCGCCATGCCAGACTCCCTGTCGCCCCTGTTTCCCGCCCTGACGCCGAACCGGCACGGCATGCTGGCGGTCGATGACATCCACACCATTTACTGGGAAGAGTGCGGCAATCCCGACGGTATTCCCGTGTTGTTCCTGCATGGCGGCCCGGGCGCGGGCCTGTCGCCGCAGCACCGCCGTTTCTTCGATCCGCAGCGCTACCGCGTGATCCTGTTTGACCAGCGCGGCGCGGGCAAGTCCACGCCGCTGGGTGAATGGCGCAACAACACGACGCAGTTGCTGATCGACGATATCGAAGTGCTGCGCGCCCAGTTCGGCATCGCCCAATGGCTGGTGTTTGGCGGCTCCTGGGGCTCGACCCTGGCGCTGGCGTATGGCCAGGCGCATCCGGCAGCTTGCCTCGGTTTCGTGCTGCGCGGCATCTTTTTGTGCACGCAGGCGGAAATCGACTGGTTCATCGAAGGCGTACGCTGGTTCTATCCGGAACTGTACGCAGAATTTGCCGCGCCGATTCCGCCAGAGGAGCGGGGCGACTTGCTGGCCGCCTACGTGCAACGCATCCTCAGCAGCGACCCCGCCGTGTACTGGCCTGCCGCGCGCGCCTGGAGCCGCTTCGAGGGCCGCCGCGTGTACCTGATGCCACAGCCGGAAGATGCGCCGAACGATGCGCTGGACCTGGGCGTGGGCAGGCTCGAATCGCATTACATGGCCAATCTCGGTTTCTTCGAGGAAGACCAGCTGATCCGCAACATGGGGCGCATCGCGCACTTGCCGGCCGTCATCGTGCAGGGACGCTACGACGCCATCTGCCCGCCCCTGTCGGCTTACCGCCTGCAGCAGGCCTGGCCCGGCGCGCAGCTGGAGATGATACCGGACGCGGGCCATGGCGCGCTGGAGCACGGCATCGCTTCGGCGCTGGTGCGCGCCACCGAGCGCTTCGTCCCGGGGCGCGGCTTCGCATGACATTACAACACGCCGGTTGGCAAAGCGGCCAGCCGGCGTGCGCCACCTGCTACACTACGGCCTGTGCTGGCGCCAGGGTCGGGCGCCGGTGTGAACCTACGACTTTTTATCCATGAACATACAGATCGGCGACATCGGCCATATCATCCAGCTGGCGATTGCGCCGGTTTTCCTGCTGACCGGCATCGGCACCATGCTGGTCGTGCTGACCAACCGCCTGGGCCGCATCATCGACCGCACGCGCGTGCTGGAAGACCGGCTCGACATCGGTTACAACGATTTCTATATGGATGAGCTAGATACCTTGTATCAGCGTACCCATCTGATTAATTACTCGATTTCGCTCAGCACGGCCTGCGGTTTCTTCGTCTGCGTCATCATCGCCATGCTGTTTTTAGGCGACATTCTGAACCTGACCCTGGACAAATACATCGCGCTCTTCTTTGTACTGGCCGTGATTTGCCTGATCGGCTGTTTTATTTATTTACTGCGCGAAATTCACCTGGCCGCCAGGGCCCAGCGCATCCGGCGCCATATCCGCCCGCCCCGTTAAGCGGCGCGCCGGTTTACCCTACTATTGAAGAACGAGTCCAGCATGCACGATTACAAACGTCCCCCCACCCTGCACCGCTACGGCCAGCGCAGCGAACTCGATCAGGCGCTGAGCCTGGGCCAGTTCCGCCTGATGCCAGCGGGCAATTGCCTGACCCTCAGCTTTTCGCAAGTGTGGGACAAGCAACTGTTCGACCTGTTTGCCCCGGCCGACGCCTGTTTGATCATCCATAATACGGAAGAATTCGGCGAACGCCTGCACCGTGCCGTGCAGCGCACCTTGCCCAGCTGGGCCGGCATCGACGGCGTCGTCGAGTATGGCCAGCGCGCCGCCCTGGGCGCCGCCTTCACCAAGACGCGCGCCGAAGCGCCCGAGCAGGAATGGCTGTTCGCCTGGCGTTCGATGCAGCCGCAGGCCAGCCTGAATCCCGTCACGGTCAAACTGGGCAGCCTGGAAAACTTCGCGGAAATCCGCGACCGCGACACGTATCTGGCGTAATTGCGCCTGATTTATCCTGACTTATCCGCGTACTGGCTGTCGATGCGGGCCAGTACGGCCGCCATCATGCGCTCGATATCGCCGCGTATCATGGTCGTGCCCAGCATGCCGGGCACATAGAAGCCCGGCATCAGCCGGCTGGAAAAGACGATGCGCGTGCCGCCCGTCTCGGGGATGGGGTACAAATTCCAGCGCGATTCGTAATGCCGCATGTCGCCGGAGATCAGGGCGATATCGATGGAGGTCAACGGCGTCTCCGTGGCCCGCACCACCAGGTGGATGGCGTGGTTCATGAACAGGAAGCGCGCCATGCCTTGCTGCTCGAGGATGACTTCATTGCCGTTGCGCGACAGTATGCGGCAAGCGCTGAGGTCGGGCACGAATTCATGCATGCGCTCGTACGTCGTCAGGGTTTTCCACACGGACGCCGGCGGCGCCTGCACGCTGCCGCTGGCATCGACTTCATACATGCGCTGCCCGTCGACCTCGATGCGCTTGACCTCGACCTTCAGCTTGTCCAGGCGTATCGCCTGGGCCAGCGCGGTAGCGGGGACGGCGCACAGCATCAGCAGGCAGAGGAAGAGTCGCTTCATGCCACCTAGCCTACGGGAAACTAGCGCCCGGCACAAGCTGTACCCATCGCCGGCGGGTGCGCCCGGCGATTTAGAACTCCCGGTCTAGAGAAAGTCGCTGCGCTGGCCAGCAATGCTTGTTACCGTACGGCCTGCATACCACCATCTATCGGACCGACCATGACTGCCTTTCCCCACTTGCTGGCCCCGCTCGACCTGGGTTTCACCTCTTTGCGCAACCGCGTCATCATGGGGTCCATGCACACGGGCCTGGAAGACCGGTTTTATCATTATGGCAAGCTGGCCGCGTTTTACCGCGAACGGGCGCGCGGTGGCGTGGGGCTGATCGTCACGGGCGGCATCTCGCCGAACCGCCAGGGCTGGCTGCTGCCGTTCGGCGGTACCTTGAATTTCCTCGGCGACGTGCCGAATCACCGCAAGGTGACGCGCGCCGTGCACGAGGAGGGCGGCAAGATCGTCATGCAAATCCTGCATGCGGGCCGCTATGGTTATCAACCGTTCGTCGTCTCGGCGTCGGCGAAAAAATCGCCGATCTCTCCGTTCCGCCCGCGTCCCCTGAGCGAGCGGGGCATAGAGCGCACCATCTGCGACTACGTGCGCTGCGCGCGCCTGGCGCAAAAGGCGGGCTATGACGGCATCGAAGTGATGGGCAGCGAGGGTTATCTGCTGAACCAGTTCCTCTGCGCGCGCACGAATCTGCGCCAGGACCGCTGGGGTGGCACGATCGAGAACCGCATGCGCCTGCCCGTGGAGATCGTGCGCCGCGTCCGCGCCGCCGTCGGCCCCAACTTCATCATCATGTACCGCCACTCGCTGCTCGACCTGGTCGAGGGTGGCAACACCTGGGAGGACGTGGTGACGGTGGCCAAGGCGCTGCAGCAGGCCGGCGTGACCATTCTCAATACGGGCTTCGGCTGGCATGAGGCGCGCGTGCCCACCATCGTCACCTCCGTGCCGCGCGCCGCCTTTGCCTCCGTGGCGGGCCGCTTGCGCCGCGAAGTCACCATTCCCGTGGTGGCGTCGAACCGCATCAATATGCCGCACGAGGCAAACGCCATCCTGGAGCGGGGTGACTGCGACCTGGTGTCGATGGCGCGACCGTTCCTGGCCGACCCTGACTTTGTCGCCAAGGCCGCTTCAGGCCGCGCCGACGAAATCAACACCTGCATCGGCTGCAACCAGGCGTGCCTGGACCACACCTTCGCCAACAAGCGCGCCAGCTGTCTGGTCAACCCGCGCGCCTGCCATGAAACGGAACTCGTGTACGCGAAAAAGGCCGTGCCGCGCCGGGTGGCCGTCGTCGGCGCCGGGCCGGCCGGCTTGTCCGCCGCCTGCGTGGCCGCCGAATGCGGGCACGAGGTGACCCTGTTCGACAGCAGCGACAGCGTGGGCGGCCAGTTCAAGGTGGCCATGCAGATACCGGGCAAGGAAGAATTTACGGAAACCATCCGTTATTTTGCCCGCCGGCTGGCGCTGCTGGAAGTCAAGCTGCGCCTGGGGCAGCGCGTGACGCGCGAGCAATTGCTGGCCGGCGGCTATGACGACGTCATCGTCGCCACCGGCATCAAGGTGCGCCTGCCGGCCATTCCCGGCATCGAGCATCCGAAAGTGCTGTCGTATCTGGACGTGCTGCAAGCCAAGAAACCCGTCGGCGCGCGCGTGGCCATCATCGGCGCGGGCGGCATCGGCTTCGACGTGGGAGAGTATTTGCTGCACGACCCGGCGCACCCGCTGCCGCAATCCGTGGCGACGTGGGCGGGCGAGTGGGGTGTGGACTTGAATGCGGCGACCGGCGGTGGCCTGGTGGCGCCCGTGGCGCCTGCGCCCGTGCGGCAGATTTTCCTGTTGCAGCGCAAGACGTCGAAAGTGGGCGCGGGCCTGGGCAAGACCTCGGGCTGGGTGCACCGCGCGGCCCTGGCGCGCAATGGCGTGGCCATGCTGGCCGGCGTGAGCTACGACAAGATCGACGCGCAGGGCTTGCACATCACCGTGGGCGGCGAGCAGCGCTTGCTGGCGGTCGACAACGTGGTCATCTGCGCTGGTCAGGACAGCTTGACGGAACTCATGCCGCCCGTCGGCAAGGATGGCAAGCCGCTGGTCGCAGGCGGCCCGCGCTTCCATAAAATCGGCGGCGCCGCGCTGGCGGCGGAACTCGACGCCAAGCGGGCGATACGGGAAGGCGCGGAGCTGGCCGCCAGCCTGTAAAAAGAAAGCCTGCCGGCTGGGGTGCGGGCAGGCTTGCTGGACGGAAAGGGCGCTGGCTTAATGCGCGCCATGCCCCTTGCTGGCCGCCTCAAAACTCTGCAGCACGTGCTCGGCCATGCCATTGGCCAGTTCGTGCTCGCCAATAAAGACCTTGCCCGCGTTTTCCGCGCGCAGCAATTCCGCCTCTTCCTCGCTGTGCGTGCGCACCACCGTCAGGATGGCGGGGTTCAGCGCGCGCGCCGTCTCGATCATGGCGCGCACGTGGAAGGTGTCGGGCGTGGCGATGACGAGCATGGTGGCGTGCGTGATGTGCGCCTGGATCAGCACGGCCGGTTCGCCCGCATTGCCGGCCACGGCCGGAATGCCCTGCTTGCGCAGCTGGTCGACGATGTCGCGGTTTTCCTCGGCGACGACAAAATGAATGCCCCGTTCCATCAGGGCGGCGGCGATGCGCCGGCCCACGCGGCCGTAGCCGACCAGCACGACTTGGCCCGACAGCTTTTCCTGCGGCACCGTCATCGGCAGCTCGGCCAGCGGGTCGGTGGTGCGTTCGAACTTGCGCGCGAAATCGCTGTTGCCGATCACCCGCAGCAGCGGCTTGGCCATGCTGAACACCAGCGGGTTGAGGGCGATGGACAGGATGGCGCCGGCCAGGATCAGGCTTTGCCCTTCCTGCGGCATCAGGCCCAAGGACAGGCCCAGGGCGGCCAGGATGAACGAGAATTCACCGATCTGCGCCAGGCTGGCCGAGACGATGATGGCGGTTTTCGGCGGATAGCGCAGGGCCATCACCAGTAAAAAGGCGGCGATCGACTTGCCGAAGATAATGATGGCGCACACGGCCAGCACCTGCAGCGGCTTGTCGATGAGGATATTCGGCTCGAACAGCATGCCGACGGAAACGAAGAACAGCACGGCGAACGCGTCGCGCAGGGGTAGCGATTCTTCCGCGGCGCGGTGACTCAGTTCGGATTCGCGCAGCACCATGCCGGCGAAGAAGGCGCCCAGCGCGAACGACACGCCGAACAGCTTGGTGGAAGCGTAGGCGATGCCGACGGCGGCGGCGATCACGCACAGGGTAAACAGTTCGCGCGAACCGGTGCGCGCCACTTGCCACAAAATCCATGGGAACAGCTTGCGGCCCACCACCAGCATGAAGACGATGAAACCGGCTACCTGTCCCAGGGTCACGGCCAGGGTTTGCCACAGGCTGGTGGCCTCGGCATCCGGCGCGACCTTGCCACCGAGCACACCGGCGAACGCCGGCAGCAGCACCAGCACCAGGACGGTGACGAGGTCTTCCACCACCAGCCAGCCGACGGCGATGCGGCCATTGAGCGAGTCGAGGATGCCGCGCTCTTCCAGCGCGCGCAGCAGCACCACGGTACTGGCCACGGACAGGGCCAAGCCAAAGACCAGTCCGCCACCGAGGGTCCAGCCCCACCAGTGGGCCAGGCCCATGCCCATCGCCGTGGCGACGCCGATCTGCAAGATCGCGCCGGGCAGCGCAATCTTGCGCACGTCCCACAAATCGTCGATGGAAAAGTGCAGCCCGACACCGAACATCATCAGCATCACCCCGATCTCCGCCAATTGTCCGGCTATTTCCGCATTCGCCACAAAACCGGGCGTGGCCGGTCCGATGATGATGCCGGCGGCCAGATAGCCGACCAATGCCGGCAGTTTCAGGCGCGCGGCGATGAAGCCGAAGATGAGGCCGAACCCGAGGGCGGCGGCGATGGTGGTGATCAGACTGATGTCATGGGGCATGCGTGGTGGGTTCCTTATGGCGACCTGCGGATGGAAAAAGAGGGTGATCAGCGATCGAGTATAAACGCAACAAAGCTGCGGCTGGAATTTTCCTGCCGCTTTTTTTACAAAAAATTTGCGCTATATCTTCGTCCAGGTGGCACCGAACGCATGCCATCGACTGCGATCTGCGCCTAATTGAGGCAATCAGGCGCATCCCGCCGCAACGCCTACACCTTGCGCACGACCACGCAGCCGATGGAATAGCCGGCGCCGAAAGAGCAGATGACGCCCATGGCGCCTGCCGCCATATCATCCTGATATTTGTGGAAGGCAATGATGGAACCGGCCGACGAAGTGTTGGCGTAGGTGTCGAGGATCACGGGCGCTTCGTTGGCCTCGGCGTCGCGGCCCAGGATCAGGCGCGCGATCAGCAGGTTCATGTTCAGGTTGGCCTGGTGCAGCCAGTAGCGGGAGACTTGCGCCACTTCCACGCCGGCCTTGGCCAGGGTCGCCTTGATCATCTCGGCCGCCATTGGGCACACTTCCTTGAAGACCTTGCGGCCTTGCTGGCGGAACAATTTGTCGGCCTTGCCCACGCCGGACTCGTCAAAACGGTTGAGGAAGCCGAAATTGTTGCGGATGGCGTTAGAGAAGCGTGTTTTGAGTTCCGTGCCGATGATCTCGAACTGGTGCTTGGACACGGCCGTGTCCTTGGCTTCGACGATGATGGCGGTGCAGGCGTCGCCGAAAATGAAATGGCTGTCGCGGTCGCGCCAGTTCAGGTGGCCGCTGGTGATTTCGGGATTCAACACCAGCACGGCGCGCGCCTGGCCGCTTTGCACGGCGGCGACCGCTTGCTGGATGCCGAAGGTGGCGGACGAGCACGCCACGTTCATGTCAAAACCATAACCGTCGATGCCCAGCGCATCCTGCACTTCCACCGCCATGGCGGGATAGGCGCGCTGCATATTGCTGCAGGCCACCAGCACCATGTCGATGTCGGCCGGCGTGCGGCCGGCGCGCGCCAGTGCGTCACGCGCGGCGGCGACCGCCATTTCCGCCTGCAAGGACAGTTCGTCATCGCCCCGCTCCGCAATGCGCGAGACCATGCGCGCCGGATCGAGGATGCCTTCCTTTTCCATCACGAAGCGCGACTTGATGCCGGATGCCTTTTCGATGAAGGCCACGCTCGACAGCTCCAGCGCCGTCACCGTGCCCGCGGTAATCGCGTCGGCGTGATCGGCATTGAACTTTTCCGCGTAGGCATTGAAGCAGATGACCAGCTCTTCGTTGGAGATCGAATATGGCGGCGTGTACAGTCCGGTACCGCTGATGACGACTTGTTTCATGGTTAAACTTTCAAATTTGGCAATCGGCGCGCTGCCGATAAGTGAAGCAAATTTTACACAAACGGGCTCGACTGTAGAGAGTTTCGTGTTGCGGGGGAGAGGGAAGTGTGGCGGAAGCTTGATTTTTGTCGCGTGGACGGGTGCTGGGGGTATTGCGTGTGATGGGGGCAGACGGGGGCGCCGAGTTCCCGCGGGTCTGCCCCCAAACTGCCTACTTTTTCTGCTCTTTCTTGACATCGGCTTGCACCACCACCGGTTCGGCCTTGGCCAGCTGGACCGGTAAACCCTTCAGGTGGTTCAGCGCCTGGTGCAATTGAAAATCGTCCTTGCTGCCAAATTCCAGCGGCTTGCGGGTCTTTTCCAGGGCGATGATGCGCAATTGCTCTTCCATCTCGTCGTTGACGGGGGCGGCTTTAGCGCTTTCTTGGTCGCGGTCGTTGCTCAGGTGCTTGGTCAGGTCCGCTTCGCGGATGCGCAAGCCGTTCAAGCCGTCGCCGTCCGCATTTTCATCGACCAGCAGATCGGGCACGATGCCCTTGGCCTGGATCGAGCGGCCGTTCGGCGTGTAGTAGCGGGCCGTTGTCAGCTTGACTGCCGTGTCAGCCGTCAGCTGGCGGATGGTTTGCACGGAACCCTTGCCGAAGGTTTGCGTGCCGATGATGGTGGCGCGCTTGTAATCTTGCAGGGCGCCAGCGACGATTTCCGAGGCCGAGGCCGAACCCGTGTTGACCAGCACCACCAGCGGCACTTTCTTGATAGCGGCCGGCAACTTCGCCAGCGCATCGCCTTCCGAGCGGAAGGTATAGTATTCGGCGCGGCCGTAGAACACCTGCTTCGAGTCCGGCAGCTGGCCGTTGGTCGAGACGATGGCCGCGTCCTTCGGCAGGAAGGCGGCCGAGACGCCGATGGCACCCTGCAGCACGCCGCCCGGATCGTTGCGCAGGTCCAGCACCATGCCCTTGATGTGCGGGTCTTGCTGGTACAGGGCCGTGATCTGCGCGGCCATGTCGTCGACGGTCGGTTCCTGGAATTGCGACACGCGCAGCCAGGCATAGCCCGGCTCGACCATCTTCGCCTTCACGCTCTTTTGATGGATTTCCTCGCGCGTGATGGTGAAGGCCAGCGGCTGCGGTTCATCCTTGCGGGCAATGGTCAGCGACACCTTGGTGCCCGGTTCGCCGCGCATGCGCTTGACGCTGTCGTCCAGGCTGACGCCTTTCACGGGCTGGCCATCCAGGCGTGTGATGAGGTCTCCGGCCTTGATGCCGGCGCGGTAGGCGGGTGAATCCTCGATGGGCGAGACGATCTTGATGTAGCCGTCTTCGCTCATGCCAATTTCAATGCCCAGGCCGACGAACTTGCCTTCGGAACCCTCGCGCAGCTCGGCGTAGGCTTTCTTGTCGAGGTAGGCGGAATGGGGGTCGAGCGAGGCAACCATGCCGGAAATGGCGTCTTCCAGCAGTTTCTTGTCTTCCACCGGCTCGACATAATCGGACTTGATCAGGCCAAACACATCGGCCAGCTGGCGCAGCTCTTCCAGCGGCAGGGGCGGCTCGACGGTCTTTTGCGCCATGGCCGAAAATTGCAGCGACACGGCGACGCCGGCCACCACGCCCAGGCCGATCAAGCCGGTATTTTTGAGTTTGCCCATCATTGCACCTTTGCAGCTAGCGTGTCTTGCATGAGCGCCAGTCCCCGTGGAGCGGCGCTTTCCTGAAAGTATAGACCTGAATCTCTGCCGGCGTGGGCCGGCCGTGGAAAAAGCGTGCCTGGGTCCAGTCTACGCGCGAAAACGGGGCTGTCAGCTTGCCATATGTTGCGGTTTTGTATGCAATGTATAGTTACTCTTGAGGGGAGTAAGCATTTGTAAGAGTCGAAAAAAAGCGTGTGCGGCGGCCCTATAGTGGACTCGCATTCTCGACCCGATGTGGTTTTGCCTGCGTCTGCGGACGCAGGCTTTTTTTTATCCGGAGCCCCCCATGACATCGCTGACCTTTTTCCCCGCCTTGCGTCGCCTCAGCCTGGCTTTCCTGCTGGGCACTACCGCCTTGACCGCCTCGGCCGTACCGATCGCCGAGATGCGCCTGGAAGACTTGCTGCCGATGGCCCCCGATTTCAGGACGGAATTGAAACTCAATGCGAATCAAACCACCTTGTGGCAGCAGGTGGAAGGAAAAACCCGTCAACTCTTGCGCGAACGCAAGGCGCGCCGCGAACGCCTGCAAGCGGCTGTGACGCAGGGCTTGCTGGCGCCCCGGCTGGAGTTGCGCGACCTGCTCGCCGGCCTGGACACGGAAAGCACGCAGAGCCTGGCTGAAGAAAAGCAGGTGCGCGAGTGGTGGCTCAGCGTCAACGATGCCCTGGACGAGCAGCAGCGCCAGGCAGTGGCCCAGTTCATCGCCGGCCAGATGGCGCGCGTGATGGATGCCGCCGTACCCCACAGTGAATCGCGCGGCGCGCCCGCTGGCGAACACGGCGGGCGCAAGGGGGGCAAGGGCGGCATGGGCGGCGTGAGCATGGGCAGCGGCGGCGCCGGCATGACGCTACCCAACAACTGAGGGGCAATCCCGGGGCAAAGGATGGCCAAATGGCATGGTCGCGTGCTACATTCCTGCAGCACCTGGCGCGGCGGGCTATCCGCCCGCAGCTATCTGCCCGGTCTTTTTGACATGCCCCATAAGGACAATCCGTGAATCGCTATCTCTTGAGCAGTCTGACCCTGACCCTGTTGGCTGCGTTTTCCCATGCCGCCGAACCAGCCTCCGCCGCATCCGCCGTGACGGCACCGACCGTGGCACCCGGTGCCGCGCCTGCCGCCACCGGCGTCGTTTCCGGCATCGATGTGCAGTACATCGACCCTGCCGTGCGCGTGCAGGACGACTTTTTCACCCATTTGAATGGCAAGTGGCTGGCCACGGCCGAGATTCCTGCCGACAAGTCGAGCTGGGGTTCGTTCGCCAAGCTGCGCGATGACACCACGCCACAGTTGCGCGGCATCATCGAAGCTGCGCAACAGGACAAGCACAAGAAGGCCGGATCCGAAGCGCAGAAAATCAGCGACCTGTACGCCAGCTACATGGATGAAGCCAAACTCGATGCGCTGGGCACGAAGCCGCTGGCCGGCGAATTGAACCGCATTCGCTCGCTGCGCGACAAGAAGGGCGTGCCCGCCCTGATCGCCCACCTGAGCCAGGCGCGCGTGTCGACCCCGTACGCCGTGTATGTGGGCCAGGATGCCCGCGCCTCCACCAAATACGCCGTGTATGTGAGCCAAAGCGGCCTGGGCATGCCTGACCGCGATTACTACCTGGAAGCCAAGCAGGCTGGCGTGAAAGAAAAATACCAGGCGCACGTGGAAAAAATGCTGGCCATGGCCGGCGACAAGAATGCCGCCGCGCGCGCCAAGGCTGTCGTTGCGCTGGAAACGGCTTTGGCCGAAGTGCAATGGACCAAGGTCGAGAACCGCGACCCCGTGAAACGCTACAACAAGACCGACATCAACAAGCTGAACGAGCTGACCCCCGGCTACGACCTGAAGTCCAGCCTGGCTGCCTTGGGCATCGCCAACAAGGTCGATTACGTCATCGTCAACCAGCCGAGCTACCTGGCCGGCTACAACAAGGTGCTGGCCGCAAGCGACCTGGACACCCTGAAAGCCTACTTCGAATGGCAGTTGCTGAACAGCTATGCCAGCTATCTGTCGAAAAACTTCGTTGACGAGAACTTTGCCTTCTATGGCACGGTACTCAGTGGCGTGACGGAAAACCAGCCGCGCTGGAAGCGTGGCGTGGGCGCCGTCGAAGGCATGCTGGGCGAAGCCGTCGGTAAACTGTATGTCGCGCAATATTTCCCGGCTGAGCGCAAGGCGCACATGCAGGAACTGGTGAAAAACGTGCTGGCCGCCTACAAGGACAGCATCGACACCTTGGACTGGATGAGCCCGGAGACCAAGAAAGAAGCGCAAGCCAAGCTGGCCAAGTTCACGCCGAAGATCGCGTATCCGAACAAATGGCGCGATTACACGAAGCTGCAAATCGTCCAGGGCGACCTGGTGGGCAACATAATGCGCGCGGCGAATTTCGCTTCGGCGCGCCAGGTGGCCAAGCTGGGCAAACCGATCGACCGCGAAGAGTGGGGCATGACGCCGCAGACGGTGAACGCCTATTACAGCTCGACGATGAATGAAATCGTCTTCCCCGCGTCCATCCTGCAGCCGCCGTTCTTCGACGCCAACGCGGACGACGCCGTCAACTATGGCGCCATCGGCGCTGTCATCGGCCATGAAATCAGCCACGGTTTCGACGACAAGGGCAGCCAGTCCGATGGCGACGGCAATCTGCGCGACTGGTGGACCCCGGCCGACCGCAAGAACTTCGCCGCCAAGGCCGATGCGCTGACCAAGCAGTACGACGGCTATAGCCCATTGCCGGGCTACAACGTCAACGGCGCGCTGACCCTGGGCGAGAACATCGCCGATAACTCGGGCGTGGCGATTGCCTATAAAGCCTACAAGATTTCGCTGGGCGGCAAACCGGCGCCCGTGCTCGATGGCTTGACGGGCGACCAGCGCTTCTACATGGGCTTTGGCCAGGTCTGGCGCAGCAAGATGCGCGAAGCGCAGCAGATCGTGCAAATCAAGACCGATCCGCATTCGCCGGGCCAGTACCGCGCGAATGGCACCATGGTCAACCAGCCAGGTTTTTATGAAGCGTTTGGCGTGAAACCGGGCGACAAGATGTATGTCGCGCCGGAAAACCGCGTCATTATCTGGTAAACGTAGCAAGCTTAATTCTGTAGCAATAAAGAGACCACCGCGCGTGGTCTTTTTTGCATTTCTGCCAAAGTTCTTTCTCCGCTTCCGGCCGGTATGCTACAGTCAAAAACCGGGCCAGAAGCCCTGGGCCTTCTGACCCTTATATTCCACACAATATAATATAGAGGACAACCGTGAATCGTTATTTGTTAAGTGCATTGACCCTGAGTTTGCTGGCCGGCGTGTCCGGCATGGCTGGCGCCGCTGATACGGCCAAGAAAGCCGCTCCCGCCACGGCCATCGCCGCCGCCGCGCTGACGTCCGGCATCGCCGTCGAATACGTCGACCCTGCCGTGCGCGCGCAGGACGACCTGTTCCAGCACCTGAATGGCAAATGGCTGGCGGAAACCGTGATTCCTGCCGACAAGTCGAGCTGGGGCAGCTTTGCCAAGCTGGCCGACGATACGCAAACGCAGCTGCGTGGCATCGTCGAAGGCGCCAGCGCCGACAAGGCCCGCGCCGCCGGCTCGAATGCCCAGAAGATCGGTGATTTTTATAACAGCTTCATGGATGAAGCCAAGCTGGAAAGCCTGGGCCTGACACCCTTGAACGCGGAGCTGGCGAAGATCGCCGCACTGCAGGACAAGGCCGAATTGCCGGCCGTGATCGCGCACTTCAGCAAGCTGGGCGTGACCTCACCTTACGACTTCGCGATCCACCAGGACGCCAAGGATTCCACCAAATACGTGGCCGACATCGTGCAAAGCGGCCTGGGCTTGCCTGACCGCGATTACTACCTGGAAGCGGGCAAGGCCGATACGCGCGCGAAATACCTGGCCCACGTGGAAAAAATGCTCAGCTTGTCCGGCGACGCGAATGCTGCCGCGAATGCGAAAGCCATCCTCGCGCTGGAAACGGAGCTGGCCAAGGCGCAATGGAGCAATGTGCAGAACCGCGACCCCGTCAAGACCTACAACAAGGTCGAGCTGGCGAAACTGGCCGCCATGGCGCCAGGCTACGACTGGGCCCGCTACCTGAAGGACACGGGCATCGCCGGCAAGGTCAATTATGTGATCGTCAGCCAGCCCAGCTACCTGAAGGGCTTTGCCGAGATCGCCAACAAGACGCCGCTGGACACATGGAAAGCGTACTTCCAGTGGCACTTGCTGCATGCCAATGCCGGCTACCTGCCGAAAGCGTATGTCGATGAAAACTTCGCGTTTTATGGCACCACCCTGACGGGCGTGACGGAAATGCGTCCGCGCTGGAAGCGTGGCGTGGGCGCCGTCGAAGGCGCGCTGGGCGAAGCCGTGGGCCAGCTGTACGTGGAGCAATATTTCCCGGCCGAGCGCAAGGTGCGCATGGAAGCGCTGGTGAAAAACCTGATGACGGCCTACCAGCAAAGCATCGACAAGCTCGACTGGATGAGCCCTGTCACCAAGAAACAGGCGCAGATCAAGCTGGCCAAGTTCACCACCAAGATCGGCTACCCGAACAAATGGCGCGATTACTCGGGCCTGACGGTGGCGCCGGACGACCTGGTTGGCAACATCCAGCGTTCGCACTTGCTCAACTACAACCGCGAATTGAACAAGCTGGGCCAGCCTATCGACCGCGACGAGTGGGGCATGACGCCGCAGACCGTGAATGCCTATTACAACCCAGAGCTGAACGAAATCGTCTTCCCGGCCGCCATCCTGCAAGCGCCGTTCTTCGACGCCAACGCGGACGACGCCGTCAATTACGGCGCCATCGGCGGCGTGATCGGCCATGAAATCAGCCACGGCTTCGACGACCAGGGCGCCCAGTACGACGGCGACGGCAACCTGCGCGACTGGTGGACCAAGGCCGACCATAAAAACTTCGCCAAGAAAACCAAGCAACTGGTGGCGCAGTACAACAGCTTCAGCCCCGTCCCTGGCCATTTCGTCAACGGCGAACTGACCCTGGGCGAGAACATCGCCGACAATTCCGGCGTGGCGATTGCCTATAAAGCGTATAAATTGTCGCTCAATGGCAAGCAAGCCCCCGTCATCGACGGTTTCACGGGCGAGCAGCGCTTCTACGCGGGCTTTGCCCAGGTCTGGCGCATGAAGATGCGCGAAGCGCAGCAACTGGTCTTGCTGAAAACGGACCCGCACTCGCCAGGCCAGTTCCGCGCCAATGGCACCATGCGCAACCAGCCCGGCTTCTACCAGGCCTTCGACGTGAAACCGGGCGACAAGATGTATCTGCCACCGAAAGACCGCGTCATCATGTGGTAAGCCATTTTTTCGGCTGGACAGAAATATGCTAGCAATGCCGCCCGGTTTACGCCGGGCGGCATTTTTTTTGCTTGCTGGCAAGCCGTACACAGCGAAGTGTTGCGTGCGTCGCCGGTGATTTTCCTTGCTCGTTGACAACGAAGTTTGAAGCGCCTATATCTGGATGAAAACAATAATAAGCCTGTATAACGCCCCGTGTGTCATCAAAAAGGAAACATTGTGAGAGACATATTTCGTACCAGCCAAGCCCGTTTTATCACCCTGTTCAGTCTTGTTTTTGTGGTGCTGCTGGTCATGACCTTAGCCGTCATCCATTTTTTCGTTACGCCGGATTTGAAACGCACCGAGGGCATGGTGGTCGGTTTTGACGTCAGCAAAATTTCCACCAGGATTACCGAGCAGCTGCGACAGGTGGAGGCGCAGCAGCGCAGCATCACCCAGACGGTGGCGCTGATGGACAGCGCGGCGATCGACGTCCTGTTGCCGGGACTGGTCGACCAGTATTCCGACCCGAATGTGTTTGGCGGCGGCATCTGGCCACTGCCGAAAAAGCGCGATCCCGAGCGCGACAAGTTCAGCACCTTTTTCGCCCGCGACGCCTCCAACAAACTGGTCGTCAACACCCACTGGAACTCGCCGGAGTCGTTGAAGTACTTCGAGCAGAGCTGGTATCTGGGCGGGCTCAAGTCGGCCAAGGGGCATTGCGACTGGGCCAAGGCCTACAAGGACGACGCCAGTGCGCAGCCGCGCACCAACTGCGCCATGCCGATCTACAAGGACAACGAGTTGTACGGCGTTTCCACCATCGACGTCACGCTGGGCTTTTTCAACCGCCTGGTAGCCGACATGGAGAAAGCGATCCACGGCCAGATCCTGATCGTCGAGCGCGACGGCAAGATCATCAGCAACAGTACGTATATCAAGGACGAGATCGTACTTAAGAAAGTCGAGGATCTGGCGTCCAGTTCGCCGATGGTGGCGGAAATCGGCCGCCTGCTGCCCAAGCTCGATGCGCAGGGCGTGGCGGAATCAGAATATCGCAGCGACGGCACGCCCCACACGCTGTTCCTGAAGGCGATACCGGGTAGTCCGTGGGTGCTGGCGACCGGTTTGCCGACCAGCCAGCTGACCGAGCAAAGCGACCGCATCTTGAGCAAGCTGGGCATGGTGCAGATCCCCATCGCCTTGCTGCTGCTGGCCATGTTCATCGGCATCATCCGCCTGTTCATGGGACGCCTGGGCGTACTCAAGAGCAATATCGACGCGCTGTCGGCCGGTGACGCCGACCTGACGCGGCGCCTGCCGGGCGGCGGCGGCAGCGAGTTCAATGATGTGGCCGGCAGCTTCAACGCCTTCATCGAGCGGCTGCAGCAGATGATGCGCGAAATCGGCACCAGCACGGTGTCGATCGCGCTCGCTTCGCGTGAAATCGCCAGCGGCAACCAGGATCTGTCGGCCCGTACCGAAAGCCAGGCCAGCGCGCTCGAGCAGACCGCCGCGTCGATGGAGGAGTTGACCGGCACCGTCAGGCAGAACGTCAGCAGCGGCCAGGAGGCCAACCGGCTGGCGCTGGACGCCTCGACGGTGGCGGCGCGGGGCGGCGCGGTGGTGACGCAGGTGGTCGAGACGATGGGCGCGATCGAACACTCGTCGAAGAAAATCGCCGACATTATCAGCGTCATCGACGGGATCGCGTTCCAGACCAACATCCTGGCGTTGAACGCGGCCGTCGAGGCGGCCCGGGCCGGCGAACAGGGCCGCGGCTTTGCCGTGGTGGCGTCCGAGGTACGCAACCTGGCGCACCGCTCGGCCACGGCGGCCAAGGAAATCGGCGCGCTGATCGTTGAATCGGTACACAACGTCAACGCCGGCACCAAGCTGGTCGACCAGGCTGGCGCCACCATGCAGGACATCGTCGCCGGCACCGACAAGGTTGCCAACATCATCGGCGAGATCCTGCTGGCCAGCCAGGAGCAGGAAACGGGCATTGGCCAGGTGAACCAGGCCATCGTCCAGCTCGACGACAACACCCAGCAAAATGCCGCGCTGGTGGAGCAGGCGGCGGCGGCAGCCCATTCAATGCAGGAGCAGACTGGCAAGCTTGAGCAGATCATCGGCGCATTCAAGCTGTAGCGCGCGGCGCACGGACATGAAAAAGCCGCCCGGTTCAGTTGAACCGGGCGGCTTTTTTACATCCGAAGCACCCCTGGAGGCCGCTTCAACGCGCCGCCTGAAGCGGCATCGCGCTTATTTCGTGGCTGCTTGCGCCGGTGCGCCAGCGCCGTCAGCGGCTGCGGCCGGTGCCGGAACTTCCGGTTCCTTGAACTTGCCGCCCGCAGCGTTGGCCATGTAGACCACGGCGCGCGCCACTTCCACATCGTCGAGGTCGGGATTGCCGCCCTTGGCCGGCATCGCGCGCAAGCCTTCGATGGCGTGTTTCAGGACCGTATCGTAACCCTGGGCCAGGCGGGCCGACCAGCTGCCCGCATCGCCAAATTTCGGCGCACCGGCCACGCCGGCGCCATGGCAAGCCACGCAGGTGGCCGTGTAGACGGCTTCGCCGCTTTGCAGCACCTTCGGACCGCTGGCATCCTTGAAGGTAAAGCCGGCGTTGGCCACGGGGCTCAGGCGCTCGGCAATGGCTTCCGGCGACTGGCTGTCTGTCCCGGCGCCCGTCAGTTTTTGCGCCGTGACGAACTGCACCAGCAGGATGATGCCGATGACGGTGACGAGGAAGAAGCCAGCTACGGCGGCAAGCAATTGTTTAGGCGTTTTGATCGCTGATTGTTGTTCGTTATGTGCGTCGCTCATGATGTCCTTAGTCCAGATTTGAAACTGATGGCCGTGTAAGGTAGCATTTTTACATGCTTGGATGCAAACCTTTATGAAACCCACAATTATAGGCACAAAAATTGAGCAGTGACATGCAATTGCCAGCGATACGACAGTTTCCGTAGACGTAGGTAAAGAAAAACGGTATCCTTCGCATCACTTCAGAAATTCCCCCTACGCGGCTGTAGCTCAGTGGATAGAGTATTGGCCTCCGAAGCCAAGGGTCGTGGGTTCGATCCCCGCCAGCCGCACCAGTAAAATCAAGGCTCTCCGCCAGATTTCAGTATTTTTCATATCCAAAAATCGAATTATTGTCCAAAATCTGTCCAAATGACATTTTATTGGCGGGAGAGTAGTAATGGCATCATTTCGTAAGCGTGGCGATCTGCAATGGCAGGCTCGCGTTGCTCGCAAGGGCTTTCCAGCCCAAGTAAAAACCTTCAACACAAAACCGGAAGCCGAGGCATGGGCGGCCACAGTCGAATCGGCGATGGCACGCGGCACTTTTGTCAGTAGTGCCGAGTCTGAGCGTACAACGTTTCGGGAAGCCCTGGAGCGTTACCAGCGTGAAATTACCGTTGGGAAGAAGGGTGCGATGCCCGAGAGAAGCCGTATCAAGAATTTGCTGGGTGGCCCCCTTGCCATACGGTCGCTTGCGAGTATTCGAAGCAGCGACATTGCCAGCTATCGCGATAGCCGGCTCAAAGAAGTGTCTGCGCAGACAGTCATTCATGAGATCAACCTTATTTCGAATCTCTTCAATGTGTCCCGGAAAGAATGGGGGATGGAGAATTTGAGTAATCCCGTTGAAATCATCAAAAAGCCGAAATTGCCCAATGGGCGCGATCGACGGCTTGTCAACGATGAGGAAGTTTGGCTGCTTATCTTTTCCCGCTCTGACGACGGATCGCAATTTTTTGCCATTGGACATAGGATAAGATGGCGGCCTCACCACGATCCGCCAGCCTCACCCCAACATGATAGAAGACATCAAAAAAACACTCTGGGCTACGGCCGACAAACTGCGCGCCAACATGGATGCCGCCGAATACAAGCACATCGTTCTTGGCCTCATCTTCGTCAAATACATCTCCGACACCTTCCAGACTCGCCGCGATGAGTTGACGCGCCGCTTTGCCGATGCTGACGACGACTACTTCCTGCACGACGTTGATGCCGACATGCTGGCCGACGAGTTGGAAGACCGCGACTACTACAAGGAAGTCAACGTATTCTGGGTGCCGGAAGCGGCACGCTGGGAAACGCTGCGCGCGCAAGCCAAACAGGCGGACATTGGCAAACGCATCGATGATGCGCTGTCTCTGATCGAACTGGAAAACCCAAAACTCAAGGGTATCCTCGACAAACGCTATGCTCGCGTGCAACTGCCCGATGGCAAGCTTGGCGAACTGGTCGATCTGGTTTCGAGTATCGGCTTTGGCGAGTCCCGTGACACGGCCAAGAACCACGCGCGTGATTTGCTGGGCCAAGTGTACGAGTATTTCCTCGGTCAGTTCGCCAGTGCCGAAGGCAAACGCGGCGGCCAGTTCTACACGCCTGCGTCGATCGTCAAGACCTTGGTCGCCGTGTTATCGCTGACACCCAGCACCAGATGGCCGCCACCTTCGTTCGCGAGCGCCACGCAATACTTGAGCAACTTGTCAATATCGTATTGCTGCTTCGCTTCCTTGAATTCCAGATGCTCGGTTTCAGGTGCGCCGGACAGCCAGCGGTCAACTTGCTCAAATGTGGTCATGCGGCAATCTTCTCAAGTATTGTTTCTGCTTCTGGCAGGCGCAACTGGCCGGAGATTAGGCGTGGCAGAAGCGTATCGCGAAGACTAACCAGAGTATGTGCATGCAACAAATTATTTTTGATTTTTGCCATCCAGGCTTCAATAGTTCGTTCAAATGCATTAATCACCGCAACAGGCGGATATATCACATATACGCCTCTCAACGTTTCCGTAGTAATCGTGTCGAATACTGAACCATGGCTCCGTTGTTTCAGCGTTTCAACTAATCTATAGGTAGAGAAATATGTAAAATAGGAATCATTTGACTTTCCCCGCAATGCGTAGCACGACTGATTCATAGTCATTTCACGTCCAACCAATGCGAGACGCCCAACAGTCCCGCGCGCGGAAATAATTGTTGTACCTTCAGGCAATAGCTTTGTTGATGAGTTCTCCAGCCCTGCCTGTGTGATACTCTTTTTCGTATTGACCACAAACACATCACTAGTCAACGGTGCATCAACAACAGAGAACCACGGTATTGAACCACTCCAATATTCTTCTATAGTGGTCTTCGGCGTACCGCCACCGATCACATGAACTGTATCGGTGAACGGGAGTTTTCTCCATCCACTCGGCCACATCCCAAACTCATCAAAGCAAGCCGGGAACAGCATCGCAGTTGCCTCGCTCATGCCCTCGGGAATAAGCCCATCTAGCTTCGCTCGCACGGGATCAAAGTCTATAAACCACGACTTGAAGATGGCTTGAGCGATGCTTTCGAGGATGACATTGGCTTGGTGCAAAAGCGCGATGCGGTCGTCAAGCAAGGAAAGCGCTTCCGCAATTTCCCTCTGTACGTTGAGTGGTGGGCAGTCAATCTCCAAGTCCATTAAATCTGAGCCAGTAATTCCTGACACTGCCACTTGTCGAAGAATCGTCCCCATACGCTCTCTGCCAATAGGAGATGAGAAATAATAGTAGAGGTAATCACTCGATGCCAGAAGTGGGTTGGGTCGTGCCCGAATAATTGAGCTTTCAAAAGTTGTCGACTCATCTATTTTTTTAATAATTGAACATTTCCCCGCACCGGAAGCGACGAGCGAGCGGCGAGCAAATATTAGGTCGCCCACTTGAACTAACGATTTGGCAACATCGTTTTCGTTTATCTCGACACGCTTCATCGGCACATCATAGAGGCGCGGATACGCGAATAGTTCTCCCATGTTGATGATTTTACATCCACGACCATGAAACTCCTTTTGCTTGTAAATCCCGTTTCGCACTGGGCCGATAAGTAGATTGCGAAATTTTACTCTCGGGTACAAATCAGAACTCATACCTTAGCCCTTCCAATTTCTGACGTATCAGTTCATCCAATTCCGCCCCCTTAGCCATTTGCTCGCCTAGCGTCTCGGTCAGCCTCCGCATCTTCTCGGCAAATGCCTCATCATCATCTTCGACAACCTCCGCTCCGACGTAGCGTCCCGGAGTCAACACGTATCCATGCTCAGTGATCTCAGTCAGCGTGGCGCTGCGACAAAATCCCGCCACATCTTGATATTCACCCGCACCAGCATCGCCACGCCATGCCGCCACGGCCCCAGCGATTTTATCGATAACATCTTCGGTAAACTCGCACTGCACGCGACTGATCATACTGCCAAGTTTGCGCGCGTCAATGAACAACACTTCGCCCTTACGCGCGCTCTTTTCCTTGACTAGAAACCATAGACAGGCCGGAATCTGTGTATTGAAGAACAGTTGACTAGGCAGCGCAATCATGACCTCGACCTTGTCGGCATCGACCATCGCGCGACGAATGTCACCTTCGCTATTCTGACTCGATGACATGGAGCCGTTGGCAAGCACGATGCCTGCCCGGCCGGTGGACTTAAGGTGGTACAACATGTGCTGCAGCCACGCGTAGTTGGCGTTGCCCTGCGGCGGCGTGCCGTAGACCCAGCGCGGATCGCCTTCCAGGCTACCGTGCCACCAGTCCGAAATATTGAACGGCGGGTTGGCCAGCACAAAGTCGGCGCGCAGGTCGGCGTGCTGGTCGCGCACGAAGGTGTCGGCCGGCTCCTTGCCCAGGTTGAAATCAATGCCGCGAATGGCCAGGTTCATCGCCGCCAGTCGCCATGTTGTCGGATTTGCTTCCTGGCCATAGATCGATACGTCACCAATCTTGCCGCCGTGCGCCTCGATAAAACGCTCCGACTGCACGAACATGCCGCCCGAGCCGCAACACGGGTCGTACACCTTGCCGTGGTGCGGCGCCAAACCGCCTCGGCGTGTCGTTGGCACCAAGGCGTTTTCTGATACTGGTGCCATCAAGGGACGCATTCTTACTGCGCTTCAGTTTCGGGTTGAAATTGAAGAACTGCAACATCCAGACGGCCGCATTCTCGTTTTTGACATTCCCGGCCGCCCTATTGGCACTCCTCGGCATGTTAACGGAATGTATCTGATGCGTTCAGGGGAGGAACTGGTGCCGATGTCGCCGGATCAGTTGGGCCGAATTTTCGCCGAGGGAAAAGCCGACTTTCTTGCACTCGACGCTTCGGCTGTCATCGATGCTGACGAGGTGGTCGCGGCGCTTGATGTCCAGACTTTTTTCGATCTGATCAAGTTACCGTTGCCGGCAACGCGCGAGGGCGTCTTGACGCGCTTGGTCAGTGAAAAGCTGGTGCGTCCGATTGCCGGGCAATATGCGATCACGAACCTGGGGGCCTTGCTGCTGGCAAAAGACATGCGCCAGTTTACGTCTCTGGTGCGCAAGACGGTGCGCGTGATCAAGTATCGAGGTAACAACAAGTTGCAGACTGAACGTGACCTGATTGGACAGAAGGGCTATGCCGTAGGCTTTGAAAGCTTGATTACCTATGTCAATGGTCAGTTGCCGGTCAATGAGGTGATCTTCTTTTCATCGACCAGCCATCCCAGCATTGCAGCCACACCGTAATTCGTATCGCCCACCAATCGCTGTGGCTTGATAGCGAATTTCTCCTCAACCCGGTTGATCATCGTTTTGGTCGCTTCGACCTCGGCTATCTTGTTTACGGCTGATGCCTCGACATCGACAATCATTCCCGCTTTCAAATCGATCAGGTAATTTGTTGAGTAAGCAAAAATAGCCGGCCCTGCAGCGGCAGTCCAGGTTGCAGACGGATCCGTCAGCGAGATTCTTTTGGGCAGCACTGGATTAGCTTGCCCCAAAGCTGCCAGATATTCTCGCACCGGTCGACTTGCCTGCTCAGGATCACCCCAATCGATAGCGGAATCACCTGAACAGGAACGTTGCCGCTGGACGTCAAGGCCGAGACGACTAAGCCGCGTAAGCAGCGGCGCAATTTGAAGCAGATCCATGAGGACCTGAAAGAGCTGGGCTATGCAGGGTCATACGACCGCGTGGCAGCGTTTGCCAGGCAGTGGAAGGCGGGTCAAACAGAGTGGGTCAATTCTGCGAGCAAACGAACAGGTTTTTGGTTTTTTTGGATATTTTTGGACTTCTTTGGACATCTTTGGATATCAGTATGGTATTTCAGCTGATTGACCTGCACAGCAACCCAAACGACTACCTTGGCCGTTTGGATGGATGGGTACTGCGCCAATGTCAATAATGTCTGCACCGCCGCCTCCGACGAGGCCCGATTTGGCCTGTGACAAGGCATCATCCGTCAGTACATACAAGGTATAAGGCCCATTCGGCGCCTAGCCAGCAATTACCGTCGTTTTCCCTGAGCCTGTCTTCCACAAAGTGGGACACGATCTTCGCCAGACCCACAGAGACTACTTCGATATTCATCAATCCCGTCATTTTTTCCCCTGACGCCCCTGCCGTTGTCGCATTACAACCTCAAAACGCCTTCAGCCGCCGATATCAAAATTGATATCGAAACAGTGGAAAAATTGATTGGAGAGATTATCGTCCAGCCCCTAAGATAAACGCCGAGCATGCGCACGACATGCAAGCGGTACAACAATATCAATACAATATCTGGAGATTCATGATGCGCCACGCCACCGGTCCGCTCGCGGCCACTTCCCTTCGTCCATTCACCTTGAAGGCAGCCGTTGCGGCGTTGGCCGGGATCGGCTTGCTGAGCACGGCTTCGGTCTGGGCGCAGGAGGCGGTGGTGGCGGACGCCAGTGCCGAGCCTGCGGCGGAAGTGTCGGTGGTGACCGTCAGCGGCGTGCGCCGCTCGGCGCAAAATTCGCAGCAGATCAAGATGCGCTCGGACCAGGTCATCGATTCCATCGTGGCCGACGACATCGGCAAATTCCCTGACAACAACGTGGCCGAAACCCTGGCGCGCATTTCCGGCATCCAGATCCGCCGCGATTCGGGTGAAGCGAGCGCTGTCATGATCCGTGGCTTGCGCGATGTCACGACACTGCTCAACGGCCGCGAACTGTTCACGACCACGGGCCGCTACGTCAACCTGGCCGACATTCCCGCCACCATGCTGCAGCGCGTGGATGTGTACAAATCGCAGGGTGCGGACCAGGTCGAAGGCGGCGTGGCCGGCATCATCGACGTGCGCACGAATCGCCCCTTCGACTTCAAGGATTTCACGGCCAGCGTGAATACGCGCGCCGTCTACAGCGACAAATCCAAGGCGACCGACCCGAACATCAGCGGCATGCTGTCGAACCGCTGGAAGACGGGCATCGGCGAAGTGGGCGCGCTGCTGGGCTTGTCGCAGCAGCAGCACCGTTACCATGAAGAACGCGCCTTCAATACGGCGCCCGTGGACAAAAGTTTCCTGTCGCCGGGCTTGACGGGGCCGGACCAGGTGGGCCTGTTGCCGATCAAGGGCGACCGCCGCCGCAGCACCGCCAATGCCGTGCTGCAATGGCGTCCGAACGCCGACGTCGAACTGTACGCCGAAGGCATGGCCACGCGCTTCCTGCTCGACGCCGAATCCGATTATTTTGTCGGCTTGCCATGGTGGGGCACGCCCGTCTCGGCCACCAAGATTGCCGGCAGCAACCAGCTGCAAACGCTGACCTCCAAAAACGTCAACACCATCATGTCGACGCAGGCGAACAAGAACCAGACCAAGACGCATCAATTTGCCGTGGGCGGCTTGTGGGATATCAACCCGGAATGGCGTTTCACGTCGGAAGTGGCCAGCACCAAAAGCACTTATACCTGGCGCAACCCGATTCTCGACGCCATTACCGTCGTGCCGAACGCCAGCATCAATACCAACCGGAACGGCACCTTGCACGTCGATTACACGGGCATCGATTTGCAAGATCCGTCGAACTACTATCTGAAGGGCTTTTTCGACCGCTACGGCGAAGACAAGGGCAGCTCGAACGATGTGCGCGCCGACCTGGCGTACACACCGAGTGCCGGCGGCATCTTCAAGGAAATCAGCGTCGGCCTGCGCGGCGTCAAACGCGAAGCCGAATCGATCAAGAGTTTCGAGGGCAATGCGGAAGCACCGGACGTGTCCGGGGCAGCGTTTCCGTTCAATCGCCAGAGCGTGACCTCGATTCCCGGTTTGAATTGCCTGTCGGAACCGATGTCGAGCGGCGGTCCCGACTATGGCTTGAAGCAGTGGTACACGCCGTGCGCCAGTTTCCTGCTCAATAACACGGGCACCATCCGCCAAGCCGTCACGGGCAGCAGCGCGGCGCGCGCCATGGATCCGGGCTCCTTCTTCAAGGATACCGAAAAGACGTATTCCCTCTATACCAAGGCGAAGATTGCCTTCAAGCTGGGCGCCTACCCCGTCGATGGCACCGTGGGCGTGCGCGTCGTGCGTACCGAGCAAAGCCTGCAAGGCAACAGTTCGCAAGATGGCGTCTATATACCCGTCATCAGCGACACGGCCAGCACCGACGTGCTGCCCAGCGTGGCCCTGAAAATCAAGCTGCGCGCCGACCTGGTCGGCCGCTTCGCGGCGGGCCGCACCATCAGCCGCCCCGGCTTTGCCCAGCTGAACCCGGGCGTGGCCCTGGTCAATTCGACGGAAACGGTGAAAGCGACGGGCGCGGGCGGCAATCCGAATTTGAAGCCGGTGACGGGCGACAATGTTGACGCTGCACTGGAATGGTATTTCGCACCGGCCGGTTCCGTCACGGCCACCGTGTTCCACCACAAGTTCGACGGCTATATCCAGCAACGCATTGCCAGCGAAACCATCGGTGGCAAGACCTACGACGTGGACCGCCCGTACAACACGGCCGCCGGCAAGCTGCAAGGCCTGGAAATCGGCTACCAGCAGTTTTATGACGGCTTGCCGGGTCTGTTGAGCGGCCTGGGCTTGCAGGCGAACGGCACTTACATGAGCGGCACCACCGACGACGAGACGGGCAGCCATGCCATCACGGGCGTGTCGCGCTATGCCTACAACCTGGTCGTGCTGTACGAAAAAGATGCGTGGTCGGGCCGCCTGGCCTACAACTGGCGCTCGAAATTCATCGACAGCTACAACCAGGGCGGCCCCGGCCTGGATCTGAAGGTGGCGCCAACGGCCCAGCTCGACGGATCGCTGTCGTACAAGATCAACGAGCAGTTCACGGTCACCCTCGACGGCAATAACTTGCTCGACACCAAATTCAAGGATTACTGGAACACGCCTGGCGTGTACCCGCGCGATACGCGGCGCTATGACAGGACAGTCGGTTTATCGCTGCGCTGGAAAATGTAAGTTGGTCACACAGTAAAAAATCAAGGGCGTTGCCATGGTTTCGGCCGGCAGCGCCCCTTGCGTTGCAGTTGGGCAGTCAGACACGATTCATCATCAAAAGAATGGACGGAAAGCATGGAGACGCAAAAATTATCCACCGTTGAAAAGGTCGGCTTCGGCGCCGGTGACATGGCGCTCAATGTCGTCATCTCGTCGATGATGCTGATCATCACCTTTTTCTATACCGATATCTATGGCTTGAAAACCACGGACCTGGCCCTGCTGTTCGTGGCCGTCAAAGTGGTGGGCGCCATCGCCGACCTCGTCATGGGGCAGATCACCGACCGCTACAGCTTTGCCTCGGGCCGCTACCGCCCGTATCTGCTGTGGCTGGCCGTGCCATTCGGCATCAGCGTGTTTTTTGTGTTTACCACGCCGGAATGGGGCTATGACGCCAAATTGATCTGGGCGTATTCGACGTATATCCTGATGACCGTCATGACGGCCGGCGTGGGCATCCCCTACATCTCGCTGATCAGCGGACTCACCAGCGACCCGCACGAGCGCCTGTCGGCCAATGGCTACCGCCTGTTCTTTGCCAAGATCGGCGCCTTCATGGTGACCATCGTCGTGCCGATTCTGTCGCAGCGCTGGGGCGGCGGCAACCCGGCTGTCGGCTACCAGGCGGCCATGGCCGTGATGGCGGTGATGGGCGTGGCCCTGTTCCTGTTCTGCTATTTCACCACCACCGAGCGCGTCGTGCATGTGGTGGAAAAACAATCGTTGCTGGAACAATTGAAGGTGCTGCTGCAGAACGACCAGTGGCTGGTGCTGTGCGGCGTGTGCGTCACGGGCACGGTCGGCTACGTGGTGCGCGGCTCCGTCGCCATTTATTACGCGAAATACTATCTGGGCGGCAGCACGGAAACCGTGGCCGCCTTTTTGACCACGGGCGTGGTGGCGGCCATCCTGGCGATGATCGCCTCGACCTGGATCACCAAGTTTTACTGCAAGGTGAAACTGTTCCGCTACACGCAAATCGGCGTCGCGCTGATCAGCCTGGCGATCTATTTCTTTGTGACGCCGAGCGACACCGTGCTGGCCTTCGCCCTGTATTTCCTGCTGTCCTTTGTGGTGGATTTGCACGCGCCCGTGTTCTGGTCGGCCATCGCGGAAACCATCGATTATGGTCAAGTCAAAACGGGCAAGCGCGTCTCCGGTTTCGCCTTTGGCGGCATCTCCGTCTGCCAGAAGGCGGGCATGGCCGTGGCGGGCTTTTTGGTCGGCATGCTGCTGTCCTATTTCGACTACCAGCCCAACCATGAGCAAACGCAATTCGCCCTGAACGGCATCGCCCTGATGCTGTCGATCATCCCCGGCTTTTTTCACTTGCTGATGGGCTTGCTGATGTTCAAGTACCGTATCAGTGATGACTATTACCGTGGCGTCAAAGTGGAAATGCACAAGCGCGGTTTTGTGGCCGCGTAAGAATAACTGAATGGAGCAAGCAACATGGCAGACGTCTTGAAACCGCTGATCGAACAACGCGCCGACCCGCATATCTACCGCCACAGCGACGGTTACTATTACTTTACGGCTTCCGTGCCCCAGTACGACCGCATCGAGCTGCGCCGCGCCGACAGCATCGCCGGCCTGGCCGACGCGCCAACGGTCGACGTGTGGCACAAGCCGGAAACGGGGCCGTACAGCGAGCTGGTGTGGGCGCCCGAGCTGCACTTCAACCAGGGCGCCTGGTATGTGTATTTCGCCGCCGCACCGAGCCGCGAAATCAAAGATAAATTGTTCCAGCACCGCATGTATGCGATCCGCAATGCCAGCGCCAATCCACTGGAAGGCGAGTGGGAATTCATGGGATCGATCGACACGGGCATCGACACCTTCTGTCTGGACGCCACCACTTTTACGCACGACGGCGTGCTGTACTACCTGTGGGCGCAGAAAGATGTGGCCATCGAAGGCAATTCGAACCTGTACATTGCGCCGATGGCCACGCCGTGGCAGCTGGCCGGCCCGCCCGTGATGCTGAGCAAGCCGGAATTCGACTGGGAAATCCGTGGCTTCTGGGTCAACGAGGGACCGTCCGTCTTGAAACGCAATGGCAAGATCTTCATCAGTTACTCGGCCAGCGCCACCGATGAAAACTATGCCATGGGCTTGCTGTGGGCCGATGACACGTCCGACTTGCTCGACCCGTTCTCGTGGACGAAGTCGCCCGAGCCCGTGTTTGCCACCTGCTACGAGCACGGCATCTACGGCCCCGGCCACAACAGCTTCACCACGGCCGACGATGGCGACGGTGTATTGCTGGTGTACCATGCCCGCACCTACACGGAAATCGTTGGCGACCCGCTGTGGAACCCGGACCGCCACACGTTTGTCAAATCGCTGCGCTGGGATGCGCAAGGCATGCCCGTGTTTGGCCGCTCATCGACCCTGTAACGTTCCGGACCCGACGCTATGACCCCAGTTGATACTGTTTCAGTGACACAAGCGCCGTTCGGCATCCTGCCCGATGGCCAGCCCGTGAGCGTATTTACCCTGACGAACCGCCAGGGCATGCAGGTGAAAGTGCTGGACTTTGGCGCCATCATCAGCGAAATCCACGTGCCTGACCGCGACGGCAAATTTGCCGACGTGGTGCTCGGTTTCGAGCGCCTCGAACCGTATTTGCAGAACAGCGCCTTCCTGGGCGCCGTCATCGGCCGTTACGGCAACCGCATCGCCGAGGGACGTTTCAGTCTGGACGGCAAGGATTACCAGCTGGCCGTGAATAACCCGCCGAATCACTTGCATGGCGGCATCCAGGGCTTTCACCAGGTGATGTGGCAGGCCGAGCCGTTCACCAGGGACGATGCGGTAGGCGTCACGTTCACGCGCAGCAGTGCGCACGGCGAAGACGGCTACCCTGGCAAGCTCGGCGTGACGCTGACCTATGAGCTGGATGACGACAACGCGCTGCACCTGCGCTACCACGCCGTGACGGACCAGGCCACGCCAATCAACTTGACCAACCACAGCTATTTCAATCTGGCGGGGCAGGGCAGTATCCTCGGCCATGCGCTGACGATCAATGCGGACCGCTACCTGCCCGTCGATGCGGGGGCTATTCCCACAGGCGAATTGGCGGACGTGGCGGGCACGCCGTTCGACTTGCGCCAGCGTACCGTCATCGGCGACAACATCGCCCTGCCGCATGAGCAGCTGCGCATCGGGCGCGGTTACGACCATAACTTTGTGCTGAATCAACACGCAGATCATGGGCTGACGCTGGCCGCCAGCGTGCGCGAACCGCAATCGGGCCGGGTGATGCAGGTGTACACGCAGGAGCCCGGTGTTCAGTTTTATTCGGGCAATTTCCTCGACGGCAGCCAGCACGGCAAGCTGCGCGCCCACAGTTATCGTGGCGCGCTGTGCCTGGAAACTCAGCATTTTCCGGATTCGCCGAACCAGTCCCACTTCCCGAACACCATCTTGCGTCCGGGCCAGGTGTATCAGACGCACACCGTGTACCGCTTTTCTGCCGAGTAGGCACCCCGGCCAAAACAGCCCACGCCCTGCCGCCACGCGCCCGCAGGGCGTTTTCATTGGGGCATGCTGATACCGTTTTCGATATCGGAACGCATTAAAAATTGATTGGAAAGGCATGGCAGGATTCTTTAGTATTCCAACATCGCTGCCCGGGCCGACGACCTTAGATCCGGCATGGCACAACCAGGAGAATGGCATGTCTGAGACAAAAAAGAAGGTAGCCCTGCGCTCGGCCGAGTGGTTCGGCTCGCAGGACAAGAATGGCTTCATGTACCGCAGCTGGATGAAAAACCAGGGCATACCTGACCACGAATTTCACGGCAAGCCCATCATCGGCATTTGCAATACCTGGTCCGAACTGACCCCTTGCAACGCGCATTTCCGCCAGCTGGCAGAACACGTCAAGCGCGGCATCCTGGAAGCGGGCGGTTTCCCCGTGGAATTCCCTGTCTTCTCGAACGGCGAATCGAATCTGCGCCCCACCGCCATGCTGACGCGCAACCTGGCCTCGATGGACGTGGAAGAATCGATCCGCGGCAATCCGATGGACGCCGTCGTGCTGCTGGTCGGCTGCGACAAGACCACGCCAGCGCTGCTGATGGGCGCGGCCAGCGTTGATATTCCCACCATCGTCGTCAGCGGCGGCCCCATGCTGAACGGCAAACTCAACGGCAAGGACATCGGTTCCGGCACCGCCGTGTGGCAGTTGCACGAGCAGATGAAGGCGGGATCGATCACCTTGCACCAATTCATGTCGGCAGAATCGGGCATGTCGCGCTCGGCCGGCACCTGCAACACCATGGGCACGGCCTCGACCATGGCCAGCATGGCCGAAGCGCTGGGCACCTCCCTGCCGCATAACGCGGCCATTCCCGCCGTCGATTCGCGCCGCTACGTGCTGGCGCACATGTCGGGCATCCGCATCGTTGAAATGGTGCATGAAGACCTGCGCCTGTCGAAAGTGCTGACGCGCGAGGCATTTGAAAACGCCATCAAGGTCAACGCCGCCATCGGTGGCTCCACCAATGCCGTGATCCACCTGAAGGCGATTGCCGGGCGCATCGGCGTGCCCCTGGAGCTGGAAGACTGGACCAAGGTAGGCCGTGGCACGCCGACCATCGTCGACTTGCTGCCGTCGGGCCGTTTCCTGATGGAAGAGTTTTACTACGCGGGCGGCTTGCCGGCCGTGATACGCCGCCTGGGCGAGGGCGATCTCCTTCCGCACAAGAATGCCTTGACCGTCAACGGCAAGTCGATCTGGGACAACTGCGTCGAAGCGCCGATCTACAACGATGAAGTGGTGCGCACCCTGGACAACCCACTGCTGGCCGATGGCGGCATTTGCGTGTTGCGCGGCAACCTGGCGCCACGCGGCGCCGTCTTGAAACCGTCGGCCGCCTCGCCGCATTTGATGCAGCACCGTGGCAAGGCTGTCGTCTTCGAAGACTTTGAACATTACAAATCGCGCATCCTTGATCCGGACCTCGATGTGGACGCGAACTCCGTGCTGGTGATGAAAAATTGCGGCCCGAAAGGCTATCCGGGCATGGCCGAAGTGGGCAACATGGGCTTGCCGCCGAAACTGCTGGCGCAAGGCATCACCGACATGGTGCGCATCTCGGATGCGCGCATGAGCGGCACCGCCTACGGCACCGTCGTGCTGCACGTGGCGCCGGAAGCGATGGCCGGCGGCCCGCTGGGCATTGTCAGGGATGGTGACATGATCGCCCTCGATTGCCACGCCGGCAGCCTGAACATCGACATCAGTGACGCGGAAATCGCCGAGCGCCTGGCGAAGCGCGAACTGGGCAGCGCGCCCGGACCGAAGAGCGGCTACCAGCAGCTGTACATCGAACACGTGTTGCAAGCCGACGAAGGCTGCGATTTCGACTTCCTGGTCGGCAATCGCGGTTCCGCCGTGCCGCGCCACTCACATTAAGCGGAGACCATTATGCTGTTGCTGCAATTTACGAATGAACACGGCGGCCGCCTCGTCGGCCTGCTGCAAGACGACGTGATCCGCGTCATCGAAGGCTACAACACGACCTATGCGCTGGCGCAAGACGCCATCCGCAAGAAGGTCAACCTGGCCGAACTGGTCAACGCCACTGTCGGCAACACCACGCACTTGTATGCGGACGTGGCTGCCAGCGGCCGCCTGCTGGCGCCGCTCGACCATGCCGATGAAGCGCACTGCTACGTGACGGGCACGGGCCTGACCCATCTGGGCAGCGCCGGCGCGCGCGACGCCATGCACAAAAAGATCGGCGGCGATGCCGATTCCCTGAGCGACTCGATGAAAATGTTCCGCCTGGGCGTGGAAGGCGGCAAGCCGGCTGACGGCACGGCCGGCGCCCAGCCCGAATGGTTTTACAAGGGCGATGGCTCCATCGTGCGCGCCAGCGGCCAGCCGCTGCGCATGCCGGACTTTGCCCTCGACGGTGGCGAAGAGCCGGAAATCGCCGGCCTGTACGTGATTGGCGACGATGGACAGCCGTACCGCGTTGGCTACGCCATCGGCAATGAATTCTCGGACCACGTCACGGAACGCCAGAATTATCTGTACCTGGCCCACTCGAAGCTGCGCATGTGCAGCGTGGGGCCGGCCCTGCTGGTGGGCGAATTGCCCGCGCACATCGCTGGCGCCTCACGCGTGCTGGACACTGCCGGCAAGGTGCGCTGGGAAAAGGCCTTTGTCAGCGGCGAAGACAATATGTCGCACACGATTGCCAACCTGGAACACCATCACTTCAAGTATCCGCTGTTCAAGCGCCCGGGCGACGTGCACGTGCATTTTTTTGGCACGGCGACGCTGAGCTTTGCCGATGGCGTGAGCGTGGCGCCGGGCGAAACCTTTGAAATCGAAGCGCCGGCCTTTGGCCCCGCCCTGCGCAACCGCCTCGATGTCTTCCCAACCGAATTTGCGAAAGTGAGCACATTATGAGTTTCAATATCACCGGTGATGCATTGATCGGCGGCGTCGCCGTCAAGGGCAATGGCGGCTCCTTCGAAGCGTGGGACCCGGCCGCGGGCGCCCACATCGCGCCCGCCTTCCACATGGTGGACGTAGCGCAAATCGACGAGGCTTGCCGTCTGGCGCAAGCCGCGTTCGACCCGTTCCGCGCCACCAGCGATGCGCAGCGCGCCGACTTTTTGGACACCATCGCCGCGCAAATCGGCGAACTGGGCGACGAGCTGATCGTGCGCGCCATGACGGAAAGCGGCTTGCCGCGCGCGCGCCTGGAAGGCGAACGCGGCCGCACGGTAGGTCAGCTGAAACTGTTCGCCGGCTTGCTGCGCGAGGGTTCCTGGACCGATGCGCGCATCGATTCGGCTGTGCCCGAGCGCACGCCGCCGCGTCCTGACTTGCGCTTGCGCATGATCGGCCTGGGCCCTGTCGCCGTGTTTGCGGCCAGCAACTTCCCGCTGGCCTTCTCCGTCGCAGGCGGCGATACGGCCTCGGCCCTGGCTGCCGGCTGCCCCGTCGTGCTGAAAGCGCATTCGGCCCATCCGGGCACGTCCGAACTGGTGGCGCGCGCCATCGTCAAAGCCATCGAGATTTGCCAGCTGCCGGCCGGCGTGTTCGCCTTGCTGACAGGCACGGGCAATGGCATCGGCCAGGCCCTGGTTGCCCATCCGGCCATCCAGGCCGTGGGCTTTACGGGCTCGCGTTCGGGCGGCATCGCCCTGATGAAGGTGGCGGCCGAGCGTGCGCAGCCGATCCCCGTGTATGCGGAAATGAGCAGCATCAACCCCGTGTTCGTGCTGCCGCAAGCGCTGGCCGCCCGAGGCGCGACGATCGCCAGCGGTTTTGCCGCTTCGCTGACGATGGGCGTGGGACAGTTCTGCACCAATCCCGGCCTCGTGCTGGGCCTGGCAGGCGCCGACTTCACGGCCTTTGCCGCCGCCGCCGCCGAAGCACTGGCGCCGGCCCCGGCCGCCACGATGTTGACGGCCGGCATCGCCAGCAGCTATGCGAAAGGCGTCGCCGCCCTGGCGCAGCACGCGGACGTGACGCCGCTGGTGCACAACACGGGCGAGGAAGGCAAGGGCGCCGCTGCCCTGTTCGTCACTTCGGGCGAGGCGTTTTTGGCCAGGCATGATCTGCGCGACGAAGTCTTCGGTCCCGCCTCCTTGCTGGTGGCGTGCCGCGACATCGAGCAAATGCTGGCGATCACGGAAAGTCTGGAAGGCCAGTTGACGGCCACCCTGCAGATGGATGCGGGCGATGTGGCAGATGCGCGCCGTTTGCTGCCCGTGCTGGAACGCCGCGTGGGCCGCATCCTGGCCAATGGTTTCCCCACCGGCGTGGAAGTGTCGACGGCAATGGTGCACGGCGGTCCGTTTCCGGCCACCTCGGACGGGCGCAGCACCTCGGTCGGCACGGCGGCCATCAACCGCTTCCTGCGCCCCGTGTCCTACCAGAACTTGCTGCAGGACTTGCTGCCGGAGTCGCTGCGCGACGATAATCCGCTGGGTATCTGGCGCCGTCACGATGGCGTGCTGGGCAAACGTTAATTACAAAAAATAAAAAATACACAGGTGGAGACAAGATGAAGCAATTGGCGAAATATGGCAGCTTGCAGGGCAAGCGCGTGTTCATCACGGGTGGCGGCAGCGGCATCGGCGAATCTTTGGTGGCGGAGTTTGCCGCCCAGGGCGCGCTGGTGGCGTTTGTCGACATTGCCGTGGAAGCGAGCGAGGCCTTGTGCCGCCGCCTGGCCGACGCGGGCCTGGCGGCGCCCTTGTTCCGCCATTGCGACATCACGGATATTGCCTCCCTGCAAGCCGTCATGGCCGAACTGGCAGGGGCGTTGGGCGACTTCGATATCCTCGTCAATAATGCCGCCAATGACCAGCGTCACCAGGCGCAGGATGTTACGCTGGAATACTGGAACGAGCGCATTGCGATCAATCAGCGTCCCATGTTCTTTACCTGCCAGGCCGTCTTCGAGGGCATGAAGCGCCAGGGCGGCGGTTCCATCATCAACGTCAGCTCGATTTCCTGGCACATGAAGTCGGGCGGCTACCCTGTGTATGCCACCACCAAGGCGGCCGTCGTGGGCCTGACGCGGGGCCTGGCGCGCGATTATGGCGCCCACAATATCCGCGTCAACACGGTCACGCCGGGCTGGGTCATGACGCAGCGCCAGATCGACCTGTGGGTCGACGACGCGGCGGAAGTGGAAATCAAGAAAAGCCAGTGCTTGCCCAGCAAGCTGATGCCGCAGGACATCGCCGCCATGGTGCTGTTCCTTGCCTCCGATGATGGCGCGATGTGCTCCAGTCAGGAATTCATCGTTGACGCCGGCTGGGTCTGACAAAACGCCCAGGGCGTTGTTGCCTTGCCTAGCCGTACATTCGTACTGTCTTCGGCAAGGCGCCTAGCCCAGGGCGTTTTGTCGGGCGCGGGTTTGCCCGCAGCTCCCCCTTTCCCTTTTGCAGCACCGCTCTTGCCGCCCCAACCCCGCGGCAGGAGAGGCATCGCCATTCCAGATTGTGCCGGGGTTGACCCCGGCCCTTGCTTTTCACTCAAAAACAGGAGACAGCATGAAATTCATCCATACCAGCATCGTGGCCTTGAGCCTCGTCGCCGGCAGCGCCTTTGCCGCGCCCGTCAGTGTCACCATCGACGTGGCCAAGCCCGGTGCCGTGATCAACAGAAACGTGTACGGCCAGTTCGCGGAACACCTGGGCACCGGCATTTACGAAGGCATGTGGGTGGGGCCGGACTCGTCCATCCCGAACACCAGGGGCTGGCGCAACGACGTTCTGGGCGCGCTGAAACAGTTGCACGTGCCGCTGGTCCGCTGGCCGGGCGGCTGCTTTGCCGATGAATACCACTGGAAGGACGGCATTGGCGCGCGCGCCCAGCGCCCGACCAAGGTCAACACCAACTGGGGCGGCGTGGAAGAGTCGAATGCCGTCGGCACGCATGAATTCTTCGACCTGGCCGAGCTGCTGGGCGCACAGACCTATATCAATGGCAACCTCGGTTCCGGCACGCCGCAGGAAATGTCCGAGTGGCTCGAATACATGACCTCGGACAGCAAATCCACCCTGGCCGAGCTGCGCCGCAAGAATGGCCGCGCCCAGCCGTACAAGGTCGATTACTTCGGCATCGGCAACGAAGCCTGGGGTTGCGGCGGCAATATGCGCCCGCAGTACTATGCCGACCTGTACAAGCACTATCACACCTTCATGAAGACGCCGGAAAGCGCGCGCCCGAAATTCATCGCCAGCGGCGGCAATGACGACGACACCAGCTGGTCCGGCACCCTGAGCCGCGAAATCAAGCCGAACATGATGGATGCCATCAGTTTCCACTATTACACGGTGCCGACCGGCGTGTGGGAAAAGAAGGGCGCCGCCACGGGCTTTGGCGAAAACGAGTGGATTTCCACCCTGAGCCGTACCCTGCGCATCGACAGCTTGATCAAGAACAATATCGCTGCCATCGACAAGAACGACCCCTCGAAAAAGACCGGCCTGTACGTCGATGAATGGGGCACCTGGTACGACGTGGAGCCGGGCACCAACACGGGCTTTTTGTTCCAGCAAAACAGCTTGCGCGATGCCCTGGTCGCGGCCCTGAACTTCAATATTTTCCATCAACACGCGGACCGCGTGCGCATGACGAATATCGCGCAGATGGTCAATGTGCTGCAGGCCATGATCATCACGGACAAGAATAGCTATTTCCTTACCCCTACGTATCACGCGTTTGAAATGTATGTGCCGTTCCAGGACGCCATATCGCTGCCGGTCGCCATCCAGGGCAATGGCAAGTACAGCCTGGGCAAGGTCAGCATTCCTGAAGTGAGCGCCTCGGCCGCGCGCGGCAAGGATGGCAAGGTGTACTTGTCGCTGGTGAATACGAACCCGCACAAGGCCGTCGACGTGAGCGTGGCGCTGGCAGGCAAGCAAGTGGCCAGCGTGACGGGCCGCGTGCTGACCGCTGGCAAGATGGATGCCGTCAACAGCTTTGCGCAACCGCAAGCCGTGCAGCCCATGGCGTTCAATGCCAAGGCACAAGGCGGCAAGCTGACCGTGTCGATCCCGGCCAAGGCCGTGGTAGTGGTGGCGGTCGAATAAACCTGCCGATTTTGATGTATCCAGCCGGCCCGCATGACGGGCCGGCTGGCCATGTGGAGAACACGATGCAATTTTCGACAATGATGATCTGGGCGGCCATGCTTGCCTTCAGCCCCGTCCAGGCGGCCCAGGTCAGCGTGCACGACCCCGTGATGGCGAAGGAAGGCGACACGTATTATCTGTACAGCACGGGTCCCGGCATCACCTTTTACAGCTCGAAAAACATGCGCGACTGGCAACCGGAAGGGCGCGTCTTTGCGGGCCAGCCCACGTGGGCAAAAACGGCAGCACCATCGTTTGACGACCACATCTGGGCGCCCGACGTGCAATTTCATGACGGCAAGTATTACCTGTATTACTCGGTCTCCGGTTTCGGCAAGAATACGTCCGGCATCGGCGTCACCGTCAACACCACCTTGAATCCCCGTTCGCCCGATTACCGCTGGGTCGACCAGGGCATGCTGCTGCAATCGGTGCCCGAGCGTGACGAGTGGAACGCCATCGACTCGAACATCGTCACCGATACTAAAGGCACGCCGTGGATGGCCTTCGGCTCGTTCTGGAACGGCATCAAGCTGGTGAAACTCAACGCTGACTGGACCCGTATTGCGGAACCGCAAGAGTGGCACTCGCTGGCGCGCCGGGCACCGCTGCCGCCACGCGCCGGCGAATTCAAGCCCGCGCCCGAGGAAATCGAGGCGCCATTCATCTTCCAGCACGGCAATGATTACTTCCTCTTCGTTTCCTGGGGCTTGTGCTGCCAGAAGGAAAAAAGCACCTACCACCTAGCCGTAGGCCGTTCGAAAAGCGTGACGGGACCGTACCTCGACAAGGATGGCCGCGACATGGCGCAGGGCGGCGGCACGGTGGTCTTGAAAGGCGACAAGGATTGGCGAGGCCTGGGTCACAACAGCGCGTACACGTTGGACGGCAAGGATTACCTGGTGCTGCACGCGTATGAGACGGCGGACAATTATTTACAGAAGCTCAAGATCCTGCCCATGACGTGGGACCAGGACGGCTGGCCGCAGGTGGACCCGCGCGACTTGAACCGCTATCAAAGCCGCGAATTGCCCGCCGCCAAACGCTAAGGGGCCAGGAGAGGTGCGCCAGGTGATACGCAAATCGGTATCGCAAGCGAAAAAGAATTGATTGGATGGCTATGTTGCTTTCTCCTACCATGGGTTCATAAAAACCGCCCATCCGGCATCCGGCTGTGATGGTATTCCAATAAAAAAACTGGAGACAAGAATGAAATTGAGCCGCCGCACCCTCCTCGCCAGCGCCATGCTGCTGGCCTTTTCCGCCAGCACCTTCGCCACCTCCTCCGCCTTCGCCGCCAAGCCCCTCGTCATGGGCTTTTCGCAGGTAGGCGCGGAGAGCGAATGGCGCACCGCCAATACCGTCTCCATCAAGGAGGCCGCCAAGAAAGACGGCGTCACCCTGAAATTTGCTGATGCGCAGCAAAAGCAGGAAAACCAGGTCAAGGCGCTGCGCTCGTTCATCGCGCAAAAAGTCGATGTGATCGCCTTCTCGCCCGTGGTGGAATCGGGCTGGGATACGGTGCTGCGCGAAGCCAAGGCCGCCAAGATTCCCGTCATCCTGACGGACCGCGCCGTCAATGTGGCCGACAAATCGCTGTACGTCACCTTCATCGGTTCAGACTTCGTGGAAGAGGGCCGCCGCGCGGGACAATGGCTGCTCGAGCACGCCAAGAAAACCCCGGATGCCACCTTGAACATCGTCGAACTGCAAGGCACGGTCGGCTCCGCACCTGCCATCGACCGCAAGGCGGGCTTCCTGGAAGTGGTCGGCAAGAATCCGAAGATGAAGATCATCCGTTCGCAAACGGGCGACTTTACGCGCGCCAAGGGCAAGGAAGTGATGGAAGCGTTCCTCAAGGCCGAAGGCAAGAAGATCAACGTGCTGTACGCGCACAATGACGACATGGCCATCGGCGCCATCCAGGCTATCGAAGAAGCGGGCATGAAACCGGGCAAGGACATCATCATCATCTCGATTGATGGCGTGAAAGGCGCGTTCGAGGCGATGATCGCCGGCAAGCTGAACGTCACCGTGGAATGCAGCCCGCTGCTGGGCCCGCAGTTGATGTCCATCGCCCGCGACGTGGTGGCCGGCAAGCCCGTGCCGGCCCGCATCACGACGGTGGAAGGCGTGTTCCCTGCCGAGGTGGCCGCCAAGGAATTTCCGAACCGTAAGTACTAAGCTTGCCGCATGATGAAGACGCAAGCGCATCACAACGCCGCGCCGGCTCCCCTGCTGGAGTTGCGCGGCATCAGTAAAGCCTTTCCCGGCGTCAAAGCCCTCAGCGATGTTGCCCTGCGCCTGTATCCAGGCGAAGTGCACACCCTGATGGGGCAAAACGGCGCCGGAAAGTCGACCCTGATCAAGGTGCTGACGGGTGTTTATACGCCCGACAGCGGCCAGATTTTGCTCGATGGCAAACCCATCGCTCCCGCGTCCACCTCGGACGCGCAGGCACTGGGCATCAGCACCGTGTACCAGGAAGTCAATCTGTGTCCGAACCTGTCGGTGGCGGAAAACATTTTTATCGGCCGCTACCCGCGCCGCTTTGGCGTCATCGATTGGCGTGCCATGCAGCAGCAGGCGCGTGCCTTGCTGCTGCAATTGCAGATCGATATCGATGTCACGGCGCAATTGTCCAGCTTTCCGCTGGCCATCCAGCAAATGGTGGCCATTTCACGCGCGCTGAATATTTCGGCCCGTGTGCTGATCCTCGATGAACCCACATCCAGCCTCGATGAGGCCGAAGTCAATCTGCTGTTTTCCGTGCTGCGCCGCCTGCGCGAGCAGGGCATGGCGATTCTGTTTGTCACCCATTTTCTTGACCAGACCTACGCCATTTCCGACCGCATCACCGTCATGCGCAATGGCGAGCGGGAAGGGGAGTACGCGTGCAGCGAACTGTCGCGCCTGGCGCTGGTGAACAAGATGATCGGCGTGGCGGCTGACACGCAGGAACAGGCGCTGGATCTGGCGCAAGAAACGGGCGCCGCCAGCTTTGGCCCCGCCGTGCTCGAAGCGCAGGGTCTGGGCCGCAAGGGCGCCTTGCTGCCCATGGATTTCCATATCCGCCAGGGTGAATTGCTGGGCCTGGCTGGTTTGCTCGGTTCGGGCCGCACGGAACTGGCGCGCCTGCTGTTTGGCGCCGACAAGGCCGATTCCGGCAGCATCACCATGCAGGGCCAGCCGCGCCAGTTCCATGTTCCGCGCGACGCGATTGCCCGTGACATCGGCTTTTGCTCGGAAGACCGCAAGCATGAGGGCGCGATCCTGTCGCTGTCCGTGCGCGAAAACATCATCTTGGCTTTGCAGGCCCGCACGGGCTTGCTGCGCGCCATTCCCTATAAACGCCAGCAGGCGCTGGCCGACGAATACGTGAAGGCGCTGGGCATCAAGACGGCCAGCATCGAAACGCCGATCGGCAGCCTGTCGGGCGGCAATCAACAAAAGGCCTTGCTGGCACGCTGGCTGGTGACCTCGCCCGCCATGCTGATTTTAGACGAACCGACGCGCGGCATCGACGTGCGCGCCAAGCAGGAAATCATGACTTATGTGAGCAAACTGTGCCGCAAGGGCATGGCGATTTTGTTCATCTCGTCCGAATTGCCGGAAGTGCTGCGCTGCAGCGACCGTATTGTGGTCATGCGCGACCGCAAGGCCTGCGGCGACTATGCACGCGGCGAGCTGGACGACAGTTCCGTGCTGCAAGTGATTGCCGGAGACGCCACATGAGTTTATCCACACCCTCCAGCGTGCCCTTGGCGCGCCCGGCTTCTTTTACGGGAAATACCGTCTTGCACCACCCTTTGAGCCGCCCCCTGGCCGCGCTGCTGTTGCTGCTGCTGGTCGATTTCTTTGCCATTCCCGGCTTTTTCCATCTGGAGATCCGCGATGGCCACCTGTACGGCAGCGTGATCGACATCGTCAACCGCGCCGCGCCGCTGATGCTGGCGGCCTTGGGCATGACCCTGGTGATCGCCACGCGCGGCATCGATATTTCCGTGGGCGCCGTCGTGGCCCTGTCCGGCACCGTGGCCGCCATGCTGATCGGCGGCACCATGGTGATGGACAACGGCGTGGCTACCTATGTGAGCAACATCCCCATGGGCTGGGCCCTGGCCGCCGCCCTGGGCGCGGCCCTGCTGTGCGGCGCCTGGAATGGCGTGCTGGTGGCCGGTCTCGGCTTGCAACCGATCGTCGCGACATTGATATTGATGGTGGCGGGACGGGGCCTGGCGCAACTGTTGACGGATGGCCAGATCGTCACCGTCTACTACCAGCCGTACTTCTTCATCGGCAGCGGCTACCTGTTCGGCTTGCCGTTCTCGCTGTTCCTGGTGGCGGCCGTGTTCATCATCACGGCCGTGCTGATGCGCAAGACCGCTTTGGGCCTGTTCATCCAGGCCGTCGGCATCAACCCCGTGGCCGCGCGCCTGGCCGGCATCCGGACGGCGACCCTGATCTTTTTCGTCTACGTGTTTTGCGCCGCTTGCGCGGGCTTGTCGGGCCTGATGATCAGCTCGAACATCAAGAGCGCCGATGCAAACAATGCGGGCCTGATGCTGGAACTGGACGCCATCCTGGCCGTGACCCTGGGCGGCACGTCGCTGGCGGGCGGCAAGTTCAGCCTCGTGGGCAGCATGATCGGCGCGCTCATCATCCAGACCCTGACCTACACGATTTATTCGCTGGGCGTGCCGCCCGAGGTGAACATGGTCGTCAAGTCGGTCGTCGTCTTCCTCGTCTGCCTGTCGCAATCGTCGGAGTTCAAGCAATTGCTGCATCGGAGAAAAGCATGAAGGGCTTGCTGCACACCCCGTATTTCACCTCGCTCGTCACGGTCTTGCTGCTGGTGGTGATGCTGGGCCTCGGTGGCGCCGCCTATCCGGGCCTGCTGTCGACGCAAGTCATTTTTAACTTGTTGATCGATAACGCCTTTTTGCTGGTGATTGCCGTCGGCATGACCTTCGTGATTGTTTCCGGCGGCATCGATCTGTCGGTCGGTTCCGTGCTGGCCCTGTCGACCATGATCGCCGCCTGGCTGCTGAACGTGGCGCACTGGCCGCCGCTGCTGGTGATCGCCACCGTGCTGGCGCTGGGCGCCGTGTTTGGCGCCAGCATGGGCGCGCTGATCCATTATTTCAAATTGCAGCCCTTCATCGTCACCCTGGCCGGCATGTTTCTGGCGCGGGGCTTGTGCTACTTGATCAGCATCAACTCCATCACCATCGCCGACCCCCTGTTCGTCGCCATGTCGCAGACGCAATTGGGGTTCCTGGGCGGCTTTGTCTCGCCCGGCGTGGTGATTGCCGTGGCGACGTTACTGTTGGCCATCTGGCTGGCGCACGCCACGCCGTTCGGCCGCGCCGTGTATGCGATCGGCGGCAATGAACAGTCGGCCCTGATGATGGGACTGCCCGTGGGCCGCACCAAGGTCTTCATTTACGCCTTCAGCGGTTTTTGCGCCTCGCTGGGTGGGGTGCTGTTTTCGTTCTACATGCTGTCCGGCTATGGCTTGCATGCGCAAGGCACGGAACTGGACGCGATCGCCGCCGTCGTCATCGGCGGCACCCTGCTCAGCGGCGGCTACGGCTATGTGGCCGGTGCGCTGTCGGGCGTGCTGGTGCTGGGCACCATCCAGACCCTGATCGCCTTCGACGGCACGCTCAGCTCGTGGTGGACCAAGATCGTCATCGGCGGCCTGCTGTTCGTCTTTTGCGTCGTGCAAAGACTGATGGCCATGGGCCAGAAACATACCAACGGGAGTTAACTTTGATGTTGAAGCAGAATAAACGTGCCGCAGCCATCGGCATGGCGGTGGCGCTCGCCTGTATTGCAGTCAACGCGCCGGCGGCCAATCCCATCGTGAAAAATATCTACACGGGCGACCCGGCCGCGCTGGTCGACAATGGCAGGGTGTATTTGTACGTGGGCCACGATGAAGCAAGCGCCACCGACACGGATTACCGCATGAACGAGTGGCGCGTGTATTCCTCGTGCGACATGGCCAACTGGACGGACCACGGCTCGCCCGTGCGCTTTTCCACGTTTGCCTGGGCGGGCAAGGATGCCTGGGCGGGCGACATCGTCAAGCGCGGCAGCAAATATTATTTTTACTCGACCGTCGACCACAAGACCATCCCCGGCAAGGCCATCGGCGTGGCCGTGTCCGATAGTCCCACGGGTCCGTTCGTCGATGCGCGCGGCAGCGCCCTGATCACGAATGATATGACGAAACAGACGGCGATCCCGTGGGACGACATCGACCCGGCTGTTTTCATCGATACGGATGGCCAGGCCTACCTTTACTGGGGCAACACGGTCTTGAAATACGCCAAGCTGAAAGCCAATATGACGGAGCTCGATGGCCCGATTCTGACCTTCGGCATGGATGCGTTCACGGAAGCGGCGTATATGCACCAGCATGCGGGCACATATTATTTGTCGTACTCGCGCAACTTCCCCGAAGAAACGGCGTACTCGACGGGGCCCACGCCGACAGGCCCGTGGCATTTTCGTGGCGCCATCATGGACAAGAATGCCGTGGTGAAAACCATCCACCAGGCCATCATCGAATTTAACGGCAAGTCCTACATCTTCTATCACAACGACAAGTTGCCCGGCGGCGGAGAATACCGGCGTTCCGTGGCCGTGGAAGAACTGAAATACAAGGCCGATGGCACGATCGAATTCATCCATCAAACGGCTGGTCCGGCAGCCAATCCCAGCGCCGCCTGCAAGGCGTCCTGATGCGCTCGTTGAGCATGCACAAAAAGGAGACACACCGATATCAATAATATCGATCTCAGCGAGAAACTGATATCGATCATGATATGATTTATTCATGGATACCCTCAACCCCAACTGGTTCTTGCGAGCCCGCCTGAAGACGCGGCAATTGCTGCTGTTGATCGCCCTTGACGAGCAGCGCAACATCCACCGCGCGGCGGAAGAATTGCACATGACGCAGCCGGCCGCGTCCAAGCAAATCAAGGACCTGGAAGAGATGCTGGACGTGCGCCTGTTCGACAGGTTGCCGCGCGGCATGGAGCCGACCATCTACGGCGAAACGATGATACGCCACGCGCGCATGGCCTTGACGAGCCTGTCCCTGGCGCATGACGACATCGTCGCCCTGAAGTCGGGCCTCACGGGCCAGGTGGAGGTGGGCGTCATCATGACACCGGCCATGGCCTTGCTGCCGCGCGCGATTGCCCGCATCAAGCAGCAGGCGCCCCTGATGCGTATCGGCGTGCACCTCGAGCACAGCAACACCCTGATGGACATGCTGCAGCACGGCACGCTCGATTTCATGATCGGGCGCATCCTGGAAAAGGAAAGCAGCGCAGGACTCATCTACGAGGAGTTGACGGAAGAGCCGGCCAGCGCCGTGGCGCGCAATGGCCACCCGCTGCTGTCGCGCAAGAATCTGCAATTGAAGGACCTGGCGGGCCAGCCGTGGATCTTGCCGCCGCAAGGCAGCATCCTGCGCCACCGCTTCGACATGATGTTCCGCCGCGCCAGCCTGGAACCGCCCGTCGACGTCGTCGACACCACCGCCTTGCTGCTGATCACGTCCCTGCTGCAGCAAACGGATTCCCTGCACGTGATGCCGACGGAAGTGGCGCATTACTACGAATCGTTGAACGTGCTGAGCATTTTGCCCATCGAGCTGCCGTGCAAGATGGATGCCTTCGGCATCATCCGCCAGCAGGATCATTTGCTGTCGCCGGGGGCGGATATGTTGCTGAAAGCTGTGCGGGCGACTGCTGCGGATATGTATTGAGTGCTGTGCTGGTGTTGTCGGATTACGCGTTCCGCTAATCCGACCTACACATGGCACGGTGACAGGTAGGTCGGATTAGCCCGCAGGGCGTAATCCGACAATATGCATGCTCAATCCGGCACTTCAAAGAAAAACAGCTGCACCAGTCTGGCATTCTCCGGCGTGTCGCCAAACACATTGCTGATCGAGTGAAAGTAGTGGCCCTTGTAGACGATCAATCGGTTGTGGCGCATCGGCACTTCCAGCAGCGCTTGCCAACTGTCGCGCTGTTCCTGCAAGTCGTTGAATTTCTGCACCTTGCTGTTCGGCAGCCAGCGTTTCTGGAAATCCTTGAAGCTGGCGTAGCCGCCCGCTTTCACGTCCGCTTCGGCTAATCTCCGGTACCAGCCGCTGGGCTGGTGGCGCCAGAAGGTGGTGCCGCCCTGGCACTGCTCGGGCGGGTTCAGATACAGCACGCCCGCATAGAAATTGAAGTTATTCCCCGTCTCATTGTCGACGTGGATATCCGTGCGCGCCATGGCGTCCGCATAGCTGAGGCGATACGAGCCATTGTCGGGCGAAATGAAACGGATGGGGCGGCCCAGCGCCGTGGCGATGCGCTCCATGATGGCCTGGCTGGGCTGGCCTGCCGTCTGGCTGCCCGGATAATTCTGTCCCGCATAGCGCTGCTGCTCGAACGGCAACGCCAGCGCCTGGGCGCGCCAGGCGGCCGGGTCGGGCAGGAAATCGTCGAGGATGTGCAAATCCGTTTCGCGCAAAAAATCCTGCAGCGCTGGCGCGACGTCGAGCGGTGTCAGCGTTTCCGCCTGTTCCGCTTGCGGACTGGCAAAGCCGATGCGGCACGTGTGCGCCAGCGCCGGATGCAGCGCCAGCGCTTGCGCGTAACGCTCCAGCGCCAGATCCTGCTGTCCCGTGCGGTAGTACAGCTCGGCCAGGCCCTGCAGGGTTTGCCAGCGCTGCGGACGCAGGGCGTGGGCGCGTTCCAGTTCGGCGATGGTCTCCGCCAGCCGCTGTTTTCCCATCAGCAATTCGGCATGAAGAATCGCGAAATCGTGCTCGTGCGGCGCCAGCCGCGCCGCCGTGGCATAGCTGGCCAGCGCCGCCTCGTTGTCCGTACCGCGCAGCACATTGCCGAGGTTGTAGTGGAACAGGGCGTTGTCCGGTTGTTGCTTGAGCGACAGTTTTAACAGGCCCATGCCGATCGTGCCCTGGCCCAGCTCCAGCATGGCCAGGCCCTGGAAATGCTGCGCTTCGGCCAGGGCCGGGTCTTGTTGATACGCAGCCTGGTAGGCGTTGATCGCTTCGATCAGCTTGCCTTGCTGCTGCAGTTGCCGGCCTTTGGCCAGCTGTTGTTCCGCCAGTGTCTGTTCGCCCATGTCACTATCCCGATGCAATGTGGCGAACAGTGTAACCGAGGCCGTTCTAGCGCGCCTGGCTGACAGGAATTTCTTCCCCGTTCAGCTTGATCGCCACCTTGACGATCTGCGCCTTGACCTGGTTGCTGGCCATGTCCGCTTCCTGGGCGTAGGCATACACGACGATGGCGAAGTCCTTGTAGCCGCTGCGCGCCGCCTCGATCTTGCGCGCCGCCTCCTGGTCCACTTTCAGCAGCGAGTAGCCGTCGCCATTCGTGAACGCCAGCTTGTAGTCGCCGTTGTCATACATGTAGTAATACGTGCCCGCGTCGGCGAACTTGGCGGGGAAGGCGGCCTTGTCCATGGCGTACGGCGACAGCGCGCCCTGGCCGTTGATCTGGTAGCGCAGGTAGCGTTTCGTTTTCGCTTCACTGACCTTGGCGTCGATCTGCGGTTTCAGCGCGTCGAGCACTTCCTGCTTGCGGAAGGCATCGTTGCTGCCCGCATATTCGCGCGAGATGCGCTGCGCCACGGCCGCATAGTCGGGCGGCACGCCGGACAGGGCGATGTAGCTGTACATCAACTGGTTGCCGCTGGTGATGTCGATATAGCTGGCGCTTGGCGTGGCAGCGTCCGCTTGCGGCAGGCTGGCGGCGGCCGCCTTGATTTGCGCTTTCGCGGCCAGGTCGGCCGTGCTGGTGGCGACGGGGGCAGGAGTGGTCGGTGCGGCGGAGTCGGTTTTGCCGCAGGCGGACAGGATCAGGGCGATGGCGAACAGGGCGGGCAGGGTGCGTTGCATGGTGGTTCCTTGAGTGAGTGTGTAAGAGGTGACTTAGCCGATGGTTTTGCGCTTGTATTCGCCATAGCCGTAGGCGGCCAGGGCGGTGGCAGACGCCAGCAACAGGTAGCTGCCGGCGCCGAACGACATGCTGTGCCAGACCTGGGACAGCATTTCATCGGCCATGCGGCTGGCGATCTCATTGTTGCGTCCGCCCAGCAGGCTTTGCACGCCGGCGGTCGACGCGCTGACCGAATCGCGCACGGTCATGGTCAGCTTGGCGGTGTAGATCAGCAGGAAGAGCAGCGGGGCGGCCTTGCCGAGGGCGGCTTTGGCGTTGTGGATGAACAGGCTGGCAAAACAGGCGCCGATCGCCAGCAGGAAGAAGAAGCGGCCCGAGGTAAAGCTGCTCCTGGCCCCTTGCGACAGGCGCTCCAGATTGTCGATGGGCATGCCGAGCATTTCCCAGAAGCTGAAACTGCTGTTGCCATACAGGCGCATGTCCAGCACATTGAACAGGAAGGCGCCTGCCAGCAGGACGCCGATGCTGGCGAGTACTGGCAGGCCCAGCATGGCGACGGCCTTGCTCCACAGTTGCTGGCCCTTGGCGCGCGCCAGTTTTGCCGCGATGGCCATGTCCTCCTGTGCCAATTGCTGCGTCGCCACGGCGCTGACGGTGGCGAGGCTGCCGGCGTCATCGAAGCGCACGTCGACGACGGCGTTGATGGCGGGTGCCACGTCCGAGCGCCAGTGCGTGGCCACGTCGAAGGCATGTTGAATGCCGGCCACGCTGATGGAACCTTGTCCGCTGGGTTGGTAGGCGAGAATGCGGCCCCGTTGGCCGGTGGTGCTTGCTGCTGGGATCGATGTTTGCATGGGATTTCCCTGGTCACTGTCATGCTGTATTGCATGTACCCACGGATAACGGGGGCAGTTCAGGGAAATCCAAAATTATTTGAAACTATTTTTTCGGCGCCTGTAATACATCCTTGGCCGCGCCCTGGTAATCCTTCATCAAGCCCATGAAAGCATCCTGCAAATGCCGGGCCGCATCCTGCGGCGGCGCGCCCGTGCGCCGCGCCAGGTCGAATTTGTAGGCGTGCGCAGCCGTATAGCCCGCCTGGGAGGCGGCGTCCAGCAGCACGCCGGCGCGTTTTAATGAGGCAGGATCGCCCTTGACCATCAGCAATTCGGCCAGATAGGTCTGGGCAATCGGGAAATCCCTGGCGGCTGCCTTTTCCAGCCACTGCATGCCGGCCTTCGGCTGCTTGACGCCAGCATCGCCGCCGCCGATGCCATAGCCGAGCGCCGTCAGCGCAACCAGATCGCCGCCGCGTGCACGCTTTTCCAGCTGCTGGCGGGGAAATGGCCGCGCCGCGATCTGCATGCGGATTTCATAGTTGATATCTTGCAGTACGTTGCCCGGCCACACCTTGGCGCCGGGGGCGGCCGGCTTTTCCACCGCTGGCGCAGGCGCCGGGACCGGTGCGCGCATGCCGCCCTGGCCTTGCGAGCCGGCCAGCACGCTGGCTGGAGGCTGGCTGACGCCCTTGCCGCTGCCCATGTTCAGCACCAGGCGGGCCGACGTTTCGCCGAACGAGACGCGCGGTTTTTGCACATCGTGCGTCATGGCGGCGACCCGCGCCGCCACTTGCGAGAAGACGTCGCCCATCGGCAAGCCCGGCGCATCGAGCGCGTCGAGCAGGGCGCTGGTATACGGACTGTTGCGCGAATCGGGCGACCAGAAATCGCGCGCCAGGGCGCCCGGTCCCGCCGAATAGGCGATCACCACGCCGCGTGGCGCTTGCGTGTCGGCAAAACCGTGGCTGACCGCATTGCCGCCGCCGGGCACGGGCAGCATGGCGCCGCCGCGCGTATATTCCTGGCGGCAAGCATCGAGGATCAGCACGGCGCCGCGCGCGCCCGTGCGCTGCAAGTCGCCCGCCAGGCTGGAAACGGACACGCCCTGGGCGGCGATGGCGGCAGCACTGAGCGCATTCATGTTGGCGCCCAACGGCAGCACGTAATTGGCCTCGCCCGCCTGCGCGCCGTGGCCCGCGTAAAACACCAGGGCGATATCGGCGCCGCGCGCCTGCGTGGAAAACTCGGCCGACGCTTTTTGCAGCTGCGCCGCCGTGATGTCTGTGCGCAACAGTACTTCAAAGCCCAGGCGGCGCAAGCGCTCGGCCATGGCGCGCGCATCGTTCACGGGATTTAACAGGGGCTGCGGATAGGCCGCGTTGCCGATCACCAGGGCGATGCGCTTGCCGGGAAGCGTTGGCACGGCGGCGTGCACCACGTTGCTGCCCAGTAAAAAGAACAGACTGAAAAACAGGGGAATCAGGCGATGCATGGGCGTCTCGGGAATTGTCGTGAAAGTAACAAAAGTTAGCGATTTTCACTGTGATATGAGAAAATTGCTTAAATGCATTTTACCTTACTGACAAGTTTCTCTTGTCTGGCCAGCCCACGGTGTGCATCGCCACCGGCCAGTGGCGCGTGCCGCCCCAACACACGATCGGACCGGCTGTGCAATCGGAACAATTTGAACGGATTCATGCTTTCTGGACGCGCCGCCATCAGCTGACACAAGGTGAACTGGGTGAGTTTTACCAGCGCGTCATCGCCGCGCTGACCCCATGCCGCCCGCGCGAGGCGGCGTCGCTCGGTGATTCCCTGGCGGATTTACGCCACCAGTTCTTCATCGAAAAAGTCCTCCACAGCGACAGCGATGCGGCGCCCCACCACGTCGGCGCCTTGTTCCTGTACTTCAAGCGCTTCATCATCGACCAGCTGCGCAAGCAGCGTGATGATGAGAATGCCGATGCGCAAGAGGGCTGCGAGCTGCGCGCGCCCGACGCCTATGCCGAACCGCTGCGCGATTACCAGCTCACGCCGCAGCAAGTGCGCGAGGCGGCCGACAGTTTTATCACCACCTTGCCGCGGGACTTGATCTTGCTGCTGCGCCATTGCGGCTGCGGCGGCATGCCCGTCAGGGAACTGGCCGAGCAGATCGCTTCCGCGCATTACCACGGCGGCAAGCTGGGCCTGGTGCACAGGCAGAAGGGTGACGCGGACAGCGCCGGGCGCCAGATCGTCGAACCGGCCCACCGCGCCACTTTGCTGGGCAGCTGGGTCTTGAGCCTGCTCCAGCTGCGCGTGGGCGATGCCCTGAGCGCGCGCGATATGCAGGCGGCGCAAATAGTTTTGGATATCTTGTGCCTGGCCGCGTTATCCCTGCAGCTGGACCCGATAGCCACCTCCCCGAACCCTGATGAAAGGCCACCGGCATGACTGCATTGACGCCCTCGCTGGCCATCGTTGCCGCGCGCTTGCCATCTGCCCCATCGTCCGCCGAATTGCTGGACATGGAGGTGAGCGGCGCTACCCCCGACTGGCGCGGCATTGCCGTGCCGGAACACTTAATGGAACGCTTGGCGCGCCGCAGCGACGCGGCGCCCTTGGCCGCGCGGCCCATCGCCGGTGGACAGATCCATTTGCTGGCGCGCTGTCCCGGCTTTGGCGCCGTGCTGCTCGATGCCTGGGACAGCACGCGGCAGCACTGGCGCGGCTGGCTCGTCACGCCAGATGCGTCGTATGCGGATGCCTGCGGCCTGGTGGTCGAAGCGCGTGACGCGCCCGCCGACCCCCGCGCGGGGCTGGTGCTGTGCGACATGCCCGTGACCCTGGCCGTGACGGACCTGGGCGCCTGCCTGGGCGTGTTCAGCCAGGAGCGGCTGCAGGCGGCGCGCTGGCTGGAAATGCATGGCCGCGCGAACGGGGCCGCTGCTGCGCCCGGCGTGATCGCCCGCGTGGCCTTGCCCGGCGACGACTATGCGCTGACGGGCACGCCTTTGTCGAGCGAACTGGGCAAGGATGGCCGCCTGGCCTACCGGCAATTGCTGCGCCAGGGGTTGCAGCAGTTGCAGATCGCCCCGGCCGATGCCATTGCGCCACCAGCGAAGGTGCCCATGCGGGCGGCCAATGCCAGCCGCTGGCTGAAGCTCGTCACGGCCGTGGCCGCCAGCGTGATGGTGGTGCAATCGGCATGGCTGTTCCTGCCGAAAGATCAGGCCGTGGTCGGCAATGCGGAATTCCGTAATGGCGGCAGCGGTGTCGAGACGGGTGTGCGCACGCGCGTGCTGTTCCGCGCCGAGGCTACCGAGGCGGAAATCCGCACCTGGCTGCAGCGCGAGCAGCTGGAAATCGTCGCCGGACCGGACACCCTGGGCGCCTTCACTGTGCTGTCGCGCGACCGCCAGAAAGTCTTGCCGCCACCGGGGCCGGGCAATCCCCTGGCCGTCATCCATCCCTGACCCGTAATAAGAGAGAGTTATAAAGCATGACAACGTATAAGAATTTTGCATCCGCGCACTGGCGCAAACTGATCGCTGGCGTGGCAGCTGGCGTCCTGTTGACGGGTTGCGCCATGACGCCGAACGGCCGTGGCGGCGTCATGGTGGGCCTGGATACGGCCGAGCTGTTCGGCACGCCGCTGTCCACTTTCCGCCTGCGCGACGGTACGGAAGGCACCTTGCGCAAGGATCCGCAAGGCAAGTATTCGATCAAGCTGTCGCAGGCGTTTCGCGTCGTGCCGCTGGCCAATGCGATGACGGCCCGCGTGGCGCGCGTGGAAAACGTGGGCGAGCGCACCGTCGTGATCGTCGAAACGCAGGAGCGCGGCTGCGCCTACCGCTATGAAGTGCTGGCTTTCCAGGGCACGGATGTGCTGCAGTGGACGGTCGGCAATTGCAAGGACCGTCCCCGCGTGGAACTGGCGGCGGACGCGAAATCGCTGAATATCGACTTTCCCAACTACAACCGCCTGTCGCGCATGATTTACACGGACAACCGCCTGCTCAACGCCAGCGTGGCCGTGCCGCCCGGCGTCGATACGCGCGCCCAGCCGTTTGCCGACGATGCCTTGCGCGCCACCGGCCCGGTGATGGCCACCGTACCGGGCAGCGACAGCGGCCGCGTGATCCCGGCGCCACCGGCAGCCGCTCCGGCACCTGCCGCCGCGCCGAAAACGGGCAGCCGCGCCAGCGCCAAGCCGCGCCGCCAGGAGACCCAGGCCAGGACGGCGGCGCCCGCCGCCATCAGCCAGCCCGCGCCGCGCAGCGCAGCTTCTGCGCAGGCGGCGCCGATGATCTTCCAGGCCGAAGAGATCAAGCCCGTCGTCATCGATCTGAGGAAATAAGATGGCCGCGAGTTTGCGCAGTCTGCAAATCCGGCAGACCTTGATCCTGATCGTCCTGACGATCATTTATCTGTGCTTCGAGCTGGGCTTCAATGCCCGTTTGCTCGACGTGGTGGGCGGCGACGTCAAGCCGCACGACGTGGAGGGCGTGGAATTCTATGGCCGCAGCCTGTCGGGCATCGCCGCCGCGCTGGTGGTGCTGCAACTGATGTGGCGCCGCCGCCTGAAGAACAAGGGCAGCGGTCCCAGCTGGAAAAAGATCCTCTTCTGCTGCCTCGCCACGGCGGCGGTCGTCTTCGGCATTTTGAAAACCACGGTCACGGTGCTGGTCGAAACGCGCGATGCGCAGTTTCGCCGCCTGGCTTTCAATACCACCCTGATGCAGCGCTCGCTGGTGGGCGGCAGCTTGCAATTGCAGGGCCTGGTCGATGATCCCACCCTGTTTGCCAAGCCCGAAGGCAAGGCCTTCCTGGCGCTGTTCCCCTTCCTGGCCGTCTCGGTCGGCCATCTCGACGAGCGCATGGAGCCCGCCAAGGAGCAGTTGATCAATTTTAATGTCCGCAAGATCGCCGGCGGTGCGGCCGCTTACTACGACAAGTATCAGCAGGCGATAGGCGAAGTGCACGAGAAGTGGAAATTGTATTCGGGCATCATTCCCGACGACGATGCGGGCTTGCGCCAGCAGCAGGAATCGGCATGGAGCGATTACCGGCAAAGCCTGTCGCGCCATGGTTGGCAACCCGAATCGGTGCCGGCGCGCCGACGTGCGGCGGTGGTCAATAATGTGCGTAAAAAGGTACCGGTATCGGCCAACTGGCATCCGGCGGACCAGTTGAGTTTCCGCGCCGCCGTCAAGCGCCGCTATGCGTCGGAAGCGGCCAGCAAGGGCTTGAGCATCAAGGGCGAGCGCATTCCGCCCGGCTTGTCCTTCCCCGCCTTCGTGGCGCGTCCCGGCATTCAGGCCGTCCTGCGCGACGGGCCGGACGGTGGCGATGGCAGCGAAGCGAGCAAGGGCTTGCGGCTGCCGAAGGGCGCCGTGGTGCAAGACGCGTATGCGAGTCCCGCCGAGTTCAGCCGTCTATTCGACCAGTTCGCCGCGCGCCAGACGGCGGAAAAGCTGGTGGAATACCGCGCCAGCCGCAGCGACTTCGAAGTGGGCGGCAAGTATTTTGCAGAGGGCAAGGAAGCGGCGCGCGCGGCCATCGTGCCGCCCGTGGCCCTGTTCTTCTCCCTGCTGGGCGCCATCGGCCACTTTTCGAAACTGCTGTACCTGATCGCCACGGTGGGCTTGCTGGTGCTGGCGGCGCGCCGCGGCGAGGAGGCGGGTGCCGATGGCCAGCTGAGCCGCCGTTCCGCCTGGATCGCCACGGGCGTGCTGGCCGGCGCCTTCCTGGGAACCTGGGGCATCTTGTCCCTGCTCGACAACAACGTCACGCGCAGCGACCTGTTTCGCCAGATGCTGGACTGGAACCGCCAGGCGGCCGACGACAGCACGCGCTGGCAAATCGCCGGCAAGGGCTTGCTGGCCAATATCACGCACGTCGTGGCGGTGGGGCAGGGCTATAGCTACCCCGTCAACGAAGCGATCCGCATCAATATTTTGCAGGGAATTGAATATGGTTATCATCCGCAACAAAAATAAGGCGGCCGCCCTGGCCCTGCTGCTCTGCCTGGCCAGCACGGCTGCCCAGGCCGACTGCCTGGGCATGAAGATGCACGCCCACCGTGGCGCCGGCAATGCGCCGGAAAACTCCCTGAGCGCCCTGCGCAACACGTATTTCGGCACCTGGGACGGCGTCGAGACGGATTTGCAACTGCTGGGCGACGGCAGCTGGGTGGTGCACCACGATCTGCTGACGGGCAGAGTCGTCGACACGGGCTCGCCCCGTACCGTGAAGCAATTGACGGCCGACGACTGGCGCGCCGCCAGCATGAAGAACCGCGGCGTGCTCACGGCGGAAACGCCGCCCTTCGTCAGCGATGTCGCCGACCTGGCGACAGCTTTCCCGGCGAAAACCCTGAATGCGGAAATCAAGGATGTCGTGGCGTCGTGCGCGCCCATCGCCACCCTGGTGGGGCAGTTGCGCGCGAACATCAAGCATGGCAACTGGTTTTTGACCTCGGGCGTGCCGAACAACCTGGCGTGCGCGCGCCGCGCCGATCCGCAAGGCTACCTGGGTCTGCTGGTGTTTGATGCGCGCAATGCGCAGGCGGCCGGCGCGAACCGGGTCAGCCGCTATATCGCGAAAAATGCCCGTCCGCCCAAGCTCGACAAGCCGTGGCTGCAGCGCGTGCAGCAGCAGATCGGCATGCCCGCCGGCGTGCACGTCGATGCGCGCAGCCTCGACGCCAATCCGAATTTGCTGATGGATGCCGCCAGCCTGAACATGCCCGTCTTCGTCTACGCCGTCGATGGCGACTCGGCCCTGGCCGCCTCCTTGCTGCGCGCCCAGCAGCGCAGCCACCGCTGGCCCAGCGGCGTCATTCTTGACGGCAATCCCGAAACGTTTTGCGCGATGATGAAATAAGTGATCCCTGATCTGCGAGACGGTGGTTTTGCCGTGCAGCAGAGCGCCTTGCCGCCCCAGAAATAGCACCGTCCAACGGCCCGCGCCGGGCCGCTTTTGGCACATCTTTTGCGCATTGCAGCATCGATAATGTTTGCATCGCGCGCCATGCTGGTCTATAAATGTAATCGATTACATTTATATGAAAAGCCCCATGCCGCCAGCCGTCCCGTCTTCTTTGCCGACAGAAACCGTCTCCATCAGCGCCGTCGCCGCGCATGCGGGGGTGTCGGTGGCCACCGTCTCGCGCGTGATGAACGAGCAGGCCGGGGTGCGGGCGCCCACGCGCGACAAGGTGCTCGCTTCCGTGGCGGCGCTGGGCTACCGCATGAACCATCTGGCGCGCAGCTTGCGCACGGCCGAGAGCCGCATGCTGCTGACCATGGTGCCCGACGTGGGCAATCCGTTCTATGCGCAAATCGTGCGCGGCATCGACACGGTGGCGCGCGAACATGGCTATTTCGTGCTGCTGTGCGACACGGGCGCCGATGCGGGCCGCGAGCGCTCATATTTCGACTTGCTGCGCATGCACCGGGCCGACGGCGCCATCTGCCTCGACCCGGACACGGTGCAACACGCGCTGTCGCATGAATCCGTCAGCCTGCCGTGGGTGGCCTGCTGCGAATTCGACCCCGCCGTGGCCGTGCCCTATGTCGGCATCGACAACCACCGCGCCGCCTCCGATGCTGTCACGCATCTGCTGGCGCGCGGCCACACGCGCATCGGCCTGATCAACTCCGATGAACGCTATCTGTACGCGCGGCAACGCCAGCAAGGCTATCTGGACACCCTGGCGGGCGCCGGCTTGCCCGTGCTGCCGCAGTGGGTGCACACGGTGCAAAGCCTCGACTATGAAGCGGGCACGGCCGCCACTTTGCGCATGATGGCCCAGCCCGATGCACCGACGGCCATCTTTGCCGTGTCCGACACCCTGGCCATTGGCGTCTTGAGCGCGCTGCGCCAGTTGGGAAAACGCGTGCCGGAAGACGTGGCCGTGATCGGCTTCGACGATATCGCCATCGCCGCGCAGATCGATCCCGGTCTCACCACCATTGCGCAACCGATGCGCGAACTGGGCGAGACGGCGGCGCGTTTGCTGCTGCAACGCTTGGCGGACCCGGCGGCCAGCGTGCCTGGCGTGCTGCTGCAACACCGGTTAATTTTGCGAGGGAGTGCATAGTGAGCGTTGCCGTCGGTTTCGAGGGGGTGTGCAAGGATTTCGGCCCCGTACGCGTCTTGCATGGCGTCAGTTTTACCTTGTCGCCCGGGCGCGTGTATGGCTTGCTGGGCGAAAACGGCGCCGGCAAGTCGACCTTGATGAAAATCCTCGCCGGCTACGAGAGCGTGAGCGAAGGGCAGCTGCTGATCGATGGCCAGCCCCGGCATTTCACCAGTTCGCGCGCGGCGGAGGCCGCCGGTATCGTACTGATCCACCAGGAATTCAACCTGGCCGAGCACCTGACGGTGGCGCAAAACATGTTCCTGGGCCATGAGAAAACGCGTGGCTGGCTGCTCGACGAGGCCGCCATGCGCGAAGAAGCGTCGCGCTATTTGAAACAGGTGGGGCTGGAGGTCTCGCCCGAGACGAAAATCCGCGACCTGATCGTGGCTGAAAAGCAGCTTGTGGAAATCGCCAAGGCCCTGTCGCGCCGCGCCCGCTTCCTGATCATGGACGAACCCACGGCCACGCTGACGTCGTCGGAAACCCAGCGCCTGTTCGCCGTCATGGCGCAGCTGAAAAGCGATGGCGTCACCATCCTCTACATTTCCCACAAGCTCGACGAAGTGGAGCGCAACACGGACGAAGTCATCGTCATGCGCGACGGGCGTTTCGTCACGCGCGAACCGACGGCCAGCCTGACGCGCCAGCAAATGGCGAACCTGATGGTGGGGCGCGAATTGTCCGACATGTTCCCCGCGAAAGTGCCACCGGCGCCGGATGCCCCGATCCTGCTGAAGGTCGATGGCCTCTGTGTGCCAGGCTGGTCGACAAACCTGTCGTTCGAGGTGCGCGCGGGAGAAGTGCTGGGCTTTGCGGGCCTGGTGGGCGCGGGGCGCACGGAATCGTTCGAGGCACTGCTGGGCTTGCGCCCGCGCAGCGCGGGGCTGATCGAGATCAATGGCCAGCCGGTGGACATCCGCACCCCCAGGCAAGCGATGCAGCACGGCATGACGTATTTGAGCGAAGACCGCAAGGGCAAGGGCTTGCACGTGAACCTGGGCTTGCGCGAAAACCTCACCATGATGACGCTGCAGCGCTATGCGCGGCCGTGGCTCGATGTCAAGGCGGAGAAGGCGGCGCTGGCCAAGGCTGTCGGGGACTTCAATATCCGCACGGGCGACCTCGACAGCCGCGCGCGCATGCTGTCCGGCGGCAATCAGCAAAAGCTGGCGCTGGCGAAATACCTGCATTCGGACCCCAGGGTCGTGGTACTGGACGAGCCCAGTCGTGGCGTGGACGTGGGCGCCAAGCGCGACATTTATTTTTTGATCCACCGCCTGGCCGCCGAAGGGCGCGCCGTGATCGTGATTTCATCGGAACTGATCGAATTGATTGGCCTGTGCCACAGAGTCGCGGTGATGCGCGCCGGCACCTTGCAAGCCACCCTGTCTGCTGACCACCTGACCGAAGAGGAGTTGATTGCCCATGCAACCGGCACGCACTGACACGAGCATATCCCCCCTTGCCAGCTTCGGCGCACGCATCAAGGGCTTTGGCCCCGTGCTGGGCTTGCTGGCCCTGTGCATCGCGGGCACCTTGCTCAATGGCGACTTCGCCACCCTGGACAACCTGATGAACGTGCTCACGCGCACGGCTTTTATTGGCATCATCGCCGTTGGCATGACTTTTGTCATCATCTCGGGCGGCATCGATTTATCGGTGGGATCGATGGCGGCCCTGATCGCCGGCTGCATGATCTATTTCATGAATGCGCTGGCGCAAGGCGCGGGCGGCAACCTGGCGCCGATCACCATGCTGGTGCTGGGCATCGCCATGGCCCTGATATTGGGTGCTGGCTTCGGCCTGATGCACGGTTTATTAATCAGCAAGGGCAATATCGAACCATTCATCGTCACGCTGGGTACCCTGGGCATCTTCCGCGCCGTGCTGACGTATTTGGCCGACGGCGGCGCCCTGACCCTGGATGCCACCCTGTCCGAGCTGTACAGCCCCGTGTATTACACGAGCGTGCTGGGCGCGCCGATCCCGATCTGGATTTTCCTGATCGTTGCGGCGGCCGGCGCCATCATTCTCAATCGCACGACCTTTGGCCGCCACGTGCAGGCGATTGGTTCCAACGAGCAAGTGGCGCGCTATGCGGCCATCAACGTCGACAAGGTGAAAATCGCCACCTACATGCTGCTGGGCGTCTGCGTGGGCATCGCCACGGTGCTGTACGTGCCGCGCCTGGGCTCGGCCACGCCCACCACGGGCTTGCTGTGGGAACTCGAAGCGATCGCCGCCGTCGTGGTGGGCGGCACGGCCCTGAAAGGGGGAGAAGGGCGCATCGTCGGCACCGTGATCGGCGCCATCCTGCTCTCCGTGATCAGCAATATCCTGAATTTGACCAGCATCATCAGTGTCTACCTGAATGCCGCAGTGCAAGGCGTGGTGATCATCGCCGTCGCCTTCCTGCAGCGAGGCCGCAAATAAAACAACAGCGGCGTTCTGAAAGGGCTGCCAACGGGCACCCACAACCTTGGAGGAGAGCAGCATGAAGAGCTTTAGACGGGTAGCAGGGGTAGCAGGGATGGCAGTGCTGGTGATGCAGGCGTGGGCCTTGCCGAGTGCGCAGGCCGCAGAAAAGCTGGTGGTCGGCGTGGCGATTCCCACGGCCACGCACAGTTTTACCTCCGGCATCGTGTGGTGGGCGAACCAGGCCAAGGCGGAGCTGGAAAAGGCCCATCCGGGCTTGAAAATCATCGTCAAGACGGCCGCCACGGCGCCCGAGCAGGCGAACCAGTTGCAGGACATGTTGACGGTGAACAAGATCAACACCCTGGTCATCTTCCCCATCGAGTCGGCCTCGCTGACGCAGCCCGTGGCGCAAGTGAAAAGCAAGGGCGTGTATGTCACCGTGGTGGACCGTGGCTTGACGAACACGCAGTCGCAGGATGCCTACATTGCGGGTGACAACACGGCGTTTGGCAAGCTGCCGGCCGAATACCTGGCGAAAAGCTTGAATGGCAAGGGCAATATCGTCGTGCTGCGCGGCATGCCGACCACCCTCGACAACGAGCGCTTTGACGCGTTTTCCGCCGTCATGAAGGGCCATCCTGACATCAAGGTACTCGATGCCAAGTACGGTAACTGGAACCGCGACGATGCCTTCAAGGTCATGCAGGATTACCTGACCCGCTTCAAGCATATCGACGCCGTCTGGGCCGCCGATGACGACATGGCCATCGGCGTGCAAAAAGCCATCGCGCAAGCCAAGCGCACGGACATCAAGCAAGTGTTCGGCGGCGCGGGCGCGAAGGGCGCCGTGAAAAAAATCATGGACGGCTCCGACCCGCTGATCGTCGCCGACGTGTCGTACTCGCCCAAGTTCATGTACGACGCCATCAAGCTGACGACGGAAGCGCGCCTGAAAGGTGATAAATTGCCGGCCAATACGATCATCCCCTCGGTGCTGATCACACGCGAGAACGCCAAGCAATTCTATTTTCCGAACTCGCCTTTTTAACGACACCCCAAAACTAGGGCTGGGGTCAGACCTTAAGGTCTGACCCCGGATTTCGGTTTGGGTTAACAGGACATTGACATGAAAACCATCCAGGGCCCGGCCATCTTCCTGGCCCAGTTTCTCGGCGACGAGCCGCCATTCGACTCGCTCGAGCACCTGGCGCAATGGGCGGCCGGCCTGGGCTACAAGGGCTTGCAGCTGCCCACGGCGCCGCGCCTGTTTGATCTGGAACAAGCGGCCAATAGCCAGCAGTATTGCGATGATGTGAAAATCCTGCTGGCGCGCCATGGCTTGCAGGTGACGGAACTGTCGACGCACTTGCAGGGCCAGCTGATCGCCGTGCATCCGGCCTATGACGCGCTGTTCGATGGCTTTGCGCCCGAGCACGTGCGTGGCGATTCGGCTGCCCGCACGGCCTGGGCCACGCAGCAACTGCTGTGGGCGGCCAGCGCCTCGCAGCGCCTGGGTCTCACGGCGCACGTGACGTTTTCCGGCGCGCTGGCCTGGCCGTATCTGTATCCATGGCCGCAGCGCCCGGCGGGACTGGTGGAGACGGCGTTCGCGGAGCTGGCCAAGCGCTGGCTGCCCATCCTCGACGCGTTCGATGCGGCAGGCGTGGACGTCTGCTATGAATTGCATCCGGGCGAGGATTTGCACGATGGCGTGACCTTCGAGCGCTTCCTGGCCGCTGTCAACGATCACCCGCGCGCGTCGATCTTGTACGACCCCAGCCACTTCGTGCTGCAGCAGCTCGATTACCTGGCCTTCATCGACATTTACCATGCGCGCATCAAGGCCTTCCACGTGAAAGACGCGGAATTCCGGCCCAACGGGCGCCAGGGCGTGTATGGCGGCTATGGCGACTGGCAAGACCGGGCCGGGCGCTTCCGCTCGCTCGGTGACGGGCAGATCGATTTCAAGGCGATTTTCTCGAAAATGGCGCAGTACGACTTTCCAGGCTGGGCCGTGCTGGAATGGGAATGCTGTTTGAAACATCCCGAGGACGGTGCGGCCGAAGGAGCGCGTTTTATCAGTGAACACATCATCCACGTGGCCGAACGCGCATTTGACGATTTCGCGGGCAGCGCGGTGGACCAGCAGCAAATCCATCACTTGCTTGGCTTGCAATAGGGAGACGACATGCAGCGACGCTTACGGCTGGGCATGGTAGGGGGCGGGCAGGGCGCATTCATCGGCGCCGTGCATCGCATCGCGGCGCGCATCGATGACCAGTACGCACTGGTGGCGGGCGCCCTGTCGTCCGACCCGCAGCGTGCGCGTGACAGCGGCGCCGCGCTGCATCTTTCACCTGAACGCTGCTACAGCGACTACCGCGCCATGGCGCAAGCGGAGGCCGCGCGGACGGACGGCATCGAGGCGGTGGCCATCGTCACGCCCAACCATTTACACGCACCCGTCGCCACGGCGTTCCTGGAAGCGGGCATCCACGTGATCTGCGACAAGCCGCTGGGCATCTCCCTGGCGGAAGGCCAGGCGCTGGCGGCGCTGGCCGCGCAGAAAAACCTGCTGTTTGCGCTCACGCATACCTACAGCGGCTATCCGCTGCTGCGCCACGCGAAAGCGATGGTCGAGGCGGGCGAGATCGGCGAACTGCGCCTCGTGCAAGTCGAGTATTCGCAAGACTGGCTGGCCGATGCCATCGCGGCAGGCGGCATGAACGAAGGTAACTGGCATAACGACCCGCAGCGGGCCGGTCCCGGCGGCACCCTGCTCGACGTGGGCTTGCACGCGTATCACCTGGCGCAGTTCGTCAGCGGACTGACGCCGCATGCCGTGCTGGCGGAATTGTCCACCTTTGTACCGAACCGCAGCCTGGACGACCACGTGCAGGTGATGCTGCGCTATGCGAATGGCGCCAAGGGAACCCTGTGGGCCAGCCAGGTGGCGACGGGCTGCGAAAACACGGTGCGCTTGCGCCTGTTCGGCAGCAAGGCGCAGCTCGACTTTGACCAGGAACAACCAAATGCACTGTGGTGTACGCCGCAGGGCGGCAACCGCCAGCTCTTGCGCCCGGGCCGGGTCGACAGCGCGGCTGCGCGCCACGCCACGCGCGTGCCGGCCGGCCATCCGGAGGGGTATCTGGAAGCATTCGCCCAGCTGTACCTGGACGCGGCCCTGGCCATCCGCGCCCTGCAGGCAGGCTTGCCCGTGCCCGAGGCGGCCCGCTGGCTGCCGACGGTGTTTGACGGCGTGGCGGGCCTGGCCTTTGCCGAGGCCGTGCTGCGCAGCCATGCGGCTGGCGCGCAGTGGACGACCTTGGCAAGCTGACTGTTACACTGGGGCATGCGCTCCTTTACTATCACCATCGTCCCGCAAGGCTGGCAATTCCAGGCCGAGGCCGGCACCACCGTGCTGGCCGCCGCCGAACTGGCCGGCATTCGCCTGCTCAGCTCCTGCCGCAACGGCACCTGCCGTACCTGCCTGTGCCACATGCCCGAAGGAAAGATACGCTACACGGTGGACTGGCCCGGCATCAGTCCCGATGAGCGGCTCGACGGCTACATCCTGCCCTGCGTGGCCGTGGCTGAAAGCGATCTCAGCGTGCAGGCGCGGGCCGTGCGCAGCGCGTGATTTGCACGGCACGGACTGGTGAGAATGTGTGATATTTGTTGTCTTTTTTCATGTTAAAAGATTCGATGGGTTTTGAATCCTGCCATGGGGGCGGATTGGAAAACTCGAACATGGAAGATACATGACTATAACGATGCAAGGAGCGTATCGCACCACAGCATTGCCTGCCCTGATGCTGGCGTTGTTGTCCATCGCCGGCTGCGGTGGTGGCGGCGGACTCTTCGGGCCGGAAGAGCGCCGCGTGCTGTATCTGTCTGAAGTGAGCAGCAACTGCGACATGGCGCCGGGTGAAGCCTGTACCGATGTGAACGTGGTGGTGCGCAGCGATTTGGCCGAGCGTCCGCAGTGGAGCACCACCGACGCGAACGGCATGACGGTTTTCCAGCTCGCGGATCATCAGAAACTGTCGGACAACAGCTGGCGCATGACCTTCAAGCCCGTACCTGCCCTGGCGCCCGGCACCTATACGGGAAGGATTACGCTGTCTCCCCTGAATTTGCTCGAATTCAAATATAAAAATTTGCCCGAAAGCATCCCGTACAAGGTGGTGGTAGCACCACTCAAGGGCAATATGCCGGCCCTGGCCGCGCTGTCCGGTGCGGGTGACTGGGAAGGCACGAATGGCAATGCGGCGCACACGGGCCTGGTACCGGTGAATGTCGATGCGGCTCAATTTTCGCGCCGCTGGACGTGGGAATACGATGGCGGAGAAACGGGCTATCGTATGAGTCCGCCAGTGGCCGCAAATGGACTCGTGTATTTCTCGCTGGAGAAATCCGTAGCGGATAGCCAGGATGCGAAGAAAATCATCTATACCAATACCTTGATGGCCCTGTCCGAGCACGACAGCAGCGTGCAGTGGCGCACGCCGCAGACGCTCGATGGCGCACTGAGCGCACCTGGCGTGTCGGGCACGCGCCTGGCGATGGCGGGCTTGGCCAGCGTCCATACGTTTGACGCCGTGAGCGGCGTCAAGCTGGCCACTGCCACGCAGCCGCAGACAAACGGCATCCTGACGGCGACCTCGCCGCAGACCGCTCCCACGCTGGCTGGCGCAAGCGTCTATGTCGGCGGCAATAACGACGTCATCAGCGCCGACGCCACGACGGCCGGGAGTCTGTGGTCAAGCAGCCTGGGATTGTCGAGGCTGGGCAATGTCGACGAGTGGACGCCGGCCGTGAATGCCAGCACGGTGTACGGCAATACGGCGGGCACCTTGCGCGCGTTCAACCGTGCCGATGGCGCGCAGCAATGGAGCGTGGCCGTGCCGGGACAGGTGGCGGGTGGCTTGAGCAGGAGCAGCCTGTATCAGGCACCGGTGCTGGCCGATGCGCATAGCGTGCTGCTGCTGAACCAGCGTCTTCCTGCGGGTTTTTCCATAGACAACAGCCTGACCCTGGTCGATACGGATGGCCGCCAGGTACGCTGGAGCGTCAACGGCCAGTTCACCACGCAGCCCGTGGTGGCGCAGGGCGTGTTGTATGTGGGCAATCAGGCCACGGCGTCGCTCGAAGCGCGCAGCCTGGCGACGGGCGCCGTGCTGTGGAGCTGGCCCCTGTCCGCAGTCAAGGAAGAGCGCTTTGGCGGCGACTTGATCGCGACCAACAAGCTGCTGTTTGTCGCCGGTCAAAAGGGCACGTATGCGCTGGACCTGGCCAGCCAAAAAGCGGTCTGGCGTTTCCGGATTGCCGGCAAGCTGGCCTTGTCGCGCAATGGCGTGCTCTACATCCGTTCGGTGAGTGACAACGGCAATGGCATGGCGCGCGTGACGGCCATCAACCTGCAATAGCCGCTTGCCACGCGGCGGCTAGGGCTTGCCCGGGCCTTTCAGCCGCTGCAGCAGCGCGTCCACGCTGTCGCTCACGGGCAAGCCGTGGCGGCGCAGCAGCTGCACGTGCAGCACCAGGTTTTCCAGCACCAGCTTGGCCGCCACGGCCAGCAGGGCCAGGTTGCGGTCTTCCGGGCTGAAACTTTCCATGGCGTCGGCCATCTCGCACAGGTGGTTGGCGATCAGGCCGCGCAATTCCTGCTCGTCGAAGGGCAGGTCGGCAAAATCGATGGGGTCGGCCACTTCCACTTCCTGCATCAGCACCGCTAGTTCTTCCGGGGTAATCGTCATGCCTGGCCTCCTTGTGTGCTTGCCGCTATTTTAATTGTATTGGCCGCAAAGCGGACTAGAATGAGTCGAGGCCGACGACGTCGAAGGGCAGCATGGCGCATCTGCATTTTACGCAACAACTGGCACGCTACCTCGACGTTCCTGCGGTGGACGTCGATGCACCACGGCTGCGCGCCGCCCTCGATGCCGCGTTTGCGCAGCAGCCGCGCCTGCGCGCTTATGTGCTCGACGAGCAGGGCGCGTTGCGCCCCAACGTGGTGATCTTCATCGATGGCGCGCGCTGCCGCGAGCGGCGCGTGCTGGATGATGCCTTGCGGCCTGACAGTCAAGTCTATATCTTGCAGGCACTTTCCGGAGGTTAATCATGGGACCAGGCAGGGTTCAACGCGCGTATCTCGGCACCCGCAAGGGGCTGTTCCAGCTCGATGTCGATGCGGCCGGCGCCTGGCAGCTGGCGCTGGTGCAGTTTGCCGGCGACCCCGTCTCCATGCTGCTGCACGATAGCCGTGACGGCGCCCTGTACGCGGCCCTGAACCTGGGGCACTTCGGCGCCAAGCTGCACCGCCTGGACAGGGGCAGTTCCACTTGGCAAGAGATCGCCGTGCCCGCCTATCCCGCCAAGCCGGAAGGCAGCAGCGATACGCTGGACTGGACCTTGCGGCAGATCTGGTCGCTGGCGGCCGGTGGCGCGGACCAGCCCGGCGTGCTGTGGGCGGGCACCTTGCCTGGCGGCCTGTTCCGTTCAAGCGACCGCGGCGACAGCTGGCAGCTGGTCGAGTCCTTGTGGCACGTGCCGCAGCGGGCGCAGTGGTTTGGCGGCGGCTATGACGTGCCCGGTATCCACAGCATTTGCGTCGACCCGCGCGACAGCAGCAAGGTGCTGGTCGGCGTGTCCTGCGGCGGCGTCTGGCAAACGCTCGATGGCGGCGCCAGCTGGGCCTTGAGCGCGACGGGCATGCGCGCCGACTACATGCCGCCCGAGCTCGATGAAAACGAAGCAGTGCAAGACCCGCACCGCATCGTGCGCAGCGCCGGCACGCCGGAGGCGCTGTGGTGTCAGCACCATAACGGCATCTGGCGCTCGGACGATGCCGGCTGGCACTGGCAGGAAGTGACGATGGCGCCGCTGTCGCATTTTGGCTTTGCCGTGGCCGTGCATCCGCGCGATGGCGACACGGCCTGGTTCGTGCCGGCGCAGGCGGACGTGCTGCGCATACCCATCGACGGCGCGCTGGCTGTGACGCGCACGCGCGATGGCGGGAAAACCTTCGAAGTGTTGCGCGCGGGATTGCCGCAGCAGCATTGCTACGACCTCGTTTACCGCCATGGGCTGGCGCTGGCCGACGATGGGCGCAGCTTGCTGATGGCGTCGACGACGGGCGGCGCCTGGTATTCGAGCGACGAGGGCGCGCATTGGCAAACCATCTCTGCCCACTTGCCGCCCGTTTATGCCGTCTGTTTTGCCACGCCGTAGTAGCACAGGAAGATATCGACGGCCAGTTCCGCCACTTCGCGCTGGCGTGCCGGGCCCAGCAGAGGCTCACCCAGGGTGATCTGTGGCCAGAATGCAAAGGTTTTTAATGGCGACATCAACAGGTGCGCCACTTCCACCGTCTCGCCCGCCCTGATGCGCCCATCTTGCTGCGCCGCGCGGATCCACAGATACAGACCCGTTTCCTTTTCATTCAGGCGCGCCACCATCGCTTGCGCGCGCGCGGGCGAGTGGATGGTTTCGCCAAAGATCACGCGCGCCAGGTCGATGAATGCCGGGTCGCACAGCAAACCCATTTTCTGCTCGACCAGGGCCAGCACCTGCGGGCGCAGCGGCTGGTCCGCAAGATAGGGAACGGCGGGCTGGGCCACGCTGCTTTCCCACATGCGCCGCAGGATTTCCGCGAACAACTCGTCCTTGCTGGGGAAATGGTTGTACACGGTGCGCTTGGAAACGGCGGCCGTGGCGGCGATCCTGTCCATGCTGGTCGCGTCAAAACCGTGCTCGCGGAACTCGGCGATGGCGGCATCGACGATGGCGACGCGCTTGCGGTCGGTGAGGCGTTGCGGTGCGGCCATGGCGGGAAATCTCCTTTGAAAACAATATTTTACACCTCCTGGTTTACTTTGCCCGGAATAGGAACTACACTGTGTAGTGTAATTTAATCCTTGTGTTTTATTGACCGGATCGCATATGCACCGCATCTTATTCTTGGGAGTCCTGATCATCATGAGTTCTTGCACCTTGCGCGCCGAGCCTGCGGCGCTTGTTGAATCCTTACAACGCCACGAAGGCAAGTTCCGCAATCCCGTGCAGATGCACAAGCTGGGCACGGCGGCAACGCTCAAGCTGATGTGGACTTTTCTCTTTGACAAGCCCGACAGCACGGTGCCGGCCGCTGCCGTGCCCGTGCAAGCCTTGAGCCAGGCGCAATTGCTGGCCGCGCCCAACAACAGCCTGTTTCGCCTCGGCCATTCGACCCTGCTGCTGAAACTGAACAACGAATTCTTCCTCACCGATCCCGTGTTTTCCGAGCGCGCCTCGCCCGTGCAATGGGCAGGCCCGAAGCGTTTCCACCAGCCGCCCATCAGCATCGCTGACTTGCCGCCGATCAAGGCTGTCATCTTGTCGCATGACCATTACGACCACCTCGACCATGCCGCCGTGCTGCAACTGGCCGCCAAGACCGACCATTTTGTTGCGCCGCTGGGCGTGGGTGACACCCTGATCGCCTGGGGCGTGCCCAAGGACAAGGTACGGCAGTTCGACTGGTGGCAGGGCACCACAATTGCCGGCGTGAAACTCGTCGCCACGCCCTCGCAGCATTTCTCGGGTCGCGGCTTGTTTGATGGCAATCAAACCCTGTGGGCGTCGTGGGTCATCGACGCACCGGACGTGCGCGTGTTTTTCAGCGGCGACTCCGGCTATTTCGACGGTTTCAAGCAGATCGGCGACAAGTACGGCCCGTTTGACGTGACCATGATCGAGACGGGCGCCTACGACAAGTTGTGGCCGGACGTGCACATGCAGCCGGAAGAAACCCTGCAAGCCCACCTGGACTTGCGCGGCAAGTGGCTGATGCCCGTGCATAACGGCACCTTTGACCTGGGGCTGCACGCCTGGCATGAACCGTTCGACCGCATCACGGGGCTGGCGGCCAGGCAGGGCGTGCACCTGGCCACGCCGCAGATGGGCGAGGCGGTCGACCTGACGCAACCGCAGAAGGGGAATAAATGGTGGCTGGCGATGCTGGAAGAAGAAATGCTGAAGTAAGCTGGCCTTACGCCGTCACGTCGATCAGGCGTCCCAAGGTCTGGCCATAGCTGTTCAGCTGAGGCGTGCTTTTCGGCGCGGAGGGAGCTGCTGGCTGCGGCACAGCCAGCTTGATCGCCTGGTCCAGCTGCGGCGGCGTCACGGCGGCCGGGGCCTCGGCTTGCTGGCTGCTGCGCTGCGTCTGGCTCAGCGATTCTTGTTCCCGTGCCAGCGACTGGCGGCTTTGCGCCAGCTGTTCGCTGTCGCGCTGTACCTGGTTCTGGCCTTGCTCGACCCGGCGTTGCGCCGTGGCCAGCGAGGCTTGCAGATTGTTGACGGACGTTAGCGTGACCACATTGTTCACCTTTGAAAGTATATCGAGGCGTGTGCAGGAGAGGAAGAATGCAGGCCAGGGGGGCGCGACATGTCTGCAGGTAATCTTTGCCTGAATCAAGAGTAGGACAAATTCTCGCACAGTTCCAGCTAATTATGTTTTCTTGATAATTTTTCGTGCGCTCCCCATGTTGCCGAACTGGCATGCCGAAGCTGGCGACGCTATTGTCAAAGTGAGCGCACGCTTCCCTTGCTTGGCTTCGCCTGTCTGCCACGGCCGATGCCCCGCTACGAAGATGGCAGAACTGGTCACATTTAAAACATTGCTTTTTAAATAGTCAATATGTTGTTGTTTTTTTACCATGGAGACGCACGGTAATGCGCGGCCTGCTTGGTGCTCTGGGCTATAATTGCCGGTCAGAGTTGGTTTTTTTTGCCATACAGACAGGTAGTTAACACATGAATCTCAAGAGCCTCGCAATTGCCCTCGGCATGTCGAAAACGACAGTCAGCAGGGCGTTGAACGGCTATCCGGAAGTCAATTCTCGCACCCGTGAAATCGTCCTGGCCGCCGCCAAGAAAGTCGGCTACCGGCCCAACCCGCTGGCGCGCAGTCTGGCCGTCGGCCGTACCAATGTACTGGGCATGATCTATCCCCTGCTGCCCAGCGATCTGGGCGACAGTGTCTTTCTTTCCGTGGTGAACGGCATGTCGGACGCCGTGGAAGCGTCGAAGATGAGCCTGATCATCGCCCCCGTGTCGCCGCAGAACGAACAGCCCTCGTATGAAACCATGGTGCGCGGGCGCCAGGTCGATGGCCTGGTGGTGGGCCGCACCAAGGTGGTCGACGAGCGCATCGCCTACCTGACGAAGGTGGGCTTTCCCTTTGTCGCGAATGGCCGTACGCGCATCGACGCGCCCTACGCGTATTTTGACTACGACAACGACACGGGCATCGACCTGGCAGTGTCTTTCCTGGCAGTACACGGCCACCAGCGCATCGCCCTGCTGAGCGCGCCGCTGGACTTGCATTTCGCCTATGAGCGCAAGGAAAGCTTTATCCGCTGCATGGCGCAAGCGGGCTTGCCGCTGGACCCCCACTATTTGCTCGACAATACTTTTGATCGCCGCAGCGGCTACCAGGCTATGCAGCAATTGCTGGCCTGCTCGCCCCGTCCCACGGCCGTCATCGTCGACAACCACCTGTCCGGCGTGGGCGTGGTGCGCGCCCTGATGGATGCGGGCATCGAGATCGGCAAGGAAATCTCCGTCATCGTCTGGGGCAATGTGGAAGACACCTTGATCGGCATCAACGTCACCACCATCGACCAGCCCGACCTGCGCCGCGCCGGCGCCAAGATGGTGGAAATGCTGCAATCCCTGCTGGCCGGCACGCCGCCGGAACGGCTGCAGGAAATCTGGCAACCGGTGCTGTTGCCGGGGGCGACCGTGGGGCGTTGCGCGGATTGATAAAAAAACGCAGAGCCTCGGCTCTGCGTTTTTCATTGCCCTACCGGTTTGCTAGGCCGCGTGCTTGCTTCCATCAGCCAGCACCGCCAGCAACCTCGCCTTGTCCTTGCGGTACGTGGCGACGGCCGCTTCCTTGACGTGGCCGAAGCCGCGGATTTTCTCGGGCAAGGATGCCAGTTCCACGCAGGTGGCCAAATTCTCCGCCGTCAGGTTGACCAGCAGTCCCGCCAGCAGTTCGCGGTATTCGACGATCAGGGCGCGCTCCATCTTGCGCTCGGCCGTATAACCGAAGATGTCGAAGCTGCCGCCACGTAAGCTTTTTGCTTTGGCCAGCAGCTTGAAGGCGCGCCACATCCAGGAACCGAACTCCGCTTTCACCAGATGCCCTTTCGCATCTTTCTTGGCGAACAGCGGCGGCGCCAGGTTGAATTTCACCGAGAAGTTGCCCTCGAACTGCTGCTGCAACTGTTCCACGAAGCGGCCATCCGTGTACAGGCGCGCCACTTCATACTCGTCCTTGTAGGCCAGCAATTTGAAGTAGTTTTTCGCCACGGCCGTCGACAGTTTCTGGCCCAGTCCCAGCGTGTTTTCCCGGTCGCGCACCTGTTTCACCAAGGTGGAATAACCATCCGCATACGCGGCATTTTGATACGCGGTGAGGAACTCCACTCTTTTCTTGATGACGCTATCGAGGCTTTGCGGCATTTGCACAATGATCGCTTGCGCCGGCGTGGCGATTTGCGTGACTTTGCGCACGTCGACGGCGGCACGGCGGCCCCACAAAAAGCTCTTCTTGTTCGACTCGATGCCCACGCCATTGAGTTCGATGGCGCGCAGCAGCGCCGCTTCCGTCAGCGGGATGCGGCCCTTTTGCCAGGCGTAACCGAGCATGAACAGGTTGGCGGCGATCGAGTCGCCCATCAGCGCGGTGGCCAGTTTTGTGGCGTCGATAAAGTCGGCCGCGTCCGCGCCGCCCACGGATTCTTCGATCAGCTGGCGCACTTCCGCCGTCGGATATTGCCAGTCGGCATTTTGCGCAAACGTGCCCGGCGGTTGCTCGTGCAGGTTGACGACGGCCAGGCTTCTACCCGGGCGCATTTTCGACACGGCATCCTGCGCGCCGGCCGTCAGCATGTCGCAGCCTAAAATCAGGTCCGCTTCGCCCGTGGCGATGCGCTGCGCGCGGATGTGCGCGGGCGACTTGGCGATTTTCACGTGCGAAGTGACGGAACCGTTCTTTTGCGACATGCCCGTCATGTCCAGCACGGACGCGCCCTTGCCTTCCAGGTGCGCCGCCATGCCCATCAGTGCGCCCACGGTGATGACGCCCGTGCCGCCGATGCCGTTGATGAGGATGTTGTACGGCGCGTCGCAGGCGGGCAGCACGGGTTCCGGCAGCGGGCCGAAGTTGTCCGTCTCGCCCGTTTTGGTTGCGCCCGTCTTGGTTTTCTTCAGGCTGCCGCCTTCGACGGTGACGAAGCTGGGGCAGAAACCCTTGGCGCACGAATAATCCTTGTTGCACGAGGATTGGTCGATGGTGCGCTTGCGGCCAAATTCCGTCTCTTTCGGCAAGATCGATACGCAGTTCGACTGCACGCCGCAGTCGCCGCAGCCTTCGCAGACGGCGTCGTTGATGACCATGCGTTTGGCAATGTCCGGATATTCGCCCTTTTTCCTGCGCCGGCGTTTCTCGGCGGCACAGGTCTGGTCGTAGATCAGAACCGACACGCCGGCTACTTCGCGCAATTCGCGCTGCACGGCATCCATGTCCTTGCGGTCGTGCAAGGTCACGTGGGCGGGCAGGTTGCTGCGGTCGCTGTAGCGTGATAAATCTTCCGTCACCAGCGCGATGCGGGCGATGCCTTCGGCCGCCACCTGCTGCGCCATCATCGGCACGGTGATCAAGCCGTCCACGGGCTGGCCGCCCGTCATGGCGACGGCGTCGTTATACAGGATTTTGTAGGTGATGTTGACCTTGGCCGCCTGCGCGGCGCGGATGGCCAGATAGCCGGAGTGGAAATACGTGCCATCTCCCAGGTTCTGGAACACGTGCGGCAGTTCGGAGAATGCGGCCTGGCCGATCCACGGCGCGCCTTCGCCGCCCATGTGCGTGGTCAGCTTGTTCATTTCCGGGTAGATCGAGGTGGCCATCACGTGGCAGCCGATGCCGGCCAGCGCCAGGCTGCCTTCCGGCACCTTGGTCGAAGTGTTGTGCGGGCAACCGGAGCAGTAGAAGGCGGGGCGGAACGGCGTGTTGACGGCTTTTTTCAGGACCGCATCCTTGGCGTCGAGGAAACTTAATCTCGCCTTGATCAGGTCGCAGGTGACGGGATCGGAAATCAGGCGCGCGATACGGCTGGCGATGACCCGTGCCACTTGCGAGACGGAAAAATCCGCCTTCGAGGTCAGCAGCCATTCGCCGCGCGGCGCCACCCACTCGCCCTTCTCGTCGAACTTGCCGATGACACGGGGACGCACGTCGTCGCGCCAGTTGTACAACTGCTCTTTTAATTGGTATTCGACGATTTGCCGCTTCTCTTCGACGACGAGAATTTCATCGAGGCCTTGCGCGAATTCGCGCACGCTGTCCGGTTCCAGCGGCCACGGCATGGCCACCTTGAACAGGCGCATGCCGACCTCGGCCGCCATCTGCTCGTCGATGCCCAGCTCTTCCAGCGCCTCCAGGACGTCCAGGTAGGACTTGCCGGAAGCGATGATGCCCAGCTTGGCGTTCGGGCTGTCGATGGTGGTGTGGTTGAGCTTGTTTTCGCGCGCGTAGGCCAGCGCCGCGTAGATCTTATAGTCCTGCATCAGCGCTTCCTGGTTGCGCGCCTGCTGGCCCAGCGGGATGCTCGACAGGCGCGCGTTCAGGCCGCCTTCGGGCATGATGAAATCCTGTGGAATCTTGACTTCCACGCGGAACGGGTCGGCGTCGATGGAGGCTGACGATTCGACCGTGTCGGCCAGCGCCTTGAAGGCCACGGTGCAGCCGGAAAAGCGCGACATGGCCCAGCCGTGGATGCCCAGGTCCAGATATTCCTGCACATTGCAGGGATACAAGACGGGGATCATCGAGGCGGAGAACAGATGGTCGGACTGGTGCGGCAAGGTCGACGAGTAGGCGCCATGGTCGTCGCCGGCTACCAGCAGCACGCCGCCCAATTTGGAGGTGCCCGCATGGTTCATGTGCTTGAAGACATCGCCGCAGCGGTCCACGCCCGGACCCTTGCCGTACCACATGGCGAACACGCCGTCGTACTTGGCCGGGCCGATCAGGTCTACCTGCTGCGATCCCCAGACGGCCGTGGCGGCCAAGTCTTCGTTGACGCCAGGCACGAACTGGACATGGTGCGCTTCCAGCTGCTTCTTGGCTTTCCACAAGTTCTCGTCCAGGCCGCCCAGGGGCGAGCCGCGGTAGCCGGAGATGAAGCCGGCCGTGTTCAGGCCGGCGGCCTGGTCGCGCAGGCGCTGCATCATGGGCAGGCGCACGAGGGCCTGGATGCCGGACAGGAAGATGGCGCCGGAAGTGGCCGTGTATTTGTCGTCGAGGCTGACGCTGGTCAAACGGGATGTGTCGGGGGGCGTAGATGGCGCGGCACCGGCGTTTCTAGCGAACGCTGCGGAGCCGTTTTCCGTGGTCACGGACATGGCTGTCTCCAAAAGGGTGTTTCAGATAACGGCTGTACAAGGGACGCGCCCGGTAAGGCGCGCGCTGTGCAGACGGGATGGCCGCGTGTGGGCGGCACATAACTATTTTAAATTTAAAATAGTTAATGTGGTCAGTGTAGAACGACTGTGGGGAAGGGGCAAATACGCTTTGGCGATGGGGGTATAAGAAATACTTATGCCATGGGTGGGAGCACGTTCGCCCCCACCCAGCGCCCGCTGCCGCACAGCTCGGCGGCCACTTGCAGCACGAGGTTTTTCACGGCGTTGCCCGCGTTCGTCAGGGGAATGTTCTTCGACGCACACAGGGCCACCGTGCGCGACAGCACGGGGCTGTGGATGGCATAGCTGCGCATGGCGCCGCTGTCGAGTTCGGCCAGCAGGGGGGCGGCCGGCAGGATGGTGGCGCCCATGCCGGCCAGGATGGCCGATTTCAGGATGGCGATCGAGTTGATCTCGATCACGTTCGCCGTCTCCAGGCCCAGTTCGCGCGCGCGGCTGTCGATGCGCGGGCGCACGCCATGCTGCAGACCCGGCAGGATCAGGGTGGCGCTCAACGCTTGCGGGAACGACACGGCATGGCCGGCGGGCGTGAACGGCGAATCGCTGCGGCAGATAAAACGCATTTCTTCTTCCACCAGGGGGCTGCAGGCAAACGGCGTGAGCTGGCCATCGTCGAACAGCACGGCCAGGTTGATGCGGCCCGATCTGAGCTGTTCATTGAGGTTACCCGTGATTTCTTCCGTCAGTTGCAGGGTGATTTCGGGGTAGCGTTCGCGCGCGGCCAGCAGCAGGGGCAGGGCCAGTGCGCCGGAGATACTGTGCGGCAAGCCCAGGGTGACATTGCCGGACGGGCGCGTGGCGCTTTGCGTGACGGCCGAGCGGGCGTCGGTCACCTGTTTCAGGATCGCTTGCGCGTGCTCGTAAAATACCTTGCCCGCGTCCGTGCTGAGCACGCCCTGGGCCGAACGGTGCAGCAGCTGTACCCCCAGTTCTTCTTCCAGCTGGCGCAGCTGCTGCGTCAGGGCCGGCTGCGCGACATGCAGGACCAGGGCCGCGCGCGACAGCGAGCCGTGGTCAACGATGGCAACAAAGTAGCGTAATTGGCGCAGTTCCATGGGTCCCAAGAGCGGTGCGTTGAGGGTGCGGTGATCGGAAAAAGCTGGATGTTGCGCCGCAGCGCCGAACGCGGCCAGCAGAATAACAATTTTGTTATACTCATTCTAGCGCCTTCGGTGCTCCAGACGCGTATTTGTGGGATGACAGCATGCTCAAGAAAGTTGATTCGTCTCAATTAAAAGTGGGCATGTATGTCCATGACCTCAGCTGCGACTGGATGACCCATCCGTTCGTGCGCAACCGTTTCCTGTTGCGCAGCGACGATGAAATCCGCAAGATCGTGCAAGCCGGCATCCACGATGTGGTGATCGACAGCGACAAGGGCCTCGATGTGCAGGATGCGCCCACCGTGGCGCAGGCGCGGGCCGAGACGGAACGCGAACTGGTGCAGATCGCCACCGCGCCGCAGGTGGTCACGCGCGTGTCGCTGAGCATGGAACTGGCGCGCGCCACGCAGGTGCGGCGGCAGGCGGCTAGCCTGGTGCGCACGGTGATGGCCGATGTCCGCCTGGGCAAGGCCGTCGAGATTGACCGCGTGCAGCACACGGTGCAAGATATTACCGAATCGATTCTGCGCAATCCCGGCGCCCTCGTCGGCTTGTTGCGCATCAAGAACAAGGACGACTACACCTTCCTGCACTCGGTCAGCGTGTGCGCGCTGCTGGTGGCGTTTTGCCGCTCGCGCGGCGTCGATGGCGCCATCACGCACCAGGCCGGCCTGGGCGGCTTGCTGCATGACACAGGCAAGGCGCTGGTGCCCGACAGCGTGCTGAACAAACCCGGTCCCCTGACGCCGGACGAATTTGCCCTGATCAAGCGCCATCCGCGCGATGGCTACGACATCCTGTGCCGCTCGCCCGAGCTGGGTGCCATTCCCCTCGATATCGCCTTGCACCACCATGAGCGGCGCGACGGCAGCGGCTACCCGGACCAGCTGGCCGGCGACGCCATCAGCGAGCTGGCGCAGATGGCCGCCATCGTCGACGTGTATGACGCGCTGACGTCCGACCGCAGCTACCACAAGGGCATCGCCGCCGCCGAAGCCTTGCGCAAGATTTATGAGTGGAGCAAATTCCATTTCAACCCCGTGTTTGCGCAGGATTTCATGCGCTGCGTGGGCATCTATCCGGTGGGCACCATGGTGATGCTGGAATCGGGCCGCCTGGCCGTCGTCATCGAGGCGCACGAGAGCAACCTGCTGGCGCCGAAGGTGAATGTGTTTTTCAGTACGAAGAGCAATGCCTACATCAAGCCCGAGACAGTCGACCTGTCGCGCGGCTTCGGCTTCGGCGGCGGCGACAAGATCGTCGGCCATGAGTCGGCTGCCAAGTGGCAGGTCGATCCCATGCGCTTTCTCTCCCTGGCGGATGCCTAGAAGAATTCCGCCGTATCGTTCGAGGTGATGGTAGTTAAGAGACCCTTGGCGACCAGCTCGTCATAGTGGCAAGCCAGGTTGCGGCCATGGCTTTTCGCGTAGTACAGGGCCTGGTCGGCGCGGCCGAGGATGATGACGGGCGCCTCATAGGCATTGATGCTGACGAAGCCCACGCTGACGGTGACTCTGCCCACTTGCGGGAAGTCGTGCGCTTCGACATTGGTGCGGAAGCGGTCGATGATCTTCTGCGCATTGTCCAGGGTGATCGAGCGCAGCAGCACGACGAATTCCTCGCCGCCGAAGCGGAAGATGCGGTCTTGCGAGCGGAACGACGATTGCAGCTGGTTGGCGATCAGGATCAGCACTTCATCGCCATACAGGTGGCCAAATTTATCGTTGACCAGTTTGAAATGATCGACGTCGATCACGGCCAGCCATTGCCGTTCCGTGTCCGTATGGTGGCGCCGTTCTTCATCGACGGGCAGGGGTTTCTCCACTTCCGGTTCGCCGCGGCTTTGCAGGATTTTCGCCAGCTGGTCGTCGAAGGTCTTGCGATTCAACAAGCCGGTGAGCGAATCGCGTTCGCTGTAGTCGAGCAGGTTCTGGAAATTGCGGTACACGCTGACGATGCCGCCGATCACCTGGATGGTGGCGCCCGTGTAGGGCGTGGGGTTGGTGATTTCCAGGCAGGTGGTGACCTGGTCGCCGATCCAGATGGGCAGCCACAGCAGGTGGCGGCCGTCGGCGCACAGGGTATCGGCGCTCGCTTCATGGCGCGCGATGCAGGCGGCCAGCGCCGGATAGTCCGACAGTGGTTCGCCCGGCGACGGGTCGGGATTGTCTTCCATGCGGGCCACGCTGCCTGCCACGATGATGGCCCGCGAGCGCACGAACACCTGGCCACGCACGCTGGTCAGTGCCAGCACACGGGTCTGCGACGCGGCAGCGAGCTCCTGAACCGCCGAGATCACGGAGATGTCGAGCATCGTGTGGTCGCGGTGCCCGGTCATGTCCACCATGTGTTTCAGTAGGGAATCCATTGTCGTTCTCTGGAAAGTAGTCACACAAGTGTCGTCATAGCAGCATTGCATCAAGCAAGAGCATGTTCGCGTCCGTCTACAAGAAGCCAAGATTTATTTGGTGGCATGACGCTCTTTACCGCAGGGCGAGAGGCCTTTCCAAAGAAGAGCTAAGCAGGATAATGTCTTTTTGCCTAATAGGCAATTAACGTATGCAATATTTCATGTAAATACATGAGATTCATGCACTGCGTTGCAAAAAACTTGCCTTGACGCAGACTTTCAATCCTGATCGCAACAATTGTTTGCGTCCGCCGTCATTTCAACAAGGTTTGATAATTTCCATATGGAAACTTGTGGCGCGTCAATTTGCCAAACTATGGACGCTTTATAGTCAATGCAATGGCGCAGAAATTTACGGCAGGAAACATATTAGCAGGAATGGGCAATGTTTCACACCCGATTGCGCCAGGGACTTGTGATTCACTTTTGGGAGCTTGTCATGCATACCTTCCTGTCGGCAGTACAGCAGTTTGTCAAGGATGAGGATGGCATTACGGCAATCGAATACGGCTTGATTGCGGCCTTGATGGCTACCGCCATCACGGCCGGTTTCTTGCTGATCAAGACCAACTTGCTGGCCGTCCTCACCGACATTTCCTCGAACCTGGTGTTGACGCCCTAAGCGGGGGCCCGCCGCTGGCCGGCCGGTGGCGGGTTTTTTTCAGGAGGTATGCCATGCCTGCAACTGCCTTGTGCGACCTGCTGTTGTTGTGTTTTGTGACGGGGGCCGCCGTCAGTGATTTGATGCGCCGCAAGATACCGAATGGTTTGGTGCTGTCCGGCATCCTCGCCGCGCTGGCCTTGCACCTGTGGCTGTGGCCGCACAGCGTGCCGTCGTTGTGGCTGGGCGGCATGGCGACGGGTTTCTTCCTGTTTCTTCCTTTATATGTGCTGCGCGGCATGGCCGCCGGCGACGTCAAGTTGATCGCCATGGTGGGCGCCTTTGCCGGCCCGTGGCCCGTGCTGCAGATCTGTTTTGCCACCTTCGTGCTGGGCGGCCTGATGGCCGTGCTGATGATCACGTACCAGGGCAAGTGGCGCGCCTGCCTGGGCAATCTGCGCCAGCTGCTGTGGCCGATGATCGCGCGCATGGCCGGCATACCCCTGGCGCCCGCTGCGCTGGGCAGCGGTGCCAGCGTGGGCAACATGCCGTACGGACTGGCCATTGCCCTGGGTTGCCTGGTGGTGCAGGGGCGAGATTATTTCTGATTGTTATTCATTGCTCTGAATCAATGGGCGCCAGTTCTCGCTGGCTAGAATGAATTCTGTTCAATGCAGTCTTAACCGGCTTGGAGACACAGGATGACCGAGGTCGTTTATTCCATGAGCACCGAGAGTGCGCCGCGCCCCGCCGACGCGAACCTGATGCCGCCCTTGCCGCCGCAGCCGAAGAGCTTGCGCGAAACGGGCCTGGAGCGGCCGCTGGTGGTTGAACTGATCGCCAAGCTGATGTTTGTGAGCGGCAAGACGCACCTGTCCGCCATGACGACGCGCTTGCGCCTGTCGATCAATGTCTTGCGCGAAGTGCTCGATTTCATGGTGGCCGAGCAGATGGCTGAAGTGGCCTGGCGCGGCGAATCCGAGATCGACGTGCAGTATCAGCTGACGGGCGCCGGCAAGCAGCGCGCCAGCACCTTCCTTGAGCGCTGTGCGTATATCGGCGCCGCCCCCGTCACCCTGGAAGCGTACCGCGCCATGGTGGCGCGCCAGTCGTGGCTGGCACAGGAACAGCGCGTCGGCAGCGACGACCTGGCCGCCGTGCTGGGCAGCGCCCATGCGGGGCCGGGCATGCTCGACGTGGTGGGTGCGGCCCTGCATTCGGGGCGCTCGCTGCTGCTGTACGGTCCGCCCGGCAGCGGCAAGTCGACCCTGGCGCTGCAACTGGGCCAATTGCTGCACGGTCTCGTCGCCGTGCCGTACGCCATCGTCGTCGGCCAGGACATCATTCAATTGTACGATCCGGCGCAGCACCTGCCGCCCGCGCCGCAGCATGTCAGCCATGCGCGCCAGGCGCTGGAGCGGCGCAGCACGGATATTCGCTGGGTGTTGTGCCAGCGTCCCGTGATCCACGTGGGCGCCGAGCTCGACGCGGGCATGCTGGCGCTGCGCCACGATGCCAGCGGCGGCTGCTACCAGGCGCCACCGCATGTGCGGGCGAATAACGGCATGCTGATCATTGACGACCTGGGCTGCCAGCGCCTGGGCGCGCAAGAATTGCTGACGCGGCTGATGCAGCCGCTGGCACGGGGCAGCGACCAGCTGGGCCTGCCCGGCGGCGTGCAGATCAGCGTGCCGTTCGACAATGCCCTGGTGCTGGCCACGAACGTGCCGCCGGGCGAACTGTTCGATCCTGCCTTGCTGCGCCGCATCGGCTACAAGGTGCAGGTGGGGCCGCTGGCCGAGAGCGCCTATCGCGCCCTGTTCCGCCAGCAATGCCGCCTGGCCGGCATGGCCATCGACGAGCTGGCCCTGAATCACCTGCTGCAGCTGCATGGCGCGCAGGGACGGCCCTTGCTGGCCAGCTATCCTGGTGAATTGCTGGCGCGCATAGGCGACTTTGCCGGCTTTGCCGGCTGCGAAGCGCGCCTGACGGTGGCCGCCCTGGAACAGGCCTGGAGCAGCCTGTTTGCCAGCTGTGACATGCCGGCCGCCAGCCTGTGCGAGCGTATCGCATGAAGAACCGGCGCGCCCTCCTGATGATGGGTCTGGCTGTGGTGCTGGGCCTGCTGGCCGTGTTGCTGGCCTCGCACTGGCTGCTGCGCCAGACGCCGGCCGGCAAGGGCAAGATCGTCGTCGCCGCCAGCGATGTCAACCTGGGCCAGCGCCTGACGCCCGAGATGCTGCGCCTGGCCGAGTGGCCGGCGGAAAGCTTGCCGCAGGGCGCGCTGCAAGACCCGACAAAACTGGCGGGACGGGTGCTGAAAACCAGCGTGCTGCGGGGAGAACCGCTGAGCGAAGCCAAGCTGGCACCGGTGGGCACCCTGGGCGGCCTGTCGGCCCTGATCACGGAAGGGCGGCGCGCCATCACCGTGCGCGTCAACGACGTGATCGGCGTGGCCGGCTTCGCCTTGCCGGGCAACTATGTCGACATCATCGTCAGTACCCAGCAGGATGCCGGCGACCGGGCTTTTCCGCAAAGCCGCAACATTTCCAAGATCGTGCTCGAACGCATCCTGGTGCTGGCTGTGGCGCAGGAAGTGGGGCGCGACGAGACCAAGCCGCGCGTGGTCAATGCGGTGACCCTGGAAGTGACGCCGGAACAGGCGGAAAACCTGGACCTGGCGCGCAGCGTGGGCAGCCTGTCGCTGGTGCTGCGCAATCAGGTCGACCCGCAGCCGGGCGTGACGGCGGGCGCCACCAAGCTGACCTTGCTGGGCGGGCCGCACGAAGCCGAGCCCGCGCCTGCCGCTGCCCCCGTGCTGGCCGTGGCGCCGCGCCCGGTGCGCGTGGCGAAGGCGCCACCGGACGCGGCGCGCCAGTGCAGCGGCGTCATCGACGGGACGCGCCAGTCGCGCGAATGTTTTTAGCCAACCATGGACACGCTCATGAACCGCGCCCTGCTGACACTGTGCTGCCTGCTGTTGCCGCTTGCCGGCGCGGCGGCCGATCCTGGCCCGCGCTGCGGCGGCGCAGCGGCGACACCGGGCAACTTGCAGCTGCAGGTGGGCAAGTCGAGCATGCTGCGCCTGCCCGAGGCGGTGCTGGCCCGCAGTGTCGGCAATCCGGCCGTGCTGCAAGCCATGCTGGTGGCGCCCGACACTTTATATGTGGTCGGCGTCGACGTGGGCAGCACGAACATGATCATCCAGGGCAAGAGCGGCGTGTGCAGCGTGGTGAACGTCAGCGTCAGCATGGACCCGGCCGGCTTGCAAACGACCCTGGCGGCCCTGATGCCGGAAGAAAAAGCCATCCGCGTGACGGCCGTGGCCGATACCCTGGTGCTGTCGGGCACGGTGCAGGATGCGGGCGCCGTGCTGCGCGCCGTCGAACTGGCGCACGCCTATGTGCGCCGCGCTACGCACCCGCTGGCGCTGCCCAAGCCCGCCGATGGCGCCGCCATGCCGCTCGCCGCCACGGCGCCTGCTGGCGGCACGGGGGGCGCCAACAGCCGCGTCATCAATATGCTCGACGTCAGTGCGCCACAGCAAGTGATGCTGGCCGTGCAGATTGCCGAAGTGTCGAAGTCGCTGCTGGAACGGCTGGAAGTGGGTGCCACCCTGCGGTTTGCGTCCGGCAGCTGGGCCACCACCTTGCTGTCGAATTTCCTCAGCGGCACGGCCAACGGCTTGCTCGACGTGCGCAAGTCGAACGGCCAGCAGCTGACCATCGAGGCGCAGAAACAGGATGGCCTGGTGCGTATCCTGGCCGAGCCGACGGTGATGGCGATCAGCGGGCAGGAGGGCAGTTTTTTGGCTGGCGGCAAGATCTTCATTCCCGTCGGCCAGGACAACAACAAGATCACGCTGGAAGAACGCGAGTATGGCGTCGGCCTGCGCTTCACGCCCACCGTGCTGTCGGGCGGGCGCATTAATTTGAAGGTGGCGCCGGAAGTGTCGGAGCTGTCGCGCGAGGGGGTGGGCATTTCCGCCGCCGGCGTCAGCGGCCGCTCGATCCTGCCCGTCATCACCACGCGGCGTGCCTCGACCACGGTACAGCTGTACGACGGCCAGAGCTACGCCATCGGCGGCTTGATCAAGAACAACCAGGTGAGCAACATCACGGGCGTGCCCTGGCTCAGCGAAGTGCCCATCCTCGGCGCGCTGTTTCGCAGTACGGATTTCCAGCATGACCGCACGGAATTGCTGTTCGTCATTACCGCGCACCTGGTCAAACCCTTGCCGGCGGACGCCGTGCTGCCGACGGCGCAGCTGGCGCCCCCTACGCGCACGGACTTGATGTTGGGCGGCAAGATGGAAGGGACGCTGGCGCCGCCGCCCGTGCCGGCACTGCGCGCGGCCAACGGTTTCGAGTTGAAATGAGACGGGGAGAGATGCCATGCCGAACTCGCTTTTGATGTCGCTGCGGCGCCTGGCGGCGGCGCTGCTGGCGCTGCTGCTGGCCGCCTGCGCGCACGGCAGCACGCCGCAGCTGGACCGGCGCTTCGGCGACGCCGTGCGCCTGGCCATGGCGCAGCAGGTGCGCGATCCGGCCAGCGCCGGCAACCGCACGCCGGCCGATGGCCTCGACGGTTCCAGCGCGCACGCCGTCATGCAGCGCTACCGCGCCTCGTTTGCCGAACCGAACGGCCAGGCGCCGCAGCCGGTGCAATTCATGCTGGGAGGCGGCAATGGCAAATAGACGCCAGCGCGGGGCGATGCTGATCGCCTTTTCCATCCTGCTCATCGTGGTGCTGGGCTTTATCGGCCTGGCACTCGATGTGGGGCAGGTCATCGGCCGCAAGACGGAATTGCAGAACCTGGCCGACAACGCGGCGCTGGCGGCGGCGCCGGAACTGGTGGGCACGGCCGCCGGCCTGGCCAATGCCGTGGAGAAAGCCAAGCTCAGCGCGGCCGGGCTGAGCGCATATCGGCGCCGCACGCAGGGCGCCATCCTGTCCGACGAGAGCATCCGCTTTGCCAGCACCTTTGACGCGCCGGCCAGTGCGTGGCAGGTGGCGGCGGCGGTGGCCGATCCCGTCACGGCCCTGTTCGTGCGCGTCGATACGCGTGACAACAGGCCGTCGCTGGGCAAGGTGGCGACGGCCTTCCTGGGCGCCTGGTCGCCTGCGCTGCGCACGCTCGACACGGGCGCGCGCGCCGTGGCGGGCCGCGCCAGCCTGCGCCTGACGCCGCTGGCCATTTGCGCGCTGTCATCGGCGCCAGTTGGCCTGCGCACGAATGCGGGGCCGCCGGAGCGCAAGGAAGCGCTGGAATACGGCTTTCGCCGCGGCGTCGCGTATGACCTGTTCCATCTTAATCCGCATGGGGCCGCGCCCGAGCACTTCGTGCTCAACCCGTTCGGTCCGCTGGGCGCGCTCGGTCCGTCGGCGCAGGTGAGTAACGCCGCCGTGGCGCCGTTCATCTGCAGCGGCAGCGTACTGCACACGGCCATCGGCGGCGCGGCCATCCATGCGCACCGTCCCTTTCCCACCGGCTTGTGGCCGGCATTTAACTCGCGCTTCAATCAGTACGCGGGCGGCGGCTGCCATCCGCTGACGGCGCCGCCCGACGTGAATATCCGCGTCTTTCCCAACGCGGCGGCGAACTGGTGGATGAATATGCCGTCCGCTTCCAGTGCCGCCTCCAGCGGCGGCACTCCCTTGCTGTCCGTGGCCGACCTGCCGCCGGCCGCCGCCGGGGTGCCTGCCTCCATTTCCGCTGCCAGCTATGGTCCCTTGTGGTCGTTCGCCAAGGCGGTGCAATACGCCAGTCCCAAGCCACCCGGCGATTTTGTCGCCTTTCCCAACAGCGCCTGGGGCAGCCTGTATCCAGGCTTGCCCAGTGCGCCTGCCAGCAACAGTTTTTATCCCGCCAGCGGCACGCCCTACCTGTGGGGGGCATTCCAGACGCCGCCCGTGGGCAACACGGGCGTGGCGCAGCGGCGCGTGCTCAACATCGCCTTGCTGGCTTGCCCTTTGCCGGCCGGCAGCGATGTGCTGGCCAATGTGCTGGCCGTCGGCCGCTTTTTCATGACGGCGCCGGCCAGCAGCACCATGCTCAGCGCGGAATTTGCCGGCGTGGTGCCGGAGCAGGCGCTGGCCGGCCCGGCGGAGCTGCTGCAATGAAGGCGCCAGGGCGCAAGTCAGGCCCACGCCGCGAGGGCGGCGTGGCCGCCATCGAGCTGGCGCTGATCCTGCTGTTTTTCATGGGCTTGCTGCCAGTGGTGCTGCTGTTCGGCCGCGCGCTGCTGGCCTATACGGCCATGCAAAAAAGCGCGCACGATGCGGCGCGCTACATGGCCACCTTGCCGCTGCCGCTGATGACGAACACGGCATCGGCGGCCCAGGGCACGGTGTTTGCGCGGCAAATGGTGCTCGATGCGATGGCGGAAACCTGGCCGGACATGGATGCCGCCAAGGTACACGTGGAATGCGCGTACAGCGATGACGCTTATCTCTGTGGTACTTTTTCCAGCAAGCCGCTGCAGGTGCGCGTCAAGTTCGGAGCCGACATGCCCATCGGCATCTTGCCCGACCTGACATTGGGATGGCTGCCGCAGATGGCGCCGATACCGTTGCGTGCCAACGCGACCTTGCGCTATGAAAATTGACCTGCACAGGGGGCGCCGGCGCCAGGGTGGCGTGTTCGCCGTCGAATTCGCCATGCTGGCGGTGCTGTTCTTTCTCTTCCTGTTCGCCATGCTGGAAGTGGCGCGCGCCGTGTACTTGTGGAATATGGTGCATGAAATCACCCGGCGCGCCGCGCGCGGCGCGGCCGTGACCGATTTCAGCGACGCTGGCGCGCTGCAGGCCGTACGCACGCACGCCGTGCTGCGCACCACGCCGGGGGCGCTGCCGCTCGGTGGCGGCATCAGCGATGCGTATGTGCGCATCGATTATCTGTCGCAGGCCGCTGGCGGCGCCGCGCTGGCGGCAGTGCCGGTGACGGTGATGCCAGGCTGTCCGCAACGCAACCGTATCAATTGCCTGGACGATCCGCATGGCGCCAGCTGCATCCGCTTCGTGCGCGCGCGCCTGTGCGTGCCGGGCGATGGCGCGCGCTGCGAGCGTGTGCCGTACCGGCCCGTCCTGCCCCTGCTGGGGATGATGTTTCCCTCCGGCGCAGGGGCCGTGCGTTTGCCCAGCGGGAGCACCATGGCGGTGGCCGAGTCGCTGGGCTATCCGGACAAGCCGAATTTCTGTCCCTGAGCGCCGCCGGACGGTGGCAGCCGATTGTGTTGACCTGAAAGAAGCGAGGAAGTGCGATGAAAGCCTTGATGATTAGCCGCGACGCCAGCTTGCATGAAGAAATCGCCGCGCAAGGCGCTGCCCGCATGCCGGTGCTGCGGTTGCTGGAGCGGCGCAGCGGCCTGCGCGACGCCGTCGAGCGCATGCTGCCCGAAGCGCCCGAGCTGGTGATCGTCGACGCCAGCGGCCTTGACGCCGAAGAGGCGGACTTGCTGGAGAGGCTGGCGCGCCAGTATCCGCTGGCCGTGCTGATGCTGCTCACGCGCGGCCAGCAGCAGGATGTGCTGATCCGCGCCATGCGCGCCGGCATGCGCGAAGTGCTGCAACTGCCGCTGGTGCACAAGGCCTTTCACGAGGCGATGGACCGGGTCGATATCCAGGCCGGCGTGACGCAGATGCGCGATGGCAAGGTGCTCGCCTTCATTTCGTGCAAGGGCGGCAGCGGCGCCACCTTTCTGTCGACGAATTTTTCCTACGCGCTGGCCAGCCTGGCCGGCTGCAAGGTGCTGCTGATCGATCTGCACGGCCAGTTCGGCGACGCCACTTTGTACGTGTCGGACCAGAAGCCGGCCATGACGCTGTCCGATATCTGCGCGCAGATCGCGCGCATGGATGGCGCCTTTCTCGCCTCGTGCCTGGTGCACGTGACGCCGAACTTCGGCGTGCTGGCGGCGGCCGACGATCCCGCGCACAAGGTCGACATGCAGCCCGAGCACATGGACCGCATCCTGGCCGTGGCGCGCCAGCACTACGATTACATCGTGCTCGACGTGGGACGCCAGATCGATGCGCTGTCGCTGCGCGCGCTCGACAACGCCGACGCCATCTATCCGGTGCTGCAGCTGGCCCTGCCCGACATCCGCGACGGGCGCCGTCTGCTCGACATCTTCCGCTCGCTCGGCTATCCGGGCGAGCGCCTGCGCCTGATCGTCAACCGCTATGAAAAGGGCGGGCGCCTGCGCCTGGCGGACCTGGAGCAGGCGCTGGGCGCGGAAGTGGTGCACACGGTGCCCAACGATTACATCGCCGCCACGGACTCCGTCAACCAGGGCATCCCGCTGCTGCAGCTGTCGCGCACCAGCGCCGTGGCGCGCAGCCTGGCCGAGCTGGTGGAGCTGGTGACGGCACGCCGCGTGACGGAAAGCCGCGGCCTGTTCGACCGTTTGTTCAGCCGCAGCGAGGCTTAGGGCCGCAAAAGATGTCAAGGCTCCCGCCGGGAGCCATCATGGGAGCCGAGATGACTTTACGCGAACGCCTGGCGGCGAATGAAACGGTGCGCCCCGCCAGCAATGGGCAAGGGGCGCTGGCGCTGCACGCCTACCAGGAACTCAAAAAGACCATGCACCAGACGATACTCGACCGTATCGACCTGGAACGCCTGAAGCGCCTGACGGCCGAGCAGTTCAAGCACGAGCTGGCGCTGCTGGTACAGCGCGTCATCGAGGAAGAGCGCATCGTGCTGAACCAGCATGAGCGGCATAGCCTGGTGCTCGACATCCAGCACGAGATGCTGGGCTTTGGCCCGCTCGAACCCCTGCTGGCCGATGCCAGCGTGTCCGACATCCTCGTCAATACCTGCGACAAGGTGTATGTCGAGCGGGGCGGGCGGCTGCAGCTGACGGACGTGACGTTCCACGATAATGCGCACCTGATGAAGATCATCGAAAAAATCGTTTCGCGCGTGGGACGGCGCGTCGATGAATCGAGTCCGATGGTCGATGCGCGCCTGCCCGATGGTTCGCGCGTGAATGCCATCATTCCGCCGCTGGCCGTCGATGGCCCGATCCTGTCCATCCGGCGCTTTGCCGTGCAGCCTTTGACGATCGCCAACCTGCTCGACTACAAGAGCCTGACGCCGCCCATGGTGCAGGTGCTGCAGGCGCTGGGCCAGGCCAAGGTCAACATCCTGATCTCGGGCGGCACGGGCAGCGGCAAGACGACCTTGCTCAACGTGCTGTCCGGCTTCATTCCCGGCAGCGAGCGCATCGTCACCATCGAGGATGCGGCCGAACTGGCGCTGCGCCAGCCGCACGTGGTGCGCCTGGAAACGCGGCCGCCGAATATCGAGGGCAAGGGCGAAGTGAGCCAGCGCGCGCTGGTGCGCAATGCGCTGCGCATGCGTCCCGACCGCATCATCCTGGGCGAGGTGCGTGGCGCCGAGGCGCTCGACATGCTGCAGGCGATGAACACGGGCCATGAGGGTTCGCTGGCAACCATTCACTCGAACACGGCGCGCGATGCGCTGGCGCGGCTGGAAAACATGGTCGGCATGGCCAGCGTGAACCTGACGCCGCGCGCCACGCGCCAGCAGATCTGCTCGGCCGTGACGGTGGTGATGCAAGTGTCGCGCCTGACGGACGGCGCGCGCAAGCTGGTCAGCCTGCAGGAGGTGACGGGCATGGAAGGCGACATCATCGCCATGCATGAAATCTTCCGCTTCGAGCAGACCGGCGTCGATGCCGAGGGCAAGGTGCAGGGCCACTTCTGCGCCACGGGCGTGCGGCCCCGCTTCACGGAGCGCCTGCGCATGTTTGGCGCACCCGTGCCGGACAGCGTGTTCGACCCGGATCGCATTTACGAGTAAGGGAGAGGGATCATGGACCTGGTCTTCTACGGCTTTGCCGTGCTGTTGTTCGCCGCCTGCATCCTGATGGTGGAAGGCGCCTGGCTGTGGTGGTCGGGCACGCATGGCAGCGCGGCGCGGCGCATCAACCGGCGCTTGCGGCTGATGGCGGCGCGCGGCGAGGCCGGTGGCGAGCGGGTCTCCATCCTCAAGCAGCGCCGCTATGCGCGTGCGCCGGGACTGGAGCGGCTGCTGCGGCGCGCGCCGCAGGCGGGGCAGCTCGACCACCTGTTGCTGCAATCGGGCTTGTCCTGGTCGGTGGCGCAATTCATCGGCGTCACGGGTGCCCTGTTGCTGGCGGCCTTGCTGCTGCTGGCGGCCTGGTCCATGCCTTTTCCCGGCGCCTTGCTGCTGCTGTCTTGCGCCGTGAGCGGACCGTGCCTGTACGTGCTGCGCGCGCGTGCGGCGCGGCTGAAAAAGATCGAGGCGCAACTGCCGGAAGCGGCCGATTTCCTGGCCCGCGCGCTGCGCGCCGGTCACTCGTTTTCCAACGTGCTGCAAATGGTGGGTGATGAACTCAATGAGCCGATCAGCGGCGAATTCAAGATGGCGCACGAAGAGATCAATTACGGCGTGCCGATGAACGAGGCGCTGCAAAACCTGGCCGCGCGCATTCCGCTGACGGACTTGCGCTACCTCGTCATCGCCGTGCTGGTGCAGCGCGAATCGGGTGGCAATCTGGCCGAAGTGCTGGTCAGCATCGCGCGCATCATCCGCGCCCGTTTGAAACTGCTGGGGCAGGTGCGCGTGCTGTCGGCCGAGGGGCGCATGTCGGCCTGGGTGCTGGGACTGATGCCGGTGGTGATGATCGGCGTCATGGCGCTGGTCAACCCGCAATACATCCGCCTGCTGTGGACCGATCCCAGCGGCATCAAATTGCTGTGGTACGCGGCCGGCATGGTGGCGCTGGGCGTGGTCTGGATGCGCAATGTGATACGTATCAGGATATAACAACAGGGGGTGGCATGAGCGCTTCGCAACTGCTGTTTCTCGTGATTGTCTTCGTCGTGGTGGTGGCGCTGGCGCTGCTGGCGTGGCTGATCTTCTTTCCCGGTACCTTGCGCCAGCGCCTGTTCGGCGCCACGGCGCCGGCGGCCAGCGATGCGGTGGCCGACTCTGGCTGGGTGGAGAGGGTGGCGCGCGTGGCGCAGCCGTTCAGCAAGCTGTCGCTGCCGGAAGAGGGCTGGGAGCGCTCGCCGCTGCGCACGCGCTTCATGAATGCGGGCTGGCGGCAAGCGAGCGCGCCGGCCCTGTATTTTGCGGCGAAAACCGTGCTGGCCCTGCTGTTTCCCACCGTGCTGGGGCTGTACGCGGCCAGCGCCATGGCGGCGCAGTTGCGCAGCGTGCTGCTGTTGCTGCTGTGCGTCAGCGCCACCATCGGCTATTACCTGCCGAACCTGGTGCTGGCCAGCACGGCCAAGCGGCGCCAGCGCGACATCTTTGAAAATATCCCCGATGCGCTCGACTTGCTGACCGTGTGCGTGGAAGCGGGCCTGAGCCTGGAGCGCGCGCTGGTCAAGGTATCGGGCGAGATCCACATCAAAAGCATGGTGCTGGCGCAGGAATTGCAACTGGTACTGATGGAAATGCGCGCCGGTTTTTCCAAGGAAAAGGCGCTGCGCAACCTGGCCTTGCGCAGCGGCGTGGAAGATGTCGACACCCTCGTCGCCATGCTGATCCAATCGGAACGTTTCGGCACCAGCATGGGCGATTCGCTGCGCGTGCATTCGGAAAACCTGCGCAGCAAGCGCAGTCTGCTGGCCGAGGAGGCGGCGGCGAAGATTGCCCTGAAATTGCTGTTCCCGCTGATATTTTGCGTCTTTCCCACCCTGATGCTGGTGCTCATGGGGCCGGCCGTGATCGAAGTTTATCGCGTGCTCGTGCCGGCCATGGCCAGCCGCTGAAAGGAGTCACCATGCACTTGATGCTCTCCCGCTTGGCCGCCGCCTGTGCCTGCCTTGGCCTGGCCGCCTGTACCACGCCACTGGCCCAGGCACCGGTGCCGGCGTGGCCTGACGCCGATGCCGCCTATGTGGCGGGGCGCCAGCATTTCGAGCGGGGCGACCTGCCCGCCGCGCAGGCGGCCTATGAGCTAGCCCTGCGCCATGCGCCGCGCCACGTGAATGCGCGCAACGGCCTGGCCGTGCTGCACGCGCAGCGGGGCGAGCACGCCGCCGCCATTGCCCAGTGGCAGGTGCTGACGCAGGAAACGGGTATGGCGCGGCCGCAACAGGCCTATCTGTTCAGCAATCTGGGCCATGTCTATTCTCTGGACGGACGCGATGCGCAAGCCTTGCCCGTGCTGGAACAGGCGTGTCTGCTCGATCCGCGCAATGCGCTGGCCTGGCAGCACCTGGCGCAGGTACTCGAACGGCTGGGACAGCACGAGCGCGCCGCCCTCATGCGGCGCCAGGCGGCCAGCTTGCGGGAACATGACGTGCGGCGCGACCTGGCGGTCTTGCGCGGCGAGGCGGCACCGAAGGTTGTGCCCGTGCCCGCACCGCTGCCGGAGGTGCCCGCCATGGCGCGCGTGGAGATCATGCAGAGTGATGGCATGGCCCAGCTGCGGCGCGTGCCTGTCGCCGCGCCGCAGCGGTCCGTGGCGGCGGCTGGTGCTCCGCAGCCGCGTCTGGAAATTGTGAATGGCAACGGTGTGCCGGGCATGGCCGCCGCGCTGGCGCGCAGCCTGGCTGGCGCTCCCGTGCAAGTGGTGCGCCTGGCCAATGAAACCAGCTTCCAGGTGGCGCGCACGCGCGTCGAATACCGGCCCACGCAAGAGCAGGCGGCGCGCCAGTTGGCCCGCCAGTTGGGGATGCAGGTGCAGACCCGGGCGGCCGACTGCCCGGCCAGCGAGCTGCGCCTGGTACTCGGGCGCGACCTGAGCGACCCCGCCATGCTGCACCGCTATTATCTGCAGCAGTTGCAGCTGGCGCGCCAGGCACTGGCACGGCTGGGGTAAAACGCTTCTGCCGGCGTAAAAAACACGCGGCGTCTGCAAAGGCGCCGCGTGTTGTTGACATGCCAGTGTCTATTCCGGCTGGCGCCGGCGCGTGAACGCCAGGGCGGCCAGCCCCAGGCCCAGCAGGAACAGGCTGCCCGGTTCCGGCACGGCCAGGGGATCGATGACGACGATGTCGGTGCGCGTGGACTTGGCAAAGTTCAAGGTATAGCTGCCGGCGGGCAGGGCGAAATTCGAGGTCAGGGAAAACATCGCAAAGCCGTTCGTGAAGGCGCGCCCGGTGGCCGGATCGTTGGTGCCGGCCGTCATGTTCAGGCTGAACGGGTCGAGGCTGCCGGCGCCATGGTTGCCGTTGATATCGCTGCCATTGTTCGGGTTGCCGTCGGGGGCGAACTGGAAGATCACGCCATCGGCGTTCGCGTTCGACAGGCAGCCGGCCGGGCTGGCGGCATTGCACGAGATATTGAAGATATCCATGATCGACACGTTCGACTTGTCGCCCATGGTCGTCACGCTGGTGCGCAAGTCGCGCCGCCCCATGAAGCTGAAGGTGATGAAGCCGGCGCTCGACAGGGTCAGGTTGACGGAGCCGGTGAGCGTGTCGCCGGCCGTCGCCGTGGCGGCGCCGACCGTGTTGCGCTGTGCTTCCGCCACGGCTTGCACGCTAGCGCCGCCATTGAGCATATTGCCGAAGGCGTGCGCATCGCCGCGCGCAAATTCCAGGGTGGAACTGGGACTGGGTGCGTAGTGGTTTTGCGGCAAGCCGCTGCAGCCGCCCCCCGAACACACTTGCAGCACGTCGGCGTTGGCGGCCGGCCCCGTATTGACGGCGCGCGGATTGACGGCCACGCCACCTTCGAAGAAGGCGCTGTCGCTGGCATTGCGGTTGGCGCCGGCCAGCGACAAGCTGCCGGCACTGGTGGTGATGCGGAAATTGTTCAACTCATTGACGGCCAGGCCGTAGGCGCCGGCCTGCGCCTGGCCGCTAGCGAGCAGGCTTGCCGCCGCCAGTGCGCCCAGCCAGCCCAGGGTCTTGCTTCGTGTGTGATCGACGTTCATCGCAGCCTCTTATCGTGGTCAGTCTCGGGAAATCCGGGGGACAAAGAATCCAGAATGACTTGCCTGGATTCATCTCGTAGACACTGATAAGCAGCTTGCGTGCCAAACAAAAAAAGTAAATTGAATCAAGTACTTGCCTAAAGCGGGCTGAACTGAAAGAGGTCAACTGTAAGAAAGGCCGACGCCGCCTGGCGGGCGGCGTCGGCCAGCCTCAGGTACTGCGGTGATAGCCCAGGTGGCCACCCGAATTGCTTGCGCAACCGCAACCGATGCGCGCCACTTCCTCGCCTTCCGTCAATTTCCAGTTGGTAATGGTCGTGTGCTGCCAGTCGATGTCGCTTTTTTTGACAGGTTTGACCGTCAAGGTGCGTTCTTCCACATCCGTGTATTCCATCAGTTCCTCGTCGTCGGCGATGTCGAAATGGCGGTGGATCAGGGAAATACCGAAGCGGTCGAGTGCGCCATAGCGCTGTAGCACGTCGCGCAGTTCGCGGAAGCAGGCCAGATCTGCGGGCAGCAGCGGATCGACGGCGGAAATGTCGGCAACGGGTTGCCATTGCATGGCGTGGATGTTCAGGCTGTGCATGATAGGCTCCTGTGCCCCGTGATGAGTGGCCCAGGCTGCCGGAGGGGCGCCGGCACGCCTGGCGAAATACCCATCGTGGCCGTAACGCCGCTGCGGCGCTTGCGCCAGATCAAAGGTGCGGCATATCGCATCTCGCCCGGTAAAATAGGCCATGGCAAACAAAACTCCCACCTTCCCCGGCGCACGCACGGGCCGCGGCCAGGTCCTGGCCGTGCTGCTGTCGAATCGCGACCAGTCCGGCGCCGAACCGCTGCAAGGCCGCGTCTCGCTGGCCGCCATCGTCAAAGCGCTGAAGCGCAAATACCACTGGCCCATCGAGACGCACAGTTTCCCCGCGAATACGCAGGATGGCCGCGCCAGCTGGGCAACGGTCTACAGCTTGCCGGAAAAGGTGATCCAAGCCGCGCTGGAGGCCGGCGGCCATGAGTGGCTGGAGAGCCGGGGCACGGCCGCGCGGCGGTGAGCGCGCCGCCTTGCCCTATTCGAGCCGGAAGCCGACCTTCAGCGTGACCTGGAAGTGCGCCACCTTGCCATCGACGATATGGCCGCGCGACTCGGTCACTTCATACCAGTCCATATGCTTGACCGTCAGCGCGGCCTTGGCAATGGCATCGCGTATCGCCTGATCGCTGCTCTCGGTCGACGTGCCGACCAGTTCGATCAGCTTGTAAGTGTGTGCGGACATGATATTTCCCCAGGTAGGCAAGCCAGACATCGGGAGCCTGCTTTGCGCAAGCGCGTGCTCATCTTGCGCTTAAATGTGCTGGCAGTCATTGCGCGGTGCAGCAATGCGCCAACCTGGATGACGATACTTTTCAGTCTCCTGGATGGCTTCCACAGGCGGGAGAAAAGAAAAAAGGGCTACCAGCCGAAGCGGGTAACCCTTTGATTTTCTACTGAATTCTGGTGCGACTGCCGGTATCACATTTGCCTATGAAAATCTGCTAAAAATTCTATCGATACCAACACCGATACCAACAACTGTCCAGGGTGCCTATTCTTTCCGGGAGTAGACGCTTGGATCATAGCGCTCATGATAGCCTTGAGTGAAGGCTTCTGCGATCCCTTCAAGACGCTCCTTCGACGGCTCAGTGAGACGCGAGCTTATGTTGAAATAAGGGTATTCCCCTTTCACATCGGGGTGCATATGTGCGGCCACCATGACGTCCGTTGTGGACACGTATCGGCCACCCCACTTTTCGATGATGTGCTTGATAGGGAACGTCTTTCTCATTGACCCCTTCGTTTTTGTCTGAGCGTCCAACCACGCGAACGCGATACGAATGCAATCGTTGTGCTCGTGATGGGCTTCTTCGTACGAGCCATAGTTGGTTGTCTTTTTTGCTTTCTGAATATCTTGATCGGAAATCATCATCTTTCCCTAAAGTGGAGTGTTTTTATTTGGCAAGTTATCAGGATAGCATGTTAGCTCACCTGCCTAACTTAACAACTCCTTAACATGCAATCAGCAAATAAAATTGCTGCAAAACGGGTGATTCTCCTATGAGAACGGCGCAGCCGCACCTTCGGGAAGATGTTAAAACGCTTTAACAATATCGTTAAAAGGGAAATAAATTCTGCGCGTGGGAGAGGACGCGGTCTAGGTCGGCGAGGGATCGGGAACTTTTCGCCCCCCTCCCCACTTTGATGGTGTTGCAATTTTAAGTATACATTTTTATATTTATAATCGAGCATCTTGCTACAATTCATCGAGCCTTGTATCGACAAAAGGTGTAACTTAAACTTCCTGAAAGATGAATATGCCAAGTCCTCAAATTGATTTGATAGCTGATGCCATCCGTAACCTTCAAGTTCTCACGGTCACGTACGACGGAATAACAAGAGCAGTCGAGCCGCATGCTGTCGGACTTTCTTCCGCAGGAAAAGACCTGCTAAGGTGCTTCCAGCCGACCGGTGGACACGTCAATCCCAATCATGATTGGGACTTGATGTCACTTTCCAAAATTGTGGGGCTGGCAAAGACAGGCGCAACCTTTGCAGGTCCACGGCCAGGCTATAAGAGGGGCGATTCGGCGATGGTTCGCATCTATGCGGAGCTTTAATTAGCCGTTCCCGGTGCAGCGTGTCGTCTTGGCAATCAAGCAATCTGCAGACTCGTGTTTGATTGCCGCGTCAACATCTCACCGATGACTCTCAATAATCATGACTATGAGGAAAAATGCGGCTCTCCGGGGTGGTGCTCGCCACTTTCTCGCCATCACTTCAATTCGTCGGCACGTAAAAAAGCCCAGCGGCACAGGCTGGGCTTTCGATTGATCCCGGTCTGCAGGATCGGCAGCGGTTACTTGCGCACGCCAGTCACCAGTGCGAAGGCGGCCGGGTGGGTAATCACCACGTCAGCGCGGACATGGCATAGGAAGCCAATTTCGCCGGTGGTGGCGAAGGCTTCGCGCAGCAGCTGGATGCTCAGGCTCTCGCGCATCAAGAAATACATCTTGGTGAAGTCGCCCAGGTAGATCTCGCTAGTGTCGGACGAGGTGCCGGTGGACAGATCGACCGGGATCTGTGGCGTGGCGATAAACGGCAAGGTAGCCAACAGCTCAGGCTTGCGCAGCGGCTGGTCGGTGGTGTCGGTCAGGCTGGCCAGCTTGACCAGGGAGCGCGGCGCCATGATGGCAGCGGTAGGCATGGGGGCATTGGCAGTCAGCAGCGCTTCGATGGCTGACATGAAGTTCGCATAGCCAGCCAGTGCCGCACCATTGGCACCGTTGGCGATCAGGTGGATGCCAGGCGTACCCTTGATGCCCAGCGGCTCGGGCGCCGTGCCAGAGCCACGCAGGCCCGCATAATCGAGCGCTTGGGCGAATGCCTGGCCGATGGCGATCTGCAGGGCTGCTTCGATACCCTGGCCATCTGCCAGCAGTTCGCGGCTGACCTTGAAATAGAAGGCCAGGCTTTGCGGTGCGGCCAGCACGCCACGGAATACCGGATCGCTCTCGGCCACGGCGCCACGCTCCAGGCGCCAGGACGCGGTGGGGACTGTATCCACCACGGCCGTGGTCACAGTCTTGGCGCCCTCGGGCATTGGCACGATACCGGCGCCGGCCAGCATCAGGCTCGATACCGAAGACAGCGCGCCCAAGATCAGCGGCATGGTCTTGGCTGGCACGCTGTAGCCACCGGCCGTGTTGGTGCCAACAGACAAGGCGGCATGCACCGCTGGGGTGGTTTGCATGCCGGCCACGCCGCGCAAGAACTCGGTCACGCTCACTTGTTCGGTGCTGTCGTCCTTGGATGCGAAGTGGGCCTTGAACTCGCCGTAATTGTGCATGGCCTTGGGGCCGATGACTGGCGCCGCCATTTCGCGCAGGGCGGCGGGGCTTGTGCCATTCATCTGCGCCGCTGTCGCGTTGGCTGTCAGGCCGTCGAGGGTCTGCTCGATGGCGGCCACACGGGTGTCCTGTTTGGTTTTGAATTCGCCGAAGGCAGCATTGACGCCCTCGACAAGCCCGGCGATATCGGAAGGGTCGGCTTCCGCCTGTACGGACACGATGCCGCGCGGGACCGGGCCGCCGTTTTTCAATGCGGGTGCGGTAGGTTTGTCGGCGTTGGTCAGGCTGGCGATTTCGCTGTCAATTTGCGTCATGCGGTGCATGTTGGCATTCCACTCGGCCTGGTGCGTCGTGCCCCAGCTGCTGCCGGGGTATTCGGCCAGCATGACCTTGGCGCGTGCCAGGATTGCAGTGTTTTCCGCTTGAAGTTCTACGAGGCGATCCATGTGTTTCCTTTCAATGAGTAAGGCCACAAGGATCGTTCAGCGGCACCACGCGCCGCAATTGTGCAAACGGTGGCAACGTGGTGCGCTTAGTATCAGCGTGTCGCTGTGAGGCTGGCAAGGCGTTTGGCGCGCAGCCAGTGATCGAAGTCGGCGCGCGCGATAACCGTGATACCTGGCGTGATTTCAAAGAAGCGCGGGAAGGTGGTGTCGCGCTCGATCATCCTGGCCAGCGTGTGCCGACTGATGCCCAGTTCGTGCGCCACCAGCTTGCGCCGCATGTATTGGCTGATTGCGGTGGTTGTCATGGTGCTCCTTCGTTGTCTTGGTTCGGGTGCGCCGTGAAGCCACGGCACCGCTGCAATATGTCCACCAGGTCGGCCGGCATGGGTGACCCACTCTTTCCGATCTTGCGCCACTCACCGCAGCGCCTGGCGTGGACCGTGCCGGCCATGTGGGCGCATTCCAGACATACCCGCCGCTCGTCGTGCTGCTGGTCGCGCACCGTCAGCCGATCTGCCAGTGCGATTGCGGCCGCCCGATTCAAGCCTCGATCATGGAACAGTGCCAGCCGGATACCGATGACATTGTCGACGGCCGCCGCTGTGCGCGATACTTGACGAAACTCCCCCGTGTCGGGGAACTGTTTGGCGGCCAGTTGATCAAGGTATCTCACCAGGTCGCCTTTGAACGGGCGCAGCTTATCGGCGGCGATCTGCACCGCGTCGGGCAGGCCTTTCAGTTTGAGCACGCCGGCTGCCAGCTCGACCAATACGCCGGATTTTTGACACTCGGCCAGCAGATATGCGGGCGTCATATCGTCACCTCAATGGTCGAAATTGGCATTGCATTAGAAGCAATATCCGGCGAAGGGAGCACCGAAGGGAGCGAAGGGAGCACTGTTTTTTCTGCGCTCCCTTCGCTCCCTTCGCGCTCCCTTCGTGGAATAGAGTTGGGCAAGCACCACATCCATGCGCCGCCCATGCTGGCCTTTACTGCCTCAATGCCAAGCGATTTTTTGATGCGCTTGGCTGCATCCCATGAATGTCCGGCATCCCGGACTTCGGCTTGCAAGGCCTTGGTGGCCATGCGGCCGCCGGCATCGGTCAGGGTATCAATCAGCATGCGTTCCAGGTCGTCGCGCTGGCCGCCATCTCCACCATCGTTTTCATCGTGCTCGACATCACCCAGGATTTCCCGTGCAGTGCCTTCAATGATGCCCTCCCATACCGCATGCGTGGCCTCGATGCCGCCGTCGATCGTCTTCATGCCCAGGCTGTAAGACACGCCGCCGTCATCCGGCGCGATGTTCGACTTGGCGCGCGCCAGCACACGGCGGGCGCCGTCTTCCTCCTTCGCCGTCACCAGCACCATGCGCGCCAGGGCGCCGAATGCCTGAGAGCCGATAACGCGGTCCTGCGGTGCCTTGCCAGCGCCGCCCTTGGCGAAGTGCGTGATGCCGATCACCGCGCACTGGTGGGCCTCGGCGAAGTCCACCACGGCTTGCAAGCTGCGGCGCACATCATTGGCCCGGTGCATGTCGCCGGCCACGGCGGACACGATAGGGTCGATCAGGAGCAGGCTCACGCCCCCGATGGCAGCCACCGCGCGGTGCAGCTCTGGAATGTCCTGCGCCGGGTCGAATGGCACGCTCTCGCCGTTCTCGGTGATGCCCTCGATGAAGTGGCAGCGGCGCAGGTCGGCGCCGGATGCAATGAGGCGCGGCACAAGCGTATCGTCGGCCACGTCCTCGCTCGACCACACCAGGACATTGCCCTTGCATTTGCATGCGCTACCGTCCGGCCAGGTGCCGCCCGCTGTCAGCACGGCGGCCAGGCCCAGCGCCAAGGTGGTCTTACCTGTGCCAGCCGCGCCCGCCAGGATGGTCAGCTTGCCGGCCGGTACCCAGCCAGGCCACAGCCAAGTAATCGGCTGCGGCTTGATATCGGAGCCGCAGCGGATTTTCACTGTGCGCGTATCGGTGGCGGGAACCATCGATCGATCCGTGGTCAGGCTTACGGCAGGCCCGGCCGCCGACGGTGCAGGCGCAGCGCTGGCACCGCCCATTGGTACGGTCGCGCTGATTACCGCCATCACGGCCTGGTCCCCCTCACGGGTGTGCAGGTCGTTGAAGTCTGTCGGCTGGCCCTCGTCGGACTGGAACACAGGCACCGCCAGCTGGCCTCCCACGGCAGCGGCCGCTGCAGTCGCGCAGATCAAACCCGTATTGCCGCTATCCTTGAATCGGTCATCATCGGCGCACACGATAATCCGGATGCCTGGCAGCTTGCCGCGCAGCACCCTGGCCACCGGCTCCAGGTTGCCGGCGTTGAAGGCCACGGCCACCGGGTAGCCCGTCACGGTGTACAAGCTGGCGCCAGTAGCGAAGCCTTCGCAGACCAGCAGCGTGTCGACGGGCTTGCCGCCGAAGCTGTAATAGCAGCCCTTGACCTTGCCGTGTGACTTGAGACGCTTGCTGCCATCCTCATAGATGAATTGCGCGCTGGTGACGGTGCCGGCAGCGTCGCGTATCGGCACGATCAAGGTGCGTTTGTCCTTGAACTCTTTCAGCCCATACGGCTTGATGCCCTTGCGGACGCAATAGGGATTGTCGTGGGTGGCGTCGCGCGCGTTGGTCAGCATTTTGGCGCACACGGCGGCAGCCTCGGCTTCCAGCTGCAGGCGGGTGAACTCGGCATCCTGCTTGGCCTTGTCAATGCGCGCGCGGTACTCCGCACGCTCGGCCGGTGTCAGCACCTGGTCGGACTTGCCGCACCACTTTTCCGACAGGTCGGTTTTCCAGTTGCCGAAGGCGCCGGCCGGCACGCCGTCACTGTGCAGGATGTACCAGGCCGATTTCTTGCCCTTCTTGTCGTCTGGCGCGTCGAAGCGGTAGCGCTGGCCATCAGCGATAATTTCAAGCGGCGCCAGGTCGTAGGCGGCCATGGCCATGGCAAATTGGGCTTCGATGTTTGTCGAGGCGTTCAATGGGTAGCCTCCTTGCCTGTGGTGGGCATCGGGATGCGAACGATGACGGCCTTGAAGGTGCCGCCGCGGCGATCTGCCACGTCTTTGTTGTTGTCGCGGATGAAGCGCTTAGCCTCCGACCTGGTGGCGAATGGAATCACGGTGCCGACGAACGCTACGCCCCAGCCCTGGGCTTGCGTGGTGGCGGACATTATTTGGCCTCCGCAGCACGGTACTTGTTCAGCCATTCGATGTTGCTCTCGGCGTGGCGGGCCAGCAGGCCCGCGCTTGTGGTGGCGAAGCGGGTCAGCCGTTCGGTGTCGTAGTAACTCAGCAGCGGGCGCTCCTGGTCGTCGGCGTCGGCATCGCCGTTCATGGCCCGGGTCAGGGCGCTGGAATTGATCAGTTCGAGGCAGAGCTCAAGGCCTTGCGCCATGGTCATCGTCATTTCCACGAACTGCGCGGATGGGTCACGCTTCAGGCTGTCATGCAGGAACGAGTACGGCACGTGTGCGGCGGCCGCCAGCGGCAGCTCGGCCTGTGCTGGTGTGCGAGCGGCGTTCATGCTGCACCGCCGATCTTGGCCACTGCAGAGCGCCAGATTGTCTTGCCTTCTTCGATGCCGGCGAAGTAAGCATCGGCAGCGGCCGTGCCCACCTGGTACGGCATGTCGAAGTCTTTGCGCTCGATGCGGTGTTCCAGCGCGGCGCGGGCACCGGCCTTGTATTCCTGGCTGCGCGGCGTGCGGCCGTTGTAAAACGCGGTTTGGAAAAGCTGATCGACGGACAGGGTGCCGGTGATCGATGATGATGGGGAATGTTGGGGTGTGGTGATGCCTGGCATGGCTGCCTCCTTGTCGGTTGTAGAACCGCACAACCCGCTGTCAAACGGGGTGAGCAGCAAATGGCGGGGTTGACAGACCGGTGACAAAGGAAACCGGCAGGCCGAAGCCTCCCCACCACTGCCGCTCATAGGAGACGTAATGGTACGGACGAAAAAATACCGCCGGGTGGCGGATGTCCGCCTTTGTCTGATCGGGCTGTCAAACCCGGTCGCTTCTTTTTTCGCGACCTTTTTAGGATAGGCGGGCAGAAGCCGTTCGTCAACAGAATTTTTGTGGGAGTGGTGGTGTAGCGTCATGCCGCACCGCCGGCGCGCTGCGCGATGAAGGCCTCCACCTGGTCGAGATCCCAAACGGTGACGCGGGCGCTGAGCTTGAACGGGGCGGGAAATTTCCCGCCGCGCACCCAGCGCCAGATGGTGTCAGGAGAGACAGGCAGCTTGCCTGGCTTCCCTTTAGTGCTCGCCAGATCAGCAAGCCGGATAATTCTTTGCGCCATGATGCACCCCTTGTAAATACGCCGTAAGGCAATGGGTGCATCGTGATTAATGTCTTTGTCTAGCGCCAGACGTCGAACTGGCTCACGGTACGTTTTGTTCTAGAGTGTTACGCCTTGCTAGCAGGAGGTCTTTTCTTTTCTGCGCTTACATACGCTTTTAGCGTTCGATGTGAAAGAGGGAATATTTTGGTAAGCATCGTTGCGGCTTTTTCTATGCTTATATTTTTATCTATTTTTTCGCGCCAGTATTCTGTTACTTCATTTCTAAGTGCATAAGTTTCCGTATGGCGGAGGCGGGCACCTTTCTGTCTTTCCTGACTGGATAGCGCTACAGCTCGGGCCGTCGCAAATTGCCACGCTGAATGCTCCGATGCCACCTCAACTACATTTCCAGCTACTGAAATATGCCCAAAAGCCTCCTGTATTTTTCCTGAAACGTGGGCGACAAGGGCGCAGTCGAGGCGATAAAGCGCATATGCATAAAGTATTGGAAGAATATTTTCATCAGGAAGTAATGCGGCAATTGCATCCCAGTCTGGCACGCTACCATTCACTGCATCAGCCTCCTCTAACCATTCTCGTAATATGAGACCCGCACCTTCCATCAGTGTGAATCCTTCTGGCGTATCGCATTTTCGGTAGAAGTCGAGTTCACCTTTATCGATTAGCAATGGATTTTTTAATTTCTCACGATACCAAGCAGATCCTATATCAGCACTAATTTCCACACCGCGTATTGCAAAGCCCGCCAAGGCATCGATTGCTCCCCAAGATAGTGTTGGATCAATTTGATATATGTCACCTCTGATTCTTGCCGCAAAATATGCTAAATCCAGGCTGGTGCCCTCTGGCATATTAATGTCATTGTCATGCCCGGTAATAATTCGGAAGTTATACATTTTTATCCTAAATTTTTGACTTAGTAACATTGGCTCATGCTGCCGTGCTGTGCAGTTTTAGAATATCAGCGCCAATGCGCAGCTTGTCCAGATAGTCGGCCCATCGTTGCATCATTTCCCGCCGCGCCGGTAGATGGCTGGTGCGGTTATAGGCCCGGCCCAGCGCGTCGCGGACCGTGTGGGCCAACTGGTGTTCGATTAGGTCGACGCGCTCGCAAAGCACTTCATCCAGAATGGTCCTAGCCATGGCGCGGAAGCCGTGGCCGGTCATCACCTCTTTGCTGTAGCCCATGCCGCGCAGCGCAGCATTGATCGTGTTCTCGCTCATGCAAGTCTTGCTGCGCAGGCTGGGGAACACATACCGGCCATCGCCGGTGATCTGCTGCAGGTCGCGCAGGATCGTCACGGCCTGCGTGGAAAGCGGAACCAGGTGTTCCACTCGCATTTTCATCTTGCTTGCTGGTAGGCGCCATTCTGCGGCATCGAGATCAATCTCGGACCACTCTGCGGTACGCAGCTCCCCAGGTCGGACGAACACGAGTGGCGCCAGCTTGAGGGCGGCCACTGCGGCAGGGAAGCCGTTGTAGTCGTGGATCGCGCGCATGAGTGCGCCGGCCTGCTTGGGCTCAGTGATGGCGGAGAAATGTGTCCGGGGTACTGCGGCCAATGCGCCCTTGAGGTCGGCGGTCACGTCACGGTCAACCAGCCCAGTGGCCACGGCATACCGAAACACCTGGCCGCAAATCTGTTTAACTCGGTGGGCCGTGTCGATCGCGCCCCGCGCCTCCATTTTCTGAATGGTCGCTAAGATGGCCAGTGGGGTGATGGAGGCAATGGGGTCTTTCCCCAGGAAGGGGAAAATATTGTTCTCTAACGCAACGGTCACTTTCTTTTGCGTGTTCGCAGCTCGGTCCGCCGCCGTCTTGGCCAGCCACTGCCTGGCTACAACTTCCAAAGTATGGGCGGCCGCCGTTGAGCGGGTAAGCTTTTCATCCCGCTTTGCTCGGCTCGGGTCAACTGGTGGGATGGTGGCCAGCAGTTTACGGGCATCGTCACGGCGTGCTCGGGCTTGCGCAAGGGATACCGCCGGGTACACGCCCAGGGCTAGTGTCTTCTGCTTGCCGTCGAATCGGTAGTTCATGCGCCAGCACTTGGCCGTGGCGGTCACCAGCAGGTACATGCCACCGCCGTCGCTGATCTTGTCGCCCGCCTTGGCGCCGCTGTGCTTGAGCTGGCGAATGCCGGTATCGGTGAGTGCCATGGTGCTGTTCCTTTGTTGGTATCCGTTTCTCGGTCTGTGGCCGATACCAACAAAAAAACCATCAATTTGTTGGTATCTAATGCTACGTCGTAATACGGTATCACACAACAAAAAACCCGCGCCTCCTATGGGAAGGGCGGGTTCTGATACTTCTTAATACGAATTACTACATGTTCTTGGTGCCGACTGCCGGTTTCGAACTGGCCACCTGATGATTACAAATCAACTGCTCTACCAAATGAGCTAAGTCGGCAAAAACTGCGCGTTGCGAATTATACGCTATTTAATGCGTGTCAGGGTCGGGCGGCCGCCTTTTTTTGGTGGCTCGTCGTCGCCGGGCGTGGCGTTGTCGCGTTGTTCGGGGGAACTGGTCGGCACGGACGACAGGGTCGGGGCGCTGGAGACCGGGGCCAGCGCTGGCGGCGGCACGTCGGCGGAGGCCGGGCTGTCGGTCGGTTGCGCGTCGGGGTCATCGTTGCCCAGCACGGGCTCGAAGGCCATGCCCTGGCCGTTTTCGTTGGCGTAGATGGCCATCACGTTGTCGACCGGTACGTAGATTTCGCGCGAGACACCGCCAAAGCGGGCGTGGAAGCGGACGGCGTCGTTGTCCATCTTCAGGCCGCTGGTGGCGCCGAAGCTGATGTTGAGCACGATTTCACCCTTTTTCACGTATTCCATCGGTACCGTGGTGCGCGAATCGACTTTGACCGCGAGATAAGGCGTGTAGCCGCTGTCGGTGCACCACTCATAGATGGCGCGCAGCATATAGGGTTTGGTTGAGATTTCAGACATGGTAGGCACTGTGAGGCGGGAGCGCCCCCATCAAGCATGAGGCGGGCGCACCGGTAGTTCAAAAGACACAGATACCCCGGCAAGCGTGGCTTGCCGGGAATATCTTAACGGCGCATGACCTTTTCGGAAGGCGTCAGCGCTTCGATATAGGCCGGACGCGAGAAGATGCGTTCGGCGTATTTCATCAGCGGTGCAGCCGTCTTCGACAGTTCGATGCCGTAGTGGTCCAGGCGCCACAGCAGCGGCGCGACAGCCACGTCGAGCATCGAGAATTCGTCGCCCAGCATGTACTTGTTTTTCAGGAACAGCGGCGCCAGCGTCGTCAGGCGGTCGCGGATTTCCGCGCGTGCCTTGTCGTGGGCCTTGTCGTTGCTCTTGGCGCGTTCGCTTTCCAGCACGTGCACGTGCACGAACAGTTCTTTTTCGAAATTGAACAGCATCAGGCGCGCGCGGGCACGCATCAGCGGATCGGCCGGCATCAGTTGCGGATGCGGGAAGCGCTCATCGATGTACTCGTTGATGATGTTCGATTCATACAGGATCAGTTCGCGCTCGACCAGGATAGGCACCTGGCCATACGGGTTCATGGTCGAAATATCTTCCGGCTTGTTGAACAGGTCGACGTCGCGCACTTCGAAGTCCATGCCTTTTTCAAACAGGACCAGGCGGCAGCGTTGCGAAAATGGGCAGGTTGTACCCGAATAGAGAACCATCATTTTTTATAGTTCCTTAGAAACAAAGGGGGTGAAGCCGCGAACGGCTCACCCCAGGTCGCTTGTCCACTC
>Ga0209913_1000053_pt1 | contig 149456 bp, 134 predicted proteins | sample PersoiDNA2013203_FD_185805 | JGI IMG/M metagenome (GOLD analysis project Ga0209913, IMG submission 185805) | Permafrost soil microbial communities from the Arctic, to analyse light accelerated degradation of dissolved organic matter (DOM) -... | ecosystem: Environmental > Terrestrial > Soil >...
CCGTCGGGGTTCTGGCGGCGCAGTTCGTGCACTTCGCGGATCAGCGCATCGATCTGCTCCTGCTGGCGGAACACGATCTGGTTGAGTTGCTCCAGCAGGTCTTCGTTGAAGCTGGTCTTGACTTCAAGATCGGTCAGGCGGTTGTCGATGTGGGCAGGTGTTTCCATGCCGTGATTGGACCCGAAAAAACACCGGGCCAGAAAAAAACCCCACACCCGCCAGGCGGGGGTGGGGTGGGCTCATTCAAGCCGGGGTGGCTCAGGCCACAGCCGGGGTGCGGATCAGGTGGTCGAAGGCGCTCAGCGCGGCCTTGGCACCCTCACCGGCGGCAATCACGATCTGCTTGAAGGGCACGGTGGAGCAGTCGCCTGCCGCCAGCACGCCGGGCACATTGGTCTGGCCCTTGGCGTCGACCACGATCTCGCCGAAGCGCGACAGCTCGATGGTGCCCTTGAGCCACTCGGTGTTGGGCACCAGGCCGATCTGCACGAACACGCCCTCCAAGGCCACCAGGTGCTCGTCTCCACTCACACGGTCCTTGTAGCGCAGGCCATTGACCTTGCCCTCGGCACCGGTGATCTCGGTGGTCTGGGCATTGGTGTGCACCACCACGTTGGGCAGGCTGTGCAGCTTCTTGACCAGCACGGCATCGGCCTTCAGCTCAGGGGCGAACTCGATCACGGTCACGTGGCGCACCACGCCGGCCAGGTCGATGGCGGCTTCGATGCCCGAGTTGCCGCCGCCGATCACCGCCACGTCCTTGCCCTTGAACAGGGGGCCATCACAGTGCGGGCAGTAGGCCACGCCCTTGTTCTTGTACTCGGCCTCGCCGGGCACGTTGACATTGCGCCAGCGCGCACCGGTCGACAGGATCACGGTCTTGGCCTTGAGGCTGCCGCCGTTGGCCAGCACCACCTCGGTCAGGCCGCCGGGCTGGGCGGCCGGGATCAGCTTGTCGGCACGCTGCAGGTTCATGATGTCCACGTCGTAGGCACGGGTGTGGGCTTCCAGCGCGGCGGCGAACTTGGGGCCATCGGTCTCGAGCACCGAGATGTAGTTCTCGATGGCCAGCGTGTCGTTGACCTGGCCACCGAAACGCTCGGCCGCCACGCCCACACGGATGCCCTTGCGGGCGGCATACACCGCAGCCGCAGCGCCGGCCGGGCCACCGCCCACCACCAGCACGTCGTAGGGGGCCTTGGCCGACAGCTTGGCGGCGTCGCGGGCCGCAGAGCCGGTGTCGAGCTTGGCCACGATCTCTTCCACCGTCATGCGGCCCGAAGCGAACACCTCGCCATTCAGGAACACCATGGGCACGGCCATGATCTCGCGGCGCGTGACTTCCTCCTGGAAGGCCCCGCCCTCGATGACGGTGGTCTTGATGCGGGGGTTGAGGATGGCCATGAGCGACAGCGCCTGCACCACGTCCGGGCAGTTGTGGCAGCTCAGGCTCATGTAGACCTCGAAGTTGAAGTCGCCCTCCAGTGCCTGGATCTGCTCGATCACGTCCTGCTCGACCTTGGGCGGGTGGCCACCGGTCCACAGCAGGGCCAGCACCAGCGAGGTGAATTCATGGCCCAGCGGCAGACCGGCAAAGCGCAGCTGGCTGCTGCTGCCCACGCGCTGCAGGCTGAACGAGGGGCGACGTGCATCGCTGCCGTCGGTGCGCAGGCTGATCTTGTCGGCGCGCAGCGACTGGATGGTCTGCAGCAGTTGCAGCATCTCGCGGGCGGTGTCGCTGTCGTCGAGGGACGCCACCAGCTCAAACGGTTGCGTCACGCGCTCCAGGTAGGCGGCGAGTTGGGTCTTGAGTTGGTCGTCGAGCATGGTGGCTTCCTTCTTGAATTCGGTTCGGGGGGGCGCTGCGGACACCCGACAGAGGTGTGCGCGCCATGTTTTGGGCGAAAAAAAGCCGGACGGCATGGCGCGAGGCCATGACGCTGTCCGGCGGGGGAGCGCGCCGCAGCGCGCTCGGCCGTAGTCCGGCAGTGACTTAGATCTTGCCGACCAAGTCGATCGACGGAGCGATGGTCTTGGCGCCTTCGTTCCACTTGGCGGGGCAGACTTCGCCCGGGTGAGCGGCGGTGTACTGGGCAGCCTTGAGCTTGCGCACGGTTTCCTTGACGTCGCGGGCGATTTCGTTGGAGTGGATTTCGCTGGTCTTGATCAGCAACTCGGGGTTGATGATGAAGGTGCCGCGCAGAGCCAGGCCTTCTTCAGGGATGTGCACGCCGAAAGCGTTGGTCAGGGCGTGGGTCGGGTCGCCAACCAGGGGGAACTTGGCCTTGCCGACGGCAGCCGAAGTTTCGTGCCACACCTTGTGCGAGAAGTGGGTGTCGGTGGTCACGATGTAGACCTCGGCGCCAGCCTTCTGGAATTCAGCGTAGTTGTCGGCAGCGTCTTCGATTTCGGTCGGGCAGTTGAAGGTGAAGGCGGCGGGCATGAAGATCAGAACCGACCACTTGCCCTTCAGGCTTTGCTCGGTGACTTCGATGAACTTGCCATTGTGGAAAGCCTGGGCCTTGAAGGGTTGGACTTGGGTATTGATCAGGGACATTGCTGTTTCCTCACTTGGGGTTGGTTGAACGACAGCCGTGACTTTATCGCAGCCCAACCCATTGAACCAATTAATTGATCATATTCATACGATTACATATACCTATCATCAGGCGCCATTTGTCACCACAGAGTCACAAGCCACAACAGCCCGCCCAGGGCTTGCCGCCACAATGGGGGCATGGCTACGAAGAAACCTGCCCCCTCTGTTGCCGTGGAAAGCGTGGACACCCGCTACCTCGAAACCCTGATGGGCTACAACGCCCGCCGCGCCGCACTGACGATCATCGAGGTGTTCATGGAGCGCATGTCGGTCTATGGGCTCAAGGTGGTCGACTTCTCGGTGCTCTCGCTGGTCGCGCACAACCCCGGCATCACCTCGCGCCAGCTGTGCGCCACCCTCAACATCCTGCCCCCCAACCTGGTGGGCATCATCGCCGGCATGGACCGGCGCGGCCTGATCGAGCGCCGCCCGCACCCCAGCGATGGCCGGGCCATGGGCCTGCACCTGACCGAAGCCGGTCTGGCCCTGATGAAAGATGCCGAACAGACCGCGGCCGACCTGGAAGACGATGCCACGAGCCGACTCACAGCGAACGAACGCAAGACCCTGATCCGGCTGTTGCAGAAGATCTACCTCTGACCCTCCAGCATGTCCCCAACCAGATCCGGGCTTGATTCACACTGAGTCTGCAGCTATGAAAGACGTAGCAGACCGCGCAATTTGGGCTATAGTCGCGCCGAGATGGCTGGCGGCCGCCCGGTGCGCCTGCCCACCCTGCGCATCAGCCGGAGATTGCGACCATGAGTGCCAAGGAAGTCAGCGCCATCAGCCAGTTGTTCGACCTGCTTGAATCGCGCTACGCGCTGCGCGTGCTGTGGGCCTTGCGTGACGAACACGCCCAGACCTTCCGCTTGCTGCAGGACAGCGTCGGCGGCATCACCCCCAACACCCTCAACACCCGGCTGAAAGAGCTGCGCGAGGCCGGCTTGGTCGACCATGGCCCCAGCGGCTACCTGGTCACGGACAGCGGCAAGGACCTGCTGCGGCGCCTGCACGACGTCCAGCCCTTTGCCGCCCGCTGGGCCGCCCACCGGGCCCGCCGCGCCGCCTAGGCCAGCGAAGCCACAGCCGGGCCCCGGCCCGGGTTTCGGGGATAATCCGGGCTCTCAAAAGAGCTGCGGCAGGCGCCTGGATGCGCCGCCGGGCTCCCGAACTGAAGCACTTCACGCAAGGAAATCCGATGCCCACGACCCCCTCTGGCCTGCAATACGAAGACACCACGGTTGGCGAGGGCGCTCAAGCGCGCGCCGGCGTCGAGGTCAGCGTGCACTACACCGGCTGGCTGTATGAAAACGGCGTTCAAGGCGCCAAGTTCGACTCCAGCGTCGACCGCAACGACCCCTTCGAATTCGCCCTGGGTGCCGGCATGGTCATCAAGGGCTGGGACGAAGGCGTGCAAGGCATGAAGGTGGGCGGCAAGCGCACCCTGATCATCCCGCCCGAACTCGGCTACGGCGCCCGTGGTGCCGGCGGCGTGATCCCGCCCAACGCCACCCTGAAGTTCGACGTCGAGCTGCTGGGTGTCGAGTCACCCGAGTCCGCCACCGCCGATCTGCAGATCGAAGACACCGTGGTGGGTGAAGGCACCGAGGCCGTGGCCGGCCGCAAGGTGCGCGTGCATTACACCGGCTGGCTGTACAACAGCGGCGCCCAGGGCGCCAAGTTCGACTCCAGCCTGGACCGCAATTCGCCGTTTGAATTCCACCTGGGTGCCGGCATGGTCATCAAGGGCTGGGATCTGGGCGTGCAAGGCATGAAGGTGGGCGGCAAGCGCACCCTGATCATCCCGGCCAAGCTGGGCTACGGTGCCCGCGGCGCCGGTGGCGTGATCCCGGGCAATGCCACGCTGAAGTTCGACGTCGAACTGCTGGCTGTCGCCTGAGCCTGACCCGGGCCGGGAGCGCTCAGCCCAGCAGGGCGCGCTCCAGGGCCCGGTATTGAGAGGCGCCCACCGCTTCGCGGATGCGCGGCGCCACCGCCAGCAGGGCCTGGTAATTGCCCGCAGCCTCCACCGCCAGGTTGAGGCGGAAGCCCCGCAGACCCAGCGAGGCCGTCAGCGCCACCGCCACCGGGTAGGCGTCGTTGAAGCGCTGGCGCTCGCTGCGGGCACTGTCCTGCGGCAGCAGCGACAAGGAAAAATCCACCGACGACTCGCCCTCTTCAAAAGGCACCAGCCCCTCGGGACGAGGGGCCACGCCCGCTGCCACCGGGGCCAGCAAGCCGGACTCCAGCATGTGCCGTACATCGGCCTGGGTGATGCCCAATGCGGTGGTGGCCAGCAACACCTCGTCCAGCCGCCGCACCCCGTCGAACAGGATGAAGGCAGACCGCTGACGGGGCGTCAGCACGGGGTCACGGGCCTTGAAAAGGCGCTGGCCCAATTCGGTCTTGGCGTAGATCATCGGCAGGGTGCGTTGCGGGAACAGGCCTGAGCAGACCCCATGGGGTCTGTCGCATTGTCAGCCCAGATTGGCACGCGCTGCCGGCCTTTTGTATTGGGGTTTGTCCATAAGACGCCCCTTGGCGGCAGCGCAACCTCAGCTGTGCACCTCCAGCACCTGGCTGGGTCGGCGCGGCGTCAGGGCACTGAGCAAGCAGATGACGCAGAAGCCCACCGGCACACCGAACACCCCGGCCGACACCGGCTGGATGCCATACCAGAGGCGGGGCCCGGGCGCGAAGCCCAGCCAGGCCATCAGCAGGGCTGAATTCGACAGCAGGTAATACACCGTGACCGCCAGCCCGGTCAGCATGCCGACCACCGCCGCCTGCCGGGTGGTGCGCCGCCAGAAGATGCCCAGCACCATGGCCGGCAGCAAGGCCGAGGCCGCCAATGAAAACGAAGCCGACACCAGGGGCAGGATCTCGGAGGGCTTGAGCGCGGCAATGAAGGCCGCCAGCATGGCCACCGCCAGCAGCACGAACTTGGACAGGATCACACGGCGTTCGCCCAGCGCCACCTTGGACGCGGCCTTGCGGAACAGGTGCAGATCATGCACCAGCGCATTGCTGATGGTCAGCAGCAGGCCGTCCGCGGTCGACAGGGCCGCGGCCAGACCGCCCGCCGCCACCAGCCCCGACAGCACATAGGGCAGCCCCCCGAGTTCAGGCGTGGCCAGCATCACGATGTCGGCCCCCAGCCGCAGCTCGGCAAACTGCAGCAAGCCATCGCCATTCACATCGCTCACCGACACCAGGGACGGATCGACTTTGGCCCACTGCACGATCCAGGTCGGCAAGGCCCCGAAGGTGCTGCCCACCAGGTTGTTCATGATCTCGAACTTGACCAGCACCGCCAGGGCCGGCGCGCTCAGGTACAGCAAGGCGATGAACACCAGGGACCAGGCCACCGAAGTGCGCGAATCGGCCACCGTGGGCGTGGTGCAGTAACGGATCAACAGATGCGGCAGCCCCGCCGTGCCCGCCATCAGGCAGAACATCAGCGCCAGGAAGTTGAGGCGCGACAGGTGAAAGGCCTCGCGTTCGGCCGGCGTGCCCTCCGGGTCGCCGGCAAAGGCCTGGCTGTGCCGCGGCATGCCGCCCAGCGGAGCGGCGCGCTCGCGGTTCTCCTGGATGGCCCGGGTCCACTGTTCGCGGGCCGCCGCCGCATCGCGTGGCAGGCTGGCCACCTCTCGGGTGGCGGCCACGATGCTGGCCACGTCGGCATTGCGCTGGCGCAGTTCGCGCAAGTGCTCATGGGCGGCCTGGCGCTCACGCACCAGGGCCTGGGGCACGTTGTTCAGGTTGGCCTCGTACTCGCGCGATCGGCGCAGGAACTCGGCCGCCACCTGCCGCTCGGACGGCGAATCGATGAGTTGCTGCTCCAGCGCCTCGATCTTGGCCAGCTGGCGCCCATACACCAGTGGCGCCAGCGGGTTGCCCAATTGCTTGTAGGCCAGCCAGGACACCGGAATCAGAAAGGCCAGCAGCATGATGATGTACTGCGCCACCTGGGTCCAGGTGATGGCCCGCATGCCGCCCAGAAAGGAGCACAGCAGCACCCCGCCCAGGCCCAGCATGATGCCGATCTCGAACTGCACGCCAGTCAGGCGCGAGGCGATCAGCCCCACCCCGTAGATCTGGGCCACCACATAGGTGAAAGAGCACACCACCGCCGCCAGCGCCGCGATCACGCGCGGCCAGCGGCCACCAAAGCGCTGCTCGAACAGGTCGGGCACGGTGTAGAGGTTCATGCGCCGCAGGTAGGGCGCGATCAGCATGGCCACCAGGCAGAAGCCCCCGGTCCAGCCCAGCACATAGGCCAGCCCGCCGGGCTGCCCCTCGGTGCCGGAAAACCCCTGCAGGTACAGCGCGCCGGCCAGGCTGATGAAGGAGGCAGCGCTCATCCAGTCGGCCGCAGCCGCCATGCCATTGAAGAAGGGCGGGATGCGCCGCCCGGCCACGTAATAGTCTTCGGCGTCGGTGGTGCGGCTGTAGATGCCGATGCCGGCACACACCATCACGCTCGAAAACAGGAAGATGGGGCCGATCCAGCGCCGCGACAGGCCCTGCTGCTCGGCCCAGCCCATGAGCAGCAGAAAGCCCAGCAGACCCAGCACATACAGGCCCAGGATGCGGTACAGGCGGCGCTCGTAGCGACGCCGCACACCGGGGTCAGCCAACACCGCCGGACGCTCCGGCATCAGTCGGTCCCAACCCTGAGCTCAGTCGGGGGCTGGGCGCTGCGCCGGTCGGCGCGGTTGAGCACGCAGGCATACAGCACCACGATGGCGATGAACACCAGCACCGCGCCTTGCGAAGCCATCCAGTAGCCCAGCGAGCCACCCCAGCCCGGCAGGGGCAGGCGCTCCAGATCACGGGCAAAGAAGCAGGCCCCGAAGGACACCGCCGCCCACACGCACAGCAGCAAGGACCGCAGCCACCAGAAGCGGTGTTGGGTCAGCACAGCCGGTGTCGGCGCAGAGAGTTCAGAAGCCACGGGTGGAGACATGCCCGCATGATCGCACCGGACAGCGCCCGTCAGGCCTAGGTCTAACCCCGGCGCGACGGGGGCTCCGATGCCCCCTCATGCGCAGACTCAGAGGCCGGCCAGGCGCTTCCAGGTGTCGATCACGCTGTCAGGGTTGAGCGAGATCGAAGCGATGCCCTGATCCGCCAGCCACTGGGCAAAGTCGGGGTGGTCGCTGGGGCCTTGACCGCAGATGCCCACGTACTTGCCTTGCGCCTTGCAGGCGGCAATGGCGCGGCTCAGCATGGCCTTGACGGCCGGGTCGCGCTCGTCGAAGTCGGCGGCCAGCAGTTCCAGACCCGAATCGCGGTCCAGGCCCAGGGTGAGCTGGGTCAGGTCGTTGGAGCCGATCGAGAAGCCGTCAAAGTACTGCAGGAACTCATCGGCCAGGATGGCGTTGCTGGGCACCTCGCACATCATGATGACCTTGAGCTCGTTCTCGCCACGCTTCAGACCATGGTCGGCCAGCAACTGGGTGACGCGGTCGGCCTGCCCCAGGGTGCGCACAAAGGGCACCATGACCTGCACATTGGTCAGGCCCATGTCGTTGCGCACGCGCTTGAGGGCTTCGCACTCCATGGCAAAGGCCTCGCCGAAATCGGCACTGATGTAGCGCGCCGCACCGCGGAAGCCGAGCATCGGGTTTTCTTCCTCGGGCTCGTAGCGGCTGCCGCCGATCAGCTTGCGGTACTCGTTGCTCTTGAAGTCGGACAGACGCACGATCACCGGCTTGGGCCAGAAGGCCGCAGCGATGGTGGCCACGCCTTCGGCCACCTTGTCGACGTAGAAGGCGCGCGGCGAGGCATGGCCCCGCGCCACCGACTCGACGGCCTTCTTCAGGTCGGCATCGATGTTCGGGTAGTCGAGGATCGCCTTCGGGTGCACACCGATGTTGTTGTTGATGATGAACTCCAGGCGGGCCAGGCCCACGCCTTCGTTGGGCAACTGGCAGAAGTCGAAGGCCAGTTGCGGGTTGCCCACGTTCATCATGATCTTGGTGTCGATCTTGGGCATCACGCCGCGCTCCACCTCGGTCACCTCGGTCTCCAGCAGGCCGTCATAGATGCGGCCGGTGTCGCCCTCGGCGCAGCTCACGGTCACCAGGGTGCCGTCCTTGAGCAGGTCGGTGGCATTGCCGCAGCCCACCACGGCCGGGATGCCCAACTCGCGCGCAATGATGGCGGCGTGGCAGGTGCGGCCACCTCGGTTGGTGACGATGGCGCTGGCGCGCTTCATCACCGGCTCCCAGTTCGGGTCGGTCATGTCGGTGACGAGCACGTCGCCGGCCTGCACCTTGTCCATTTCGCTGATGTGATGCACCAGGCGCACCGGACCGGTGCCGATCTTCTGGCCGATGGCACGGCCTTCGGCCAGCACGGCGCCCTGGCCCTTGAGCTTGTAGCGCTGCTCAGCCTTGCCCTGCTGCTGGCTTTTCACGGTTTCGGGACGGGCCTGCAGGATGTAGAGCTGGCCGTCGGTGCCGTCCTTGCCCCATTCGATGTCCATCGGGCGGCCATAGTGCTGCTCGATCACCAGGGCGTACTGGGCCAGTTGCTCGACATCGGCGTCGGTCAGCGAGTAGCGGTTGCGCAGCTCGGTGGGCACGTCCACGGTCTTGACCAGCTTGCCCGAGGCAGCCTTTTCCTCGGCGCTCGAGAACACCATCTGGATCAGCTTGGAGCCCAGGTTGCGGCGGATCACGGCGCGCTTGCCGGCCTTGAGCATGGGCTTGTGCACATAGAACTCGTCGGGGTTCACGGCGCCCTGCACCACGGTCTCGCCCAGGCCATAGCTGGACGTGATGAAGACCACGTCTTCAAAGCCCGACTCGGTGTCGATGGTGAACATCACGCCGGCGGCGCCCAGGTCGGAGCGCACCATGCGCTGCACGCCGGCCGACAGGGCCACGTCGGCATGGGCAAAGCCCTTGTGCACGCGGTAGCTGATGGCGCGGTCGTTGTACAGGCTGGCGAACACTTCCTTCATCTTGTGCAGGATGTCGCTCAGGCCCACCACGTTCAGGAAGGTCTCTTGCTGGCCGGCGAACGAGGCGTCGGGCAGGTCTTCGGCGGTGGCCGAGGAACGCACCGCGAACGAAGCGGCGGCATTGCCGGCGCTCAGCGTGGCAAAGGCTTCGGCGATCGCCTTTTCCAGATCGGCCGGAAACGGCTGGGCCTCCACCATGGCGCGGATCTCGGCACCGGCCTTGGCCAGGGCGTTGACGTCTTCGGTGTCCAGGCTGGACAGGCGGGCATTGATCTTGTCGGCCAGGCCGTCATGGGCCAGGAACTGGCGGAAGGCATGGGCCGTGGTGGCAAAGCCGGTGGGCACTCGCACGCCTTGCGGCAGCTGCGAAATCATCTCGCCGAGGCTGGCGTTCTTGCCGCCAACGGCCTCGACATCGCTCATTCTCAGGTTTTCAAACGGTACGACCAGGGCGGTCGGGCTGAAAAGTGCAGACATGGGAAAGCTCCAGAAGTTAAAACCGGGTCTGCGCTGCCAGCACTTCGGCCATGGCAGCAGCTGCCCATGCGCGTCGGGCGACTTTGTATTTGTGCTTGTAGGTCAAGACAGCGCATGGTGAGAATTTGGATAATGCGCGATTGTAGGCTTGGCGCGCCATGACCTGCTGGCGTCAGGCTGACAGACCCTTTTTGGAAACCCCTTCGCAAATGCACACCCGCACAGTCTTCTACATCTCGGACGGCACCGGCATCACGGCCGAAACCTTCGGCAACGCCATCCTGGCCCAGTTCGACATGAGCACCCGCCATGTGCGCCTGCCCTTCATCGACACCGTCGACAAGGCGCATCAGGCGGTGCGCCAGATCAACCACACGGGCGAGATCGAAGGCCGCAAGCCCATCGTCTTCACCACGCTGGTCAACATGGAGGTGCTGGCCGTGATCCAGGAAGGCTGCCAGGGCATGCTGCTGGACATGTTCGGCACCTTTGTGCACCCGCTCGAGAAAGAGCTGGGCATCAAGTCGCACCACCGCGTGGGCCGCTTCTCGGACGTGAGCAAAAGCAAGGAATACCACGACCGCATCGAGGCCATCAACTTCAGCCTGGCCCACGACGACGGCCAATCCAACCGTGACCTGGAGGCCGCCGACGTGATCCTGGTCGGGGTGAGCCGCAGCGGCAAGACCCCCACCAGCCTGTACCTGGCGATGCAGCACGGCCTGAAGGCCGCCAACTACCCGCTGATCCCGGAAGACTTCGACCGCCGCCAGTTGCCCCCAGCCCTGCTGCCGCATCGCAAGAAACTGTTCGGCCTGACCATCCACCCCGAGCGTCTGTCGGAAATCCGCAACGAGCGCCGCCCCAACTCGCGCTACGCGAGCCTGGAGAACTGCCGCGCCGAGGTCAGCGAGGCCGAGGCCATGATGCGGCGCAGCGGCATCCGCTGGCTCAGCAGCACCACCAAGTCGATCGAGGAGATCGCCACCACCATCCTGCAGGAGATCCGGCCCGAACGCCTGATTTACTAGGAATTCGCCGAGCCCTGGCCCACCCGGCCTCGGTTGTGCACCACAATCCACCGATCACCCCTACCGGAAGGACATCCCATGAAAGGCGACCCCCAAGTCATAGCCCACCTGCAGGCCCAGCTCAAGAACGAGCTGACCGCGATCAACCAGTACTTTTTGCATTACCGCATGCTCAAGCACTGGGGCTTCGACAAGCTGGCCAAGAAGGAATATGCCGAGTCGATCGGCGAGATGAAGCATGCCGACTGGCTGATGGACCGCATCTTCATGCTCGACGGCCTGCCCAATCTGCAAGACCTGGGCAAGCTGTCGGTGGGTGAGGACGTGCCCGAGATCCTGCGCTGCGACCTCGGTGCCGAGCAAGGCGCCCAGGCCACCATCAAGGCCGGCATCGCCCACTGCGAAAGCGTGCGCGACTACGTCTCGCGCGACCTGCTGCAGAAGATCCTCGACGACACCGAAGAGCACATCGACTTCCTGGAAACCCAGATCGACCTGATCGACAAGGTGGGCCTGCCCAATTACCTGCAGTCGCAGATGGGCGAGCACGAATAAGCACCCCACGGTGCGCACCTGCATGGGCCTTCGGGCCCATTTTTTTTGCCGGCGCCCACAGGCGTCAGGCCGGCGCACACGCCGATCACGTCAAGTTGTTGCGAACGTTTCTCATTTGTAATGTAAACTTGCGCTACGCCAGCCAGGCCCGCCACGGGCCCCCGCCAGCCCCGGATCCAGTGTGCCGGCCCTTGTGGCCCGGGGTGCCTGGCGGGCCGCTGGCCTGCGCACGGCCCCCTCAGCGAATCGGACGCGCGCCTGCTGCGCCTTCGACCTCGGCACGCCGGCCCCGGCAGACGCAGGGCGCACCGCGCCCCTGCCCCGGACCCACCCCGTGCCCCGAGGCCCAACCATGTTTCAGCAACGTTTTTTCCGCCGCGGCCCGCTCGCCCTGGCGCTTCTCACCGCCTTCGGCCTGCCCGCCCAGGCCCAGACCCTGCAGGAAGTCACCGTCAACGGCGCCCAGGATGAGGGCTACTCGCCCGCCAGCAGCCGCAGTGCCACCAAGACCAGCGCACCGCTGCGCGACATTCCGCAATCGGTGCAGGTGGTGCCGGCCCAGTTGCTGCGCGACCAGGGCGCCCGCTCGATGGAAGACGCCCTGCGCAACGTGCCCGGCGTGGCCATGAGCACAGGCGACGGCCAGCGCGACCAGGTGGTGATCCGCGGCTTCACGGCCCTGGCCGACCAGTTCATCGATGGCGTGCGCGACGACGCGATGTACTTCCGCGACCTGGCCGACATCGAGCGCATCGAGGTGCTCAAGGGCCCGGCGGCCGTGCTGTACGGGCGCGGCTCCTCAGGCGGGCTGATCAACCGCGTGACCAAGAAGCCGCAGTTCGGCGTGACCCGTGGCGAAGCCACCCTGGGCCTGGGCAGTTTCGACTACCGCCGCGCCACCGCTGACCTGAACCTGGGCTTGAACGAGAGCGCCGCCTTCCGCCTGAACGTGGCCAAGGAAGACTCGGGCAGCTACCGCGACCAGCAGTTCCTCAAACGTTACAACTTCGCCCCCTCGCTGGCCTTGAAGCTGGCCCGGGAGACCGATCTGCTGCTGCAGTACACCGATGCCGACGACCGCCGCCTGACCGACTTCGGCATCCCGGCCCTGAACGGGCGCCCGGTCAACGTGGCCGCCAGCACCTACTACGGCTCGGGCCAGGCCGCGCGCGACGACACCACCACCAGCCACGTGCGCGCCTTCACGTCCACCCTGAACCACCGCTTTGACGAAGCCCTCTCGCTGCGCAACGTCACCCGCATCCAGGGCTACGACCTGCGCCGCTTCAACACCTTGCCCAGCGGCACCACCGACCCCGTGACCCAGACCGTGGGCCGCACCCGCTCCTTCATCTTCCGCGACGAGTCCAGCCTGTTCAACCAGACCGACCTCACCTGGCGCAACCGCCTGGGCGGCCTGCAACAGGAATGGCTGCTGGGCATGGAGCTGGGTTCGCAGAAAAAGACCGCCTGGTCGGTCTCCGGGGGCACGGTCGACCGGGTCAACCTGCTCAACCCCGGCAGCGTGGTGCCGCCGGCCATCGCGGCCAGCGCCTATGCCGCCGACAGCGCCATCCCCAGTCACACCTCGCTGGGCACCAGCGCGCTGTATGCGCAAGACCAGATCACCCTGTCGCCCCGGTGGAAGGCCCTGCTCGGGGCCCGCTACGACGTGTTCAGCCAGGACACCGCCTTCGAGCGCAAGCTCAGCCCGCTGGGCCGCACCGACAAGAAGTTCAGCCCCCGTGCCGGCCTGGTCTGGCAGCCGGCCGACTGGCTGTCTTACTACGCCTCGTACAGCCGCTCCTTCCAGCCCTCGGGCGAGAGCCTGGCGCTGTCGTCCAGCAACGCCGCCAGCGCCCCCGAAATCACCGAGAACCGCGAGATCGGCGCCAAGCTCGACCTGCTGGATGGCCAGCTCAACCTGACCGGGGCCCTGTTCCGCCTGGAGCGCGCCAACATCAAGAACACCGACCCCAACCGCCCCTCCGTGATGATCAACGTGGGCAAGCAACGCACCGATGGCCTGGAGCTGAGCGCCACCGGCCGCCTGCCCGGCCGCTGGGACCTGAGCGCCGGCTACGCCTGGCTCAACGGGCGCATGGTCGAGTCGGTGGCCACCACCGCCTCCAGCCAGTTGCCCATCGTCAACGTGCCGGCCCTGGGCAAGGTGCCGGCGCTCACACCACGTCACTCGGGCTTCGTCTGGGCCATGAAGGACGTCGGCCAGGGCCTGCGCCTGGGTGGCGGCCTGAGCGCGGTGGGGGCGCGCTACACCTCGCTCACCAACCTGGTCACCCTGCCGGGCTACACCACGCTGGACGCCGCGGCCCACTACGAACACGGCGACTGGGCGCTGGACGTGAACCTGAAGAACGTGGCCAACCGCAAATACTACGTGTCCAGCCACGGCAGCAACGACAACCTGATCCTGCCGGGCTCACCGCGCGCCCTGCAGCTGACGCTGCGCACCACCTTCTGAGCCGGGGGCCACCATGCACGCCTCAGCGCTTCACGTGACAGCCCGGGTGCTGGGCGCCCTGCCCGGCGGCTACCTGCTGACCGCCTGCAGCATGGGCCTGCTCAGCCGATTGCTGGTGCTGGCCGGCCTGCCCCGCAGCGAGGCCGTGGTGGCCACGGCCATGCTGGGCTTTGGGGTCTACCTCGGGCTGCTGCTGTGGGCCTTCAGCGTGCGGCACCTGCGCCGGCTGTGGGCCACCGTGCTGCTGGGCAGCGCCACCTGCCTGGCCCTGCTGGCCTGTCTGCCCTGAGAAAGCCCTGTCATGCACCCCACATTCCGTCAATCCATGGCCTGGCTGCACAGCTGGGCCGGCGTCCTGATCGGCAGCCTGCTGTTCGTGGTGTTCTGGATGGGCACGCTGAGCGTGTTCGACCGCGAAATCGACCGCTGGATGATGCCCGACACCCGCCTGGACACCGGGCTGCTGCAAGCACCGCTGGTGCTCGACGGGCCCGTCAGTGCGCAGATCGAGCGGCTCACGCACGGTGCCTCGCAATGGTCCGTGGTGCTGCCCTACGAGCGCGCGCCCGTGCTGCGCCTGAGCTGGCGGGCCCCTGGCAACGCCCGGCCCGAGCGGCGCTACCTGCACCCGCGCACCGGTGACGTGCTCAACGAGACCGAGACCCTGGGCGGCTCGGGCTTCATCTACCCCTTCCATTACAGCCTGCACCTGAAATGGAAAGACCTGGGCTACTGGCTGGCCGGCCTGGCCGCCCTGGCCATGCTGGTGGGCGTGGTCAGCGGCGTGGTGATCCACCGCAAGCTGCTGGCCGACTTCTTTCTGTTCCGCCCGCGCAAGCAGTTGCCCCGCGCCAGCCTGGACCTGCACAACCTCACGGGTGTGCTGCTGCTGCCCTTTCATGTCGCCATCGCGCTGTCGGGGCTGATCGTCTTCATGGGCATCTATTGGCCCGCCGCGCCTTGGGCCGCCTACGCCGGCGGCGGGCCGGTGGCAGCCCAGCAGGCCTTCCAGGCCGAAGGCATGGGCGTGTACCGGCGGCCCAAGGCCGGGCGGCCCGCCGAGCAGGCCCCGGCACTGGACAGCATGCTGGCGGCCGCCCGCCAGCACTGGCCCGGCAGCGAGGCCTACTTTCTGCGGGTCTGGCACCCGGGCGACGCCAACAGCTATGTGGAGCTGCGCCGCTCGCCCCAGGACCAGGTGCCCCTGGGCCTGGAGCAGCTGTATTTCGATGCCGCCAGCGGTGCGTTGTTGCACGAGTTCAACGAAGCCCCCGTGATGCGCGTGCAGCGCTTTGTCAGCGGCCTGCATTACGTGCAGTTCAAGCACTGGATGCTGCGCTGGCTGTACTTTGCGGCAGGCCTGGGGGGCTGCGTGATGATCGGCACCGGCTTTGTGTTCTGGCTCGAAAGCCGGCGCACCCGCCACGCCCGCCAGGGCCTGGCCGGCGTGCGCGTGGTCGAGGCGCTGAGCGTGGCCTCGATGCCCGGCGTGATCGCAGCCACCCTGGCCTTTTTGCTGGCCAACCGGCTGCTGCCAGCGCATGCCCAGGCCGGCGGCCTGGGCCGGGCCGAGCTGGAGATGGCCGCCTTCTACCTGAGCTGGGTGCTCAGCCTGGCCCATGCCGCCTGGCAGGGCCGTCAGGCCTGGGCGCAGCAGCTGTGGGCGGTGGCCAGCGCAGCGGCAGCGGCCGTGCTGCTCAACGCCCTCACCACCGGCATGCCGCTGTGGCGCAGCCTGCAGCAGGGCCAATGGGGCGTGGCCGGCGTGGACACCGCCCTGCTGTGCCTGGCCACGGCCAGCGCCTGGGCGGCGTTGCGGCTGCGCCGCCAGCGCACCCGGCACGGCACGCCGAGCCGGGACACACACCGCAGCCCGACCCTCCAGCGCACCGGAGAGCGCCATGCATGACGCCCTCTGGATGGGCGCCGCCAGCCTGCTCAACACGCTGGGCATGGCCTGGCTGGCCCTGAGCCAGGAACGCCACCGGGACACGGTCAGCGCCGGCCAGCACAGCAGCCCCGGCCCCCAGACCCTGCGCCGCTGGCGCCTGCGGGGCGCCGCCCTGCTGGCCCTGGCGCTGGGCCTGTGCCTGTGGCAGGACGGCGCGGCCTTCGGCAGCCTGCTGTGGCTGATGCTGCTGAGCGCCAGCGCCCTCGCCGTGGCCCTGCAACTGAGCTTCGGCCCCGGCGCGCTGCGCTGGCTGCTGGGCACGGTGCGGATGACCGCCGACCGCGACCGATAGCGACAACGACGGCAACAACGACAGCCCCCACCCCATCCCCCCCTTTTCAGCCAGGTGTCCTGGCAGCCCGCCCCGGCAGGCCGCCCCCCAGCCAATGACTCGCAGCCCAGAGGATCAACCCCTGACCATGACACCCTGCCCACACCACGCCCACCGGCGCCCATCGACCTTCCGCTCAAGCTGGCGTACCCACGCGCTCACGCCCCCGCAACCCCGCCTGCGCGCCGTGACCCAGGCCGCGCTCACGCTGTGCAGCCTGGCCCTGCCCGGCCTGCTGCAGGCCCAGGGCACGGGGCCCGTCGAGGCCCCCGCCGAAAAAGCGCTGTCGTCCATCACCATCCAGGCCCGCCCCGAGGCAGAAAGCGCCACCACGCCGGTGACGGGTTTCGTGGCCCGGCAAAGCGCCAGCGCCACCAAGACCGACACCCCGGTGCTGGAGACGCCCCAGGCCATCTCGGTGGTCACGCGCGACCAGATCGAGGCCCAGGGTGCCACCACCCTGCGCCAGACCACGGCCTACAGCGCGGGCATCGTGTCGAGCTATTTCGACAGCCGCGTCGACAGCTTCAAGGCCCGTGGCGGCGATGTGACCCAATACCTGGACGGCCTGTTGCGCAGCTACGGCACCTACAACACCACCCGCCCCGACCCCTACACCCTGGAGCGCGTGGAGCTGCTGCGCGGCCCCAGCTCGGTGCTCTATGGCCAGGGCCAGATCGGCGGGGTGCTCAACCTCAGCTCCAAGCGCCCGCAGGCCGAAACCCAGCGCGAGATCCAGCTGCAACTGGGCTCCTACCAGCGCCGCCAGATCGCGGCCGACCTGACCGGCCCACTGGATGCCGAGGGCCAATGGCTGTACCGACTGATCCTGGTCGGTCGCGACAGCGGCACCCAGGTCGACCATGTGGCCGACGACCGCGCCGTGGTCGCCCCCACGCTGACCTGGCGCCCCAACACCGACACCTCGCTCACCATGCAGGGCCTGTACCAGCGCGACCAGAGCGGCTCGCTGATCGGCTTCTTCCCGTGGCAGGGCACCTTGCGGCCCAATGCCTATGGCCAGATCCCCACCAACACCTTCATCGGCGAACCCGGCTGGGACGCCTACAACACCCGCCAGAGCTCGCTGGGCTACCTGTTCAGCCACCGCCTCAATGAGCACTGGACCCTGCGCCAGAACCTGCGCGCCACCGAAAGCGAGGTGGACTACCGCACCGCCTACACCAGCTTCACGGCCAACACGGCCACCGGGCGCCCGGCCCGCCCGGTCTTCAACGCCGACAACCGGACCCTGGCCCGCGACCTGGTGCAACAGCTCAACACCGGGCGCATGGTGCTGCTCGACAACCAGGCCGAGCGCAGTTGGCAAAGCGGCGCCGTCAGCCACCGCTGGCTGCTGGGCCTGGACCTGCAGCGCAACCAGACCGGGCAATGGACGGGCAGCGGCAAGGCGGGCGACATCGATGTCTACCAGCCGGTCTACGGCAACTACACCCCCCCGGCCCGACTCACCCGCCAGCCTTCGGTGACGCAACGCCAGCTGGGCCTGTACACCCAGGACCAGATCGCCTGGGAGCGTTGGCGCCTGACCCTGGGCTTGCGCCACGACAGCGCCCAGACCGACACCGAGGGCCGCCCGGCCGCCGCCATCGACGACAAGGCCTGGAGCAAGCGCGCCGGCCTGAACTACCTGGCCGAAGGCGGCTGGGCCCCCTACCTGAGCTATTCGGAGTCTTTCCTGCCCCTGGGCGGGGTGAATGCGTATGGCAGCGCCTACAAGCCCCAGCGCGGCAAGCAATGGGAGGCGGGGGTGAAGTGGCAGCCGCCGGGGCGCGGCATCACGGCCTATGCGGCGGTGTACGACCTGCGCGACACCAACCGCAAGACCAGCGACCCGGCGAACCCGCTCAACAGCTTGCAGATCGGCGAGGCCCGGGTGCGCGGGGCCGAGCTGGAGGTGACGGCCAGCCTGAACCGCCACTGGGACTGGACCGGCAGCTACGCCTGGACCGATGCCCGCGTGAGCCGCAGCACCGGGGCCGACCAGGGCAAGCGCCTGTCGGGCGTGCCCCAGCACAGCGCCGCGCTGTGGCTGATGCACCGCTTTGCCGGCCAGGGCCGCGGCGGCCTGTCGGCCGGCCTGGGCGTGCGCTACCTGGGCGAGTCGTGGGATGGCACCGACAGCCTGCGCACGCCGTCGAGCACCTTGCTGGACGCGATGGTGGCCTACGACCAGGGCCACTGGCGCCTGGCCCTGAACGCCGTGAACCTGAGCGACAAGGTGCAGATCACCACCTGCCTGACCCGTGGCGACTGCTTCTATGGCCAGCGCCGCACCGTGGTGGCCACCGCGACCTACCGGTTCTGAAGCCGGGCCAGGGCCTCGACGCGATCGCCCCCGGGGGCCGCCGCTGCGCCGGGGCCGTCTCCCCAGCCTCCGCCCAGGGCGCGCACCAGGGCCACCGTGGCCACGGCCTGGCCGGTGCGCACCTGCAACTCGGCACGGCGGTTGCGCAGCTCGGCACGGCGCGCGTCCAGCAGCTCGATCTGGCTCACAAAGCCATGCCGGTAGCGCGACTCGGACAAGGCCGTGGCGCGCCGGGCGGCCGCCACCGCGCGGGCCTGGGCCTCGGCCTGGGCGGCCAGCAGATTCAAGTTGCTGAGCTGGTCTTCAACCTCACCGAAGGCATTCAGCACCTGGCCACGGTAGACCGCCAGGGCCGCGTCCAGCCGCGCCTGGGCGCCCTGCACTGCGGCCTCGCGCCGGCCTCCATCGAACAGGGGCAGCGACAGCAGGGCCCCGGCACTCCAGGCCCGGGCCGACCACTTGAACAGATCGCCCAGCTCGGGCGAGGCCTGGCCGGCGCTGCCGGTCAGGGTGACGGCGGGAAACCAGGCCGTCTGGGCCACGCCCAGGCGGGCCTGGGCCGCCAGCACCGAGGCCTGGGCGGCCGCCACGTCGGGGCGGCGCGCCAGCACCGTGCCCGGCACCCCGGGCGGCACCACCGGGATGCTGGCCAGAGGCCCGGCCTCAGGCAGGTTGAAGCCGGTGGCCACCTCGCCCACCAGCACCGCCAGGGCGTGGGTCAGCAAGGCCTGCTGGCGCTGCAGGGCCAGGGCTTCCGATTCGGTGGCGGCCACCTCGGAGCGGGCCCGGGCCAGGTCCAGTTCGGCCACGTCACCCGCGCGCTCGCGCCGGGTGGTGAGGGCCAGCATGTCGCGCAAGGCCTGCAGGCTCTCGTCGACCAGCCCCTGCTCGGCTTGCACCGAGCGCAGTTGCAGGTAGGTCTGGGCCACGTCGGCCTGCACCAGCAGGCGGGTGCTCTGCAGCAGGGCGGCCTGGGCGCGGGCGTCCTGGCCGGCCGCCTGGCTGGCCTGGCGCAGGCGCCCCATCACATCGAGCTCATACGAGGCCCCCAGGCCCAGGCTGGCCGTGGTGCTGGGCTGCTCGCCCGTCAGGGTGCCGCGCCCGGCCTGGCGGTTCAGGCCGGCATTGACGCCCACCTGGGGCGCACGGGCGGCCTCGGCCGTGCCCAGCAGGGCGCGGGCCTCGGCCAGGCGGGCCGCCGCCTCTTGCAGCCGGGTGTTGGCCAGGTCGGCGCGCTGCACCAGGTCGGTCAGCACCGGGTCCATGAAGTCCAGCCACCAGGCGCCCCGGGGCTGGGCCTCGGCGCCGGGCGCCACGGTCCAGCGGGCACCCCCTTCGCCCAGGCCGGCAGGCTGGGTCTGGCTGAAGGTGGCGGGCAGCCGGGGCAAGGCCTGCTCAGGGCTGGGCAGGGCCGTGCTGGCACAGCCGGCCAGCCACAGGGCCGCCCACAAGGGGGTCAGGACACGCAAGGTCCCGGGCAAGGTCAGAGAGGTCATGCGATGCTTCTTTCAATCATGGTCTTGGCGGGGGGCGGCCAGCACGGGGCGGCCCTGGGCACCGGAGGCGGCCGGGGCCAGATCGGCCGGGCCCACCGGCGCGACATGGCTGCCGTGCTGGATCAGGGGCCGGTTGCCGGTCAGGCGCCGCAGCAGCACATAGAACACCGGGGTCAGGAACAGGCCGAAGGCGGTGACACCGATCATTCCGGCGAACACGGCCACGCCCATGGCGCGGCGCATCTCGGCACCGGCCCCGGTGGACAGCACCAGGGGCAGCACGCCCATCACAAAGGCCAGCGAGGTCATCAGGATGGGGCGCAGGCGCAGCCGGCTGGCTTCGATGGCGGCCTGCAGCGGGCTGCGCCCGCCGAACTCGAGCTCACGCGCAAATTCGACGATCAGGATCGCGTTCTTGGCCGACAGCCCCACCAGCACCATCAGCCCGATCTGGGTGAAGACGTTGTTGTCGCCGCGTGACAGCCACACCCCGGTCATGGCGGCCAGCAGGCCCATGGGCACGATCAGGATGATGGCCAGCGGCAGTGTCAGGCTCTCGTACTGCGCGGCCAGCACCAGGAACACCAGCAGGATGGCCAGCGGGAACACCCACACCGCCGAGTTGCCGGCCAGGATCTCCTGGTAGGTGAGCTCGGTCCATTCGTAGCTGAAGCCCGGCGGCAGGGTTTCGGCCGCGATGCGGGCCACGGCCGCCTGGGCCTGGCCACTGGAGTAGCCGGGCGCGGGCCCGCCATTGATGTCGGCCGACAGGTAGCCGTTGTAGCGCATGGCACGTTCGGGCCCGAAGCTGGGCTCGATCTTCAGCAGGGCCGACAGGGGCACCATCTCGCCGCTGCTGGAGCGCACCTTGAGCAGCCCCACGTCTTCGGCCCGGGCGCGGTAAGGCGCATCGGCCTGCACGCGCACGCTGTAGGTGCGGCCAAAGCGGTTGAAGTCGTTGGCGTACAGGCTGCCCAGGTAGATCTGCAGGGTGTCGAACACCTCGGTCACCGGCACCCCCAGCTGGCGGGCCCGGGTGCGGTCGATGTCGGCATACAGCTGGGGCACGTTGACCTGGAAGCTGGTGAACAGGCCGGCCAGCTCGGGCGTCTGGTAGGCCTTGGTCATGAAGGCCTTCACCGCGCCGTCCAGCGCGGCATAGCCTTGCGAGCCGCGGTCCTCGATCTGCAGCTTGAAGCCCCCCGTGGTGCCCAGGCCGGCCACCGGCGGCGGCGGGAACATGGCGATGAAGGCGTCCTGCAGGCCGGCGTACTTCTGGTTGAGCTGGCCGGCGATGGCGCCCGCGCTCAGGCTGGCGTCGCGGCGCTCTTCAAAGGGCTTGAGGGTGGCGAACACGATGCCCGAGTTGGAGCTGTTGGTGAAGCCGTTGATGGACAGGCCCGGAAAGGCCACCGCGTGCTCCACGCCCGGCTGGGCCAGGGCGATCTCGCTCATGCGCCGGATCACCTGCTCGGTGCGGTCCAGCGTGGCGCCATCGGGCAGTTGGGCAAAGCCGATCAGGTACTGCTTGTCCTGCGCCGGCACAAAGCCGCCGGGCACGCTCTTGAACAGGCCCAGCGTCAGCAGGCCCAGCACCAGGTACAGGCCCATCATGGCGCCCTTGCGGGCAATCACGCGGGTGACGCCACCGCTGTAGGCGGCCGCACCGCGCCCGAACAGGCGGTTGAAGCCGGCAAAGAAGCGGCCCAGCACGCGGTCCATGGCGCGGGTGAGCGCATCCTTGGGTGCGTCATGCCCCTTGAGCAGCAGGGCGGCCAGCGCGGGCGACAGGGTGAGCGAGTTGACGGCCGAGATGATGGTCGAGATGGCGATGGTCAGCGCAAACTGGCGGTAGAACTGCCCGGTCAGGCCGCTGATGAAGGCCAGCGGCACGAACACCGCGCACAGCACCAGGGCGATGGCGATGATGGGCCCCGAGACCTCGCGCATGGCGCGGTAGGTGGCCTCACGCGGCGACAGGCCGGCTTCGATGTTGCGCTCCACGTTCTCCACCACCACGATGGCGTCGTCCACCACGATGCCGATGGCCAGCACCAGGCCGAACAGGCTCAGCGCGTTGACCGAGAAGCCCGACAGTTGCATCACCGCAAAGGTGCCCACCACCGACACCGGCACCGCCAGCAGCGGGATGATGGAGGCGCGCCAGGTCTGCAGGAACAGGATCACCACCAGCACCACCAGGGCCACGGCTTCCAGCAGGGTGTGCACCACCGAGTCGATGGAGGCGCGCACGAACTGGGTGGGGTCGTAGACGATCTGGTAGTCCATGCCATCGGGCATGGCCTTCTTGAGCTCGGCCATGGCGGCGTGCACGTCGTCCGAGATCTGGATCGCGTTCGAGCCCGGGGCGGCAAAGATGGGCACGGCCACCGCGTCCTTGTTGTCGAGCAGCGAGCGCAGCGCGTACGAGGCCGCGCCCAGCTCCAGCCGGGCCACATCGCGCAGCCGGGTGACCGCGCCGTCGCTGCCGGTCTTGACGATGATGTCGCCGAACTCCTCCTCGCTCTGCAGGCGGCCCTGGGCGTTGATGGAGAGTTGCAGGTCCGCCCCGGGCAGGCCGGGTGAAGCGCCGACCACGCCGGCCGCAGCCTGCACGTTCTGCTCGCGGATGGCGCGCACCACGTCGTTGGCCGACAGGCCACGCTGGGCCACTTTCTGCGGGTCCAGCCAGACCCGCATCGAGTAGTCGCCCGAGCCGAACAGCTGCACCTCGCCCACGCCCTTGACGCGGGCCAGCCGGTCTTTCACGTTGAGCACCGCGTAGTTGCGCAGGTAGGTCATGTCGTAGCGGCCGCCCGGCGACAGCAGGTGCACCACCAGGGTCAGGTCGGGTGAGCTCTTGACGGTGGCCAGGCCCAGGCGGCGCACCTCTTCGGGCAGGCGCGCCTCGGCCTGGGCCACGCGGTTCTGCACCAGCTGCTGCGCCTTGTCGGGGTCGGTGCCCAGGCGGAAGGTGACGGTCAGGGTGAGCAGGCCGTCGGTGGTGGCCTGGCTGCCCATGTAGAGCATGCCTTCGACGCCGTTGATGGCCTCCTCCAGCGGGGTGGCCACGGTCTCGGCGATCACCTTGGGGTTGGCACCGGGGTAATTGGCGCGCACCACCACCTGGGGCGGCACCACCTCGGGGTATTCGGACACCGGCAGCACGCGCAGGGCCAGCAGGCCGGCGATCAGCATCAGCACCGACAACACGCCCGCAAAGATGGGGCGGTCAATGAAGAATTTGGACAGGTTCATGGGTTCGATCTCGTGTCGGGGCGGGTGCGCCTCAGGCAGCCGGTGTCGCCGCTGTCGCCGGGGTGGCGGTGGCGGCCGCCTCCGGCTTCATGGGCACGGTCTGCGGGCTGACCAGGGCCCCGGGACGGATGTGCTGCAGGCCATTGACGACCACCTGCTCGCCCGCCTTGAGGCCGCTCTTGACCACGCGCAGGCCGTCGACCGGTGCGCCCAGCGTCACTTCGCGGTACTCGGCCTTGTGGTCGGAGCCCACCACCAGCACAAACTTCTTGTTCTGGTCGGTGCCCACGGCCCGCTCATGCACCAGCAGAGCCGGCCGGGTCTGGGCCTGCCCCATGCGCAGGCGGGCGAACTGGCCCGGCATCAGGCGGCCGTCGGGGTTGTCGAACACGGCGCGCACGCGCACCGTGCCGCTGCGCACATCGACCTGGTTGTCCACCAGCTGCAGGTGGCCGCTGTACGGGGTGCTGCCCCCTTCTGCCGTGCCCATCTGCACAGGAATGCGCTCGATGCGGGCGCGGGCGCTCTGGCCGCTGCCCAGGCCCTGCAGAGCCTGGGCGATCAGTTGCTCATCGGCCTCGAAACTCGCATAGATCGGGTTCACCGAGACCAGGGTGGTCAGCACCGGGGCGCCGGCACCGGCCGCCACCAGGTTGCCGGCCGTGACTTCGATGCGCCCGATGCGCCCGCTGATGGGTGCTCGCACCTGGGCGTAACCCAGGTTCAGGCGGGCACTTTGCAGCGCGGCCTGGGCGGCACGCAGGTTGGCATCGGCCTCGCGCTGGGCGTTCTGGCGCTCATCGAACTCCCGCTGGGCGATGGCGCGCTCCTCCCACAGGCGGGTGGCGCGCTCCAGCTCGCTCTGGCTGTAGGCCACACGGGCCTGGGCCGCCGCCACCTGGGCCTGGGCCCGGTCCACCTCGGCGGCAAAGGGCGCCGGGTCGAGGCTGAACAGCAGATCGCCCGCCTGCACCAGCGAGCCTTCGCGGAAGTTCACGGTCTGCACCGCACCGGCCACGCGGGGGCGCAGGTCCACGCGCTGCACGGCCTCCAGCCGGCCCGAGAACTCGTCCCACAGCGCAATCGGCTGCTCGGCCACCGTGGCCACCGAGACCGGGGTGGCCGCCTGGGCCTGTTCGGTCGGGGCATCGGCATGCGAGCTGGGCAGGCCCAGGAAGGCCGCGCCCGTGGTGGCCAGCACGGCCAGGGCCACGGCCGACAGCCACAGCGGTCGACGCGAGACCGGGTTGGAGGTGGAGCGGCCCAGGGGGGTGGATGGGGATTCAGGGGGGGTGTTCATGGCAGGTCCTCCAAGACAAAAAAAGCGTGACGCAGCCCGCCCCGTCGGGCCACGCGGGCCCGCAGGCAGCACTGCAAGATGGGAAAACAGGAAAACTCGGGCGAGCAACACCCGAATCACCGGCCGGGGCCGGTGATCAGCAAGGGGAAAGGCCAGGCCTTGAAGGCCACCCGGTCAACACAGCGGTGTCAGGCCGGGCCGTGGGAGCGCGCTAGGAAGGCACCGGGCTGCGCGTGTCCTCGAAGAAACGCTGGAACTGCGCCTGCACCGCACCGGCACAGGGGCAGGCCTGGGCCTGGGCGGCCAACAGGGCGTCGGGCCAGTGCTGCGCCGCGCTCAGCACCTCGCCGCGGGCCTGCAGGCCCGCAGCCTGCAAGCGGGTGACATAGGCCATGGCCTCGTCGCGCATGGGATCGTCCGGGCCCACCAGCACCAGGGTGGGCGGCAGGCCTTGCAGGCGCAGCGAACCCGCCGGCACCGCATAGGGGTGCTCGGCATCGCGCGGGTTGCGCAGGTAGCTGAGCCAGCCTTCCACCCACTTGCAGCAGGTGGCACTGCCGGTGGCCTGGCGCAGCGAGGCCGTGCCCACACAGGGGTCGAGCATGGGCGACAGCAGGATCTGGCCGGCCAGCGGGGGGTGGGCCTGGTCGCGCGCCATCAGGCTCACGGCGGCGGCCACGTTGCCGCCGGCCTCTTCACCGGCCAGGTAGACCAGCGCGCCGTTGCCTGCCAGCCGGGTGCGCTGGCGGAACACCCACTTGAGCACCTCGTAGCCGGCCTCGGCCGCATTGGGGAAGGGGTGCTGCGGCGCCAGCGGGTAGGCCACCGAAACCACCACCGCGCCTGCGCTCAGCAGCAACTGGGCCACGGTGCAGCCGTTGTCCAGATCGCCCGACACAAAGGCGCCGCCATGGAAATGCACCACCAGGGGCTTGGCCTGGCCCGGCGTCTTGCGGCCATACACCCGCACCGCCACGCTCTTGCCGCCGGGCAGGCCGACCTCGCTGTCGACCCCGGGGTGGAGCGGCGGCGTGCCCGGGGCGGCGCGGGGCGAATCGGTTTCAGGGGTGCTGGGCATGGTGGACAAGGCTCGCAACAAGATGGGATGGTGCGACTTTAGTGGCAGAAGCGGCCGCCATAAACACCTGGTTCGCCACAGCAGTGTTTCCAAACGCCCAACAATGCCGACCGGCCGTCATGTGAAAATTTGTGCCAGACCCAACCGGGCACAACAACAGGAGAGCCCATGGACCAGATCCAGGCCATGCGCATATTCACCCGCGTCGTGGAAGCCGGCACCTTCACGCGCGCGGCCGATTCACTGAACCTGCCCAAGGCCACCGTGACCAAGCACATCCAGGCGCTGGAGGCCAGGCTGCGCGTGCAACTGCTCAACCGCACCACGCGCCGCGTCACGGTGACGGCCGACGGCGCGGCCTACTACGAGCGCACCGTGCGCCTGCTGGCCGAGCTGGACGACATCGAGGCCAGCATGAGTCAGGCCCGCGCCAACCCGCGCGGGCGCCTGCGCGTGGACGTGGGCAGCACGATTGCGCGGCTGCTGATCATCCCGAACCTGGCGCGCTTTCAGGAGCGCTACCCCGACATCCAGCTCGACCTGGGCGTGAGCGACCGCATCGTGGACATGATCTCGGACAACGTGGACTGCGTGATCCGGGGTGGCAGCGTGATCGAACAGTCGCTGGTGGCGCGGCGCATCGGCAACCTCGAGTTCATCACCGTGGCCGCGCCCAGCTACCTGCAGCGCCGGCGGGTGCCCGCGCACCCGCTGGACATCGAGCGCGAGCACACCGTGGTGACGTATTTCGGCGCCCACACCAACCGCCAGTACCCACTGGAGTTCCACCAGGGCGAAGAGGTGATCGAGATCCCCGGCCCCTACCGCATCAGCGTGAACGAATCGAACGCCTACACCGAGGCCTTGCTGCAAGGCCTGGGCATCGGCCAGATCACCACCTTCCAGGCCCAGCCCTACCTGGCCAGCGGGGCCTTGCAGCGCCTGCTGCCGGAATGGGGCCACCCGCTGCTGCCGGTGTTTGTGGTGTACCCGCCCAACCGGCACCTGAGCGCCAAGGTGCGCGCCTTTGTCGACTGGGCCGCCGAACTGTTCGCCGGCCACCCCCTGCTGCAAGGCCAAGCCCTGCCCTCCTGAACCCAAGGCCCCCCGACATGAGCTCGACCCGTCTGTGCACCCGCCCGTGTGGCCGCCCCGCTGCCGCCGATGAAGCCCCCTATGCCGATTCGCCCCAGTGGCGTGCCGGCAAGTTCCGCAACGCGGCACCGCGCCATGCCCTGGGCGCCCTGAAGACCGCCGCAGTGATGTGGCGCTTTCTGTTCGGCAAGCCGGTCAGCACGGTGCCGGCGCGGCCCATCCCGGTGCAGGCGCTGAGCCAGGCGGAGCTGCTGGCAGCACCCGACATGAGCCTGTGGCGCCTGGGGCATTCCACCGTGCTGATGAAATTGGGCCAGCAGTTCTGGCTGACCGACCCGGTGTTTGCCGAGCGCGCCTCGCCCTTCACGTTCATGGGCCCCAAGCGCTTTCACGCGCCGCCGCTGCGCATCGAAGACCTGCCCGAGATCACCGGCGTGCTGCTGTCGCACGACCACTACGACCACCTGGACCGGGCCGCCATCGAGCAGCTGGCGCCCAAGGTGGCGCACTTTGTGACGCCGCTGGGCGTGGGTGACCGGCTGATCGCCTGGGGTGTGCCGGCCGCCAAGGTGCAGCAGCTGGACTGGTGGCAAGAGACCCAGGTGCAAGGCCTGCGCCTGGTGGCCACGCCGGCCCAGCATTTCTCGGGCCGCAGCCTGAAGGATGGCAACAGCACGCTGTGGGCCTCGTGGGTGCTGATCCAGGACGATGTGCGGGTGTTCTTCAGCGGCGACACGGGGTATTTCAAGGGCTTCAAGACCATTGGCGAACGCTTTGGCCCCTTCGACCTGAGCCTGATGGAGACCGGTGCCTACAACGCCGACTGGCCCGACGTGCACATGCAGCCCGAGCAAAGCCTGCAGGCCCACCTGGATGTGCGGGCACGCCACCTGATGCCCATCCACAACGGCACCTTCGACCTGGCCCTGCACCCCTGGCACGAGCCCTTCGACCGCATCGCCGGCCTGGCCCGCAATGCCGGCGTCCCCCTGGTGGCGCCGCAGATGGGCGAACGCCTGGACCTGCGCGCACCGGCTCTGTCGCAGGGCTGGTGGACGGCGGTGGAGTGAGATCAGGCCGACGCGGTCAAGGGGAAAACAAGCCCCTCACGGCATTCCTGGGTCACCCATAGTGCGACCCCATGCGAAGCACCTTGACCACGCCCTGCCCTTGCAAAAGTTCGTAGACCAGACGGTGCTGGATGTTGATGCGCCACGAATAGGCGCCGGTCAGATCGGCCACCAGATTCTCGTAGGGCGGCGGGTTCTGCAACGGATTGCTCTGGAGGATGGCCAGCAGTTCCTGAGCCTTGGCTTTGAGGCCACTGGCCAGCAGCTTTTGAGCATCTTTTTGCGCGTGCCGGGTGAAGACCACTTGCCAGCTCACCAGTCCAGCCCCTGAGCACAGGATTCGACCGGGGTGGCCATGCCTTCTCGAATCGACTCGCGCATGCCGGGCACCGACAGCAGGTAGAGCGTCTCCTGAATGGCCTGCCAATCCTCCGCCGACACCAGCACAGCGTCGTGGCGCTTGCCAGAAATGGTGATGGGCTGATGCGACTCAGCCGCCTGATCCATGAGGCGATACAGATTGGCGCGTGCTTCGCTGGCGGTGAGTGTGACCATGGTGGGCTCCTTGCTCAAAAACGTACGTCAAAAGGTACGCAAGGTCAAACAGAGCCCCAGGGGCCACATCAGCGCCTCAACGCTTGAGCGCGGCCTCGCGGATGGCGCTCAGGGTGCTGCGCGTGGTGATCACCTCGGGGCTGAGCGGGATCTCGATCACGGTGCCGCGCTCCGAGGCCAGGGCGCGCAGCAAGGCGGCCTCGAAGTCTTCGGTGCGGGTGACCTGCTCGGCCGCATAGCCATAGGCCCGGGCCAGGGCGCAGAAGTCGGGGTTGGCCAGGGCCGAGCCGCTGACATGGCTGGGGTATTCGCGCTCCTGGTGCATGCGGATGGTGCCATACATGCCGTTGTTGAGCAGCACGATGATGCTCTTGCCGCCGTGCTGGGCCGCGGTGGCCAGCTCTTGCCCGTTCATGAGGAAGTCGCCATCGCCCGCGATGGTGAAGGCCACCCGCCCGGTGAGCAGGTTGGCCGCGATGCCGGCCGGCACGCCGTAACCCATGGCCCCCACCGTAGGGGCCAGCTGGGTCTTGTGCCCACGGGCCAGGCCGAAGTGGCGGAAGTAGCGGTGCACCCAGCTGGCAAAGTTGCCCGCGCCATTGGTGAGCACCGCATCGGGCGGCAGGTGCTTTTGCAGCAGGGCCACCACGGCCGGCATGTCGATCACGCCGGGCTGTGCCGTGTCCAGGCCCGGCAGGGCCTGGGGCTGCAGGTTGGCCTGGTAGTCGGCGTGGGCGGCGGCGGCCCAGTCGGCCCAGGGCAGGCTGACCGGCGCGCTGAGCACCTCCAGGCTGCGCGCGGCCGCGTTCATGCTGGCGTTGATGACCAGGTCGGCCTGGTAGACGCGGTTGAGCTCTTCGGCGCTGGCGTGGATGTGCACCAGCTTCTGGCGCGGGCGCGGTGCCTCCAGCAGGGTGTAGCCGCTGGTGGTCATCTCGCCCAGGCGCGGGCCGATGGCGATCACCAGATCGGCCTCGCGGATGCGAGCGGCCAGGCGGGGGTTGATGCCGATGCCCACATCGCCCGCATACAGTGGGTGGTGGTTGTCAAAGGTGTCCTGGAAGCGGAAGGCGTTGCCCACGGGCAGCTGCCAGTTCTCGGCAAAGCGCTGCAGGGCCTGGGCGGCCTGCGGGGTCCAGCCGCCGCCACCGGCAATCACAAAAGGCCGCTGCGCCTGCATCAACAGGCTGCGCAGGTCACGCAGCGAGCCCGGGTCGCTCCAGGCCTGGACGGCATCGACCCGCGGCAGGGGCGTGGCGCTCACGGTCTGGGTCAGCATGTCTTCGGGCAGCACCAGCACCACCGGGCCGGGGCGGCCGTTCATGGCGGTGGCAAAGGCGCGGGCGATGTACTCGGGGATGCGGCGCGCGTCGTCGATGCGCTCGACCCGCTTGGCCATGCCCTTGGTGCTGGGGCCGAAGAAGCTCTGGAAGTCGATTTCCTGGAAGGCCTCGCGGTCGCGGAAATCGCTGCCCACATCGCCCACCAGCAAGACCATCGGGGTCGAATCCTGAAAGGCGGTGTGCACGCCGATGGAGGCATTGGTGGCGCCCGGCCCGCGCGTGACCAGGCAGACACCCGGGCGGCCCGTGAGCTTGCCGGCGGCCTCGGCCATGAAGGCGGCGCCGCCCTCCTGGCGGCAGGTGATGAAGCGGATGTGCTCGCGGTAGCGGTGAAAGCCGTCCAATACCGCTAGGTAGCTTTCGCCGGGCACGCCGAAGGCGGTGTCCACGCCTTGGGCGATCAGGCATTCAACCAACAAGTGTCCTGCGCTCTGCTGCTCTGCCATGGGGTGTTTTCTCGGGTGAAGTGGTGGGCCCGTGGAGGGAAATGAGGGAAGGCCCCATCGTAATGGCTTCCCTGCCCTGGCAGCACAGCCAGGCGCGCCGGCTCAGGGCGCGTCGTCGATCGCGCGATCCAGGGCCCGCAGGTGATCGCGGGAGATGTCGGCTGGCGAACGACAACCGCACAGGGCCAGGGCCATCTCGAACTCATCGCGCAGCAGGCGCAGCACATGGGCCGCGCCCATGGCGCCCTGGGCCGCCAGGCCCCACAGGCAAGGCCGACCGACCAACACGGCCTGGGCGCCCAGGGCCAGGGCCTTGAACACATCGGTGCCACGCCGGATGCCGCCGTCCACCAGCAAGGCCGCGTCGCCCTGCAGCGCATCAGCCAACTCGGGCAGGCATTCGGCCGTGGCCGGCTGGGTGTCGAGCACACGCCCCCCGTGGTTGCTGAGCACCACGCCCGCCACGTTCAGGCGGGCGGCCTGGCGGGCGTCCAGCGGGTGGGTGATGCCCTTGAGCAACAGAGGCAGGCGGGTGCGCGCCTGCAGCCAGGCCAGGTCGTCCCAGCGCAGCGCCTGCTCGACGGTGCCGCCGCACAGGCCATCCGGCGCCGCCGGCGCCGCCTGCCAATGCGGTGTGAGCAGGGCCGCTGGCGGCTGCGCGCCCAGGCGGCGCACCCGGTCGCGGCTGCCCTGCACCGGTGCGTCGACGCTGAGCACCAGGGCCTCGTAGCCGGCACGCTCGGCCTCGGCCATCAGCTCCACCAGGTGGCCGCGGTCGGCGCCGTTGGCCAGTTGCATCCACAGCGGCCCGCGCAGGGGCTCGGCCCGGATCAGCCCGGCCACCTGCTGCAGCGGTGTGGTGCTGTGCTGACTCAGGACAAAACCGCATTGCTGGCTGCTGGCAGCCAGGGCCATGGCCCGCTCACCGTCCGGGTGGGCCCAGCACTGGTAGGCCATCGGGGCGACCAACATCGGAGTGGGCAAATCCCGGCCCATCAGCCGGGTGCGGGTGTGGCCTTCACGCAGGTCCTGCAGAACCCGGGGTCGCAGGCCCCAACGGGCCCAGGCGGCCACGTTGCGGCGCTGGGTCCACTCGTCGCCCGCGCCACCGTCGAAATAGGCCCAGGCTTCGGGCGTCAGGTGCTCCTGGGCCCGCTGGGCGTAATCGGGCAAGGTGGCGGGCAAAGTGGCCTGCATCGACTTCAGGTCTGCGCCCATTGCCGCAACAGGTTGTGGTAGACCCCGGTCAGGGCCGTGGTCTCGGGGGTTTCGCCCAGTTGGGCGCGCAGCTTGAGCAGGTTCATGTCGAGGTCGAACAGGATGCGGCGCTGCTCATCGCTGCGCACCATGCTCTCGATCCAGAGAAAGCTGGCCACGCGGTGGCCGCGGGTGACCGGGGTGACCTGGTGCACGCTGGTGCCGGGGTACAGCACCGCGTCGCCCGCCGCCAGCTTGACACCACGGCTGCCATAGGTGTCCTGCACCAGCAGCTCGCCGCCATCGTAATCGGCCGGGTCGCTGAGGAACACGGTGCAGGAGACATCGGTGCGCACCCACTCCTGCGAGGCCTTGGAGTGCAGCACCGCCCCATCCACATGGGGGCCGTAGAAATTGCTGCCCCCGCCATAGCGGTTGAACAGCGGGTTGAAGATCTTGCGCGGCAAGGCGGCCGAGAAGAACAGCGGGTCGCGGCGCAGGGCCCCGAGGATCAGGGCCTGCAAGGTGCGGGAGGCTTCGCTGTCCTGCGCCAGCTGCTCATTGTTCTTCTGCGTCAGGGCCTGGACGCCCGCGCTGCTGCGCCCATCGATCCATGGGGCCTCGTCGCCGAGCAGGGCACGGGCGGTGCTGAGCTCTTGCGCGCTCAGCAGGTTCTTGAGTTGCAGCAGCATGGGCTCCCCAGGTCAGAACAGGGCTTTGACCGTCAGCTCGATGCGACGCGGCGCACCGGGCACGTAAAAGCCACGGTAGAGCTGGTCAGCATACAGTTTGTTGGTCAGGTTGCTCACGTTCAGGCGCAGCAAGGTGTTGCTGCTCAGGTTGTGCTCGACCATGGCATCGACGGTGGTGAAGGCCTCTGCCACGACGTTGCGGTTCTGATCCGGATTCTGGGCGCCCCGGTAGTTCAGGCCGCCGCCGACGCGCCAGCCCGGCAACACGCGGTAGGTGCTCCAGAGGGTGGCGCTGTGCTTGGGTGTGAGCGCCGGACGATCGCCCTGGCGCTGGGCGGCGCTGGTGGAGGCCACACTGCTGACATCGATGGTGGCCGAGGGGATCCAGGTGTGGTTGTAGAACACCTCCCAGGCCGGGGTCAGGCGACCGGCGAAGTTGAACTCCATGCCGGTGGCATGGCGCTTGCCCGAGAGCAGGTACTGGTTGGCCACCGTGTCGACGTCGGTGTTGCGCTCGTTGTACTTCTCGCTGCGGAACAGTGCCACGCCGAACAGGCCCTTCTTGTCGAAGACATCGTACTTGGCACCCAGCTCGAAGTTGCGGCTCTTCTCTGGCGGGGTGTTGAGCAAGGTGGCGCTGGTGCCCGACAGACTCAGGTTGACCGTGCCGTACTGGTAGGTATCGCCCGAGGTGTTGTAAGAGGTGCCATACGAGGCGTAGTAGGACGAGGTGTCGTTGGGTTGCCAGATGGCCCCCAGGCGCGGGCTCCAGAGGTTGTTGTCCATGCTGAAGCTGTTGCCGCTGGTGTCGCCGTACTTGCCCATGAAGCGGTCGTAGCGCAGGCCGCCCACCAGCTTGATCTGCTCGGTCAGGCTCATGACGTCCTGGCCGTAGAAGCCCATCGACCGGGCACGGAAGCCGGCCATCACGACAGCGCGCGTGTCCTGCACATAGGCGCCGTTGTCGGGCGTGCCCACGGTGGTGGTGGGCGCGCTGGGCAGGCCGCTGGTGGCGTTGTTGTTTTGCGTGGCGCGCTGGTCGTAATAGTCGACACCGGCCACCAGGCTGTGCTTCAAGCCGCCCCAGTTGGCGTTGCCGGTGTACTCGCTTTGCACCTGCATCAGGTTGGAGTCGTTGCGGCGCGCCTTGAAGCGGCGGTTGAGCACCGTGCTGCCACTGAGGCTGGACAGGGTGGTGGCACTGCCCCAGCTGATGTTGCTGGCCAGCAGATCGCGCGAGTAGTGGCCGTAACGCAGGGTGGTCTTGATCTCGGCATCGCCATCGAGACGGCGCTTGTGGGAGACCGTGCCGTAGTCGGATTCGGTGCGCAGGTAATCGCTGGCCAGCCCGTAGTAGGCGGTGGCATCCAGCACCGGGACAATCGTGCCCGAGGTATTGGCGCTCGAGGTGGTTTTGCCGTTGTTGATCAACCAGGGGTGGTTGTAATTGGGGCGGCCATCGGTGCGCAGGTGGTACAGACCGACCGAGTATTCGTCGCGCTCGCCGATGCCCCAGCGGTAGGTGGGCGCAATGCCTTGCTTGTCGACGGTGGCACCCCAGTTGTCGGCATGCTGCTTCATGATGTTCACGCGGAAGGCCGACGACTCGCCAGTCTGGCGGTTGATGTCGGCCGAGACACGTGCGGAGCGGCCATTGCCCACCGTGGCATTGACCTCGCTCTGGTCCATCAGGAAAGGCTGCTTGTTGACCTGATTGACCACCCCGCCGGTCGAGCCCTTGCCGAACAGCATGGAGGCCGAGCCCTTGAGCACCTCGACACGGTCGAGGTTGTAGGTGTCGTGCTGGACCATCGCGTTGTCATGCAGGCCGTCGACATAGATGTCACCCGCCTGCTGAAGCGAAAAGCCGCGGATGCGCACGTCTTCTTCGCCCGTTTCGCCGGCCTGGAAGGTGACGCCGGAGACCGACTTGAGCACTTCGCGGAGATCGTCGTAGTTGCGGTCGTCCATGTAGTGCTCGGTCATCACCGTCACGGTCTGGGGAATGTCGCGGATGTCCTGATTGCCCTTGGCGATGCCGGTCTGCTTGACGAGCAGGCTCTCTTTGGCAATGGTCGGGCCCTCCTTGGTGTCCTTGACGGTCACGGTGCTGAGAGACTTCTCCTCGCTCTGCGCCATCGCCTGCTGAGCCGTGCCCAGAGAACCGGCCAACATGAGCGCAGCCAGCGGCAGCACTTTGCCAGGGGCAGGCGCGGCCTGGCGCGCCACACCTTGCTGATTTCGGGACATCTTTTTGTGTTGCATGAAAACTCCAGTGTGTGGGTGGGCCCTGAGCCGAAGCCCGGGCCGTTGGCTGACGACCCGCATCGCACGGTGCAGTCGCTGGCTGATCAGAAAAAAGGCGTGGTTTGGCCTCAAGGCGCGACCACAACCCGGACGAAAACCTTCAGCGGTAGCCGACGCGGTCCAGCATCTGCTGCACCTTGGTCTGGTTCTGGCCCGCTGCGCTCACGGGGATGACTTCGCTCTTGAAGCTGCCGCCACCCGCCATCGACTTGAGGGCGGCGTTGTCGAACTGCACGCCCTTGGCCACCGGCCATTCGTTGTTGCCGTTGGCAAAGTGCTTCTGCGCTTCGGGGCTGGCCAGGTACTCGAGGAATTTGACGGCGTTGGCCTGATTCTTCGCGTAGCGGGCGACGGCACCACCGGCCACATTGACGTGCGTGCCCCAGCTGGATTGGTTGGGGAACACCACCCCCACCCGCTCCACCACGGCCCGGTCTTCGGGGTTGCTGGAGCGCATCAGGCGCGCGTAGTAGTAGCTGTTGGAGAGGGCCACACCGCATTCACCGCTGGCCACGGCGCGGATCTGGTCGGTGTCACCGCCCTGGGGGGAGCGGGCCATGTTGTTGACCAGGCCCTGCAGCCAGGTCTCGGTGGCCGCCGGGCCCAGGTGTTCGATCATCGAGCCGAACAGGCTCACGTTGTAGGGGTAGGAGCCGGAGATGGTGCACAGCTTGCCCTTGAACTGGGGGTCGGCCAGCTTTTCGTAGGTCTCGAAATCAGACTTGCGGTACTTGAGCTTGTTGAACACGATGACCCGGGCGCGCGTGGAAAAGCCAAACCAGGCGATGCCGCCATCGGCCTTGGGTTGGGCGTGAAACTGGGCCGGAATCGATTCTTCAAGCACCTTGGAGCGGATGGGCAGGAACAGGCCGTCCACCTCGCCGCGCCACAAGCGGGCCGCGTCCACCAGCAGGATCACATCGGCCGGCGAGGCGCTGCCTTCGGCCTTGAGGCGGCTGACGATGCCGGCGTCATCGGAATCGACCCGGTTGATCTTGATGCCGGTGGCCTTGGTGAAGGCGCTGTAGAGCGCATCGTCGCTCTGGTAATGGCGTGCCGAGTAGAGGTTGACAGAGCCTTCGTCCGCCCGGGCGGACAGCCACGGGGCCGCCAAGGCCAATAAGAAGATCGGAAGGATGCGTCGCATGCGTCAGGGCCTCGCCAAAGTCAGCTGGGGATGGTTCGATTCGGGTGAAGAAATGGCATTTCTTTGCGACTCAACGCAAAGGAAAGTCAAATGCTATCACGAACAAGAATGATTCTCATGAACATCCGCAACCAACCCAACAGGGTGTTGTGCGAGACTAACGACGACGCAGGGTGCGGCTCAGCATGATCACCGGCACCAGGCCCACCAGCACCAGGGCCAGGGCCGGCAGGGCCGCCTCACCCAGGCGCTCGTCGCGCGCCAGCTGGTGGGTGATCACGGCCAGGGTGTCGGTGTTGAAGGGGCGCAACACCAGGGTGGCCGGCAGCTCTTTCATGACATCCACCATCACCAGCAGGATGGCGGCCATCATGGGTTGGCGCAGCAGCGGCATGTGCACGCGCCGGAGCAGGCCCCAGCCCGCCACCCCGAGCATGCGGGCGCTGTCATCGAGGTGGACGGGCACCCGGCTGTAGCCGCTTTGCACCGACTGCAGCGCGACCGCCACAAAACGGACCAGGTAGGCCCAGATCAGCCCCAGGAAGGTGGTGGTCAGCAAAGACCCCACGGACCATTGCGGCCAGCGCGATTGCACCCACCCCACGGGCAGCAGCAGCCCGACCACGATCACGGCGCCGGGCACGGCATAGCCCAGGCCGATCACATAGGACAGCGAACGCATCTGCGTGCCCGGGTACAGACGCGACTGGGCCGACAGCCACAGCGCCAGCAGACTGGCCAGCACGGCCGTGCCCAGGCCCAGCGCCAGGCTGTCGAAAGCCCAGCGACCGAAACGTGCCCAGGGCAAGGCCACCTCCCCGGCGGCATGCAGGGCACGCAGCATGAAGCCCACCGGCAGCACAAAACCCAGCAGCACCGGCAGCGCGCACAAAGCGATCGCCAGCGCGGCACGCCAGCCGCTCAGCCTCAGCGAGGCCGAGCTTGCCGACGCCCGGTCCAGCCGCTGGCTGGCAAAACGCAGGCGTGCCTGAGAGCGCTGCTCCAGCGTCAGCAGCAGCGCCACGATCAGCAACAGCACCGTGGCCAGTTGGGCCGCGGCAATGTGGTCCTCCATGACCAGCCAGGCCTTGTAGATGCCGGCGGTGAAGGTCTGGATACCGAAATAGCTGGAGACGCCGTAGTCGGCCAGGGTCTCCATCAGCGCCAGGGCAGCCCCTGCCGCCATGGCCGGGCGGGCCATGGGCAAGGCCACGCGGAACACGCGCCGCCCCAGCGAGGCCCCGAGCAGGCGGGCCGCCTCCATCAGCAACTGGGCCCGCTGCGCCAGCGCCGTGCGCACCAGCAGGTAGACATAGGGGTACAGGGCCAGGATGAAGACACCGATCGCCCCCCCCACGCTGCGGATGTTGGGCAGCAGGCGCCCCTCCAGGCCCCAGGTCGCGCGCATCCAGGTCTGCAAGGGCCCGCTGAACTGCAGGAAGTCGGTGTACGCATAAGCCAGCACATAGGCCGGCATGGCCAGGGGCAGCAACAGGGCCCACTCAAAGGTGCGACGTCCAGGAAAATCGAACAGGCTCACCAGCACCGCACACAGCGTGCCCAGCAGGACCACCCCGGCGCCCACACCCAGGGACAGCGCCACGGTGGTGCCGGCATAGCGGGGCAGCACCGTCTCCAGCATGTTGCGCAACAGGTCGCTGGAGCCTTCGTTCCATTGCAGCCAGGCCCCGATCACCACCAGCACCGGCAAGGCCAGCAGCAGGGCAATTCCCCAGAGAACGGCACGCGAGAAGAAGCCCGGACGAAAAATCATGCGGCATTGTAGGAGCCAATATCGCGGCCCCTGGACTCCCTACAATCGCCCCATGTTTCTTGACGTCCATGATTTGGAGATCCGCTACCCCGGCCGCGAACACCTGGCGGTGGACCGCGCCAGCCTGGGCCTGAAGGCCGGCGAGATCGGTGTCTTGCTGGGCCCGTCGGGCTGTGGCAAGACCACGCTGCTGCGCGCCGTGGCCGGGCTCGAACCCGTCAGCGCCGGCACGGTCCGGCTGGCTGGCGAGTGGGTCAGCGGCCAGGGCAGCCATGTGCCACCCGAAGGGCGGCGCATCGGCATGGTGTTCCAGGACTATGCGCTGTTCCCTCACCTCAGCGTGGCCGACAACGTCCGCTTCGGGCTGCACCGCCAGCCGCGCGCCCAGCAGGCCCAACGGGTGGACGAGGTCCTGGCCCTGGTCGGGCTGCGCTCCAGCGCCCAGCGCTTGCCGCACGAACTCTCGGGCGGGCAGCAGCAGCGGGTGGCCCTGGCCAGGGCACTGGCGCCCAAGCCCCAGCTGATGCTGCTCGACGAACCCTTCTCCAACCTGGATGTGGAACTGCGCGAGCGCCTGGCCCAGGAGGTGCGCAGCATCCTCAAGGAAGCCCAGACCACCGCGCTCTTCGTCACCCACGACCAGATGGAGGCCTTTGCCCTGGGCGACCTCATCGGGGTCATGTCGCAGGGTCGGATGCACCAATGGGCCGACGCCGGCACGGTGTACCGCGACCCCGCCACCCGCTTTGTGGCCGACTTCATCGGCCATGGGGTGTTTGCGCCGGGCCTTGTGCAGCAGCAGGCCGGCCGGCGCTGGATCGACACGGCCTTGGGGCCGCTGCCAGCCCCGGCACAACGGGCTGAAGGGCCCTGCGACGTGCTGCTGCGCGCCAGCGACCTGGCCTGCGACCCGGCCCCGGGTGCCCCCCAGGCCCAGATTGTCCGCAAGCTGTTCCGGGGTGCCGAATCGCTGTACGAACTGCGTCTGAGCGACGGACAACGCCTGCTGGCCCAGTTGCCCAGCCACCTGGAGCACGCCGTGGGCAGCTGGATCGGCGTGCGGGCCCACCCCGAACACCCGGTGGTGTTCGACCGCCTCGCCCCCGCGGCCTGAAGCCGCGGCGGATCAGGCGGGCTGCAGGCCGGCCGCGGTGCGGCGCACCCGCCGCACATTGAAGGCACTCGCGATCAGCACCGCCTGCACCAGGGCCAGGCCCACCAGCACGCTGGTGTACTGCCCATGGTCCATCAGTCGGCCGAACACCAGCGGCGAAATGGCCTGCCCGATGTCCAACCCCGCATACACCACGCCATACACCCGCCCGGTGGCGTTCTCGGGCGTGGAGCGCTTGACCAGCAGATCGCGCGAGGGCCCGGCGATGCCATTGGCAAAACCCATGAAGCCAAACAGCACCGGCACCAGGCTGGCCGGCACCGGGGCCAGGGCCAGGCTGAGCGCCACCAACGCCGCCAGGCCGATGCCCACGGCCACGATGCGCTCGCAACGCGTGGGGTCGGAGGCCAGAAAGCCGCCCAGCACCATGCCACCCGCACTGGCCACCATGTAGATGGTCAGGCACACCGCCACCAGGGTCACGGGCACGGCATGCAGTTGGCGGGCCGCCTCGGGCGCGAAGGTCTGCACGACACTGAGCGCCATGGCATAGAACAGGAAGAAGGCAAAGCACATCCAGACGGCCGGGATGCGCAGGAAATCGAGGCCACCTGCCGCCGGGCCGGTGCTCTTGCCCGTGGCGGAGGCGACAGGCTTGGACGAGGCCGTTGCGGTGGCGGCGCTGGGCAGGCTCAACACCTCACGGTAAAACCACAGCACGGCCAGCACCGCCAGGGCCAGCCCGCCAGCGCTGGCCAGCGCCACGCGCCAAGAGAAAGCCATGGCCAGCGGCACCACCAGGGCCGGTGCCAGCGCCCAGCCCAGGCTGCCGGTGATGCCGTGCACGCTGTAGGCGTGCCCCAGCCGGGTGGTGGCCACCTTGCGGTTGAACAAGGTGTAGTCCACCGGGTGGAACACCCCGTTGCCCATGCCGGCCAGCACCGCGCAGAACAGCAGCATCCAGTAGCTGGGTGCCGCAGCATAGCCCAGCAAGGCCACGCCCAGCAGGCCCAGGCCGGCAAACAGCACCGGGCGCGGGCTGTAGCGATCCACCACAAAACCCGACAGTGCCTGCACGATGCACGACACCACAAAGAACACGGTGAGCACAAAGCCCAGCTCGGTGTAGCTCACGCCAAAGGCATCCTTGAGCCAGGGAAACAAGGGCGCCAGCACCAGCTGGCTGAAATGGCTGATGCCGTGGGCCAGGCCCACCAGTCCGATCAGGGCGGCATCCTGGCGGACAGTGGGCACGGGCAAGGCGTGGGCGGTGGTGGACATGAAACGGGCTCCCTATGGGCTTGACGAGGGTCATGTTAGGGGGAGTGCACTCGTCTTGTTGACGATGAAAAGACATAATCCATCGAAATCAAGACAAATCGCCCCACCGACATGCCCACGCCCCCACGCCGCCCCGCCCGCAGCACGTCCAGGCCGGTGAGCTTGCGCCCCGTCGGCGACTTGGTCGACAGCCTCACGCCCCACCTGTACCTGCCCACGCCGGAGCGCCCGCTGCGCGCCAAGATGCGCCACCTGCAGGCCGAGACCAAGGTGGTGCCACACCATCACGAGTGGCCGCAGTTGACCTTCTCACTCAACGGTGTGTGCCGCCTGAGCACCGACGACGGCACCTTCATCGTGCCCCCCTCGCGCGCGGTCTGGGTGCCGGCGGGCATGAGCCACTCGATCAATGTGGTGGAAGACGCCGACCTGCACACGCTGTACCTGCACCACGACGCCGCCCCGCAACAGGCCCCCTGGCAGGGCTGCGTGGTGATCGAGGTCACCGAGCTGATGCGCGCCCTGGTGCTCGGACTGGACACGCACTCGGACGCCCAGCTGAGCCAGGTCGAGCCCCTCAGGCAACAGGCTTTGCTGCAACGCGAGCGCCTGATCCAGCCCCTGCTGTGCGACGAGTTGCTGCAGGCCCCGCAGATCCGCATGGGCGTGCCCCTGCCCCCGCGCGACAGCGGCGACAAGCGCCTGCGGGCCTTGTGCGAAGCCGTGCTGCGGGCGCCGGGCGAACGGGCCACGCTGGCCGAATGGTCGGCCAGCGTCGGGGCCAGCGAGCGCACCGTGGCCCGGCTGTTCCGCGAGCAGCTCGGCCTGAGCTACCAGCAATGGCGCCAGCAGGCCACGCTGGCCTATGCCCTGCCCCTGCTGGCCCGCGGCCAGCCGGTGAGCCTGGTGGCCGCGGCCAGCGGATACGCCAGCGAGAGCGCCTTCACGGCCATGTTCCGCGCCGCCATGGGCCAGCCCCCCAGCCACTTCAGCGGCAAAGCCCGCAACAGCGCGGGCCTGGTCTGAGCGCGTGTCCGCGATCTCGCAGGGGCCACGGGGGATCGTGGACAGGCGCTCACGGCGCCCCATTCATCCGGTTACATCCTCACAGACAAGGCCGTCGGCTCACGCTATGCTGCCGCAGGTCTTCGACAGCCCCTTCTTGCCTTGCCCATGCGTTTTTTCTCACCCCTGACCTGGCTGCTCCGACTGCCCCCCCACGTTCTCAACGGTCTGGGCGTGGCGCTCGGCATCGGCCTGATCCAGTGGCTGTTCGGCAGCCACGCCACCTTGCACCTGGCCCAGTTGGCCAGCAGCGGTGCGGTGTTCTCCAGCCTGGCCGATGTGCCCACCACGCCACGGCGCTCGCTGCACCGGGTGCTGCTGGCCGCCGTGCTCGGCGCGCTGGCCACCTGGACGGTGGCCGCCCTCGACCCCTACCCCCGGCTGCTGGGCCTGGCCATCATGGTGCTGGTGTTCCTCGGCATGATGACCCTGGCCTGGGGCCCACGGGCCGGGCCGGTGTCGTTTGCCGCCGTGCTGGCCATCGTCTTCACCATGGGCGTGCCCCCGGGCACCCCGCCCGGCGAGCTGCTGGCCTGGACCCTGGCCGGCTCGGCCGTGTACCTGGGCTGGGCCCAGATCCTGGTGCGCCTGTTGCAGCCGCGCTACCGCAGCCTGGCCCTGGCCGCGGTGCTGGACGCCACGGCCCAATTGCTGCGCTCGCGCGCCGGGGTGGTCGAAGGGGCGGCTGAAACCGATCAGGCACGCGACTCACTGCAGACCTGGGTGCGCGACGAGGCCGTGCTGGCCGAACGACTGCAGGCCGCCCGCGACCTGCTGTTCGCCGCCCCCGACTCGGCCCGCGCGCGCCGCGACACGGGCATGCTGCTGCGCGCCATCGACCTGCGTGACATCCTGCTGGCCAGCCGCCTCGACCTGGAGCTGCTGGGCAGCGACGAGTTGGCCCTGCAGGTGCGCGCGGCCCTGGCGGCCCGCCTGCGCCACCTGGCCTACCGGCTGGACCAGGCCCAGGCCGGGGTGCGCGGCCTGCCGCCAACCGACGAGGCCGAGCCCCCGCTGCGGCTGGATTTGCGCGATCAGTTCATGGCCCACCCCCTGCTGCAATCGGAGGACCGCCGGGCCCGCCTGCTGCCGGCGCTGGTGAACCGGGTGCAGCACCTGGCCGACGATGTGGACGCCATCCATGCGCTGCTGCGCCAGGGCGACGGTGAACTGCCGCTGACGCGCAAGGAACTGCAACTGTTCGTAGCGCCCGAAGGCTGGCCGCTGTCGGCCTTCAAGCCTCACTTGAGCCTGGCCTCACCCGTGCTGCGCCACGCCCTGCGGGCCGCGCTGGCGCTGGGTGCGGCCTATTACATCGCGCTGGCCCTGCCCTGGACCGCCCACCCCCAATGGCTGGTGCTGAGCGTGGCCGTGGTGCTGCGCGGCAACCTGGAGCAGACCCTGTCGCGGCGCAACATCCGGGTGCTGGGCACGCTGCTGGGCTGCCTGATCGTGATGGGGCTGGCCCATGTGCACTCGCCCCTGCTGCTGACACTGGCCTTCCTGGCCGCGGTGGGCCTGGCGCACAGCTTTGCCGTGGAGCGCTACCTGGTCACGGCCTCGGCGGCCACGGTGATGGCCTTGCTGCAGGCGCATCTGGCCCACCCGGCGATCGGCTTTCCGATTGCCGAACGACTGGGCGACACACTGCTGGGTGCCCTGATGGCCTGGGCCTTCTGTTTTGTGCTGCCTTCGTGGGAGCGCCGGGCCCTGCCCCGCACGCTGCCGCGCCTGTTGCAGGCGCTGCGCGCCTACGCCCACGCGGCGCTGGCCCCGCACGACCCGGCACACCCCGAGCGCACCGTGACCCAGCGCCTGGCACGGCGCCAGGCCTACGATGCCCTGGCCCTGCTGGCCACGGCCTTGCAGCGCAGCAGCTTCGAACCACGCCAGGTGCAGCTGCCGCTGCAACCCCTGACCCGGCTGCTGGACCACGCCCAGCGCCTGATGGCCCACCTGTCGATGCTGCGCATGATGCAGTTGCGCGGCGGAACGGAGCTGCAACAGGCCCAGGCACAGGCGGCGGTACAGGCCGCCCAGAAGACACTGGACACGCTGCTGACCCCAGGCCAGCGGCCCCCCGCCGACAGCGACATCGAGACCCAGGTCGAGGCGGCGGCCCTGGATGCCGGGCTGGACCTGTTGCCAGAAAAGCCGCTCAGCGAGGACGTGATGCCCTGGATGAACCGGCGCCTGCAGGTGGCCCTGCGCGACGCGGCCCGGGTGGCATCGTCGGCGCGCGAAGCGCTGACCGAGCTGCGCCGCCCATCGACCTGAGCGCCCTGAAGGCGGTTCAGGCCAACGCCTGCTCCACCGCCAATGCCACGCTGGCCAGGCGTGCGTCGTCGCCACGCACCGAGGCCAGCATCAGCCCCACCGGCAACTCGCCTGCGGCCTGGCAAGGCAGGCTGAAGGCGCAGCCGTCGAGGTAGTTGAAGGCAAAGGTGTTGCGCAGCAACAGGCCATTGGCCTTGAAGAAGGCCTCGTCAGACGCCACCAGCGCGTCGATGGCGGGCGCCAGCACCGGCACGGTGGGACACAGCACCGCATCAAAGCCTTCCAGCTGCGCCTCCACCCGGGCAATCCAGTCGGCACGGTGGTCTTGCATGGCGATGTACTCACGGGCCGTGACGGGGGCCCCCAGCTCGATGCGGGCGGCCACGCGGGGGTCGAATTGCGCCCGAGCCCGGGCCAGGCGCAGGTGGTGCACGGCATAGGCTTCGACAGGAGAGAACCCGCCGGGCGCGTTCAGGCGCGGGATCTCGGCCAGCTCGCTCAAGGGGATCTCGATCAACTGCGCTCCGGCCGCCGACAGCCGTGTGAGCGCGTGGGCATGGGCCTGGGCCACAGCGGGCTCCAGGGCATCGAGCAGCACGGTCTGCGGCAGGGCCAGGCGCAAGCCGGCCAGCGGGCGGCGTTGCACCGGCAGCGGCGCGCCGGCCAGCACGGCGTCGACCGTCAGGCAGTCGGCCACGCTGCGGGTCATGGCACACACCGTGTCCAGGCTGCGCGAGAGCTCCAGTGCGCCCTGGCGCGGCACGCGCGACTGGGTGCTCTTGAAGCCCACCAGGCCGCACAGGGCCGCCGGGATGCGGATCGAGCCGCCGGTGTCCGACCCCAGGCCGGCCACAGCCAGGCCCAGGGCCACCGACACCGCGGCCCCCGACGACGAACCGCCGGGGATGCGCGCCAGCCCGGCATCGGCCGGGTTGCGCGGGGTACCGTGGTGGGGGTTGATGCCCACGCCCGAGAACGCGAACTCGGTCATGTTGGTCTTGCCCAGCAGCGCCGCACCGGCGCCGCGCAGGCGGGCCACGGCCGGGGCGTCAGCGGCGGCGACGGGCTCGCCACGGCACACCACCGAGCCGGCCAGCGTGGTCTCACCGGCCACGTCGTACAGGTCCTTGACGCTGACGGGCAGGCCGGCCAGGGCCGGCTGGGCCACGCCGGCGGCGCGCTGCGCATCGGCGTGGCGGGCCGCGGCCAGGGCGGCCTGAGGGTACAGGGTGGTGAAGACGCTGGCCGCCGCCGGGGCGGCCGCGGCCTCCAGCGCGCCGGCCACCAGGGCCTCGCAGCTGGTTTCGCCACGCGCGAGGCGGGCCTTGAGAACGGGAATGGTGTCGGTGATGAAGCGCATGGGCCCCTCGCAATTCAGCCAGCCGGCATTATCGGGCGGGACGGGCGGCGCTGCAGCCAGGGCTTGCAAGGCCACGGGGGTTTTCAGCGGGCCGGGGTCTCGGTCGGGGTGCCCGGCGCCAGCAGGCTCCACTCCAGCAGGGCCACATAGCCATCGCTGCAGGCCAGCACCAGGCGCGGCCCGTCGCTGTGCACCACCGCCCCAGGCGGAAAGCGGTGCCCCTGCTTCCAGGCCGCAGCGCGGCGCACATGGAAGAGCACGTTGTTGACCCGCGCCAGGCATTCAAAGCGACCGAAGGCGCGCAACTGGGTCTGCAACTCGTCCACGCCGCGCTCGAAATCCAGCAGGCGGTCGGCGTCGCTCCAGAGCTTCACGTAATGGCCCTCGCCCTGGGGCTGGGCCTGCTCCCACAGGGCATCCAGGTTCATCGCCACCGCCGTGGCCAACTGGCCGGCCGCGATCTGGGTCTTGAGGTCCAGGCTTTCATGGCACTCATCGTCGGTCAACTCGAAGCTGCGGCTGGCCAGCACGGCGCCCGCATCGAACTCGTGGGTGACCTGGTGGCAGCTCACGGCCCAGCGCTTTTGCCGGTCCAGCAAGGCCTGCACCAGGGGGTAGGGCCCACGGTAGCGCGGCAGCGGCGAGGGGTGGAAATTGATCGCATAGCGCAGGTAGGGTGCCCAGTCGCCGATGCGCCACTGGTAGCTGGCCAGCACCAGCAGCTCGCAACCACGCGCCTGCAGATCGACCATGGCAGCCTGGTCCAGCGGCGAGAGCTGGATGTCCAGCCCCAGGCTGCGCGCGTAGGCGATGGTGGCCTTGTTGTGGGAGATGCGCTCGTCGGTGGGGGCCGTGAACAGCTTCACCGGCTGCCATCCCGCCTCGACAAAGGCCTTGAAAACACCGAGGTAACGGTCGGTGGCCGTGATGGCAAAGCGCCGCTCTGGCATGGGCTTCCTGGGCTGGTTCAAGGGTGCGCCAGCCTGCAGGCGCCACCACCCGAGGTGGCGGCCCGAGGGGCCGGTGTCACCATTTTGAAAGCCGCAGGTAAAGGCCGATTGAGGTTTATGTAAACCGCAGGTAGCCAGCGGCGGCCGCACAGGGTTAGGTGACGAAAGCGACCCGGGTGGCCCTGGTGGCCCAGGCGATTCAGCGCGGGGGCAGACGGGGGCTGCTGTCGCGGACCTCGCTCACGTCAATGATCTCGCGCACCTCGACATCGGTGACATCGGCCGGGGCGTGGCGCCCGGCAGCGCCCGACCCTGCCTGGCCGCGCCGCAGGACGTCGCCGAACTGCTGGCCCAGGTCAAAACGCCGCACCCAGGGGGTGACGGGGCGCCCCGTGAGGCGGGCCCAGCCGGCCCGCAAGGTCCAGGCCAGGGCCAGCACGGCCATGGCCGCGAGCAGGCTGAGCACCAGCACCAGCGCGGCAGCCACCAGCAGCAGGCGCAACAAGAGACGGGACAAAGAGGCCAGGGCCTGGTTGAGTCCGGACATGGGTTCCTTTCAAGACGAAAAGCCCGACGCGCCAGGCGCGTCGGGCTGTGCATGCCCCTCAGATGGAGCCGCAGCGGCAAAGTTCAAGCCGTGGGTGCGGCCGCCCCCGTTCAGGCTGCGCTGGCCTCGCCGAAGCGGAACACCCCGGGCGCCAGCACCGGATCGACATCGACCGGGATCACGCTCTTGGGCGCAAATTTGCCCTCCAGCAGCAACTTCGACAGCGGGTTCTCGATGCGCTGCTGGATCGCACGCTTGAGCGGCCGGGCACCGAACACCGGATCGAAGCCCACCTTGGCCAACTCGGCCAGTGCTGCGGGCGAGACCTGCAGCGTGAGGTCCATCTTCTGCAGACGGGTCTGCAGGATCTGCAACTGGATGCCGGCAATCGACTCGATGTGCTTGGCATCAAGCGCATGGAACACCACGGTCTCGTCGATGCGGTTCAGGAACTCGGGGCGGAAGTGGTTCTTCAGCTCGTCCCACACCGCGTCCTTGATGTCGTCATACGACTGGCCCACCATGGCCTGGATGTGGTGCGAGCCGATGTTGCTGGTCATCACGATCACGGTGTTCTTGAAGTCCACAGTGCGGCCCTGGCCATCGGTCAGCCGGCCATCGTCGAGCACCTGCAGCAGCACGTTGAACACGTCGGGGTGGGCCTTCTCGACCTCGTCGAGCAGTACCACGCTGTAGGGCTTGCGGCGCACCGCCTCGGTCAGGTAACCGCCCTCTTCGTAGCCCACATAGCCCGGGGGCGCGCCGATCAGGCGGGCCACCGAATGCTTCTCCATGAACTCGCTCATGTCGATGCGGATCAGGTGCTCTTCCGAATCGAACAGGAAGCCCGCCAACGCCTTGCACAGCTCGGTCTTGCCCACGCCCGTGGGGCCCAGGAACAGGAAGGAGCCGGTGGGGCGGTTGGGGTCGGACAGGCCCGAACGCGAGCGCCGGATGGCGTTGGCCACCGCGCTGATGGCCTCGTCCTGGCCCACCACGCGCTCGTGCAGCTTGTCTTCCATCTGCAGCAGCTTGTCTTTCTCGCCCTGCATCATCTTGGACACCGGGATGCCGGTGGCGCGGCTCACCACCTCGGCGATCTCCTCGGCGCCGACCTGGGTGCGCAGCAGGCGCGGCGCGCCGTGGCTGGCGGTGCGGCCGGCTTCCTTGTCCTGGGCTTCCTTGAGCTGTTTTTCCAGTTCGGGCAGCTTGCCGTATTGCAGCTCGGCCACCTTGTTGAAATCGCCCTTGCGGGTGAGCTCTTCGATCTGCTGACGCAGCTTGTCGATGGCCTCACGCACCTGCTGGCTGCCCTGGGCCTGGGCCTTCTCGGATTTCCAGATCTCTTCGAGGTCGGCGATCTCTTTTTGCAGCTTGCCGATCTCCTCTTCGATCAGTTCAAGGCGCTTTTGCGAGGCCTCGTCGGTCTCTTTCTTCATGGCCTCGCGCTCGATCTGCAACTGGATCATGCGGCGGTCCAGCTTGTCGATGGCCTCGGGCTTGGAATCGATCTCGATCTTGATCTTGGCCGCAGCCTCGTCGATCAGGTCGATGGCCTTGTCGGGCAGGAAGCGGTCGGTGATGTAGCGGTGGCTCAGCTCGGCCGCGGCCACGATGGCGGGGTCGGTGATGTCCACGCCATGGTGCACCTCGTACTTCTCCTGCAGGCCACGCAGGATGGCGATGGTCGCCTCGACCGAGGGCTCGCCGACCAGGATCTTCTGGAAGCGGCGCTCCAGCGCGGCATCTTTCTCGATGTACTTGCGGTATTCGTCCAGGGTGGTGGCGCCCACGCAGTGCAGCTCACCGCGCGCCAGCGCCGGTTTGAGCATGTTGCCCGCGTCCATGGCGCCCTCGGCCTTGCCGGCGCCCACCATGGTGTGCAGCTCGTCGATGAAGACAATGGTCTGGCCTTCGTCCTTGGCCAGTTCGTTCAGCACGTTCTTCAGCCGCTCTTCGAAATCGCCACGGAACTTGGCACCGGCCAGCAGCGAGGCCATGTCCAGGGACAGCACGCGCTTGCCCTTGAGCGAATCGGGCACCTCGCCCGCGACGATGCGCTGGGCCAGGCCTTCCACGATGGCCGTCTTGCCCACGCCGGGCTCGCCGATCAGCACGGGGTTGTTCTTGGTGCGGCGCTGCAGCACCTGGATGGCACGGCGGATCTCGTCGTCGCGGCCGATCACGGGGTCGAGCTTGCCCAGGCGGGCCCGCTCGGTCAGGTCAAGGCAGTATTTCTTGAGGGCCTCGCGCTGGCCTTCGGCCTCGGGGCTGTTCACGTTCTGGCCGCCGCGCACCGCCTCGATGGCCGTCTCCAGGCTCTTGCGGGTCAGGCCATTGCTCTTGGCGGTGGCCGCCAGATCGATCTTGCTTTCGGTCAGGGCGAGCAGAAACAACTCGCTGGCGATGTACTGATCGCCGCGTTTGAGGGCCTCTTTTTCGGTGGCCTGGAACAGCACGGCCAGGTCACGGCTGACCTGCACCTGCTCCTGGCCCTGCACCTGGGGCAGGCGCTTGACGGCAGCCTCGGCGGCACTCAGCAGGCCGGGCACGTTGACGCCGGCACGCTGCAGCAGGGCCTTGGGGCCGTCGTCCTGGCGCAGCAAGGCCACCAGCAGGTGGGCCGGTTCGATGTAGGCATGATCGTTCCCCAGGGCCAGACTCTGAGCCTCGCCTAGGGCTTCTTGAAACTTGGTGGTGAATTTGTCGATTCGCATGGGTGATCTCCAGTTGAACTGCAACTTGTGCCCAACAGGCTTATTTCAAGGGCCGCCCGGCGGCGGGGTGCTGACTAAAATCAAAGCATGGAGATCCACCAACTGTCGCTTCAGTACCAACGCGAGCAAGACCGCATCCTGATGCGCTTCAACACCACCTCGCGCGAGGAGTTGCGGCTGTGGCTGACGCGCCTGCTGCTCAAGGGCTGGTGGCCCATGTTGCTCGGTGAAGTGCCCGCCCCCGCCGCCAGCGATGGGCCCCAACCGGCCGGGCTGCCGGATCAGGGCGCGCCGACCATCCAGCCCATGCCCGCCCCCACACCCCATGCCGACTACGGCCAGCCCTTTCGCGCCGACTATGTCACCCTGCCTTTGGGCGAAACCCCCTTGCTGGTGACCGAGGTCAGCCAGCAGCGCCGTGGCGACAAGCTGGCCATCTCGTTTCTGGAACGGCTGGACCCGCAGGTCCCTGGCCGCACGGTGGATGTCGAGTTCGAGCCCGGCCTGCAGCAGGGTCTGCGCCAGCTGCTGACCCTGACGCTGGGCCAGACCGACTGGAACCTGCCCGACACGCCCCAGAAGCCGCCAGAGGCCCCCTCGCCTCTCAACACGCCCCCCACGGCCAGCCGCTCGGGCTACCTGCACTGAGGGCGCATCGGCACCAAAGGCCGGGCAGGCCCGTCAGGCGTTGCGCGCCTCGATGCCCCAGCGCGCCAGCGCGGCGTCATCGCTGACCCGGGCGTCCACCCACTGCGCGCCCTGCGGGGTCTGCTCTTTCTTCCAGAACGGGGCCTGGGTCTTGAGGTAGTCCATCAGGAACTCGCAGCCCAGAAAGCTCTGCCCCCGGTGCGCCGAGGTGACGGCCACCAGCACGATCTGCTCGCCGGGCTGCAACAGCCCCACGCGGTGCACCACCCGGGCGCCATACAGGTCAAAACGCTGGTGGGCCTGATCGATCATGGCCTCGATGGCACGCTCGGTCATGCCGGGGTAGTGCTCCAGCTCCATCGACAGCACAGGCGCGCCGTTGTTGCCCTCGTTGCCGCCCCGCACGGTGCCGACAAAACTGCACACGGCGCCCACACGCCGGTCATGGGCACGCAGCGCGGCCAATTCGGCAGAAACATCAAAGTCGGCGGTCTGGATCGCAACACGGGGTAATCGGCTCATGAACCGCATTTTGGCACCGCCGCCATGCCCCCGGGCGGCGGCGTTTATACTGCGCCGATGATCACCGCCCCAAACCGGCCAGCCACCGAGCGCCATGCGCCCGGCGCGCCCGCGCCGGCTTGCGGCGTGAACAAAAGCAAAAAACCCCAGCTCATCTGACCGGAGCTGCGGTTCCGTCCTCGGATGAGCGATGGAGCCGCACGGCAAGAGCCCAGCCAACCCCCAGCTGTTTTTTGCCCCAGTCCCTGTTGCGTGTTCGAGGCCGGTTCATCCCCGGGTCTTCCACCTTTGCCAAGGAAACACGCATGCCATCACGCACCCGCCCCACCTCGCCCACCCAGACCCCACCCAGTCGCCTGTTCCAGGGCCTGTGGCTGCCCCTGATCACCCCCTTCGATGACGCCGGACAGGTGGACCACCCTCGCCTGGCCGCGCTCACGCAGCACTACAGCCAGGCGCCGCAAGGCCTGAGCGGCCTGGTGGTGTGTGGTTCGACCGGTGAGGCCGCCGCGCTGGCGGAGCCGGAGCAGCAGGCCGTGCTCGACACCGTGCTGGCCCACACCTCGCTGCCGGTGGTGATGGGGCTGTCGGGCTACCACCTGGGTCACACGCTGGAACGTGTGGCCGCCCTGGCCAACCACCCGCTGGCCGGCTGGCTGGTGCCCGCCCCGCACTACATCCGACCCTCTCAGGCCGGCCTGCAAGGCTGGTTTGAACGCATCGCCGACCAGGCCAGGGCACCGCTGATCGTCTACGACATCCCCTACCGCACCGGCTCCACACTGAGCCTGGCCACCCTGCTGGCGCTGGCGGAGCATCCCCGCATCCAGGCCATCAAGGACTGTGGTGGCGACCCGGCCAAGACGCAGGCCCTGATCGAGGATGGCCGGCTGCAGGTGCTGGCCGGGGAGGACGCGCAGATCTTCAGCACCCTGGCCCTGGGCGGCCACGGCGCCATTGCCGCCAGTGCCCATTGGCAGACCGGGCGCTTTGCCCGCCTGCTGGCGCTGTTGGCTGCGTCCGACCTGCCGGCCGCACGGGGGCTGTGGCAAAGCCTGCAGCCGATGATCCACGCCTTGTTCGCCGAGCCCAACCCGGCCCCGATCAAGGCCTTGCTGGCTGCCCAGGGGCACCTCCTGCCCCACTTGCGCGAGCCCATGACGGCCGCCTCGCCCGGCTTGCTGCAGCGCCTGCTGACGCTGGACCGCGCAGCGGGCTGAACCGGGCGGCTTCACACAGCTTCACCCGCGCGACACAGTGCAGGCATGGGGTTCACAAAACCTCACCATGAGGACATTCGCTTGTGACGGGGCCCGCCGAAGATCGCGGCACGCAGGCGCCAGGGCCAGGGCCAGAGCCAGAGCCGTTGGCGCCAACACCGTGTCCCCTCTTTCGAAGCCTACGCATGAAACCCTCACCACGCTTTTCCCTTGCCCCCCAAGCACTGAGCCGCCGCAGCTGGCTGATGGCCCTGGGCAGCCTGGGCATCGCACCCGTGCTGACCGCTTGCGGCAACAGCGACGGCAGCGCCAATATCCGGGTGATCAACGCCACGCAAGGCCTGAGCTCACTCGATGCCTACCTGGACACCACCTCGATCGCCAGCAGTGTGGCCAGTGTCGCCACCAGCAGCTACTACGGCGCCGACCCGGACACCTACACCCTGGGTCTGCGCAGCGCAGGCGGGGCGGTGAACAGCCTGGAATCCTCGATCACCCTGAGCAAGGACACCTACACCTCGGTGGTGGTGACAGGCACCCAAAGCGCGCTGACCACCACCATCTACACCGAAAACGAAAGCGACCCCAGCAGCGGCTACGCCAAGCTGCGTGTGATCAATGGCCTGCAGACCGGCGACGGGGTGGACGTGTACATCACGACCACCAGCACCACCAGCCTGGACAACCAGTCGGCGGCCATCAGCAATGTGACAGAAGGCGGCACCAGCTCGTTCAGCAAGGTGAGCAAGGGCACCTACAGCCTGTGGGTCACCGGCAATGGCGACACCAGCGACCTGCGCGCCTATGTGGCCAGCATCACGCTGTCGGACCAGGGCATCGATACCTTTGTGCTGGCGCCCACCAACAGCACCACGCTGGCCAGTGTGGTTCGCCTGCCGCAAAAGAAGACAAGCACGTCCTACGCCTGCACGCTGACCCGTGTGCGCTTTGTGAATGCAGCCTCGGCCACGGCATCGGCCCAGGCCACCCTGGACGGCACGGCCGTCTCCAGCGCCGCCATCGGCGCCTACGGGGTGTCGTCGTACTCGCAGGTGACGGCAGGTTCGCGCCTGGTGGGCTTCACCCTCAGCGGCAACTCGGTCAGCAGCCAGATGACGCTGGTGGCAGGTGACGACATGACGGTGGCGCTGGCCCTGGACAGCAGCGGGGCCTACACGGTGGTGAGCTTTGTGGACAACAACTTCCCCTCCACCTCGAGCACCAAGTCGAAGATCCGTCTGGTCAACCTGGCCGCCACGGCGGGCAGTGCGCAGCTGACCTACAACGGCGGCTCGCTGCTGGCCGATTACACGGCCGCCAACAGCGCCTCCAGCTACTCCAGCTTCACGGCCGGCGAATACGATTTCGTGATCAGCGCCAGCGGCGGCAGCACCCAGACGGTGGCCAGCTACACCAGCGTGGCCGGCGTGGTCTACACCGCCTTTGCCTTCGGCACCAGCGCGGTCAGCAAGTTCACGATGCGTCAGGACAGCTGAAATCAACCCGTTCCACGGCTTGGGCCCACTGCGCCGCCATGGCCGGTGAGTTCAGGCAGCTGCAACGGGCGCCGGCACTCCAGACGGCCCGCTCCATCAGCTGGATGTCGGCCTCGTGCTGACGGGCCACGTGGGGGTCTTCAAAAAAGATCACCTTCTGGCAGGCGCCATCCAGCACCAGCTCGGCAATCTGGGCATCGCCGCCCAAGGGCCCGCTCTGGTAGCGGGTGACCCAGGCCTGGCCTACGGGCCAACCGCGCGACCAGGCCAGCTCATTGAGCAGCCCGCCGGTGGTGCCGGTGGCCACGCGCGATTCGAAGCGCGACAGCAGATCAAAGTGCTGGCCGGCAAAATCGACCATCTGTGACTTGCGCGCATCGTGGGCGATCAGGGCCAGGGTCTGGTCTGCCGGGTCCAGCTCGGCCACGGCAGCAGACCCCAGACGCCCGGGTGCCAACCCGGCCCCCAGTGCCTCCACCAAAACCCATTCCAGCGCACCCGCCAGCGTCGGGACAAAGGGTTTGCCGTGGGTCACGCACTGGCGTTTCAGGGCCTGGGCTTCAGGAAAGGTGGACGAGGGATCCACCGGGTCCATCAGAAAGATCACGCCGTCGAGTGCCTCGCCCGGGGTCAGGCCGCCCGCGATGCGCGAGACCACCCGCATCAGCCCACCTTCGCGCCCATTGGGCAGGCGGTGCAGGCCCGGGTAGTCGACCAGCAGCTCTTCGTTCAGCAAGGCGTCGAAGGCCGCCCCCACAGTGACCAGTTGCAGGCCCAATTGCCGCACCAGGTCTTCGCTGCTGCGTGCCCATTGGGCCAGTGCGCTGTCACTGCCCAGGCGGTGCAGGCGATGCGCGATGAGGCCGAAGCGGCGCTGGCCTGCGGCCGTCTGCTGCCAGGACTGCAGCGGGGCCGGCACGGGCCGGGCCTGGATCGAGGACGATTCGGACATGGGGGCACCTCCGGGTTCAGGGCGCGCGGTGCAGACGCGGCGCCGATTGCAGGGCGATCTGTTCCACCAGCACCTCGGCCACGTTGGGCAGGCGCGGCGCGCCCGGGGCCAGCAAGGCGGCCTGCAGGCGCTTGAGGTCGGCGACGGTGGGGGCCACCTTGATCTGCCCGATGGCAGCCTGGGCATTGCCTCTCTTGAGCAGGGCCATCACCTTGAGGGTCCATTCGTTGTTGTTCTTGGCCATGGGTTCCTTTCGCATCGATCGAGTTCTTTCCTGCAGTGCGGCTCTGGGCACCCAGGATTGCTTTAGCATTCGGCAGCACTGTAACGCGCACACGCCCCATGGCCACACAAACCATCACCATCGACGGCTACAAGCTGTTCCCCAACCCGCGCAATGTGCATCGGGTGGTCTTTGAGCACCAGCTTTTCGTGCCCTACCCCTATGCGCTGATCGACCTGCCGAGCTTTGATCTGACGGGCAAGTACAGCCTGTTTGCGGCCTGCCGGCTCGACGACATGAAGATGGGGCAGATGGTGACCTTCGAGCTGCTGGCCGATCAGGAGCGCTTTGAACGCCGCTTCGTGCCCGACTGAGGCATCCGCCCCCCGTCCCTGCGCCCCCCCCACGCCATGACCGAAGACGACAACCAGATCATTGTCCCGCCCTCGTTCCTCGCCTTGTTCAGCGATGCCCGGCAGCGCCTGCGCGAGCCGGCGGCCGTGGTGCGCCAGCGCTACGAATTGTGCGAAGACCTGGCCTGCCAGCTGGTGGGCCACGCCCAGACCCTGTACCACGCCGAGGCGCCCTCGGAGTCTGGCATTCTGCGCAGCATCCATGCCGGCCTGAGCAGCCCGGAGTCCGGCTTTTCGGGCCCCGAGGCCACCTGGGTGGTGCTGCGCCTGGCTGAGCTGCTGGAATGGGCCAGCCCGGCGCTGGAGCCCACGCCCGGCACCCCATCCGCCTGATCAGCCGCCGGTGACCGGCGGAAAGAACGCCACCTCGGCGCCGGCCGCCAGCGCGGCCGACTCGTCGCGCAGGTCCTGGTTCAGGGCCAGCCGCACCGGGCGTTGGCGGGCCAGCACCTCGGCATAGGCGCCGCCACGGGCGATCAGCTCGTCGCGCAGCTCGCCCAGGGTGGTGGCGCGGGTGCGCACCGTCTCGTCGCCCCGGCCCAGGGCCTCGCGGATGGAGGCGAAATAGCGCACGCGCAGCTCGAATTCAGCGCTCATGACAGCAGCTCCGTGAAAGACACAAAGGCCACCGGATCGCCCGGAGCGATGGTGGTACCCGCCGGGTTGTCGACCAGGCCATCGCCCCAGACGGCCGAGGTCAGCACGCCAGAGCCCTGGTGGGGGAACAGATCCAGCCCGCCCTGCGGGTTGCGCCACACGCGCAGGAACTCGCGGCGTTTGTCTGCCTTGCCCCAGGTGAAATGGGCCGGCAGGGCCACCGTCTTGGGGCGCACGTCCTGCACGCCTTGCAGGCGCAGCAAAAAGGGGCGCACCAGCATCAGGAAGGTGACATAGCTGGACACGGGGTTGCCCGGCAGCCCGACAAAGTGGCTTTGCGCGACCCGCCCATAGGCAAAGGGCTTGCCGGGCTTGATGGCCAGCTGCCACAGGTGCAGCTCGCCCAGCGACTGCACGGCCGGCTTGACGTGGTCTTCCTCGCCCACGCTGACGCCACCGCTGGTGAGGATGAGGTCGTGCCCCTGGGCCGCCTCGGCCAGGGTCTGACGGGTGCGCTCCAGCTTGTCGGGCACGATGCCGAAGTCGGTGACCTCGCAGCCCATGCGCAGCAGCAGCGCGCGCAAAAAGAATCGGTTGGAGTTGTAGATGGCGCCGGCCGGCAAATGCTCGGGCGGCACATCGCCGGGCATGACCAGTTCGTCGCCGGTCGAGAACAACGCCACGCGGGGGCGCCGCGCCACCTGCAGGCTGGCCCGCCCGACGCTGGCAGCCAGGCCCAGGCTGGCCGGGCTCAGGCGCTGGCCACCGGCCAGCACCACGCTGCCCAGTTGCACGTCTTCGCCGGAACGGCGGATGGCCATGCCGGCGCGCACCGGCTTGACGAAGCGGACCTGCGGAGCCCCTTGGGCATCCGCAAGGGCTTCGCAGTCCTCCTGCATCACCACGGTGTCGGCCCCGGGGGGCACCGGGGCCCCGGTGAAGATGCGCGCGGCCGTGCCGGGCTGCAAGGGCGTGGGCACCTCACCGGCGGCGATGCGTTGCGACAACGGCAGCACGGCGCCTGCCGTGGCGGCGTCGGCAGCGCGCAGGGCGTAGCCGTCCATGGCGCTGTTGTCGTGCGGAGGCACTTGCAGGGGAGAGACCACCGATTCGGTCAGCACGCGGCCATCGGCCTCGAAGGTGGACACCTGCTCATCCGGCCAGGCAGCGCCGTTCAGGGGCCGGGCATGGCTGAGCAACTCGGCCAGCACGTCATCGAGCGGGCGCAGCGCTTTGGCGGGAGGCGGGGCGGCGGTGGGTGCGTTCATGTTCGGTTCTCAAAAGAGTATTCAAAGCGCTCGCCATTGTCGACCAGCCAGGCCGCCACGGCCTCGGGCTGGTTCAGGTCGAGCACGGGGCGGCCGGTGGGTTCGGGCAGTTCGCTCAAGGGCACGTTGGTGGCAATGGCCACGATGAAGTCGTCCTCGGGGTAGCGCGCGGGGTGGCCGGCGAAGTCGCCCTCAGGCGCCCGCCAGACCTCGACCTTGAGCAGATCACTCTCCTTGAAACCCTCCACCAGCACCCAGTCCACGCCCTCGTACAGCTCGGCCAGCATCTGGTGCACCGACAGCCGATAGGGTTGCTCGTACTCGCGCATCAAGGCCAGGCGGTGCTCGCTGGCCACCACCACCTCGAAGGCGCCAGCCTGGCGGTGCCGCCAGCTGTCCTTGCCCGGGTGGTCGATGTCGAAACGGTGGTGCGCATGCTTGACCACCGACACACGCAGCCCGCGCTGGCGCAGAGCCGGGATCACGCGCTCCAGCAGCGTGGTCTTGCCCGAGCCCGAATAGCCCGCAAAGCCGACAACTTTCATGCAAGTCTCCTCGGTCTGCCCCCCTGGCCGAATGCCAGGGGCCAGACCTGTCTGGGGGTTTTCAGATGGCAAAAAGCCAGCGCAGGACGCTGGCTTTTTGCTTCAGCGCCAAAGCGCAGGGATCGCCGTCGCCACAACGCGGACGTGCGTGCGATCAGTCGCAATGGCGTCCGATGTAAGCCTTGACCACCGCCACATCGGCCGGGATCACCTGGACCTTCTTGGGCAGTTGTTCAATGCCTTCAAAGCGGGCCGGACGCTCGGGCTCGTGGCCCAGGGCTTCGGCGATGGTGGCGGCAAATTTGATCGGAAGAGCCGTCTCGAGCACGATCATCGGCACCGACGGATCTCCGCGCTGCTCCAGGGCCACTTTCACCCCATCGGCGGTGTGGGTGTCGATGGTCACACCATGGCGCTGGAAGTTGTCACGGATGGTGGCCAGGCGATCGGCGTGGGTGCTGCGGCCGCTGACGAAGCCATATCGGCTGGCCGCCTGGGCGAACAGCGGGTCGGCACTGAGGTCGAAACGGCCCTGGCCGGACAGCTGGGCACCAAACAGATCCTGGGTGCGCGCGGCATCGCGGCCCAGCAGATCGAACACGAAGCGCTCGAAATTGCTGGCCTTGGAGATGTCCATCGAGGGGCTGGAGGTCTCGTGCGTGTCGGCACTGCCGCGCACGCGGTAGACGCCGGTGCGGAAGAACTCGTCGAGCACGTCGTTCTCATTGGTGGCCACCACCAGCCGCTCGATCGGCAGGCCCATCATGCGCGCCACGTGGCCAGCGCAGACGTTGCCGAAGTTGCCCGAAGGCACGGTGAAGCTGACCTTCTGCTGGTTCGACTCGGTGGCCTGCACGTAACCGGCAAAGTAGTAGACCACCTGGGCCAGCAGGCGCGCCCAGTTGATCGAGTTGACCGTGCCGATCTTGTACTTGCGCTTGAAAGCCAGGTCGTTGGAGACGGCCTTGACGATGTCCTGGCAGTCGTCAAACACGCCTTCGACCGCCAGGTTGTGGATGTTATCGTCCTGCAGACTGAACATCTGGGCCTGCTGGAAGGGGCTCATTCGGCCGTTCGGGCTGGTCATGAAGACGCGCACGCCCTTCTTGCCGCGCATGGCGTACTCGGCCGCGCTGCCGGTGTCGCCCGAGGTGGCGCCCAGGATGTTGAGCTCTTCACCGCGGCGGGCCAGTTCGTACTCGAACAGGTTGCCCAGCAGCTGCATGGCCATGTCCTTGAAGGCCAGCGTGGGGCCATTGGACAGGGCTTCGAGCCACAGGCCGTCTTCGAGGTGGCGCAGGGGCACGATCTCGCCCGTGCCGAACACCTCGGCGGTGTAGGTCTTGTGGCACAGGGCGCGCAGGTCGGCTGCCGGGATGTCGTCGATGTACAGCGACAGGATCTCGAAGGCCAACTCGGCGTAGCCCTGCTCGTGGTAGACCTGACGCCAGCGCGTCAGTGTGGCGTCGTCCACCTGGGGGTAATGCTCGGGCAAGTAGAGCCCGCCATCAGGCGCCAGGCCCTCCAGCAGGATTTCACAAAAGCGCTTGCGGTCGGCGTGACCTCGTGTGCTCAGGTACTTCACGTTTAGTTCCTGTTCCAACAATTCAAGGGCAACCCGCCGGCGATGACCGGTCAGGCCGCCATTTTGACGCGATCGCCACCCGAATCAATGGGGGGCCGAGCGCGACAGGCGGCTGAGCCCTCAGGCCAGCTCTTCCTTGCGGATGCGGGTGATGGGGGCCAGCACCGTGGGCAGGCCCTGCATTTCGGCCATGGCGGCGTTCATGATGCCTTCGCGGGTGTCGTGGGTGAGGATGATCAGGTCGGTCTGGGTGGAGCCCTCGCCGCCCACTTCGTCGGCCTCACGCTGCAGCACCGCGTCGATGCTGATGCCCGCCGTGGCCAGGATGCCGGTCACACGGGCCAGCACGCCAGCCTCGTCGGACACGCGCAGGCGCAGGTAGTAGCTGGTGACGACCTCGCTCATGGGCAGCACCGGCACGTCGCTCATGGCGTCGGGCTGGAAGGCCAGGTGAGGCACGCGCTGGGCGGCATCGGCCGTGTGCAGGCGGGTGATGTCGACCAGATCGGCAATCACGGCGCTGGCGGTGGGCTCGGAGCCGGCGCCCTTGCCGTAGTACAGCGTGGTGCCCACGGCATCGCCCTGCACCATCACGGCGTTCATGGCGCCTTCGACGTTGGCGATCAGGCGCTTGGCCGGCACCAGGCTGGGGTGCACGCGCAACTCGATGCCGTTGGCAGCACGCTTGGTGATGCCCAGCAGCTTGATGCGGTAGCCGAGCTGCTCGGCGTAGCGGATGTCGGCCGCCGAGAGGCGGGTGATGCCTTCGACATAGGCCTTGTCGAACTGCACCGGGATGCCGAAAGCGATGGCGCTCATCAGGGTGGCCTTGTGGGCCGCATCCACGCCTTCGATGTCGAAGGTGGGGTCGGCCTCGGCGTAGCCCAGGCGCTGGGCCTCTTTGAGCACCACTTCAAAGTCCAGGCCCTTGTCACGCATTTCGGACAGGATGAAGTTGGTGGTGCCGTTGATGATGCCGGCGATCCACTGGATGGCGTTGGCGGTCAGGCCTTCGCGCAGCGCCTTGATGATGGGGATGCCCCCCGCCACGGCGGCCTCGAAGGCCACCATCACGCCCTTGGCCGAAGCGGCCGCGAAGATCTCGGTGCCATGCACGGCCAGCAGGGCCTTGTTGGCGGTGACGACGTGCTTGCCGGCGGCAATGGCTTCGAGCACCAGGGCCTTGGCGATGCCGTAGCCCCCGATCAATTCGATCACGATGTCGATCTCGGGGTTGGCAATCACGGCGCGGGCGTCGTTGACGACCTGCACCTGATCGCCCACCACAGCGCGGGCACGCTCGACGTCCAGGTCGGCCACCATGGTGATCTCGATGCCACGGCCCGCGCGGCGGCGGATTTCTTCCTGGTTGCGTTGCAGCACGTGGAAGGTGCCACTGCCAACGGTGCCAATGCCCAGCAGGCCAACTTTGATCGGGTTCATAGCGAGACGGTTTGAAGTTTGAAACAGATAGGGAAAGGCTCAGACCACGACGCTGCTGCGCTTGCGGTACTGCTCCAGGAAGCGGGCGATGCGGCCGATGGCTTCACGCAGGTCATCTTCATGGGGCAGGAACACGATGCGGAAGTGGTCGGTGTCCGGCCAGTTGAAGCCGGTGCCCTGCACCAGCATCACGCGGGTCTCTTCCAGCAGTTCGAGGAAGAACTGCTGGTCATCCTTGATCGGGTAGACCGCCGGGTCCAGGCGCGGGAACATGTACAGCGCCGCCGTGGGCTTGACGCAGCTGACGCCCGGGATGGCGGTGATCAGTTCGTAGGCCAGGTCACGCTGGCGGCGCAGGCGCCCACCTTCGCAGACCAGGTCGTTGATGCTCTGGTAGCCGCCGAGGGCGGTCTGGATGGCCCACTGGCCGGGCACGTTGGAGCACAGACGCATGTTCGAGAGCATGTTCAGGCCCTCGATGTAGTCCTTGGCGGGCTTCTTGTCGCCCGACACCACCATCCAGCCGGCCCGGTAGCCGCAGCTGCGGTAGCTCTTGGACAGCGAGTTGAAGGTGAGGGTCAGCACGTCTTCGCTGAGCGAGCCGATGGCGGTGTGCTTGACGTCGTCGTACAGCACCTTGTCATAGACCTCGTCGGCGAAGATCACCAGACCATGCTCGCGGGCAATCGCCACGATGGCCTTGAGCAGCGCGTCGGAGTACAGGGCGCCGGTCGGGTTGTTGGGGTTGATCACCACAATGCCCTTGGTGCGCGAGGTGATCTTGCTGCGGATGTCGTCCAGGTCGGGCATCCAGCCGTTGGCCTCGTCGCAGCGGTAGTGCACCGGGGTGCCGCCCGACAGGCTGGCCGCCGCCGTCCACAGCGGGTAGTCGGGCGAGGGCAGCAGCACCTCATCGCCGTTGTCGAGCAGGGCGTTGGTGGCCATCACGATGAGCTCGCTGGCGCCATTGCCCAGGTAAATGTCGTCGAGCGTGACGCCCTTGATGCCCTGTTGCTGGGTGTAGTGCATCACCGCCTTGCGGGCGGCAAAAATGCCCTTGCTGTCCGAATAGCCTGCCGAATTGGGCAGGTTGCGGATCATGTCCTGCTGGATTTCTTCGGGCGAGTCGAAACCGAATACCGCCAGATTGCCAATATTGAGCTTGATGATCTTCTGGCCTTCGTCTTCCATCTGACGCGCTCGGTCCATGATGGGACCGCGGATGTCATAGCAGACGTTGGCAAGCTTGGCAGATTTCTGGACAGTTTTCATGGTGACGGGAAAGCCCCCTCCTGGGTAAGTCGTCAGAAGCGAAACCTATAATTTGACCACAGTTCTGCATCGCAGCCTGCAGCGCGCACCATTGGCGCGCCTCTTCGCCCCAACCCAGTGCCCCATGAAGCTGCAACCCGACCAATTCGACGTTCAATCCATCACCGCCTACGGCGAGGGCTGGGTGGCCATCAACGGTGAAAAACACGCCGGCAGCCTGATCATCAGCTCGCAGGGGCAGCGCCTGAGCTGGCCCGTGAGCCGCTTCGAAGACCTGACCGAAGCCCACTTCGAGCAGTTGGCCGACATCGATTGCGAACTGATTGTGTTTGGCAGCGGGCGCCGCAACCGCTTTCCGCCAGCGGCCTGGCTGAAGGCCCTGATGGCCCGCCGCATCGGGCTGGAAACCATGGACACCCAGGCTGCCTGCCGCACCTACAACATCCTGGCGCAAGAGGGCCGCAAGGTGGCGGCAGCGCTGCTGATCGAGGGCGGCGAGCCCACGCAACCCTGAGTCGGCCGATTTAGAGGTAAAATCTCGGGTTGCGGATGGAGTGGGCAGTCAAAAGAGAGGTGCAATGCCTCCGGACCCAACCATCTTAGGTCACACCTGTCACACGAGATTGAAGTTCTATGGCGATCGTTGTCAACAAGTCCATCCCTGAATTCGAAGCGAACGCCACGGGTGGGATCAAGGTGTCGAACTCTTCCCACCTGGGCCAGATTCTGGTGCTGTACTTCTACCCGAAGGACAACACGCCGGGCTGCACCACCGAGGCGATGCAGTTCCGCGACAAATACAAGGATTTCGTGAAGGCCGGCGCCACCGTGTTCGGCGTGTCGCGCGACAACATGAAGTCGCACGACGAGTTCAAGCTCAAGCTGGAACTGCCCTTTGAGCTGATCGCCGACACCGAAGAAAAGATGTGCCACATGTTCGGCGTGGTCAAGAACAAGATCATGTATGGCAAGAAGGTCAAGGGCATCGAGCGCAGCACCTTCTTGATTGGCGAAGACGGCATTCTCAAAGAAGAATGGCGCGGCCTCAAGGTGCCGGGCCACGTGGATGAAGTGCTGAAGTCGGTCAAGGAACTCAAGGCCCTGAAAAAGGCCGCCTGAGAACCCTCAGCCCAATCCCGGGAGGGCCTGCCGAGTCATGCATAATGGCTCGCATATGTTGCTGGTTTCGCACCGCCACCCTCCTCCGCAAAAGCCGCTCAGGTCTCCTGGCGGCTTTTTTGCTTCCTGGACCGCTCAGCGCGCTCACGTTTCCACTTTCCGTGCTTTTTCTGGAGTCTGACCTTCCATGCCCCTGCCGCCCGCCCCATCGAAGAAAGCCACCATTCTGCCCACCAGCGCCTACGCAAGCACTGGCGAAGGCAATTCGCGCAAGGCCGGCTCACGCAGCCGCACAGCCGACTCGGCCCACCCCGAGGCCAAGCGCGAGGCACCCGAGGCCCTGCTGGCCATCCCGGCAGCACCCGCCGCCCCCGCGCCAGCCAAGGCCCCGAGCCGACGCAAAACCGCATCCACCCAGGTTTCAGCCCTGCTGAGCCCGCCCGCCACGGCCCCCGCCGTTGCCAAATCAACCGCAGCCAGCCCGGCCGCAGCCCCGCTCGCCGCACCGACACCCGCTGCCGAGGCGCCGGCAGCCCCGGCCCGCAGCCGCAAGGCGCGGCACACCGGCCCGACCAAGCTGTTCGTGCTGGACACCAATGTGCTGATGCACGACCCGATGTGCCTGTTCCGCTTTGAGGAGCACGACATCTTCCTGCCGATGATCGTGCTGGAGGAGCTCGACAGCCACAAGAAGGGCATGACCGAAGTGGCCCGCAACGCGCGCCAGACCAGCCGCTCGCTTGACGCCCTGGCCGCCGCCCAAGGCGCCGACATCACGGCCGGCTTGAAGCTTGACACCACCGGCCACCGCGAGGCCGGCGGCAAGCTTTTCTTCCAGACCCGTCCGCTCAACTACACCCTGCCCACCAGCCTGCCACAAGGCAAGGCCGACAACCAGATCCTGGGCGTGGTCGAGGCGCTGCGCCACCTGCACAGCCCACAGGGCCAGGAAGGCCAGCCCACACGCGAAGTGGTGCTGGTGTCCAAGGACATCAACATGCGTGTGAAGGCACGCGCCCTGGGCCTGACCGCCGAGGACTACCAGAACGACAAGACACTGGAAGACGGCGACCTGCTGTACTCCGGCGCCCTGGCGCTGCCTGCCGACTTCTGGACCAAGAACGGCAAGTCGGTCGAGAGCTGGCAAAGCGGCTCGCACACCTATTACCGCATTTCGGGCCCCATCGTGCCCAATCTGCTGATCAACCAGTTCGTGTTCTTCGAAGCCCCGGGCGAGCCCAGCCTGTATGCGCGCGTGACCGAGATCCGCGGCAAGACCGCCGTGCTGCAGACCCTGAAGGACTTCGCCCACGCCAAGAACGCAGTCTGGGGCGTGACCACGCGCAACCGCGAACAAAACTTCGCGATGAACCTGCTGACCGATCCCGAGATCGACTTCGTGACCCTGGCCGGCACCGCCGGCACCGGCAAGACCCTGATGGCCCTGGCCGCGGGCCTGACCCAGGTGCTGGATGACCGCCGCTACACCGAGATCATCATGACCCGCGCCACCGTGAGCGTGGGCGAGGACATCGGTTTCCTGCCCGGCACCGAAGAAGAAAAAATGGGCCCCTGGATGGGCGCCCTCGACGACAACCTCGAATTTCTGGCCAAGGGCGACGGCGGCAATGCCGGCGAATGGGGGCGCGCCGCCACCAATGAGCTGATCCGCAGCCGCATCAAGATCAAGAGCATGAACTTCATGCGCGGGCGCACCTTCCTCAACAAGTACGTGATCATCGACGAGGCACAGAACCTGACGCCCAAGCAGATGAAGACGCTGATCACCCGGGCTGGCCCGGGCACCAAGATCATCTGCATGGGCAACCTGGCCCAGATCGACACGCCTTATCTGACCGAAGGCTCGTCCGGCCTCACCTTTGCGGTGGACAAGTTCAAGGGCTGGCCGCACAGCGGGCACATCACCCTGGCGCGCGGCGAGCGCTCGCGCCTGGCAGACTTTGCCAGCGAAGTGCTCTGATCACTACGCAACGACGCTCCGCCGGCTTGCCGGCGGCGTGCACCACGCAAAACGCCCGGCAATCGCCGGGCGTTTTGCTTTTCAGGACCTCTTGGCGCCTGCGCAGCCGGGGCCGCGAATCACGGCGATCAGAGGATCAGAAATCGTCCGAGGAGCCGCGGGCCAGGCTTTCGAAGCGCGTCTGCGACTTGTGGAAATACAGCTTCACGGTCCCCGTGGGGCCGTTACGCTGCTTGCCGATGATGACCTCGGCCATGTTCTGGTCCTTGCTTTCCTTGTTGTAGTAGTCATCGCGGTAGATGAACATGATGATGTCCGCATCCTGCTCGATGGCGCCGGATTCACGCAAGTCACTCATCATGGGGCGCTTGTCGGTGCGCTGCTCCACGCTTCGGTTCAGCTGCGAAAGCGCGATCACAGGGCATTGAAGCTCCTTGGCCAGCATCTTCAGGCCCCGGGAGATTTCGCCCAGTTCGGTGGCCCGGTTGTCGGCACTGGCGGCAGACCCGGAGCCGCTCATGAGCTGCAGGTAGTCGACCACGATCAGGCCCATCTTGCCGCACTGGCGCGCCAGCCGGCGCGAGTTGGCCCGCAACTCGCTGGGTGACAGGCCAGGCGTCTCATCGATGTGCAGCGACACGGTGCGAAGGCGCTCGATGGCCTCGGTCAGACGCGGCCACTCGTCATCGGTGAGCTTGCCGGTGCGCAGGTTGCCCTGGTTGATGCGACCGATGGAACCCACGATACGCACCGCCAGCTGGGCGGCGCCCATTTCCATCGAGAACACCGCCACCGGCAGGCCCTCGTTCAACGCCACGTGTTCGGCAATGTTGATGGCGAAAGCCGTCTTGCCCATCGAGGGGCGCGCTGCCAGCACCACCAGGTCACCGGCCTGCAGACCCGAGGTCATGCGATCCAGGTCATAGAAACCCGTGGGCACACCGGTGATGTCATTGGTGTTGTCGGCCATTTCCTGGACGCGGTCCAGCAGGTCGACCACCAGCGAATCCATGGACTGGAAACCCTGCTTGTTGCGCGAGCCTTCTTCAGAGATCTTGAAGATCTTCTGCTCGGCCTCGTCCAGGATCTTGTCGACGGCCCGGCCCTGCGGATTGAAGGCCACGGTGGCGATTTCATCGCTGGCGGTGACCAGCTTGCGCAGGATGGAGCGCTCGCGGACGATCTCGCCATAGCGGCGGATGTTGCTGGCACTCGGCACATACTGGGCCAGCGAGTTCAGGTAACCCAGGCCACCCACCTCTTCGGCCTTGCCCAGGTTCTGCAGGCTTTCATACACCGTGATCACGTCGGCCGGCTTGCCAGAGTTGATCAGCGAACTGAGCACGCCAAACACGACGCGGTGCTCGTAGCGGTAGAAGTCGCCTTCGCTGACCACGTCGGCCACGCGATCCCAGGCACTGTTGTCCAGCAACAAGCCCCCGAGCACGCTGGACTCGGCCTCGATCGAGTGCGGTGGCACGCGCAGCTTGGCCACCTCACGGTCCACCGTGCGCTCGATCGCGTGCTGAGCCGGGGCCGGCTCCAGCGGCGGCGGCATCTCGATCCCGGCAGGAAGATGGAAGTCAGGCTCGAAATCAGAATCGACGGGCGGAAAAATGGCAGACATGGGTTTCCTTGGCAGCCTCAAATCGTAAGCGTTTCAACGCCTTCCGTCAGCCCCGAGGCTGGGGATAAGCTGTGCACGACAGGGGGAAATCAGGGGGATAAACACACATCGAGCATGGTGGCATCCCCAAAAGAAAAGCCGCCCGAAGGCGGCTTGACAGAAGCTGTGGCTTCGATGATCAGGCGGTTTCGCCGTACACCGAAACGTTCACTTCAACGACCACATCAGTGTGCAGAGCCACGCTGATGGTGCTGTCGCCAACAACCTTCAGAGGGCCGTTGGGCAGGCGGATCTGAGCCTTGACCACTTGGTAGCCTTGCTTGATCAGCTCTTCAGCGATGTCGTGGTTGGTGACGGAACCGAACAGACGGCCGTCAACGCCAGCCTTCTGGGTGACCTTGACGGTCGTACCAGCCAGCTTTTCGCCTTGGGCTTGGGCTTCGGCCAGCTTGGCGGCAGCAGCCTTTTCCAGCTCAGCGCGCTTGGCTTCGAATTCAGCCTTGGCAGCTTCGGTGGCACGGCGGGCGCGGCCCGACGGGATCAGGAAGTTGCGAGCGTAGCCGTCCTTGACCTTGACGATTTCGCCGAGGTTACCCAGGTTCACAACCTTTTCGAGCAGAATGATTTGCATGGTTGTTCTCCTTAGATCTTGTGCTGGTCGCTGTAAGGCACCAGAGCCAGGAAGCGAGCACGCTTGATGGCGGTGTTCAGCTGACGCTGGTAGATGGCGCGCGTGCCGGTCAGGCGTGCGGGGATGATCTTGCCGTTTTCAGCGATGAAGTCACGCAGGGTGTCGACATCCTTGTAGTCGATTTCTTCGACGCCAGCGACGGTGAAGCGGCAGAAGCGCTTGCGCTTGAACAGCAGGGACTGGGTGTTGCGCTTCGGGCGCTTGTCTTTGTTGAACTTCTTGAACGTGGCCATGTTGGCCTCCTGAAATTTAATCTTGCTGGAATTCCTGGATGTGAAAAACGACGGTCTTGACGTTGCGCGGTGTGGCCAGAAATCCAGAGAATTTCCAGACCGAACCCAGAGCCTGCTTGGCAAGCCGTTCGGCATTGCTGCCGAGTGCAACAGCCCTGATGGCCACCTGCACCTTGCGCTTCTGCCCAGCTTCTTCGACCTCCGACTCGGATTCGAGTCGCAGATCGATGGCGGGCAGACCGGCAGGTGTGAATCGCATCGGCTTGGCCTCAACGATCACGGCGGTCAGAGCGACGTGGTTCACTTCCCCTTTGAATCAGTCAAACGAACTGGACGCAGGCCTTAGTTGTTGGCAGCGGCGAATTCAGCTTGCTGGGCCTTGCGGGCCTCTTCACGCTCGACGGTCTTCATCATCGAGGACGGGCCGGTGTCAGCCTTCTTCTTGACGACAGTCAGGTGACGCAGCACAGCATCGTTGAACTTGAACGCGTGTTCCAGTTCAGCCATCACAGCCTGGTCGGCTTCGATGTTGACGCACAGGTAGTGGGCCTTGGCCAACTTGTTGATCAGGTACGCCAGTTGACGACGGCCCCAGTCTTCCACACGGTGGATCTTGCCGCCGCCAGCGGTGATCATGCCCTTGTAGCGCTCCAGCATGGCCGGAACCTGTTCGCTCTGATCCGGGTGAATCAGCAAAACGATTTCATAATGACGCATTGAGTACTCCTTACGGGTGAAGCCGTCCGCTGCGTCTGTAGCAGTACGGCAAGGCAAAGCCCACGAGTATAGCGCCACTGATTCTCAAAATACAAGCGCCCATCGCTTTTTTTGCTGTGGCGAATCCAGTGGACAATCCACGCCTTGAAAAGTTCAACAGCGGCCCCACCTGCCGCGACATCCTCTTTTCGTCAACTTATCGACCCGAATCCGAATGTCTGAAAACCAAGAACACCAGAATCAGGCCATGCCAGGCGGCCCGATGAGCCCCGAAGAGCAAGAAGCCGCCCAGGCTGCCAACGACGTCGAGGCCCTGGCCCAGGCGCAAGCAGAGCTGGCCGCCCTGAAGGCCAAGAGCGCGGATCTGGCCGACCAGTTCCTGCGCGCCAAGGCCGAGGCCGAGAACGCCCGCCGCCGCGCCGAGGAAGAAATTGCCAAGGCCCGCAAGTTCGGCATCGAGAGCTTTGCCGAAAGCCTGCTGCCCGTGTGCGACAGCCTGGAAGCCGGCCTGGCGATCAAGGACGCCAAGCCCGAGCAGATCCGCGAAGGCGCCGAAGCCACCCTGCGCCAGTTGACCGCAGCCCTCGAACGCAACAAGGTGCTGGCCATTGCACCGGCGGCCGGCGCCAAGTTCGATCCGCACCAGCACCAGGCCATCAGCATGGTGCCGGCCGACCAAGAGGCCAACACGGTGGTCAGCGTGCTGCAAAAGGGCTACCTGATTGCCGAGCGCGTGCTGCGCCCGGCCCTGGTGACCGTGGCCGCACCCAAATAAATTTTTCGGGTCTGGAAGCCTTCGGGGGCTTGAAACCCCGAAAGTTATCCACAACTCATCAACAAGACGAACCAAACAACACGCGCCGGTGCTCAGCCCGGCGCGCAATCGAAATACAGGAGTAAATCATGGGAAAAATCATCGGCATTGACTTGGGCACCACCAACAGCTGCGTGTCCATCATGGAAGGCAACACCACCAAGGTGATCGAAAACTCGGAAGGTGCCCGCACCACGCCGTCGATCGTGGCTTACCAGGAAGATGGCGAAGTGCTGGTCGGCGCCTCGGCCAAGCGCCAGGCCGTGACCAACCCCAAGAACACGCTGTACGCGATCAAGCGCCTGATCGGCCGCAAGTTCACTGAAAAAGAAGTGCAGAAGGACATCAACCTGATGCCCTACTCCATCGTGGCCGCCGACAACGGTGACGCCTGGGTGGAAGTGCGCGGCAAGCGCCTGTCGGCCCAGCAGGTGTCGGCTGACATCCTGCGCAAGATGAAGAAGACCGCCGAAGACTACCTCGGCGAAGAAGTGACCGAGGCCGTGATCACGGTGCCCGCCTACTTCAACGACGCCCAGCGCCAGGCCACCAAGGACGCGGGCCGCATCGCCGGCCTGGAAGTCAAGCGCATCATCAACGAGCCCACCGCCGCCGCGCTGGCCTTCGGCCTGGACAAGACCGACAAGGGCGACCGCAAGATCGCCGTGTATGACCTCGGTGGCGGCACGTTCGACGTGTCCATCATCGAAATCGCCGATGTCGACGGCGAAAAGCAATTCGAAGTGCTGTCAACCAACGGCGACACCTTCCTGGGTGGCGAAGACTTCGACCAGCGCATCATCGACTACATCATCACCGAGTTCAAGAAGGAACAAGGCGTTGACCTGTCCAAGGACGTGCTGGCCCTGCAACGCCTGAAGGAAGCCGCCGAAAAGGCCAAGATCGAGCTGTCGTCCTCGGCCGCCACCGACCTGAACCTGCCCTACATCACCGCCGACGCTTCGGGCCCCAAGCACCTGAACATCAAGCTGACCCGCGCCAAGCTGGAGCAACTGGTGGAAGAGCTGATCGAGCGCACCATCGCCCCCTGCCGCACCGCCATCAAGGATGCCGGCGTGACCGTGGGCGAGATCCACGACGTGATCCTGGTCGGCGGCATGACCCGCATGCCCAAGGTGCAGGAAAAGGTGAAGGAATTCTTCGGCAAGGACCCACGCAAGGACGTGAACCCTGACGAAGCCGTGGCCGTGGGTGCCGCCATCCAGGGCCAGGTGCTGTCGGGCGACCGCAAGGACGTGCTGCTGCTGGACGTGACCCCGCTGTCCCTGGGCATTGAGACCCTGGGCGGTGTCATGACCAAGATGATCAGCAAGAACACCACCATCCCGACCAAGTTTGCGCAGACCTTCTCCACCGCCGACGACAACCAGCCCGCCGTGACCATCAAGGTGTTCCAGGGCGAGCGCGAGATGGCCTCGGGTAACAAGCTGCTCGGCGAATTCAACCTCGAAGGCATTCCGCCCGCACCGCGTGGCCTGCCCCAGATCGAAGTGTCTTTCGACATCGATGCCAACGGCATCCTGCACGTGGGCGCCAAGGACAAGGGCACCGGCAAGGAAAACAAGATCACCATCAAGGCCAACTCGGGTCTGTCCGAAGAGGAAATCCAGAAGATGGTGAAGGATGCCGAGCTGAACGCCGCCGAAGACAAGAAGAAGCTCGAAATCGTGCAAGCCCGCAACCAGGGCGAAGCCACCGTGCACAGCGTGAAGAAGAGCCTGACCGACTACGGCGACAAGCTCGAAGCCGGCGAGAAGGAAAAGATCGAAGCCGCCATCAAAGACCTCGAAGAAGTCCTGAAGGGTGAAGACAAGGCCGCCATCGAGGAAAAGAGCAATGCGCTCATGACCGCCAGCCAGAAGCTGGGTGAGAAGATGTACGCCGACATGCAAGCCGAGCAGGCTGCGCAGCAGGCCGCCGCGGGTGGCGCTGCAGGTGCCGCCGGCGCCGCTGGCACAGAATCTGCCTCCAAGCCCGCTGACGACAACGTGGTGGACGCTGAAGTCAAGGAAGTGAAGAAGGGCTGATCCCCGGCTACGGCCACTTCTCCCGCCGCGCCGGACCCAGGCCTGGGACCTGCGCGGCGTTTGTGTTGAATACGGCTCGGAAAACCAATGGCTAAACGAGACTTTTACGAAGTCCTGGGCGTCGGCAAGACTGCCTCGGATGAAGAGATCAAGAAGGCTTATCGCAAGTTGGCGATGAAGCATCACCCTGACCGCAATCAGGGCGATGCGGCCAAGGCTGCCGAAGAGAAATTCAAGGAAGCCAAGGAAGCCTACGAAATGCTCAGCGACCCGCAGAAGCGGGCCGCCTATGACCAGCACGGCCATGCCGGCGTGGATCCGAACATGCGCGGCCCCGGTGGCGCCGAAGGCTTTGGCGGCTTTGCCGAGGCCTTTGGTGACATCTTCGGCGACATGTTCGGTCAGCAGCGCGGCGGGCGTGCGGGTGGGCGTCAGGTCTACCGCGGCAGCGACCTCAGCTACGCCATGGAGGTCACCCTCGAAGAGGCTGCCCGCGGCAAAGATGCGCAGATCCGCATCCCGAGCTGGGACAGCTGCGACACCTGCCACGGCTCCGGCGCCAAGCCGGGCACCAGCGCCAAGACCTGCGGCACCTGCAATGGTCAGGGCAGTGTGCAGATGCGCCAGGGCTTCTTCAGCGTGCAACAGACCTGCCCCACCTGCCGCGGCAGCGGCAAGGTGATCCCCGAGCCCTGCACCGCCTGCCATGGCCAGGGCAAGATCAAGAAGCAGAAGACGCTGGAAGTGAAGATCCCGGCCGGCATCGACGACGGCATGCGCATCCGCAGCGTCGGCAATGGCGAGCCCGGCACCAATGGCGGCCCCCCGGGCGATCTGTACATCGAGATCCGGCTCAAGAAGCACGACATCTTCGAGCGTGACGGAGACGATCTGCACTGCTCCGTGCCGGTCAGCTTCATCACGGCCGCCCTGGGCGGCGAGATCGAAGTGCCCACGCTGCAAGGCAAGGCGGCCATCGACATCCCCGAAGGCACCCAGGCCGGCAAGCAGTTCCGTCTGCGCGGCAAGGGCATCAAAGGGGTGCGTTCCAGCTACCCTGGCGACCTGTACTGCCACATCGCGGTCGAGACCCCGGTCAAGCTCACCGAGTACCAGCGCAAGCTGCTGCGCGAGCTGGAAGAATCGCTGAAGAAGGGGGGCGGCAAGCACTCCCCCAGCGGTGACAGCTGGACCGATCGACTGAAGAACTTCTTCAGCTGACCCCCACACTCAGCGCCCCAAGCCTGAGCCCAAGCCCGCTCCAGCGGGCTTTTTTGCGCCCGAAGCCCAGACCATCGCACACCACGCGGGCCGCCAGCTCCCACCCACAGCGACGGAAGCCATCGCCGATAGAGATGTTAACAGCCTAAAATCCCCAGGAAAATACGCATCACATCTCAATCCGAGATGAAAAACACCCCATGAAAAGCTCCGAGCGCAACTTTGCCCGCCGAATCGACCTGACCTCGCTGCAGCTGTTCGTGGCCGTCTGTGAACTGGGCAGCATCGGCAAGGCCGCCGAGCGCGAGTTCATCGCCGCCTCGGCTGTCAGCAAGCGCCTGAGCGACCTGGAGGCCACCGTCGACACCCAACTGCTGTACCGGCACAGCCGCGGCGTGCGCCTGACCCCGGCTGGCGAGAGCCTGCTGCACCATGCGCGCACCGTGTTGTATGGCCTGGAGAAGATGCAGGGCGAGCTCAGCGAATACGCCGACGGGGTGCGCGGGCACGTGCGCATCCACGCCAATATTTCGGCCATCGTGCAGTTTCTGCCCGAGGACCTGGGCGCCTTCACACGCCAGCACGAGCAGATCAAGATCGACCTCGAAGAACACCTGAGCCCCGACGTCATGCAGGCCGTGACCGAAGGCGCCGCCGACCTGGGCATCTGCCATGTGCGCGATCAGGCCAGCACCGGCACCCCACTGCAGACCCTGCCCTACCGCGAAGACCGCCTGGTGCTGGTGGTTCCGCGTCAGCACCCGCTGGCCCAACAGGACAGCGCCCACTTCGCCGATGTGCTCGACCACGACATCGTGGGCCTGCACGCCAACAGCAGCATCAGCCTGGCCATGCAGCAGGCCGCAGCGCGCGCCGGGCGCGCGCTGAAGTTGCGCATCCAGGTCACCGGGCTGGATGCCATGTACCGCATGATCGACAACGGCCTGGGCGTGGGCGTGTTGCCCGACCGGGCCTTTGCCCTGATGCAAGGCGTGGGCCAGTTGCAGGCCGTGGCGCTGAAAGACGAGTGGGCCCATCGCGAACTGCGCATCGTGGCCCGCGACTTCCAGGCCCTGCCCATGACCGCGCGCCTGCTGGCCGACCACCTGCGCGCCAGCAGCCCGCCGCCGCTTCCCCAGGCGGCCGGCATGGCGGGCTCCGCCCTGCCCGCCGAGCCACTGCCCGCCTAAAATCACCCTCCTCACGAAAGACCAGAGACCACCATGGGACGCACCCTTTACGACAAGATCTGGGACGAGCACGTCGTCCACACCGAAGAAGACGGCACCGCCGTGCTCTACATCGACCGCCACCTGGTGCACGAAGTGACCAGCCCGCAAGCCTTTGAAGGCCTGCGCGAGGCCGGCCGCAAGGTCTGGCGCGTGAGCTCCATCGTGGCCACGGCCGACCACAACACCCCCACCACCGGCTGGGAACTGGGCTACGACGGCATCACCGACCCGATCAGCAAAGAGCAGATCACCACGCTGGACAGCAACATCAAGGAATTCGGCGCCGCGGCCTTTTTCCCCTTCATGTCCAAGCGCCAGGGCATCGTGCACGTGATCGGCCCCGAAAACGGCGCCACCCTGCCGGGCATGACCGTGGTCTGCGGTGATTCGCACACCTCGACCCACGGCGCCTTCGGTGCGCTCGCCCACGGCATCGGCACCAGCGAAGTCGAACACGTGATGGCCACCCAGACCCTGCTGGCCAAGAAGGCCAAGAACCTGCTGATCAAGGTGGAAGGCACCGTGGCCAAGGGCGTCACCGCCAAGGACATCGTGCTGGCCATCATCGGCAAGATCGGCACGGCCGGTGGCACCGGCTACACCATCGAGTTTGCCGGCTCGGCCATCCGCGCCCTGTCCATGGAAGGCCGCATGACGGTGTGCAACATGGCCATCGAAGCCGGCGCACGCGCGGGCCTGGTGGCCGTGGACGACAAGACCATCGAGTACGTGAAGGGCCGCCCGCTGGCCCCCGCGGGCGTCGAACTGGAACACGCCATCACCTACTGGAAGACCCTGCACTCCGATGCCGATTCCTCGTTCGACGCGGTGGTCGAGCTGGATGCGGCGCAGATCGTGCCGCAGGTCACCTGGGGGACCTCGCCCGAAATGGTGCTGGGTGTGGACGCCCGCATCCCCGACCCCGACAAGGAAAAAGACGCCAACAAACGCGGGGCCATCGAACGCGCCCTGACCTACATGGCGCTGGAGCCCGGCAAACCCATCAATGACATCTTTGTCGACAAGGTGTTCATCGGTTCGTGCACCAACAGCCGCATCGAAGACATGCGCGAAGCCGCCGCCGTGGTGAAGAAGCTGGGCCAGAAGGTGGCCAAGAACATCAAGGTGGCCATGGTGGTGCCCGGCTCCGGCCTGGTGAAGGAACAGGCCGAGCGCGAAGGCCTGGACCAGATCTTCAAGGCCGCCGGCTTTGAATGGCGTGAACCCGGCTGCTCGATGTGCCTGGCCATGAACGCCGACCGCCTGGAGCCCGGCGAGCGCTGCGCCTCCACCAGCAACCGCAACTTCGAAGGTCGCCAGGGCGCCGGTGGCCGCACCCACCTGGTGAGCCCGGCCATGGCCGCCGCCGCCGCTGTGCACGGTCACTTCGTCGACATCCGCCAATTCGCCTGATCCAGAAGGAGACCCTTGCCATGAACCGCATCACCACCTTCCTGACCCTGTCCGCCCTGGTGGCCCTGATGGGCTGCAACACCGTCAAAGGCCTGGGCGAAGACGTCCAGAAAGCCGGCTCGGCGATCGAAAACGCGGCCAAAAAGTAAGCCACAAGGCCCTGACTCACCATGCAAAAATTCACCGTACACAAGGGCATCGTGGCCCCGATGGACCGCGAGAACGTCGACACCGACGCGATCATTCCCAAGCAGTTCCTGAAGTCGATCCGCAAGACCGGCTTCGGCCCCAACCTGTTTGACGAATGGCGTTACCTGGACCACGGCGAGCCCGGCCAGGATCCGGCCAGCCGCAAGCCCAACCCCGATTTCGTGCTGAACCAGCCGCGCTATGCCGGCGCCTCGGTGCTGCTGGCCCGCAAGAACTTCGGCTGCGGCTCCTCGCGCGAGCACGCGCCCTGGGCCCTGGATCAGTTCGGCTTTCGCGCCATCATCGCGCCCAGCTTTGCCGACATCTTCTTCAACAACAGCTTCAAAAACGGCCTGCTGCCCATCGTGCTGCCCGAAAGCACCGTGGCGCAACTGTTCGATGCCGTGCTGGCCTTCCCGGGCTACCAGCTCACCATCGACCTGGAACGCCAGGTCATCGTGCGACCGCAAGGCGAAGAGATTCCGTTCGAGGTCAATGCCTTCCGCAAGTACTGTCTGCTCAACGGCCTGGACGACATCGGCCTGACCCTGCGTCACGCCGACAAGATCAAGCTCTTCGAGGCCGAACGCCTGGCCCAGAAGCCCTGGCTGGCCCAGACCATGGTCGGCTGATCGCCCCCTCTCATCGACTTCAACCCAGGCCGACCCCAGGTCGGCCTCACCCTGATCCATCCCATGAAAATCGCAATCCTGCCGGGTGACGGCATTGGCACCGAAATCGTCGCAGAAGCCGTCAAGGTCCTGAACGTGCTGGACCTCCAGTTCGAAACCGAAACCGCACTGGTTGGCGGTGCCGCCTACGAAGCCCACGGCCATCCACTGCCCGAATCGACCCTGAAGCTGGCCAAAGAGTCCGACGCCATCCTGTTCGGCGCCGTGGGCGACTGGAAATACGACAAGCTCGACCGCCCGCTGCGCCCTGAGCAGGCCATTCTGGGCCTGCGCAAGAACCTGGGCCTGTTTGCCAACTTCCGCCCCGCCATCTGCTACGAGCAGCTCGTGGGCGCCTCCAGCCTCAAGCCCGAGCTGATCGCAGGCCTGGACATCCTGATCATCCGCGAGCTGACGGGCGACATCTACTTCGGTCAACCCCGGGGTCGCCGCACGGCAGTGGATGGCCACTTCCCCGGCGCCGAAGAAGCCTTCGACACCATGCGCTACTCGCGCCCTGAAGTGGAGCGCATCGCCCACGTGGCCTTCCAGGCGGCCCGCAAGCGCAGCAAGCGCGTGACCAGTGTCGACAAGGCCAACGTGCTCGAGACCTTCCAGTTCTGGAAGGACATCATGATCGAAGTGGGCCAGCAGTACCCCGACGTGGAACTCGACCACATGTACGTCGACAACGCGGCCATGCAACTGGTCAAGGCCCCGAAGAAATTCGACGTGGTGGTGACCGGCAACATGTTCGGCGACATCCTGTCCGACGAAGCGGCCATGTTGACCGGCTCCATCGGCATGCTGCCCTCGGCCAGCCTGAATTCGAGCAACCAGGGCCTGTATGAACCCAGCCACGGCAGCGCCCCCGACATCGCGGGCAAGGGCATCGCCAATCCTTTGGCTACAATACTGTCCGCTGCCATGATGCTCCGCTTCTCCCTCAACCAAGCCGAAGCCGCCGACCGAATCGAGTCCGCGGTGCAATCGGTGCTGGCTGCTGGCCTCAGAACCGTTGACATCTACTCGGAAGGCACCACCAAGGTCAGCACCCGCGAGATGGGTGATGCCGTGGTGGCCGCCATTACCAAGACGACCATTAAAGGCTAAGCAGTAGCCCGGTTCGTCACGCCCTCCCCGGCCCGACGAGCCGGGGTGAAGAAGATTTCATTTTTCTGAAAGGGCAATGTGATGAAGGTAGGTAATCTTGTAGGTTTGGTGGGTTGGCGCGGCATGGTCGGCTCGGTGCTGATCGACCGCATGACGGCTGAAGGCGACTTCGGCCTGATCGAACCCGTTTTCTTCTCGACGTCGAATGCCGGTGGCAAGGCCCCCGCGCAAGCCAAGAACGAAACCGTTCTGCAAGACGCCTACGACATCGCAGCCCTCAAGCGCTGCGACATCATCATCACCGCACAAGGCGGCGACTACACCACCGAAGTGTTCCCCAAGCTGCGCGCCGCCGGCTGGAACGGCCACTGGATCGATGCCGCCTCCACCCTGCGCATGAAGGACGACGCCGTCATCATCCTGGACCCGGTGAACCTGCCCGTGATCCAGAGCGCGCTCGCCAAGGGCGGCAACAACTGGGTGGGCGGCAACTGCACCGTCAGCTGCATGCTGATGGGTGTGGGCGCGCTGTACAAGGCAGGCCTGGTGGAATGGATGTCCACCCAGACCTACCAGGCCGCATCGGGCGGCGGCGCTCAGCACATGCGTGAGCTGCTCACCCAGTTCGGCACCCTGAACGCCGAAGTGCGCAACCTGCTGGACGACCCCAAGAGCGCCATCCTGGAAATCGACCGCAAGGTCATCGCCAAGCAGCGCAGCCTGAGTGAAGCCGAAACCGCCAACTTCGGCGTGCCCCTGGGCGGCAGCCTGATCCCCTGGATCGACAAGGACCTGGGCAACGGCGTCAGCCGCGAAGAATGGAAGGGCATGGCTGAGACCAACAAGATCCTGGGCATCGGTGAAGGCTTCAACGCCCCGGCCATCCCGGTCGACGGTTTCTGCGTGCGCGTGGGTGCCATGCGCTGCCACAGCCAGGCCCTGACCTTCAAGCTCAAGAAGGACGTGCCCGTGGCCGACATCGAAGCCATGATCGCGGCCGACAACCCTTGGGCCAAGGTGGTCCCCAACACCCGCGAAGCCACCATCAAGGACCTGACCCCCGTGGCCGTGACCGGCACGCTGACGATTCCCGTGGGCCGCGTTCGCAAGCTCGCCATGGGACCGGAATACGTGGGCGCCTTCACCATCGGCGACCAGTTGCTGTGGGGTGCCGCAGAGCCGCTGCGCCGCATGCTGCGCATCCTGTTGGACGCGTGATTCATTTACAAAGGTAACTAAACGCAACTGCCCGGACGTTGCCAATTGACAACGTCCGGGCGGCTCGTTCAGCAGACCTCAAAGCGTGCCGCAAGCTTCCACGGCACGTCAGCTTGTCAGCATAAGGCCTTGATGCTATGGTGCTTTTTCACTATTTGAGTTCGGGACAAGTTACAAATGTTGAAAAAAGATTTGCCATGCAACCTGCTCCCGAGCACCAAGGCATGAAGAACCCCGCAAGCAAGAATCGTTGGCAATGCACGGCCCTGGCAGCACTGCTGGTCTGCTCGGCCGGCCTGTGGAGTGTTGATGCCCAGGCACTGACGCTGGGCAAGCTGACGGTTCAGTCCGCTCTGGGCGAGCCCTTGCGCGCCGACATTGAACTGCCCGATATCACCAGCGCAGAATTCGACAGCCTCAAGGCCACCCCGGCCAATTCGTCGGCCTTCAGAGCGGCCGGCTTTGAGTACAACCCCGCCGTCTCGGGCATGAACATCGATGTGGTGCGCCGTGCCGACGGGCGTGCCTTTTTGCAGATCAAGAGCGACCGCGTCATCAATGACCCCTTCCTGGACTTGATTCTGGAGGCCAACTGGGCGTCGGGTCGCATCGTGCGCGACTACACCCTGCTGTTTGATCCCCCCGCAGCGCGTCAACCACAGCCCAATCCGATCAACCCGGCGCAAGCTTCGGCCGCCTCCCCACCGACCCGGTCAGCCCCCCCCGTGGTGCTGGCGCCGCCACCCGCAGCCGCTCAGCCTGCCCCCAGCCGCCCTGTGACACCGGCCGTGGCAGCCAGGAAGACCCCTGCGCCCGCCCCTTCCGGAGACACCGTGACGGTGAAGCCGGGCGACACAGCGGGACGCATTGCCGCCACCATCAAGCAGCCCCAGGTCTCCCTCGATCAGATGCTGGTGGCCCTGATGCGGGCCAACCCCGATGCGTTTCTGCGTGGCAACGTGAACCGCATCAAGGCAGGCGCCGTGCTGGCCTTGCCGGACAGCGCCAGCGCCGAAGCGGTGCCTGCGGCCGAGGCACGACAGATCATCCAGGCCCAGAGCCGCGACTTCAACGATTTCCGCCGCAAGCTGGCCGACCAGGCTCCCCACGTCAAAGTGGCCGCAGCCGACCGCAGTGCCAGCGGGCAGGTCCAGACCCAGGTCGAAGAAAAGAAGCCTGCCGCGCCTGCACCCGACAAGCTGACCCTTTCCAAGGGCGCCCTGGACGCCAAGAAGGGCGACGCTGCAGCCGAGCAGAAGATTGCCGAGGACAAGCAAGCCAAGGCCCAGGCCGAGCGGACTGCCGAACTGAACAAGAACCTGGCAGACCTCAACAAACTCAGCACCGCTGCACCGGCACCTGCGCCTGCGCCTGCGCCGGCACCTGCGCCTGCGCCGGCACCTGCACCGGCTGCGGACGCCAAGCCGGCCCCAGAGGCACCCGCCGTCGCAGCCCCCGCCGCGCCCGTGCCACCGCCACCGGCGCCGCCCGCCCCCGAGGCCCCCAAGCCTCCGCCTGCTCCGCCCAAACCGCCAGCCCCTCCGGTGGTGCCTGCGCCAGAAGAAGAAGCCGGCCTACTCAGCTTCCTGGGCGATGACCCGCTGATTCCTGCTGCAGGCGGCGGCATCCTCGCTTTGCTGGCCGGGCTGGTGGCCTACCGCTTCATCAAGCGTCGGCGTGCCAACCATGTGGACAGCTCCTTCCTGGAAAGCAAGTTGCAGCCCGACTCCTTCTTCGGCGCCAGCGGCGGTCAGCGTGTCGACACCAACGATTCGACCAGTGGCTCCTCGTCCATGGCCTATTCGCCGAGCCAGTTGGATGCCGGCGACGTCGATCCCGTGGCCGAAGCCGATGTCTACCTGGCCTACGGGCGGGACCTGCAAGCCGAAGAGATTCTCAAGGAAGCTCTCAAGATCAATCCCAGCCGCGTGGCCATCCATGCCAAGCTGGTCGAAATCTATGCCAAGCGACGTGATGTGGTGGCGGTCAATGCCACCGCACTGGAGGCCTTCAAACTCACCCAGGGCAAGGCGCCCGAGTGGGACCGCATCCGCGAACTGGGCCATGACCTGGACCCGACCAACCCGCTGTACACCGACGGCGCGCTGTCGGAAGCCCCCGCCCCGCGGGAAGGCCCGGCCTCCGTGCCGTTCTCGGCCCCGACGCAGCCAGGCGGCGCCGACCTGGATCTGGATCTGGACCTGGACCTGCCCTTGGACGACGTGCCCTCGCAACCGGCACCAGCCCCCCTGCCCTCGGACGACCCGTTTGGCGACCTGAACCTGGACCTGGAGCCCCCTGCAGCCGTTCTCGAGCCGCAGGAAGCGCCCCCCCCGGCATTGGATGACATCAGCATTGATCTGACGGAGGACCTCGACTTCCCCAGCAGCAATGCCACCGAGCCTGCACGTCTGACACCGGCCGAACCCGAAGTGGCGGCGGCTCCGAGTGACTCCGGCATGATCGAGTTCGACCTGGACTCACTGTCGATGGAACTCGAAAAGACCGTGGAGCCAACCCAGGTCACCCCGCTGCCCGAACCCCTGCCGGAGATTGCCGAACCCGCACCCCAGGTGGAGCCCACCCTGGACCTTGACGACGAAGACGACGAACTCGACATCCACCCCGAAGACCCGCTGGCCACCAAGCTGGCGTTGGCCGAAGAATTCAACGCCATTGGCGACGCCGACGGCGCCCGGGCCTTGGTGGAAGAAGTGATCGCCGAGGCCAGCGGGGCACTCAAGACCAAAGCCGAGCGCCTGCTCGCGCAACTGGCTTGAAGGCCCAGCCCACCGACCCCAGGCCCCCCGTGCGCATGGCCCTGGGTGTGAGCTACCAGGGGCGGGCTTATGCGGGCTGGCAAAGCCAGCCCACCGTGCCCACCGTGCAGGATGCGCTCGAGAAAGCCCTGGCGCGCTTCGTGGACAGCCCCATCGTCACACTGTGTGCCGGCCGCACCGATGCGGGCGTGCACGGGCTGATGCAGGTGGTGCATTTCGACACGCATGCCGACCGCCCCGATTTTTCCTGGGTGCGAGGTGTGAACACCTTTTTGCCCTCTGACATCGCAGTGCAATGGGCCCGGCATGTGCCGCAGAGCTTTCACTCACGGGCCTGCGCACTGCGGCGCCGCTACGTTTATGTGGTGCTGCAGTCGCCGGTACGCCCCAGCCTGGAGGCCGGCGCGGTGGGGTGGGTGTTTCGCAAGCTCGACCATGAAGCGATGAACAAGGCTGCCCAGTGGCTGGTGGGTGAGCACGATTTCAGCTCCTTCCGGGCCTCGGCCTGCCAGGCGCTGACCCCCGTCAAGACGCTGTACCACATCAACATCCACCGTCGTCCTGGTCGCCCCATCGACGACGGCAGTGCCGACACGCGCCACAGCTTCGAGCCCTGCTACTGGCGCTTCGAGTTCGAAGGCAACGCCTTTTTGCACCACATGATCCGCAACATCATGGGCTGCCTGCTGATGATCGGCCAGGGCCTCAAGCCGCCTGAGTGGATGGCCCAGGTGCTGGCAGCGCGCTCACGCGATGCCGCCGCCCCCACCTTCTCGCCCGACGGGCTGTACTTCGCAGGACCGGTCTATGGCCCGCAATGGGGCTTGCCCGAGCGCACTCCGGCCTATGATTGGTTGCCATGAACCCGATCCTTCCCCCACTGCACCGCACCCGCATCAAGATCTGCGGCATCACCCGTGAAGAAGACCTGGATGCCGTGGTGGCCGCCGGGGCTGACGCGGTGGGCTTTGTGCTCTACCCGCCCAGCCCGCGCTTTGTGAGCCCCGCCCGTGCGGCCGAACTGGCTCGGCGCCTCCCACCCTATGTGACCCCGGTGCTGCTGTTCGTCAATGCGAGCGCCGCAGAAGTGCAGGCTGCCGTTGCTCAAGTGCCAGGCGCCATGCTGCAGTTTCATGGCGATGAAAGCCAGGAAGACTGCCTGGCAGCCGCAGGCCCCGCCAGCCGCATCTGGGTCAAAGCGGCGCGAATTCCGCTCGGACCGGAGGCCCAGGCCTTCGACCTCGTAAAATACGCGGCAGATTACTCAGAAGCCAGTGCCATCCTGCTCGACGCCCATGTCGACGGCTACGGTGGCAGCGGCAAAACATTCAATTGGTCACTTCTTCCACCAAACGTCAGCTCTCACCTCGTTTTGTCTGGTGGACTCACGCCTGCAAACGTGACCGATGGCATTTTGCAAGTGCGCCCGCGTTGCCCCACGCTGGCCGTTGATGTGAGCTCGGGTGTCGAGGTGTCCAAGGGCATCAAGTCACCCGAAAAGATCTTCCAGTTCGTCGCCGCCGTGCGCGCCGCCGACGAACAACTTGCAAAGAGTTTTCAACATGTTCGAGTACCACCAACCTGATGCCGCCGGGCACTTCGGCCCCTATGGCGGCAGTTTTGCCAGCGAAACCCTCACCCACGCGCTGGCCGAGCTGCGCGCGGCTTACGCCAAGTACCAGCACGACCCGGCCTTCCAGGCCGAATTCCGCTACGAGCTGGCCCACTTCGTCGGCCGTCCCTCGCCGGTCTATCACGCGGCCCGCATGAGCCGCGAAATGGGCGGCGCACAGATCTTCCTCAAGCGTGAAGACCTCAACCACACGGGCGCCCACAAGGTGAACAACACCATCGGGCAGGCCATGCTGGCCAAGCGCATGGGCAAGCCCCGCGTGATTGCCGAAACCGGTGCCGGCCAACACGGTGTGGCCACCGCCACCATCTGCGCCCGCTATGGGCTGGAATGTGTGGTGTACATGGGCAGCGAAGACGTCAAGCGCCAAAGCCCCAATGTCTACCGCATGCACCTGCTGGGTGCCAAGGTGGTGCCGGTCGAATCCGGCAGCAAGACCCTGAAGGACGCGCTCAACGAAGCCATGCGCGACTGGGTCACCAACGTCGAAAACACCTTCTACATCATCGGCACGGTGGCGGGCCCCGCCCCCTACCCGGCCATGGTGCGCGACTTCCAGAGCGTGATCGGTGAAGAGTGCCTGACCCAGATGCCGGCCCTGTTCAAGCACCTGGACATGGCCGCCGAACAGCCTGACGCCGTGGTGGCCTGCGTGGGGGGCGGCAGCAATGCCATGGGCATCTTCTACCCCTACATCCCGCACGACAAGACCCGGCTGATCGGGGTCGAAGCCGCAGGCGAAGGGCTGGACAGCGGCAAGCACTCGGCCTCGCTGCAAAAGGGCAGCCCGGGCGTGCTGCACGGCAACCGCACCTACATCCTGCAGGACGACAACGGCCAGATCACCGAGACCCACAGCGTGAGTGCCGGCCTGGACTACCCCGGCGTGGGCCCGGAGCACGCCTACCTGAAGGACATTGGCCGCGCCGAGTACGTGGGCATCACCGACCGCGAAGCGCTCGACGCCTTCCATTACCTGTGCCGCACCGAGGGCATCATCCCTGCGCTCGAGTCCAGCCATGCCGTGGCCTATGCCATGAAGCTGGCCAAGACCATGCGACCTGACCAATCCATCCTGGTCAACCTGTCGGGCCGTGGCGACAAGGACATCGGCACCGTGGCCGACCTGAGCCAGGCCGAATTCTTCTGCCGTCCCAGCTGCCGCGGCCAATCCGTCAAAGGCGCCGAACAAGTCATGCAGGTGCTGAAATGAGCCGAATCGAAGCCACCCTCCAGGCCCTGAAGGCCCAAGGTCGAAAGGCCCTCATCCCCTACGTGACGGCCGGTTTTCCACAGGCCGACATCACCCCTGACCTGATGCACGCCATGGCGGCGGCCGGGGCCGACATCATCGAGCTGGGGGTTCCGTTCTCGGACCCGATGGCCGATGGCCCGGTGATCCAGCGTGCCGGTGAAAAGGCCCTGACCTTCGGCATCGGCACGGCCCAGGTGCTGGCCATGGTCAAAGCCTTCCGCGAGCGCGACGATCGCACCCCGGTGGTGCTGATGGGTTATGCCAACCCGGTGGAACGCTACGACCAGAAACACGGTGACAACGCCTTCATCCGCGACGCCGCAGCCTCTGGCGTGGATGGCGTGCTGATCGTCGACTACCCACCCGAAGAATGCCGCGACTTCGCCAGTCGCCTCAAAGCGGCCGGCCTGGACCTGATCTTCCTGTTGGCCCCCACCAGCACCGATGAACGCATCCAGCAAGTGGCCGAAGTGGCCACGGGCTATGTGTACTACGTGTCGCTCAAGGGCGTGACGGGGGCGGGCCACCTGGACACCGACGCGGTGGAGGCGGCGCTGCCCAAGATCCGCAAGCATGTCAAAATCCCGGTTGGCGTGGGCTTTGGCATCCGAGATGCCCAGACCGCTGTCGCGGTGTCCCGCGTTGCCGATGCCGTGGTCATCGGCAGCAAGATCATCCAGCTGATCGAAGACCTGCCACGCGAAGAAGCCATTGCCCAGTGCAGCAGCTTCCTCGCCGGCGTCCGATCGGCACTGAACCAAAGCCAGGCCTGAACAAGCCCCTGGCATCAAGGAGAAACGCATGAGCTGGCTCGAAAAACTGCTACCGGCCAAGATCCAACAGACCAACCCCAGCGAGCGCCGCAGTGTGCCCGAAGGGCTGTGGATCAAGTGCCCCAGCTGTGAATCGGTGCTGTACAAGACCGATCTGGAACACAACCAGAACGTCTGCCCCACCTGCGGTCATCACCACCGCATCGGCGCCCGGGCCCGGCTCAATGCCTTCCTCGATGCCGAGGGTCGCTATGAAATCGGCCAGGAGGTGATCCCGGTCGATGCACTGAAGTTCAAGGACAGCCGCAAGTACCCCGAGCGCCTCAAAGAGGCGCTGGAGAACACCGGTGAAACCGACGCCCTGGTGGTGATCGGCGGCTCGGTGCACAGCATCAACCTGGTCGCGGCCTGCTTTGAATTCGACTTCATGGGCGGCAGCATGGGCTCGGTGGTGGGCGAGCGCTTTGTGCGCGGCGTCGAGACCGCCATCGAACAGAAGGTGCCTTTCCTGTGCTTCACGGCCACCGGCGGTGCCCGCATGCAGGAAGGCCTGCTGTCCCTGATGCAGATGGCCAAGACCAACGCAGCCCTGACACGCCTGGCCAAGAAGGGCCTGCCCTACATCAGCGTGCTGACCGACCCGACCATGGGCGGCGTGAGCGCCGGTTTCGCCTTTGTGGGCGACATCGTGATTGCCGAGCCCAAGGCCCTGATCGGCTTTGCCGGCCCGCGCGTGATCGAGTCCACGGTGCGGGTGACCTTGCCCGAGGGCTTCCAGCGGGCCGAGTTCCTGCAATCCAAGGGGGCTGTCGACTTCATCTGCGACCGCCGGGAACTGCGCAAGACGGTGGCCAGTGCGCTGGCCATGCTGCAACGCCAGCCGGCCGACGCGGTGCTCTGAGCCCGGCAACGCCCATCCCATCCAGAAGGCCTTCTTGAAGGCCTTTTGTTTTTTCAGGCCTGCACGAGGCCCCATCGCACGAGAGCCCAACGCCGCCATGGACCGCTCAACAGACGCCGACACCCGCCGCCCCACGCCGCCCAGTTTCTGGCAGGCCCTGCTGTACTGGCTCAAGCTGGGCTGCATCAGCTTCGGCGGCCCGGCCGGGCAGATTGCGATGATGCATGAAGAGCTTGTGGAGCGGCGGCGCTGGATTTCAGAGCAGCGCTTTCTGCACGCCCTCAATTACTGCATGTTGCTGCCCGGGCCGGAGGCCCAGCAACTGGCCACCTACATCGGCTGGCTGCTGCACCGGCGCTGGGGTGGTCTGGTGGCTGGCGGGCTGTTCGTACTGCCTTCGCTGCTCTTGCTGATGGCCTTGTCGTGGCTGTACATGCGCTTTGGCAGCACGCCGGCCGTGGCCGCCGCCCTGTATGGCATCAAGCCGGCAGTGACCGCCATCGTGCTGGCCGCGGCGCACCGCATCGGCGGGCGGGCCCTGAAGAACACCCCCTTGCGACTGATCACACTGGCGGCCTTTGTGGCCATTTTTGCCCTGAACCTGCCCTTCCCCCTGATCGTGCTGGGCGCCGCGGCGGTCGGCTACCTGGGTGGGCGCTGGGCGCCAGCGTCCTTCAGCCTGGGGGGCGGCCATGCGAGTGCCCATCAGGCGCGGCATGCACCGGCACTGATCGACGACGACACACCCACGCCCGCCCACGCGCGCTTCAGTTGGGGCGGCTTTGCCCGCGTGCTGCTGGCGGGCCTGGCGCTGTGGGCCCTGGCGCTGGGGGGCCTGGTGGCCCTGCAAGGCTGGGACGGCCCCTTGACGCAGATGGCCTGGTTCTTCACCAAGGCGGCCCTGTTGACCTTTGGCGGGGCCTATGCGGTGCTGCCCTATGTGTACCAGGGGGCGGTCGAGCAATTCCATTGGCTGAGTGCCGCCCAGATGATGGACGGCCTGGCCCTGGGTGAAAGCACGCCCGGCCCGCTGATCATGGTGGTGTCTTTTGTGGGTTTTGTGGGTGGTTGGGGCCAGTCGCTGTACGGCCCCGACGCGCTGCTGGCAGCCGGTGTGGCGGGGGCTGGCGTGGTGACGTTCTTCACCTTTGTGCCGTCCTTCGTGTTCATTTTCCTGGGTGGGCCGTTCATCGAGTCCACCCATGGCAAGCTGCAATTCACGGCGCCGCTGACGGGCATCACCGCCGCGGTGGTGGGGGTGATCCTCAACCTGGCGCTGTTCTTTGCCTGGCACGTGCTGTGGCCCGCGGGCTGGCAAGGGCCGTTTGAATGGCCTGCCGCCGTGATCGGGCTGGCAGCACTGCTGGCCCTGATCCGCTTCAAGATCGGCGTGATGACGGTGGTCGGAGCGGCCTTGCTGGCCGGCCTGGCCTTGCAGTGGCTGCGCTGAATCAGAACCCCATCAGAAACCCATCAGCACCGATGCCTGCACATAACCCAGCACCAGATTGCCGATGTGCAGGGCCACCAGCAGGGCCAACGGCGCCAGATCGACCCCGCCGACCAGGGGGATGACACGCCGGAACGGCGCCAGCAAGGGCTCGCACAGGCGCTGCAGCACATGGAACATCGGATTGGGTGACTGCACCCAGGACAGGATGGCAAACACGATCACCAGCCCTGTCATGCCTGTGAGGGCCAGCTTGAGCAATCCGAAAACGGCCAGCACCGGCAGGCTGACCAGACTGGCCTGGCCGCCCAGCAAGGCCCACAGCAACAGGAATTGCAGCAGTTCGATCAACCAGGCCCCCAGCAGGCTGGACACATCCCAGCGCCCGATCGAAGGCACCACCCGGCGCAAGGGCAGCACCAGCCAGTCGGACAGGGCAAACACCATGCGCCCCACCGGGTTGCCGAAGGGCACGCGCTGCAGTTGCATGTACCAGCGCAACAAACAGGCGCCGCCGAACAGACCGGCCACCACATCCAACAAAAGTGAAGCGATTTGATAAAGCATGATCGAAGCAGAACCCTTGGAGACGTGCCATGCGCACGCTGCGGATTATCAACGCAGCACGGCCCGGTCCTGACAGCAGCCCTGCAAGCCGTGGGCTCGGCCACCGCCCACAGGCTGCCAGCGCATCGAATCCGCGTCGGGCTGTACCAAGGCACCCGCAAAAAACTAAAATACGCGGTTTGGCCCTTTCGGGCCCCCATTTGACCCGTTCAACGAACGCATTCCATGTCTGAAAACCAACACACCGCGCACGCCACCCCCGCCCAGGATGACAACCAGCTGATCGCCGAACGCCGCGAAAAGCTCAAAGCCCTGCGCGAAGCCCAGGCCCGCGGTGAAGGTGTGGCCTTTCCGAACGACTTCAAGCCCGAACACCACGCCGACGCCCTGCATGCGGCCTACGGCCACTCCGAGGCCGAAGACCTGACGGCCCGCCCCGTGACGGTCAGCGTGGCTGGCCGCATGATGCTCAAGCGCGTGATGGGCAAGGCCAGCTTCGCCACCGTGCAGGACGCCACCGGCCGCATCCAGCTCTACGTGACCCGCGACGCCCTGGGCGAGGCCCATTACGCCGCCTTCAAGCACTGGGACCTGGGCGACATCGTGGGCGCCGTGGGCACCCTGTTCAAGACCAAGACCGGCGAGCTGTCGATCCACGTGACCCAGTTGCGCCTGCTGACCAAGAGCCTGCGCCCGCTGCCGGACAAGTTCCACGGCATGAGCGACCAGGAGCAGAAGTACCGTCAGCGCTATGTCGACCTGATCACCGATGAACACGCCCGCAAGCGCTTCGCGGCCCGCAGCAAGGCCGTGAGCGGCATCCGCGAATTCATGGTGCAGCACGGCTTCCTGGAGGTCGAGACCCCCATGTTGCACCCGATCCCGGGTGGCGCCAACGCCAAGCCCTTTGTCACGCACCACAACGCGCTGGACCAGGAGATGTACCTGCGCATCGCGCCCGAGCTCTATCTCAAGCGCCTGATCGTGGGTGGTTTCGAGCGAGTGTTTGAAATCAACCGCAACTTCCGCAACGAAGGCATCTCGGTGCGCCACAACCCTGAATTCACGATGATGGAGTTCTATGCGGCCTACTGGAACTACCAGGATCTGATGAGCTTCACCGAAGCCCTGATCCGCGATGCCGCCCAGAAGTCTGTCGGCACCTTGCAGCTCACCTACCAGGGCAAGGCCGTGGACCTGGCCCAGCCCTTCGAGCGCCTGACCATCCGTGAAGCCATCCTCAAGCACACCCCGGATGCGCAGGTGGACGACGCGGCCTGGCTGATCCAGAGCCTGAAGAAAATCGGTCTGTCGGAAGAGAAGAACAAGCTCAGTGGCCGCAGCCTGGCCAGCCTGCAGGTCCTGCTGTTCGAGGAAACCGTCGAAGAGAAGCTGTGGCAGCCCACCTTCATCATGGAACACCCGACCGAGATCTCGCCCCTGGCCCGCGCCAACGACCAGCGCCCCGAGGTGACGGAGCGCTTCGAGCTCTACATCACCGGCCGCGAGTTCGGCAACGGCTTCTCCGAGCTCAACGATGCCGAGGACCAGGCCGCACGCTTCCATGCCCAAGTGGCCGCCAAGGACGGTGGCGATGACGAAGCCATGTTCTTCGACCACGACTTTGTGCGCGCCCTCGAATACGGCCTGCCGCCCACCGGCGGCTGCGGCATCGGCATCGACCGCTTCATGATGCTGCTGACCGACAGCCCCAGCATCCGGGACGTGATCCTGTTCCCCGCGCTGCGTCGCGAGGCCTGAACCCAGGGGGGGGCAGGAACCCCCTGATGTTTCAGAATGGCAAAACTCGGTAGAAATACCGCTTTCTGCCACTCCATGCAGCAGGAAGCCCCTTAGCATCAGGGCCTGGACCGAATGCTTGAAGCGAGACCCAACATGCCACTTTCTTACGGAAGCCCTTTCACGGTGCTGGTGGTCGACGATCAGGAAGCCATCCGCCTGGCGCTGGCACTTGAACTGAAGCAGGTGGGTGTGCAGACCGTGTGGCAGGCGGGCTCCGCCGAGGAGGCCCTGGAGGTGTTCGCCGCCAAGCGCCCCGACCTGGTGCTGCTCGACATCCGCATGCCGGGTCACGACGGCTATTGGACCGCCCAGAAGATCCGCGACAGCGAACCAGGCAACTGGACGCCCATCATCTTTCTGTCGGGCATGGACCGCGATGAGGATCTGTGGCGCGGCATCGAGGCGGGCGGCGATGACTACCTGATCAAGCCCGTGACCTCGACCGTGCTGGCCGCCAAGCTGCGGGCCATGCAGCGGCTGCTGGGCATGCAGCGCCGCCTCGTTGCCGTGACCGAGGAACTGAATCTCGCCAACCAGAAGCTCAACGAACTGGTCGAGCGCGACCCGCTGACCGGTCTGGTGAACCGCCGTGGCCTGGACAGGCTGCTGTACACCGAGATCCGGCAGGCCCGCCGCGACAACAAACCCCTGACGCTGATGCTGTGCGACATCGACCACTTCAAGCGTTACAACGACAGCCTGGGGCATGTGGAGGGCGACCTTTGCCTGCAGAAGATCTCGGCCATGCTCAGCACGATCTGCAAGCGCCCTTCGGATGTGGCGGCCCGGTATGGTGGTGAGGAGTTCGCCCTGATCCTGCCCGACACCCCCAAATCAGGGGCCATGACCTTTGCGCGGGCCTGCGCCAAGATGCTGCGCAGCCTGAAGCTGGCCCACCCCGACTCGCCCACCGAACCCTGGGTGACGATTTCGGGGGGCATCACCACCTGTCTGCCCGATGACTCCACCAGCCCTGAGGGCATGTTGATGCGGGCTGACGAGGCACTTTACGCGGCCAAGGCCCAGGGCCGCAATCGCTTTTTCAGCTTCGAGTTCCAGATGGACACGGTGGAGCACCTGCAAGGCTGAGAACGCCCCCCCGCCTCCAGCCCCTGGCCGCCGGCCGGCGTGACCGCCGCCCCGGCAGCCCCCGCTCAGGGCAGCAGAGCCAATGCGTTCAGGTAGGCCGGCTGCAGCATCAGTTCATCCCAGGCCTGCGGCAGTGTTTCGGGCAGCAAGGCCAGTCGGCGCGACTCGCTGTCCTGGCTGGCTTGCCAATGGCCTGCAGCCTGTGCCTGGGCCAGGCCTTCCAGCAGTTCATCCACGGCACGGCCGTCTCCCAGGCTCTGGTTGCACAGCAGCACCAGATCGCAGCCCGCATTCAGGGCGGCCACGCCCGCTTCGGTATAGCTCACCTCGCGGCCATCCAGCAGGCGAGCACCGGCCATGCTGAGGTCGTCGCTGAAGATCGCGCCATCAAAGCCCAGCTGACGGCGCAGGATCTCCTGTAACCAGCGGCTGGAGAAGCCCGCGGGTCGGCGGTCCACCTTGGGGTAGATCACGTGCGCCGGCATGACGCTGGTGAGCGTGCTCGACAGCCAGGGATAAGGTGCGGCATCGTCGGCCAGGATGGCCTTGAGGCTGCGCTTGTCCACTGGGATCTCGGTGTGCGAATCGGCCTTGACGAAGCCGTGCCCGGGGAAATGCTTGCCGCAATTGGCCATGCCCGCCTGCAGCAGGCCGTGCATGAGGCTCTTGGCCAGCAGGGCCACCACGCGCGGATCCCGGTGGAAGGCCCGGTCGCCGATCACACCGCTCTCGCCCCAATCCAGGTCCAGCACGGGGGTGAAGCTGAAATCCACACCGCAGGCGCGCAACTCGCTGCCCAGCACGTAGCCCACCGCTGTGGCGGCGTTGGTGGCCGCCAGGGCGCCGCTGCCAGGGCCGCCCTTGCCGTCTTTCATCCACAGCTCACCCAGGGCGCGCATGGGCGGCAGATGGGTGAAGCCATCCGAACGGAAGCGCTGTACGCGCCCGCCTTCGTGGTCCACACAGATCAGCAAATCGTCGCGCACTGCCTTGATGGCGCTGGTGAGGGCCAGCAACTGGGCCCGGCTTTGCCAGTTGCGCGAGAACAGGATCACCCCCCCCGTCAAGGGATGGGCCAGGCGACGGCGGTCCGCGGCGCTGAGTTCGGTGCCGGCGACGTCAAGGATCAGAGGGGCATGGTCGGACATGGTGCAGGGTTCTTCCAACGGAAAACAGAAAAAGAAGCGGGGTTCAGGACGTGGCGGCAGGGCCAGGCGGGGTGTGCTCCACCACCACAAAGCTGGCGGCGTAGTCGGTCTCGTCGGTCACGGTGACATGGGCGCGCAGGCCACGGGCCTCGAACCAGGTCTTGAGCTCGTCGTGCAACACGATCACCGGCTGCCCGCTGGGCAGTTTGGCAATCTCGCAAGACCGCCAGGTCATGGGCATGCGCATGCCCATGCCCACGGCCTTGCTGAAGGCCTCCTTGGCCGAAAAACGGGTGGCCAGGTAGCGCACGCCTCGCTCGGGCCAGCGCTCGGTGCGCTCGCGCCAGGTTTGAAGCTCGGCGGGTGCCAGCACACGCTCGGCAAAGCGGTCGCCATGGCGGTCCAGGCTGGCCTGGATGCGGCGCACGTCGCAGATGTCGGTCCCGATGCCGTAGATCATGGCCAACCTCAGGGTTCAGGATGGCTGGGCTGCCACAATGCAGCGCAGGTAATCACGCACCGTGGCCTCGTAGCCGAGCTCCAGGGCGTCGGCGATCAAGGCGTGGCCGATCGAGACCTCCAGCACACCCGGTACCCCGCGCAGGAAAGCGCTGAGGTTGTCGCGTGACAGATCATGCCCGGCATTGAGCCCCAGACCGACCGCAAGCGCTGCCCGCGCCGTGTCGGCAAACTGTGCCAGCACACGGGCCTCGTCAGGGGTGCCAAAGGCACGCGCCCAGGTCTCTGTGTAGAGCTCGACACGGTCTGCCCCGATGGCACGGGCGGCGGCCATGGCCTCTGGAATCGGGTCCATGAACAGGCTGACCCGCACCCCCAGGGCATGAGCCTCATCGATCAAAGGCTTGAGACGCCCGGCATCCTGCGGAAAGCTCCAACCATGGTCACTGGTGAACTGGCCTTCGCTGTCGGGCACAAAGGTGGCCTGGTGCGGGCGAAACTCGCGCACAAAGTCCATCAGGTTGTGGAATGGATTGCCCTCGATGTTGAACTCTGCCTTTGGCCACTGCTTGAGCAGGGCGGCCAGGTCGCCCACATCACCGGCACGGATGTGGCGCTCATCAGGGCGCGGGTGCACGGTGATGCCGGCGGCACCGGCCTGCAGGCAGAGCTCGGCCGCCCGGGTGACGCTGGGAATGCCCAGGTGTCGGGTGTTGCGCACCAGGGCCACCTTGTTGAGGTTGACCGACAGGGCGGTGAGCGGATGCAGGGAGGAGGTCACAGCGTTCATAGGTTTTGCAGGTCGATCATGAGTTGCCGGGTGCGCAGCGTGCGCGAACCGCAATGGTAGTGGAGCAAGGCCCGAAGCTGGTGTTTGAGCTCGGCCGTGCCGTCGGCACTGGCTCGCAAGGTGGCAGCCAGCGGGGCGGGCTCATCAAGGGCTCGCTGCAAGGCCAGCCACCAGGCCCCCGGCAGACCGCCGCGCTCCTGGGCCTGCGCCTCCCGCAGGCCGCCTTCGGGCACAAGCACATACAGCCCCTTGGCGCTCAAAGGCGTCAGCGTCGCTGTTTGCTGATCAAGCGCCGGCAACAGACCCAGGTCGCGCAGCAGCACCAGCTCGAAGGCCCGCAGCACGGGCTGCAAGGCCTCGCCGTGTTCGCTGGCCAGCACCCGCACCACGGCAGCATAGGCATCGAACAGGCCCGGATGCGGGTCGTCGCGTGCCAGCAGGCGCATCAGTAGCTCATTGAGGTAGTAGCCTGACAGCAGGGCATCGCCCGTGGGCATGATGTGGCCGCCCACCCAATCGGCCGCTTTGAGGGTGTGGATCTCGGCCTGGGCATCGGGCGACAGGCTGTAGCCCAGGCGCAGCGGCTGCAGGGGCAGCAGCACCGGGCGGAAGTTGGAGGTGGGCTTCTTGGCGCCCTTGGCCACCAGGGTCTGGCGGCCGTGGTGCCGGGTCATGACCTCGAGGATCAGGCTGGACTCACTCCAGTCGTAGCGGTGCAGAACGAAGGCGGGTTCGTCTGCAATGCGCTTCGGGGGCGCCACGGCGGGGGTCGCTTACTCGTAGCCGAAGCTGCGCACACGGGCTTCATCGTCGGCCCAGCCCGAGCGGACCTTGACCCACAGCTCCAGAAACACCTTGGCGTCCATGAGCTTCTCAAGCTCCTGGCGGGCTTCGGTGCCGATGCGCTTGAGTCGCTCGCCCTTGTCCCCGATCACCATGGCCTTGTGACCATCGCGCTCGACCACGATGGTGGCCGAGATGCGCAGCATGCGGTTGTGGGTCTTGCTCTTTTCCTCGTCGAACTTGTCGATGACCACGGTCGAGGTGTAGGGCAACTCATCGCCGGTGAAGCGGAACAGCTTTTCACGCACCGTTTCGGAGGCCAGGAACTTCTCGCTGCGGTCGGTCAGCTCGTCGGCGCCATAGAACCAGGCCTGCTCGGGCAGGTATTTCTCGCAGATGCCGAACAGACGCTCGATGTCGCCCTTGTTCTTGGCGGACATGGGCACGAATTCGTTGAAGGGATGGCGCTCCTGCATGCTCTTGAGCCAGGGCGCCAGCTCGGCACGGCGGTTCACGGTGTCGAGCTTGTTGGCCACCAGCAGGGCCGGGATGCCCGGCTTGAGCAAGGACAACACCTTGGCATCGGCCAGGGTGAAATTGCCAGCCTCGACCACGAACAGCACCAGGTCCACATCCCCGATGGCACCCATCACGGTCTTGTTGAGCGACTTGTTCAGCGCCGTGCTGTGGCGGGTCTGAAAGCCGGGGGTGTCGACAAACACGTACTGGGTCTGAGCCAGGGTGCGGATGCCTGTGATGCGGTGGCGCGTGGTCTGGGCCTTGCGCGAGGTGATGCTGATCTTCTGCCCGATCAGGGCATTGAGCAACGTGGACTTGCCCACGTTGGGCTTGCCCACGATGGCGATCACGCCACAGCGCTGGCCTTCGACTGGGGCAGCACCAGCCACCACATCGGCAGCGGTCACAGGGGCAGCGCCTGGCTTGGCAGCGGCCAGCATGGCTTCGAGGTCGGCGTTCGGGCCGGCTACAGGCTTTGTAGCGTCGTTCATTTGTATTTCGCTTTCAGGGTGAGCAGCATCGCTGCTGCGGCGGCCTGCTCGCCGGCACGCCGGGAGCCGCCGATGCCTCGCTCGGTCAGGCCCAGTTCGGGAATTTCACACTCGACATCAAAGGTCTGGCGATGCGCCACCCCCGTGGTGAGCACCACGCGGTAGGACGGCACTTTCATTTTGCGAGCCTGCAACCACTCCTGCAAGCCCGTCTTGGCATCCTTGCCCATGGCTTGCATCTGAGGGTTGATCTCCACGGCCTGATACAGCCGGTGCACCAGGGCCTCGGCTGCGCCGTAACCGGCATCCAGGAAGACCGCACCGATCAAGGCCTCCACGGCGTCAGCCAGGATGGAGGGGCGCTTCTGCCCGCCAGAACGGGATTCGCCCTCTCCCAGGCGCAACACGCCGGAGAGATCAAGGTCCAACGCCAGTTGGTGCAAGGTGTCTTGCTTGACCAGATTGGCCCGCGTGCGGGACAGATCCCCCTCTGCCAAAGTGCCCAGTCGCCGGTAAAGCAGGCTGGACACCGCCAGGTTGAGCACCGAGTCGCCCAGGAATTCAAGGCGCTCGTTGTGGTCGGCGGAAAAACTGCGGTGGGTCACCGCCCGCTGAAAAAGCTTCGGGTCCGCAAATGTGTGTTGCAGCTTCTGCTGCAGGGTTTGAAGTCGAGGGTCCACCTAGTTGGTCTGCGCGCTGTATTTCATGACCAGATAAGCTGGCCCGATGAGATGAATTTCACGGACATAGGCGAAGGCGACGATGACTTTGTCACCGGCCTTGCGAATGTCGAGGTCTTTGCCCGTGATCGATGTGATGTCGTCGATGGCCGCAGAGCGGTCAAACGCCTGCTGGATCTCGGCCACCGTGTTGCCTGTCTTGGCCCGGTCAATGGCTCGCTTGGCCGCGACGTATTCAATGCCCGTGGGAACCACCTGGGCCCCCACTGCCAGCACAGACACGATCAGCGCTGCCATCAGCACCAGTGTGATGAAGGACATGCCGCGCTGTGAAGAGCGGCCCACTGAAATGCGTCTTTTCATATTTAAACCCCTCCTGTGCCCTGCTGCACTCGGTGCACGTTCACCTGCGTTCGCGTTCGCGTCAATGGTCAATGGAATGGCCCGATGCGCTTCAGGTTGCCGAAGTTCATCCAGACAAACACGGCCTTGCCGACGATGTTGCCGTCGGGCACAAAGCCCCAATAACGCGAGTCCAAGGAATTATCGCGATTGTCGCCCATCATGAAGTAGTGTCCCTCAGGCACCTTGCAAGTCACACCTTCAATGCTGTAGTGGCAATTGGCCTTGAATGGAAAGTCTTCCACGCCAGGCACAAAAGCCGGACGATCCGGGTCGTTGAGCAGACGATGAGGCTTGTCGCCCAGGGTCTCCTCAAACTGCTTGAAGTAGCGCACGGCGTCTTCGTCGAAGAAGTCAGGGATGGCCGTCGTCTCCAGCGGCTTGCCGTTGATGGTCAGGCGCTTGTTGATATAGGCCACCTCGTCACCGGGCACCCCCACCACGCGCTTGATGTAGTCCAGGCTGGGCTTGGGCGGATAGCGGAACACCATCACATCGCCGCGTTGGGGCGGTGTGCCGTCAGTGATCTTTTTGTTGATCACGGGCAGGCGCACGCCATAGGTGAACTTGTTCACCAGGATCAGGTCGCCCACCAGCAGGGTCGGGATCATGGAGCCCGACGGAATCTTGAACGGCTCGAACAGGAAGGAGCGCAACACGAACACCGCAGCGATCACCGGGAACAGGCCTGCCGTCCAATCCAGCCACCAGGGTTGCATCAGCAGACGGGCTTTGGCGTCTTCGACATCGCCATCGACCTGCTTGATGCCCATGCGGGTGAGTTCTTCGCGGCGCTGGGCCTGCGCCGCATCGACGGCCGCTGCGGCCTGCCGCCGGCGCGGCAGAAAATAAAAGCGCTCGGCCAACCAGTACGCGCCGGTGACCAAGGTGGCCAGGAACAGCAGCAGTGCAAAATTGCCTTCGATGCCCCCGATATTGAGGTACCAGGCCCCGATGTAGGCGGCAAAGCCAGCCAGGATGATCGCCGTGACCGTCGACATGGCATTCATGGTCAATCCTCCACCTGCAGAATGGCCAGGAACGCCTCTTGCGGCACCTCGACCGAACCGATCTGTTTCATGCGTTTCTTACCCGCCTTTTGTTTTTCAAGGAGTTTGCGCTTGCGGCTGACGTCGCCGCCATAGCACTTGGCCAGCACGTTCTTGCGCAAGGCCTTGATGGATTCCCGAGCGATGATGTTGGCGCCGATGGCGGCCTGGATGGCCACATCGAACATCTGCCGGCTGATGATCTCGCGCATCTTGGCCGCCACGGCCCGCCCGCGGTACTGGGACTGGCTGCGGTGCACGATGATGGACAACGCATCGACCTTTTCGCCGTTGAGCAGGATGTCGACCTTGACCACGTCGGACGCGCGGTACTCCTTGAACTCATAGTCCATCGAGGCGTAACCGCGGCTGACGGATTTGAGCTTGTCGAAGAAATCCAGCACGATCTCGCCCAGCGGCAACTCATAGGTGAGCATCACCTGACGGCCGTGGTAGGCCATGTTCATCTGAACGCCACGCTTCTGGTTGGCCAATGTCATCACGGCGCCCACGTAGTCCTGGGGCATGTAAAGGTGCACCGTCACGATGGGCTCGCGGATCTCCTGGATGCGGGCCTGGTCGGGCATCTTGGCGGGGTTCTCCACCATGATGACCTCGCCATCCCCCTTGACCACCTCGTAGACCACGCTGGGCGCCGTGGTGATCAGATCCTGATCGAACTCGCGCTCCAGGCGCTCCTGAACGATCTCCATGTGCAGCAGGCCCAGGAAGCCGCAGCGGAAACCGAAGCCCAGAGCCTGGGACACCTCGGGCTCGAACTGCAGCGAGGCGTCGTTGAGCTTGAGTTTTTCCAGGCTGTCCCGCAGGGAGTCGTACTGGTTGGCCTCGGTCGGGTACAGGCCGGCGAACACCTGGGGCTGAATCTCTTTGAAACCCGGCAGCGCTTCGGTGGCCGGCCCCAGGTTGTTGGGCAACTTCTTTTCGAGCGTGATGGTGTCGCCCACCTTGGCAGCCTGCAACTCCTTGATGCCTGCGATGATGTAGCCCACCTCACCCGCCTCCAGCGACTCGCGCGGCAGGTTGGCCGGTGTGAACACCCCCAGGTTGTCGGCGTTGTACACCGTGCCCGTGGCCATCATCTTGAAGCGCTCACCGCGCCCCAGGCGACCATCCACAACACGCACCAGCATCACCACACCCACGTAGCTGTCAAACCAGCTGTCGATGATCATGGCCCGCAAGGGAGCATTCGGGTTGCCCTTGGGGGCAGGGATCTTGGCCACGATGGCTTCAAGAATTTCGTCGATGCCCATGCCGGTCTTGGCCGAGCAGGGAATGGCGTCGGTGGCGTCGATGCCGATCACGTCCTCGACTTCGGCTTTGGCATTCTCGGGATCGGCCTGCGGCAAATCCATCTTGTTGAGCACCGGCAGCACCTCGACACCCAGGTCGAGCGCCGTGTAGCAATTGGCCACGGTCTGGGCCTCGACACCCTGCGACGCATCGACCACGAGCAGCGCGCCCTCGCAGGCCGACAAAGAGCGACTCACCTCATAGGAGAAGTCCACGTGGCCAGGGGTATCAATCAGGTTCAGGTTGTAGACCTGCCCATCCTTGGCCTTGTACTGCAGCGCAGCGGTCTGCGCCTTGATGGTTATCCCACGCTCTTTTTCGATATCCATCGAGTCAAGCACCTGCGCCTCCATCTCACGCTCTTCAAGGCCTCCGCAGCGCTGGATCAAGCGGTCGGCCAGCGTTGATTTGCCGTGGTCGATGTGGGCGATGATCGAAAAATTTCTGATGTGATTCATCAACGAGAACGCTTAAGTAATTGAATTGTCTGGGAGAGACGCAAGAAAAAAGGGCGCGTCTGGTGGCGACGCGCCCTGAACCAACAATCTATGGCAACTGCGATAGTTGGAGCTTCATTGTAGGCAAAAAGCCTGGGACGTACAGCCCGAGCAAGACCAAGACCTCGTCGTTGCAACACGGCAACATGACAATTATCCACAACTTATACACAAATTGATCCCAGGCATCCTGAACAACTTGTGGGTGATCTGTGGATCATCCTCTTTCGACGATCTGGCTTCCCGTATCGTGGTTTTTGATCTTCTCGATATGCCGAAGCGCATCGGTAAACAGCTCAATTCTACCTAAACGGCGAATTAGGCCTTGAATACGTGAGCACCCGCAAACTTTTTATCCCCAAGCCCACCCCTGTATGAAAAAAGCACCGACCTCGCCAAAAACTGGACATCTGCATTCGCAAACCCGAGCAGGCAGAAGGGTTGAAACAAGGCCGGCACCCCTCATCAGCGGGCTGGGCGCAACGTGGCGAGTTGGGTCCAGTCGCCGCGGCGGAACAACACACTGATCACCTTGTTGCGATCGGCTTTGGCCAAGGCCTGCTCGAAATCCTTCACGGACAGTGTTTCGATATTGGCCACGGAGAGGATCACGTCACCCTCCCGCAAACCCGCCCGGGCCGCCGCCTCGGTCGCGGCATCCACGCGCACCCCACCCTTGAGCTTGAGCTCCTTCTTCTGGGCGGCCGTCAGATCGGTGACCACCAAGCCCAAGGATTGGGCCGCCGATGAGCTGCGCGGCTTGTCGTCACGATCGCTCTTGCGGGCCGCCACCGAATCGGGCTCGATCTCTGCGACGGTGATCGCCAGATCACGGTTGGCGCCCCGCCGGAACACCGTCAGGGTGCTGCGCGAGCCGGGCTTGGTGTTGCCCACCAGACGCGGCAGATCGGCGCTCTTCTCGATCGGCTTGCCATCAAAACGCAAAATCACGTCGCCCGGCTCCACACCGGCCTTGTCTGCAGGCGATCCAGACTCAACCCCCCGGACCAGGGCCCCCTGAGCCTTGGACAAACCGACCGAATCAGCCACCTCCTTGGTCACCTGATCAATCTGCACGCCGATGCGACCCCGCGAAACGCGGCCACTGACACGCAACTGGTCGCTCACCCGGATGGCCTCGTCGATCGGAATCGCAAAGGATATGCCCATGAAGCCGCCCGAACGGGAGTAGATCTGGCTGTTGATGCCAATGACCTCCCCGCGCATATTGATCAGCGGCCCACCCGAGTTGCCCGGGTTGATCGCGACATCGGTCTGGATGAAAGGAAGGTAATCACCCGTTTCGCGCTGTTTGGCACTCACGATACCGGCCGTGACCGTGTTCTCCAGGCCGAAGGGTGAGCCGATGGCCATGACCCACTCCCCCACCCGCAGACGGGCGACATCACCGAGCTTCACAGCCGGCAATCCTGAGGCGTCAATCTTGACCACGGCCACGTCAGTGCGTTTATCCGAGCCGACGATGCGAGCCTTGAACTCGCGCTTGTCGGTCAAGGTCACCAGCACCTCATCGGCATCTTCCACCACATGGGCATTGGTCATGATGAACCCGTCGGGCGTCAGGATGAAACCGGAGCCCACGCCACGCGGTTGCGCCTCTTCCTCAGACTGAGGGCGCTGTTGCTGCTTGGGCACCTGACGGGGCACCTGCGGAACGGGCAAACCAAAGCGGCGAAAGAACTCCAGCATGTCTTCGTCCATGCCAGTCCCGGCCCCAGGCCGGTTTGAGACCTTCTCGAGAGTTCGAATGTTGACCACCGAAGGCCCGACCTGATCAACCAAGTCTGTGAAATCAGGCAATGTCCGCTGTATCGGCGCACTTTGGGCTTGAGCAGCGTGCGTCGGAAACAAAGACAACGCAGAGGCACTGCCCACCGCTGCCAGCAGCACCCAGGCGTTCAGGTTCTTTTTCCAGGGGACGATTGGCATCATGGTCCTTTCAAGAATCAATCTATGCATCAAGTCAGAAACACCAAAGGCCCGGGGCGTGGTGCGCAACGGGCCGATGAAGGCAGGCAGGGGTTTTACTTGAGTCGCTCAAGGTTCTGAACAAACAGCTTCAAAGTCTGCGCAGGCACCTCGCCCACCAGGGTCACCCACCAATCGCCGAGCACCCGCTTGCCCAGGGTTTGCGTGGCCCCCATGGAGAGTTGCACTTCGTCGGCGGCACGTGGCTGGCGGTCGTAGGGCTCAATGAACACCGAGACAGTGGCCAGACCGTCAGAAAAGGTCCATTGCAGCGTGGGCTCCGGTGCCCCCTTGGGTCCAAATGTGGGCGCAGCGACCATGCCACGCCGGTAGCAACTGACGGTCTGGAAACCCGCCACCGGACCCTTGAGGGCCCAACCCTCTTGTTGAGCGGTGGTCTTGGTCAGGTCAGGGTGCTCCACCCGGTACCCGTTGGTGGCGGCCATCATCTGGGCCAGCTTTTCCATCTTCACATTGGCTTCGAGGTCGAGCTCAGAAAAGGCGGCCTGCTCCAGCACCCGCCCCTCGGAATCCAGCGTCTGGATCTTGACCACCAGCCCAGACTTTTTCTCGCTCCAAATGCGGTAGCCAAAGCGGTGCGAATCCTTGGGTTGAATCAGCACAACGTCAGCATCAAAGCCAGCCACTCGGTCCACGCCTTGGGCGCTGGCCTGGTACAAATTGGCCAAGGCCGGGTCGCCCCCTCGCCGCAAATTGGGAAAAACACCCAGCGACTCGCGTTTCTCCGCGCGAGCCACGCGCAGTTCAGGCAAGAAGGTGATGACCTGATCGTTGCGGCGCAGCGTTGAGCGAGGTGGACCGGTCAAAGCGTCGATACGCTCCATCTGTACATCACCGTCGCAAACATGCCAGATGCGCGAGCTGTACATGCCTCCGGCTGCGGACATGACCACGAATGTGCCGACATACGCCTTGCGGCTGGATGCGTTGTGCATCCGCAGCAACCACTGGTTCAAGTCGAGTTCGGGCGGCGCCGGCTTGACCACGGGGGAGGGTCCGATAGTTGGCCGGGCGGGCGACTGCGACTGTGGCGGCTGCGCCGCCAAGGCGCCAACGTGCAGGCCCACCGTGACAACCAAAGGCAGCAAGGCGCAAACGATCACCCGTCGCAAGTTGTCTGCACCTGAGACAAAGCTCACCGTGAAGCCCCCTCAAAGGTTGCATTGCGCAAGAAGCCAGCTGGCGTCTGCAATGCAGAGGCACCCGCCGCCTGCTTGTGTGCCGCCAGCAATTCATCCAGACGCGGATCACGCAGCATGACGGCACGCTCGTCCCCTGGCAGCGAGACCGTCACGGCCTGCACGCCCGACGGCGGCACCGAGTTGATCGCCATTTGCTCGCCGAGCCGACCAGGACCTTGCTGCCCCATCAAGCCCCAGCCGACAGCCGCGACTGCGACCACCGAGGCCAGCCCGGCCACCATGCGCCACCGGAAGAGGGGTTGGTTGGCCGCTTCGGCGCGCAGCACTTGCGGCGTCACCGGCAGGGCTTGAGACAAAGAAGCCAAAGGCTCAATCTGCTCATCGGCCAGGCGAGTGCGCAAGCGCGCCATGAAGTCGGACGACAGGCCGAGCGTCGCATCAGCGGCAACAGTTGTCGTGCCCCACTCACCGCGCAGCACGTCTCGGCTGAGGTGGTAGACCTCCCACGAGACCGCAGCATCGTCGTCTGCGCTCATCTGATCCAGCAGCATGGCTGCATCGGCATCATCCAGGCGCCCATCGGCCAGATCGGAGATCAACTCGCGGTTTTCAAGCATTCGGTCCATTTGCAATCCCTTGGTTCATCACCAACGTTTCCCAGTCTGATTGGTCAGCAATGGCTTGACCTTGGCCGAAATGGCCTCCCGGGCGCGAAAGATCCGGGAGCGCACCGTGCCAATCGGACAATTCATCACCTCAGCGATCTCGTCGTAACTGAGCCCTTCGATCTCCCGCAGCGTGACGGCCTGCCGCAAATCCTCCGGCAAAGCCTCCATGGCCGAGTTCACGGCTTCGCCGATCTCCTTGGCGGCCAGGACGGTTTCCGGGGTTTCATCGCTGCTTAGTTCGTTTGAAACGGGGGAAGTTTCATCGTCATCGTCGCGCCCGCGAAGCGCGCTTTCGTTCATCACCGGATTGCGGCGCAGATCCACCAAGGCCTTTTTGGCCGTGTTGACGGCGATCCGGTACAGCCACGTGTAGAACTGAGCCTCTCCCCGAAACTGATGCAGTGCACGGTAAGCGCGGATGAAGGTCTCCTGCACCACATCGTCGACCAGATCGGAATCCCGGACCATGCGTGCCACCAGGCGCGCCACGCGCCGCTGATACTTCAGAACCAGAAGCTCGAACGCACGTTGATTGCCCTCGACCGCGCGCTGAACCAACAGCAGGTCACTGTCGTCCGGTGCTGGCGAAAGGATAGTGGGGGGTTGGGTCATGAATACAAAGACAGCAGCAAGCTCAAGACCCGATGGGCTCTTTCGACGGCTCGTGTGCAGCGCGCGAATATACCGCACAGCGCAGCGGGTGCCATCCAGAAGGCTCGCTCCGACGCTCCAGCCAGATCCATTTCCGGCCCGGGACGCCCGAAGCCCGCCATTGGAGCAACAAGAAAAGCTGGAAGTCCAACAGCACATCCAGTGTGCCAGCCCCAACCCAGACCGCTCCATCACGCGCGGCCCCATGCAGCACCCAGGCCGAACCATCCCAGGCCAGCTCTCCAGCAGGAACGACAAAGGCTGAACGCAGCATCAATGCCAGAGCCGGGGAACACAGGCACAAGGCCAGCAGCCCCCTCAGCAGGGAGGGCTCAGTCTGATAGGCCCAGAACCCCAGGCAGAGCACGGCCAAAATGAAAACACCCCCTTCACACGCCTGACGAAGCCGCGAGGGCTTGATCGGATAGCGAACAGGGGGCGCGGCATGCATCACTCAGCAACCGACATGAAGGGTGTCTTGATCAGACGTCACGGGGCAAGCAGCCCCCTGAAGCACGATCAACTCAGGCGCTTGAAGACCAGAGTGCCGTTGGTGCCGCCAAAACCGAAGTTGTTCTTGACGGCCACATCAATCTTCAGGTCACGGGCCTCATTGGCACAGTAATCCAGATCGCAATCCGGGTCCTGATTGAAGATATTGATGGTGGGCGGGCTCTTCTGGTGATGGACAGCCAGTGCGGTGAAGACACTTTCGATACCACCCGCCCCCCCCAGCAAATGCCCGGTCATCGACTTGGTCGAATTAACCACGGCCTTGTAGGCGTGATCGCCGAGAGCGGCCTTGATGGCGTTGGTTTCGTTGGTATCGCCCAGAGGCGTCGAGGTACCGTGCGCATTCAGGTAGTTGACCTGATCCGCATTGATGCCCGCATTGCGCAACGCCATTTCCATGGAGCGGCGGGGGCCGTCGACGTTGGGGGCGGTCATGTGATAGGCATCCCCGGACATGCCAAAACCGGTGATTTCAGCGTAGATGCGGGCGCCACGCGCCTTGGCATGCTCATATTCCTCGAGCACCATCACGCCTGATCCCTCGCCAAGAACGAAACCGTCGCGGTCCTTGTCCCAGGGGCGCGAGGCCGTCTTGGGGTCATCGTTACGGGTGGACAAGGCTCGGGCCGCTGCAAAGCCGCCAATTCCCAAAGGAGAGACGGTCGACTCTGCGCCGCCAGCCACCATGACATCGCAATCACCGTACTCGATCATGCGAGCCGACAAACCGATGGCATGCAGGCCCGTCGTGCAAGCGGTAACCACTGCCACATTGGGGCCCTTGAAGCCGTATTGAATGGAAACATGACCCGAGATCATGTTGATGATCGAGGCCGGGACGAAGAAAGGCGAAATTCTTCTCGGCCCACGATTGGTGTATTCGCCATGGGTCTGCTCGATCATCGGCAAGCCGCCGATGCCGGAACCGATGTTGCAGCCGATGCGGACGGCCTGCTCTTCGCTCAACGCGTCGCCGGTCGGCAAACCCGAATCGACCACAGCCTGCATGGCCGCAGCCATCCCGAGGTGAATGAAGCGGTCCATGTGACGCGCCTCTTTCTCAGGGATGTACTGGGTGATGTCAAACCCCTTCACCTCACCTGCAAACTTGCAGGCAAAAGCGCTGGCGTCAAACGACTTGATCAGGTCGATGCCTGATTGGCCGGCCAACAAATTGTTCCAGGACTCGGCAACCGTATTGCCTACGGGGCTGATACAACCCAGGCCAGTGACGACAACGCGACGACGGGACATATGAAAATCTCAGTTTGGCCGGACGCGATGCGCCGGCGGTCTGTGACAAGCCTGGCAAAGCCGCTAGGCCCTGCCGGCCCGCACTCCAAAAGTGTAGGACCGGTCCGCGAGGGACTCAGGCCTTGTGGTGCGTGTTCGCGTAGTCGATCGCGTTTTGCACCGTGGTGATCTTCTCGGCGTCTTCGTCCGGGATCTCGATGCCGAACTCGTCTTCCAGAGCCATCACCAATTCCACCGTGTCCAGAGAGTCTGCGCCGAGGTCAGCGACAAAGGCCTTCTCGTTAGTGACTTGAGACTCTTCCACGCCGAGTTGTTCGGCGATGATTTTTTTGACACGTGCTTCGATATCGCTCATGGTTCCCTCTGAGGGTTGTGAAAAGATCCGTGATTTTAGCCGCCCCGGAGAACATTCCCGAAGCATTTGCCGCACGGACCATTCGGCTTTGATTTGCTGCTAATTTACATGTACATGCCGCCATTGACATGCAACTCCTGCCCGGTCACATATGAGGCCTGCGGCGAGGCCAGATAAGCGACGGCATGAGCGATGTCGGCGGGCTGCCCCAGATGACCCAAAGGGATCTGAGTCAACAAGGCCTTCTGCTGCTCTTCCGGCAGCGAAGCCGTCATGTCGGTGTCGATGAACCCCGGGGCCACACAGTTCACGGTGATGCCTCGGCTGCCCAATTCACGGGCCAGCGCACGGGTCATGCCCGCGACACCCGCCTTGGCGGCGGCATAGTTGGCCTGCCCAGGATTGCCTGATGCACCCACCACGCTGGTGATGCTGATGATGCGCCCGTAACGCTGCTTCATCATCTGGCGCATCACCGCACGGCTCATGCGGAACACCGACTTCAGATTGGTGTCCAACACGGCATCCCAATCGGCATCCTTGAGGCGCATGGCCAGCATGTCGCGCGTGATGCCCGCATTGTTCACCAGCACCTGCAGAGCACCCTGCTCCTTCACAATGCGATCAATCAACGCCTCGACGGCTGCGCCATCGTTGACGTCCAGCTTTGCGCCCAAGCCCCCCACCGACGCCAGGGTTGCCGAGATGCGATCCGCACCTTCGTCCGTGGTCGCGGTACCGATCACCTTCAAGCCACGCCGAGCCAGCTCAAGCGCGATGGCGGCACCAATACCACGCGATGCGCCGGTGACCAGCGCCACCTGGCCTTCAAATTTCACTTCACTCATGCCAACAGTCCTTTGGTTTCTGCCAGTGATGCGGGGTCCAGCACCACGCCGCCGACCAACTCCGCATCGATGCGCTTGGTCATGCCCGCCAACACCTTGCCGGGGCCACACTCAATGACGTGCGATACACCACGCGCTTTGATCGCCTGCACACACTCCACCCAACGGACGGGCTGGAAGGCTTGACGGTACAGAGCATCACGAATGCGTTCAGGATCCGACTCCACCTGAACATCCACGTTGTTGACCACCGCGATTTGAGGCACACCCAAGGTCAGCGTCGCCAACTTTTCGCGCAGCTTCTCAGCCGCAGGCTTCATCAGGCTCGAATGGAAGGGCGCAGAAACAGGCAAAGGCAAAGCCCGCTTGGCACCTTGAGACTTCAGGTACTCACACGCCTTTTCAACGCCCGCCTTGCTGCCGGCAATCACGGTCTGCATGGGGTCATTGAAATTGACCGCCTCCACAACCTCAGGCGACCCAGCGCCAAACCCGGCCGTGACCGCCTGACAACCCGCCACAACCTGCGCCGCAGGCATGCCCAGGATCGCCGCCATGGCCCCGACACCGACAGGCACGGCCTCTTGCATCGCAGCAGCACGGAAACGCACCAGCGGCGCTGCCTGCGCCAGCGTCAACACGCCCGACGCGACGAGCGCGGAATACTCGCCCAAGGAGTGCCCTGCCACCACGGACGGCAGCAGGCCGGTTTCAGCAACCCAGGCCCGGTAGGCCGCCACCGCCGCCACCAGCATCACAGGCTGGGTGTTGGTGGTGAGGGCCAGCGCCTCCTTGGGGCCGGACTGGATCAGTGCGGCGACGTCTTCACCCAAGGCGTCGGACGCCTCACGCAAGGTGCCGCGCACCTCGGGATGATCACCCCAGGCATCGAGCATACCCACGGATTGGGAGCCCTGGCCCGGAAATACAAATGCAAATGGAGTCATGTTTTTTGGAGACTGGACAAACTAGAACCACATCACCACAACACCCGCCTGCGATAGAGGACGGGAACGGTGACACCCAGACAGGGCCCCATCCATGCAGGCCAGCCACCGGCCAGCCCCACAGATGCCCACAAACAATGCCGATCAGTAGCGCAGGAAGACCGCACCCCAGGTAAAACCACCGCCAACACCTTCCAACATCAGGTGCTGACCACGTTTGACCTGACCGGAACGAACCGCCGAATCCAGCGCCAAGGGAATGGAGGCCGCAGACGTATTGCCATGCTGATCAACCGTCACCACCACCTTGTCGAGAGGAAGCTTCAGCTTGCGCGCCGTGCTTTGCATGATGCGGATGTTGGCCTGGTGCGGAATCAACCAGTCGATGTCTGCATCCGTCTTGCCCGCCTTGGCCAAGGTGGCACGCGCCGCATCCTCCAGCACCCCCACAGCCAACTTGAAGACCGCCTGGCCATCCATCTTGAGCAAAGGATCGCCCAAAATCTGCCCACCAGAGACATGGCCCGGCACACACAGAATGCCCACATGCTTGCCATCAGCGTGCAGATCCGAAGCCAGGATGCCCGGCTCGTCCGAGGCCTCCAGCACCACAGCTCCCGCGCCGTCACCAAACAGCACGCAAGTCGTGCGGTCCGTGAAGTCCAGCAGCCGCGAGAAAACCTCAGCACCAACCACCAACGCGCGTTGCGCAGCACCCGACTGGATCATGGCATCCGCCACGGTCAAGGCATAGACGAACCCGCTGCATACAGCCTGCACATCAAAGGCAGCCGCCCCGGCATTGCCGAGCTTGTGCTGAAGAATGCACGCGGTGGAGGGAAACACCATGTCGGGCGTCGAGGTGGCCACGATGATCAAATCGATCTGCGAAGCCTCCAGACCCGCCGCCTCCAGCGCTCGCTGGCTGGCCTTCAGGGCGAGATCACTGCTGCCCACATCGGGCGCAGCAAAGTGCCGGGCTCGAATGCCAGTGCGCTCAACGATCCACTCATCTGAAGTTTCGACACCCTTGGTAGCCAGTTCGGCAGCCAAGTCTGCATTCGTCAGTCTGCGGGGGGGAAGATAACTGCCGGTACCGGCTATGCGCGAATAACGTCTCATTGTGCGGAGGAGCCCGCCGCGACGGCCCCGGCTTCACCCGGCACCACCGCCAACAAGGGCGCAGCGCGAGCAATCCGGACCTTCACGCGGTCAAGCAGGTTGTTTCGGGCCGCATCATACGCCCGGTTCAAGGCCTGCTCGAAAGCGAACTCATCTGCCGACCCATGGCTCTTGAACACCAGGCCCCGCAAACCCAAAAGCGCCGCACCGTTGTAACGCCGGTAATCCATGCGCTTTTTCAACGAAGAAAGAACAGGATAGGCGCAGATGGCAGCGATTTTTCGGAAAATGCTGCGAGAAAACTCTTCACGCAAAAAGCCAACGATCATGAAGGCCAAGCCCTCGGTCGCCTTCAGCGCCACGTTGCCGACAAAGCCATCACAGACCACGATTTCGGTCGTGCCCTTGAAGATGTCATTGCCTTCGACGTTGCCAAAAAAGTTCAGATCCCCCGAACTCGAGGCAGATCGCAGCAACTCACCGGCTTTTTTGATCGTGTCATTGCCCTTGATGACCTCTTCACCGATGTTGAGCAAGCCCACAGAGGGGTGCGCCTCATCCTTCAGAACGGAAACCAGGGCTGAACCCATCACGGCAAACTGCAGCAGGTGCTCGGCCGTGCAATCCACGTTGGCACCCAGGTCCAGCACCGTGGTGGCCTGACCTTTGATGTTGGGCATCAGCGCAGCAATCGCCGGCCGGTCAATGCCATCCAGGGTTTTGAGCAAGTAGCGGGCAATGGCCATCAAGGCACCGGTGTTGCCGGCAGAGACCGCAACATCCGCACGCCCATCCTTGACCTGCTGGATGGCCACGCGCATTGAAGAATCCTTCTTCTTGCGCAAGGCCACCTCCACCGTGTCATCCATGCTGACGACCTCAGAGGCGGCCAGAACCTCGGCGCGCTCATGCACCAGGCCCGTCAGCGCCTCAGGCTTGCCAACCAGCAAAAGCCGCGCATCCGCATGCTGCTCGAGAAAATGCCGGCATGCTGCCAGCGTGACGCGGGGACCATGGTCGCCCCCCATGCAGTCAACAGCCAGTGTGATCATTCAGAGCTCAATCAACCGCCCAAGCGGCTTCGAAATGGATAGCCAACAAAAGAAAAGCCCGCGCTACTTGGAATGTAGCATCGGGCTTCGATGGCTCCGGAAGCAGATCAGGCTTCGGACTTGTTCTTCAGAACCTGACGGCCACGGTAGAAACCGTTGGGGCTGATGTGGTGGCGCAGGTGGATTTCACCAGTGGTGGGTTCCACAGCGATACCCGGCACGTTCAGGGCATTGTGCGAGCGGTGCATACCGCGCTTGGAAGGGGACTTTTTGTTTTGCTGGACGGCCATGTCAGGCTCCTGGACTAAAGGGTTGTTACATGAGCCTGGGGCCAGCGAGAAAATCACGCCAGCACAGGCAAGTTCTGTGCGAAATCAGTGAGAAATCAACTCAATCAGCGCGGCAACCAGATCAAAAAGACGCCGAGGAATTCGCGCGAAGCCTTTGATTATAGCTCATCTCAAAAGCCAGGCCCAATCACTCTTTCTTGAGCTTGGCCAAAGCCGCAAAAGGATTGGGTCGGGCCGCCTCGGCGGCCTTGAATTCCTCATCCTCAACCGCCATGGGCACCGCCTCAGGGCAGACCTCATGACGAGGCACCACGGGCAGCTCCATCAGCAGCTCATCTTCGATCAATTCGTGCAGATTGAATTCACGGCTGAGCACCAGCACATCTTCCTCGGACTCATCATCCTCGGCTTCTGCCGTGGCCTCATCCCGCACGAAGCGGAAGGAACGCTGGCACGCCAGCAGCACCTCCACAGGCCCCAGACAGCGTTGGCAGACCTGCACCAGGCTGGCCTCCGCCTCCAGGTGCAACCACACCTGATCCGCACCACCGGTCACGGGCCGCGACTCACCTTGCGCCGACCAACGCACCTCATGCTCATCGATCCCCGCCATCACAGCCTCTTCGGCCAAGCGGGTAAAGCTCAGCAAGGGCGCGTGCCCAGACAGGGTGTCGCCAGCCTGCGCCAAGGCCTTCAGGTCGAGGCGTTCCACGAAATACTCTTTCTTCATGCGCGCAGTGTAAGAGAATCGCCCGCATGACCCCAAGCGCCCCCACCCACCCAAGCCCATCGCGCCCACTGGTGCTGGGCTCCACCTCCCGCTACCGCAAGGAATTGCTGAACCGGCTCGGCCTGCCCTTTGAAGTGGCCTCTCCCGACGTGGATGAAACCCCACTGGCCGGCGAAGCCCCGGCCGAACTGGCCCAGCGCCTGGCTCTGGCCAAGGCCCAGGCCGTGGCCCGGCAATTCCCCTCGGCAGTCGTCATCGGCTCCGACCAGGTGGCCGACCTGCACGGCGAACCCTTGGGCAAGCCCGGCAACCATGAGCGGGCCGTGGCCCAGTTGCGCCGCATGCGCGGCCAGACCGTTGTCTTCCAGACTGCGGTGGCCGTGGTCTGCCAGGCCACCGGGTTTGCTCAGAGCGATCTGGCCGCCGTGCGGGTCCAGTTTCGCGAACTCAGCGATGCCGAGATCGAAACCTACCTGCAACGCGAAAAGCCGTATGACTGCGCAGGCAGCGCCAAAAGCGAAGGGCTGGGCATCGCCCTGCTCTCTTCGATCGAAAACGACGATCCCACGGCCTTGATCGGCCTGCCGCTGATCCGCACCTGCCGCCTGATCCAGGCCGCAGGCATCGAGGTGCTGGCATGAACCCATCGACCTCAAGCACGACGGGTCGCCTGTTCCTGGTTCCCGCCCCCCTGGATTTCGGCTGCAGCCAGCAAGCGCCGGTGACCGACGTGATCCCGAGCAAGACCCTCATCACGGCCGCCGGCTTGCGCCACTGGGTGTGCGAGAACGCCAAGAGCACACGGGCCTACCTCAAACGCATTGGTGAGCACCACCCCCTGGTGGCGCCGATACAAGAGCAAGCACTGCAAGAGCTGCCACGTGCCGTGCACAAGAAAGGCGACCACCAAGCCGGCCAGTTTGACGCCCGCCCCTTGCTGGCACCCGCCCTGGCCGGCCATGACATGGGCTTGATCAGCGAAGCCGGCATGCCCGCCGTGGCCGACCCCGGCTCCTCGGTGGTGCGCGCCGCCCATGACCTGGGCATTGAAGTGGTGGCCCTGACCGGACCGGTCTCGCTGCTGCTGACCCTGGCCGCCAGCGGCTTGAACGGGCAGAACTTTGCGTTTGTGGGCTACCTGCCCCAGGACAATGGAGAACGCAGCCAACGCCTGCGGGAGCTCGAATCACTGGCCCTCAAGACAGGCCAGACCCAGCTATTCATTGAAACGCCCTACCGCAATCAAGCCCTGTGGCAGGGCCTGCTGCAAAGCCTGCAGCCGAACACCCGCCTGGCCATCAGCTACGGCCTGACCCTGGAGCAGGGACAAAACCGCAGCAAACTGGTGAAAGATTGGCGCCAACAGGCCCATCAAGACCCCAAGGCACCCGGCAAAGCCAAAGACTTTCCGCCCAATGACCTGCCGGCGGTCTTCGGCATCGGGCGCTGAGCGCCCAGGCAAAGCACCCTGACGCCCGCCCCAGCCCGCACGCTCAGCGCAAGGCGGGCACGGAGCGCAGGGCGCGCACGGCCCCCTCACCAAAGGCCGCGCCGAAGCGCTTGGCCAGGCGCTCGGCCACGTTGTCGCGGCGGGTGTAATCCACCAGGTCTTCGGCCTTGACGACTTCGCGGGCCACGTAATCCAGGTTGCCGAGTTGATCGGCCAGGCCCATCTCAACCGCCTGCTCGCCGGTCCAGAACAGACCGCTGAACATTTCAGGGGTTTCCTTCAGGCGCTTGCCGCGCCCATCCTTCACCGCCTTGATGAACTGCTGGTGGATCTGATCCAGCATGGCCTGGGCAAACACGCGCTGACGCTCGGTCTGGGGGCTGAACGGGTCCAAAAAGCCCTTGTTCTCGCCGGCCGTCATGAGGCGCCGCTCCACACCCAACTTGTCCATCAGGCCCGTGAAGCCAAAACCGTCCATGAGCACACCAATGCTGCCCACGATGCTGGCCTTGTCGACAAAGATCTGATCGGCCGCCGCCGCGATGTAATAGGCCGCCGAGGCACACGACTCTTCCACCACCACATAGACAGGTTTGGAATGCTTGGCCTTCAGTCGGCGGATCTCGTCGTTGATGATGCCGGCCTGGACCGGGCTGCCACCGGGCGAGTTGATCAACAACACAACCGCCTGAGCGCCATCGTCCTCGAAGGCGCTGCGCATGGCCGCCACCACAAACTCGGCACTCGCGTCCGCACCAGCGGCAATCTCGCCCTTGATTTCGACCACGGCCGTGTGGGGGGTGCTTTTGTCAGTCACCGGCGCTGCACGGCTGAACAACATCCAGGCACTGACCGACAGCAGCACCAACCAGGCCAGGCGGATGACATTGCGCCAGCGCCGTGCCGCCTGCTGCTCACGCAGCGAGGCGAAGGCCAGCTTTTCAAGCGTTTCACGCTCCCAGCCAGACGGCAGCGGTGACGCAGATACGGGAGCAGAAGCTGCCGCAGCAGACACCGTCGGCGCAACAGGCTCGGGAGCCGGCGTCGACACGGGCTCATCGGTGGGTTCGGGCGTGCGGGGATCCGTCATCTCAGAATTCAACAGGGTGCAGGTTATAGGCAGTATGCCAGTGCACCACGCCATCCGTTTCCGAGAGCTCGATGCGGATCAAGCCACTTCGGCAGGGGCCGCCTCGGCACTGACCGGTGTCGGGCGCGTAGACCGCACCATGGGTGGCACAGAGCAACCACCGCCCCGAATCGTCAAAGAAACGATTGGGCCGGTAGTCCATCTCCATGGCCACATGGGTGCAGCGGTTCAGGTAAGCATGGGCACGACCCTCATAGCGTATGGCAAAGGCGCGGCAGGTCTGCCCGGCATAGACCACATCGAAGGGCACTCCGTCCCCACTCTCGACCAGATCGTTGCTGTTACACAACGGAATCATCGCTTCCATCACCTCTCCCCGGCCGCGCAAGCCCTGGCGCGGCCTTCAGTTCAAGCGTTGTTGAGCAGCCACTGGTGCAGATCAGCCACCGAATGCGCCACATGGCGCGGTCGCAAGGCGTCAAAGGCATCGGGCTCGTGGGCACCATAACTCACCCCCACGCTGGCGCAGCCGGCGTTCAGCGCCATCTGCAGATCATGGGTGGTGTCGCCAATCATCAACGTGCGCTCAGGCGCCACATCAAACTCGGCCATCAACTCGTGCAGCATCCGAGGGTCGGGCTTGCCCGCCGTCTCATCGGCGGTGCGCGAACCGTCAAACACCCCGCGCAGGGCCACCGAATGCAAGGCCTCGTTCAGCCCGCGCCGGCTCTTGCCCGTGGCCACCGTGATGAGGTGCTGACGCTCGCGCAGAGAGGCCAGCAGCGGCAGCACGCCATCAAACAAGGCAATGTCGTCCTGGTGCTTCAAATAGTGAAAGCGGTAACGATTGCCTAATTCAGGGTATTTCTCAGGCGGGACATCCGGTGCCGCATGGGCCAGGGCCTGCATCAAGGCCATGCCGATCACATAGGAGGCGGCCTCGTCGCTGGGGCGCGCCCCGCCGACATCCACCACTGCCGCCTGGATGCAGCGCACGATGATCTGGGTGGAATCAAACAGGGTGCCGTCCCAATCGAAGGCAATCAGGTCGAACTGGCGAGGGCGGCTGGAAGCGGTCATGGGCTGGGTTTGGCGTCGATGAAGGATTGCAACTCGGGCGGCAAGGGCAATTCCAACTGAATGGTCTCGCCACTGACAGGGTGCTTGAACTGTAACCGCCAGGCATGCAGGAACATGCGCTTGAGCCCTTGCCTGACCAGGCGCTTGTTGAGCTCAAAGTCACCGTATTTGTCGTCACCCGCGATCGCATGCCCACTGCTGGCCAGGTGCACCCGGATCTGGTGCGTACGGCCGGTCTTGATGGTCACCTCCAGCAGCGAGAACGCCGGCAAGCCAGCCAATTGAACCGGTGGCAAGCCCGAACGCACGCGCACCAGGGTGACAGCGCGCATGGCATCCGGATGGTCCTTGTCGACCACCTTCACACGCCGCTCGCCGTCCGGCAGCAAGTACTTGTGCAAGGCCGAGTCGATCACCTTCTTGTTGGCCGGCCAGGCCCCGATGGCCAGGGCCAGGTAGGTCTTGCCGGTCTCACGGTCGCGGAACTGGTCTTGCAGATGCGTCAGCGCCGAGCGCTTCTTGGCCAGCAGCAGGATGCCTGAGGTCTCCCGGTCCAGCCGGTGCACCAGCTCCAGAAAGCGCGCCTGCGGTCGCGCCTGGCGCAATTGCTCGATCACGCCAAAACTCACGCCGCTGCCGCCATGCACCGCCACACCGGCGGGCTTGGCGATGGCCAGCAGATGATCGTCCTCGAAAAGAATCGGGAACTCACGCGCCGGCGCCGGGGCGTCGGCCTTCTCGGCGGCGCGCTCGGACAGACGGACGGGCGGCACTCGAACCGAATCTCCGGCCTGAACCCGGGTATCGGCGGCTACCCGGCCCTTGTTGATGCGCACTTCACCGCTTCGGATGATGCGGTAGACGTGCGTTTTGGGCACCCCTTTGAGGTGCCGGATCAGGAAATTGTCGAGGCGCTGGCCGGCGGACTCTTCGTCCACCAGCAAGAGGCTGGCCGCAGCTGCGGCGGGCTTGATTTGAGGGCCGACTTTGCCCTCTATAATGTGTTTCACTAGCGCTTTGCTGTAACTGGTTGATTCGTCTGGAGTTTAGTCCAGTCCCACTTCCGCGGCGCTGGCAAGGTCGATGCCGACTGACTTGTGAACTGTAGATCACGCACCAGAGTTCGTGATGACAGTGTCCCAAAGACAGATGGGCCGGCACTTTGAAACACCGATACGGAATACCCATGCCTGAGAGCCCGCTGAAATTGCCGGGGTCTCGGGCGGATCAAAGCGAGACAACCTGTGCTGATGGCGCTGATTCAGACCTGCTTGCGGTGGCTCATGCCACCGTCAAATGGCATGCAATCGCCCATGGTGCCCGCCTACCGGTCACCTGACGCCGCACCCTTTGCGGCCACACAGCCCCTACACTCACTCGCCCCCATCCACGCGCCCCCGCCCGATACCTGAGCCACCAGCTCAGGCGTCTGTGCACCCACGGCAATTCCCTTCGTTTCAAAGCGTCTGTTCCGGCATCGTTGGCTCATTTCGGGCCTGTTGAAGATTTGACGATTGCATGGACCCACAGGGTCCAGGAAGGACACGCATCATGAAGCGGATGCTGATCAACGCCACCCAGGCGGAAGAACGCCGTTTGGCCATCGTGGACGGGCAGAAACTGCTCGACTACGAAATCGAAATCGAAGGACGCGAACAGCGCAAGGGCAACATCTACAAGGCCGTCGTCACCCGCGTCGAGCCCAGCCTCGAAGCCTGTTTTGTCGACTACGGCGAAGACCGCCACGGCTTCCTGCCCTTCAAGGAAATCTCGCGCCAGTACTTTGCCCCGGGCGTGTCGCCCAGCCAGGCGCGCATCAACGAGGTGATCCGCGAGGGCCAGGAACTGCTGGTCCAGGTCGAAAAGGAAGAGCGTGGCAACAAGGGCGCGGCCCTGACCACCTTCGTGAGCCTGGCCGGCCGCTACGTGGTGCTGATGCCCAACAACCCCCGCGGTGGTGGCGTCTCGCGCCGCATCGAAGGCGAAGACCGGGCCGAGCTCAAAGAAGCCATGGACCAGTTGGAATACCCCAACGGCATGTCCATCATCGCCCGCACGGCCGGCATCGGCCGCAGCGCCCCTGAACTGCAGTGGGACCTGAACTACCTGCTCAAGCTCTGGACCGCCATCGACGGCGCGGCCAAGGGCGGCAAGGGCGCCTACCTGATCTACCAGGAATCGAGCCTGGTGATCCGCGCCATCCGTGATTACTTCAACCACGACATCGGCGACATCCTGATCGACACCGACGACATCTACGAGCAGGCGCACCAGTTCATGGCGCACGTCATGCCCGAGCATGCCGCCCGCGTGAAGCGCTACCGCGACGATGCGCCGCTGTTCAGCCGCTTCCAGATCGAACACCAGATCGAATCGGCCTATGCCCGCACCGTGACCCTGCCCTCGGGCGGCGCCATCGTGATCGACCACACCGAAGCCCTGGTGTCGGTGGACGTCAACTCGGCGCGCGCCATCAAGGGCGGCGACATCGAGGAAACCGCCACCCGCACCAACCTGGAAGCCGCTGACGAAGTGGCCCGCCAGATGCGTCTGCGCGATCTGGGCGGCCTGATCGTGATCGACTTCATCGACATGGAAGAGTCGAAGAACCGCCGCGAAGTGGAAAACCGCCTGCGCGACGCGCTGCGCCAGGACCGCGCCCGCGTGCAGTTCGGCACCATCAGCAAGTTCGGCCTGATGGAAATGAGCCGCCAACGCCTCAAGCCGGCGCTGTCGGAAGGCTCGTCCATCCCCTGCCCGCGCTGCGGTGGCTCGGGCCACATCCGCGACACCGAAAGCTCGGCGCTGCAGATCCTGCGCATCATCCAGGAAGAGTCCATGAAGGACAACACCGCCGCCGTGCACGTGCAAGTGCCGGTCGAGGTGGCCTCGTTCCTGCTCAACGAAAAGCGCACCGAGATCGCCAAGATCGAAGTCAAGCAGCGCCTGAGCGTGATGCTGGTGCCCAACAAGGCCCTGGAAACCCCGCACTACAAGCTCGAGCGCCTCAAGCACGACGACCCGCGCCTGGACCACATGGAAGCCAGCTACAAGATGGCCGAAGTGATCGAGGACCCGACCACCGTCACCCGCCGCTCGCAAGAACCCACCAACAAGCAGACCCCGGTGATCAAGGGCGTGCTGCCGGACGCCCCGGCGCCCCAGGCCCTGCCCAAGCCCGAAGGTGCGCCCTCGGCCGCCCGTGGCCGCCAGGCCGACAAGGCCGCTCCGGCCGCACCGGCTGCCGCGCCCGCCCCGGCTGAGCCCGCAGACACCGGCTTCTTCGGCTGGCTCAAGGGCCTGTTCGGCGTGAAGCCCGTGGCGGCCCCCGCTCCGGAGCCTGTGGCCACCGAAGCCAAGAAGGACGAAAAGCGTGAAGGCCGCAACGGCGAACGCGGTGAGTCGCGCAACGGCGAAGGCCGCTCTGGCCGCCGTGGCGAGCGTGGCGAAGGCCGCGAAAGTCGCAATGGCGAGCGCACGGAACGTGGCGAAGGCCGCGGCCCGCGTCGCAATGGTGAACGTGGCGAACGTGGCGAAGGCCGCAACGGTGAGCGCGGTGAGCCGCGCGCCCCGCGCGACGGTGAAACCCGTGCCCCGCGTGGCGAGCGCCCTGAGGGCGAGGCCCCGCGCCGCGAAGGCCGCCCAGACCGCGCCCCGCGCGAACGCCGCCCAGAGAACCAGGGCGCCAACGGCGCGCCGGCTGAACTGCGCAGCCAGGGCCTGAACGAAGGCGCCCCTGAGGCCGCCGTGGCCAACCTGGCCCTGGACGAGGCCGGCAACCCGGTGAACACCGAGGCCCGTGCCGAGCGCCCGCGCCGTGAACGTGGTGAACGTGGCGAGCGCCGTGAACGCGGCCCGCGCCAAGACCGTGCCCCGCGTACCGAAGGCCAAGGCGATGCGCCCCAGGCCCTGGAAGGCAGCAACCCGATCGACGCCCAGGCGGATGCCCAGGCCGAAGGCCAGGGTCGCACCGCCCCGGTGGAAGGTGGCGGCGAGGAACGCCGTGAACGCCGCTCGCGTGACCGTTATGGCCGCGACCGCCGTGAACGCCAGGGCGAGCGCGCACCGCGTGACGGCCAGGCCAACCCGGAAGGCCGTGAAGGCCAGGAGCAGGCCGAGTTCGAACCCCGCGCCAGCTACTTCAGCAACGTGACGCCGGCCGAGCCCGCCGCTGCGCCCGCCGAAGCCTGGGTGGCCCCGGTCGAAGCCGCAGCACCGGCACCGGCTCAGGCCGAGGCGGTGGCCCCGGTGGTCGCCGAGATCGCAGCCCCTGTGGCCGCACCTGCACCTGTCGCGGCGGCTCCGGTGGCGGCTCCGACCCCCAGCCCGGTGGAAGCCGGCCTGCCCAAGGTGCAAGCCTTTGAGCTGCCGATCCCCACGCTGCAGGAACTGGCGCAGAGCGCCGGCCTGGAATGGGTCAACTCGGACGCCGACAAGGTGGCTGCCGTTCAGGCTGCCATCGCTGCCGAGCCCAAGCCAGTGCACGTGCCCCGCGAACGCCCCCCGCTGGTGGTGCTCGACGAAGGCCCGCTGATCCTGGTGGAAACCCGCCGCGATCTGAGCGAGCTCAAGCTGCCCTTCGAACAGCAAGCCTGAGCCCCGGCCGGTCTGCCCCGGCCGCAGCCCTGATCAAGCCCGGCCCCTTTGGGGGGAGCCGGGCTTTTTTCTGGGGGCTCGGCCCAATCCAGGGTGCCCTGCCGGGTCTCCGGCATGTGGGCACAATCAGGTTTGACAGGCCCATCAGGTGATGACTCACTCAGCCACCCACCCGATGCCGCAACGCCCTACCCGCTTCGACACCCACGCCATGCTGTTCCTGATCTCCCCTGCCAAATCGCTCGACTACGACACGCCCGTGCCCGCTGAACTGCCGCACACCCTGCCCCAGTTCCTGCCGCAGTCTCGACAACTGATCAAGGTGCTGCGCCAGAAGAGCCCAGCCGACATCGCCAGCCTGATGAGCTTGAGCGACAAGCTGGCCAGCCTCAATGTGGCCCGCTACGAGGCCTGGTCGGACCGGTTCACCGCCGACAACTCCCGCCAGGCCGTGCTGGCCTTCAATGGTGACGTGTACGACGGCCTGCAGGCGCGCAGCCTCTCGGCTGAAGACCTGCAATGGGCCCAGCAACACCTGGCCATCCTGAGCGGCTTGTATGGCGTGCTGCGGCCGCTGGACCAGTTGCAGCCCTACCGGCTTGAGATGGGCACCCGCCTGGCCAACCCAGGCGGCAAAGACCTCTACCAGTTCTGGGGATCACAGATTGCCGAGCACCTCAACCAGCGCCTGCAGGCCGACGCCTCACCGGTGGTCGTCAACCTGGCCTCGCAGGAGTACTTCAAGGCCGTGCAGCAGAAAGTGCTCAAGGCCCGGGTGGTCGAATGTGTGTTCGAAGACTGGAAAGACGGCGTCTACAAGATCATCAGCTTCCATGCCAAGCGGGCCCGCGGCCTGATGGCGCGCTACGCCATCACCCACCGGGTTCAACTGCCGAGCCAGCTCGAAGGCTTTGACCTCGACGGCTATGCGTTCCAGCCCGCCGCCTCGGAGGCTGACCGCCTCGTCTTCCGACGCCGCCTGGCCTGAGCGCTCACTCAAAGTCCGCCCGGACAGCCTGAACAACCTTTGCGCCAGCCGGTACCGGAAGCCCGTCAGCACGACCATCGGGGCAACCTAGAGTGCCTTTCATTTTTGAAAGACACGCTCATGCCCCCGAAATCCTTCCAGCCATCACCGCACCGGACCGCCCTCCGGGCCACAGCGGCCCTCGCATGGGCCCTGAGTTGCAGCACGATGGCGCTGGCTGACGAGCCTGGTCACCCCCACTGGGCCTACCGCGGCCCCCACGATGCAGCCCACTGGGCGGAGGTCGATCCCGACTTCAAGGGCTGCAAGACCGGCCATCAGCAATCCCCCATCGACATCCGCCACGCCCTCCAGGCCGACCTGCCCCCACTCGAATGGGATTACCGCGCCGCCCCCGCCACCGTGCTCAACAATGGCCACACCCTGCAGGTCAACCTGAGCCAGGCCGGCGCCCTGCTGTTGGACGGCGAGCGCTTCGAGCTGCAACAGTTCCACTTTCACACCCCCAGCGAAGAGCGGGTCAATGGCCGATCGCACCCCCTGGAGGCCCACCTGGTGCACCGCAACGCCAACGGTGAGCTGGCGGTGCTGGCCGTCTTCATCGATCAAGGGGCGGCCAACACCGGCCTGCAGGGCGTGTTCGACCACCTGCCCGCCAAGGCTGGAGAGACCCAGGCCTTGGCCAGCCCCCTGCAGGTCAGCGATTGGCTGCCCGCGTCCCGCCGTTACTACCGCTACCGGGGCTCGCTGACCACCCCGCCCTGCAGCGAAGGCGTGCGCTGGCAGGTGCTGCAACAGCCCATCACCGCCTCGGCCCAGCAGATCCGGGCCTTTCAGCGGCTGTACCCCTTCAACGCCCGGCCGATCCAGCCCCTGCACGGCCGCCAGGTCGAAGCCAACTAGGGCTTGCGCCGGGGAGGCTGGCTTGGCGTTAGCATTGGCGCCTCATCCAGCCCTCACCGACTCCCGATGACCCACACCTCCAGCACCACCGCCACGCAAGCCATCACCCCCGCCCTGCGCCAGTGGATCGTCGAACAGGCCGAAGCCGGCCACGACGCCCCCAGCGTGCTCAAGGCCATGCTGGCTTCGGGCTGGTCTGAAGAGGTGGCCATCGAGGCCATGGAGGCCACCCTCAGCGAGCACCTGGAGGCCCAGGCCCTGCGCCAGGGCCTGCCGGCCCGCAGCCCGGTGCCCGAGCCCGCGCTGGCCGAATCCCCCTTGCGCGTGGATGCCGGCGACCGGCAGGTGCCCGTGCTGCTGAACATGATGCAGCCGCGCGTCGTGGTGTTCGGGCAATTCCTGTCGGATGAAGAGTGCGATGCCCTGATCGCGGCGGCCAGCCCACGCCTGGCGCGCTCGCGCACCGTGGCCACCCAGACCGGGGGTGAAGAAGTCAGCGTGGACCGCACCAGCGACGGCATGTTCTTCTCGCGCGGCGAGAGCACGCTGATCCAGCGCATCGAGCAACGCATCGCACGGCTGCTGAACTGGCCCGTCGAAAACGGCGAGGGCCTGCAGGTGCTGCATTACCAGCCCGGCGCCGAATACAAGCCCCACTACGATTACTTCGACCCGAACGAGCCGGGCACACCGACCATCCTCCAACGCGGCGGCCAGCGCGTGGGCACCCTGGTCATGTACCTCAATGAACCTGAAAAAGGCGGCGGCACCACCTTCCCTGACGTGCACCTCGAAGTGGCCCCGCAGCGGGGCAACGCGGTGTTCTTCAGCTACGAGCGCCCCCACCCCAGCACCCGCACCCTGCACGGCGGCTCACCGGTGATCGCCGGCGAGAAATGGATCGCCACCAAGTGGCTGCGCGAACGCGAATTCAACTGACCCCCATGACCAACACCCCAGAACAATCCCAGCTCGGCAAGGCCTCCGCCTACGTCGACCAGTACCAGCCCGGCCTGCTGTTCCCGATCCCGCGCCTGGGCAAGCGCGAAGAGATCGGTATCTCGGGCCACCCACCGTTCTTCGGGGCCGACCTGTGGACCGCCTTCGAGCTGTCCTGGCTCAACCTGCGCGGCAAGCCGCAGGTCGCCATCGCCCATGTCACCGTGCCCTGCGAAAGCCCCAACATCATCGAAAGCAAGTCGTTCAAGCTGTACCTCAACAGCTTCAACAACACCCGCTTCACCGATGCCACCGAGGTGCAGGCCCGACTGCGCGCCGACCTGAGCGAGGCCGCCTGGCGGGGCGCCCCCCACCCCGGCAGCGTGGGCGTCAAATTGCTGGCCCCTGAGGCCTTCGACCGGGAGCCGGTGCACGAGCTCGACGGCCTGAACCTGGATCGGCTGGACATCGAATGCCAGCACTACACCCCGGCCCCCGAGCTGCTGAGCGCCCAGGCGGGCGAGGCCCCTGTCACCGAAACCCTGACCAGCCACCTGCTGAAAAGCAATTGCCTGGTCACCGGGCAGCCTGACTGGGGCAGCGTGCAGATCCGCTACAGCGGGGCGCAGATCGACCAGGCCGGCCTGCTGGCCTACCTGGTGAGCTTCCGCAACCACAATGAGTTTCACGAGCAGTGCGTGGAACGCATCTTCATGGACATCTGGCGCCGCTGCCAGCCGATCAAGCTGTCGGTGTATGCGCGCTACACGCGGCGCGGTGGGCTGGACATCAACCCTTTTCGCACCAGCCACCCCCAGGCGCTGCCCGCCAACACGCGCACCGCCCGCCAGTGAGGCCGGCGGCGGGCTGCGGCCACCTCAATTGAGCCGGAACACGCTGACCGAACGCTGCAAGGAGCGTGCGCTCTGGCTCAGGGTCTGGGCCGCGGCTGCTGACTCTTCCACCAGCGCGGCATTTTGCTGGGTGGTCACGTCCAGTTGCGTCACCGCCTCGTTGATTTGCGACAGGCCGGTCGACTGCTCGCGGGCCGCCGCACTGATCTGTGCCACCAGGGTGCTGACCCGTGACACCGAAGCCACCACCTCGTCGATGGTGTGCCCCACGCCCTGCACCTGACGGGCACCATCGCCCACCTGCTGGGCCGAGTTGCCGATCAGCTCCCGGATCTCCTTGGCGGCCGTGGCACTGCGCTGGGCCAGGGCCCGCACCTCGGAGGCCACCACCGCAAAGCCCCGCCCCTGCTCTCCCGCCCGGGCGGCCTCGACCGCCGCGTTGAGCGCCAGGATGTTGGTCTGGAACGCGATGCCTTCGATCACGCCGATGATCTCGCTCATCTTGGCCGACGAGCGTTCGATGGTGCCGATGGCCTGGGCGGCCTCGCGCATCGCGGCCCCGCCCCTCTCGGCCAGCGCCAGACTCTGCTCGCTTTCATGCGACACCTTGCCCGAGGTATCGGCTGTCTGGCGCACCGTGCTGGAGATCTCCTCCATGGACGCGGCGGTCTCCTGCAGGCTGCTGGCCTGGGTCTCAGTGCGACCGGACAGGTCGTCAGCCCCCTGGGCGATTTCGCTGGCGGCCTGGGTGAAGCCCGCCACCTCGAAGCGCACATCGCCCACCACGGCCTTGAGGTTGACCTGGATCTGCTGCAAGCGCTGCATCAACCCCCCCAGCGGCTCGGGGTAACTCACGGCCACCGAGGTAGACAGATTGCAACCCGACAGATCGCCCGCAAAACGCACTGCCTCATCCAGGCTGCGGCTGACGCGGGCATGGAACCAGGCCACCACGCCCACACCGCCCAGCAGCAACACGGCCAGACGGATGCCCATCGCCATGCCGGCAGACACCCCCATCACATCGGGCAGCATCACCCCGCAGGCCATCAGAAACAACCACAGCGCCAGGGTGCTGGGCAAGTCCAGACGGGTCAGGCGCAACAGGCGAGAGCCCAAGTCGCTGCTGATCACCTTGCCACCCCGCAGCGTCACGGTCGCACGTCCCCGCTCCTCGTCGCTGCGCAGGCGCTCGTACAGGCGCTCGGCCTCCTGCACCTGCTCACGGCTGGGTTTGATGCGCACCGACATGTACCCGGTGGGCTTGCCGTTGGACATCACCGGGGTCACGTTGGCATACACCCAGTAATGGTCGCCGTTCTGGCGCCGGTTTTTCACCAGCCCTGTCCAGGGGCGCCCCCGGCCAATGGTGGCCCACATGTCCTTGAAGGCCGCCGCCGGCATGTCCGGGTGGCGGATCAGGTTGTGGGGCTGACCGATCAGTTCGTCGTAGGTGAATCCGCTGACCTGCACAAAAGCAGGGTTGCAGTGGGTGATCACGCCCCGTGTGTCGGTGGTGGACACCAACAGTTGGTCCTCGTCGAACACATACTCGTGCTGAGACACCGGCAGATTGACGCGCATGTAGACCCCCATCCAGTAACAACTCAAAAGCAGCACCGACAGGTCTGGCGTTCGTCAGCCGTGACAAGGCTGTGCCGCACATGCTGCAGCGGAACGCCAACCTCCCCTGAGCCAGACGCATCGTTGGCGCCTTGGCTCTTTTTGTAATAAATGACTGTAGCGCTTAGCGCTGGCGAGCGGTTGATTCGCAGCAAGAAAAAAGCAAGCAACGTCCGCCAAACGAACACTGGATTCATCAACCCAGCGATTTGAAGGGCGTCAGTGCCGACAGCGGTGGAAACGCCCCGGCGCGCTTGTGTTTCATGGCCAACACGGCCTCACGCACATGGGCGTTGCTCCAGATCGCGCCCTGCAGCCAGCCCATCTGGCGCAGCGAGTCCTCCACCGAGTGGTCGCGGGCATAGTGGATGGCCTGCTTGGTGCCCCAGATGGCCACGGGCGGCTTGGCCGCGATCTCGCGGGCACATTGCAGCGCCGCCTCCAGCGTGGCTTCGGCGCTCTCGAACACCTCGTTGACCAAGCCATGCGCCTGGGCACGGTCGGCGCTCAGACGGCGACCGGTGTAGGCCAGCTCCTTGACCAGAGCCTGAGGCAGCAGCTTGGGCAGGCGCTGCAGCGTGCCCACATCGGCCACCATGCCGATGTTGATCTCCTGCACACAGAAGAAGGCGTCGGCGCTGGCATAGCGGATGCAGCAGGCCGTCACCATGTCCACCGCGCCGCCGATGCAGCCGCCCTGGATGGCCACGATCACGGGCATGCGCAAGGTCTCCAGGCGTGTGAAGGTGGCCTGCATGTCGGTCAACAGGTCGAACACCGCGGCCCGGCCTTCGGGGCTCTGGTCGTCCATGCTGATGGCGCCGGCAAAGGTGTCCAGCGACATGCCCGCGCTGAAATGCTTGCCCGTGCTCGAGATCACCAATGCGCGCGCCTGCCCCTCGCGGTTCAACTGGTCCAGCACCTCATCAAGCTCACGCCAGAACGTGGGGTGCATGGTGTTCAAGGCCTCAGGCTGGTTCAGCACCAGGTGGGCGATGTGGTCGGTCTGGGTCAGGGCAAAGCACTTCATGGGGTCTCCTTCTTGTGGGGGGGGCCGCAAACCAGCTCGCGGCCCAACATTTCAATTTAACGTGCGCTCCAGCCAGGCCGCTGGCAAACGGGCGACACCGACGAGGCGCCCCGGCTCAGAACAAAGGCTCGGTCAGCAGGTCCAGACTGCGCTGCCCGCGGGCCTCGGGCGCCACGGCTTCGGGCGGCAGGGGCTGGCCATCCGGCCCCAGGCGCTGCAGACTGCCCACACGCACGCCCAGCAGGCGAAAACGCCGTGTCAGGTCCACCCGTTTCAGGCACTGACCGGCAGCACGCCGGATCTGGGCCGCGTCGGCGGTCGGGTGAGGCAGGGTCTGATCGCGGGTGACGCTTTTGAAGTCGTCGTAGCGCAACTTCACGCCAATGGTGCGCCCCACGTAGCCCTTGCGTTGCAGGTCGGCCGCGACGCGCTCACACAGGTGGGTGAACACCGCGCCCAGCTCCGCCTTGTCGTGCACCGCGTGCAGGTCGCGCTCGAAAGTGGTTTCACGGCTCACCGACACCGGCTCGCTTTCGGTCACCACCGGGCGCTCATCGCGGCCCCAGGCGGCGTCGTGCAGCCAGGCCCCGTAGCTGCGGCCAAAATGCGCCACCAGCCAGGCCCGGTCGCGGGCGGCCAGATCGCCGATGGTGTGAATGCCCTGCGCCGCCAGGCGGGCTTCAGCCTTGGGGCCGATGCCGTTCACCTTGCGGCAGGCCAAGGGCCAGATCACCGTCTGCAGATCAGCCTCGTGCACCACCGAAATGCCGTTGGGCTTGTTGAACTCGCTGGCCATCTTGGCCAGCAGCTTGTTGGGCGCCACACCCACCGAACAGGTCAGGCCGGTCACATCAAAAATGCGCTTCTGGATCAGGCGCGCCAGCACGCGGCCGCCCTCGCGCTGACCGCCAGGTACCCCGGTGAAATCGATGTACACCTCGTCCACCCCGCGGTCTTCCATCACCGGCGCAATCTCGGTGATCTCCTGCTTGAACAGGCGCGAGTACTTGCGGTACTCGTCAAAATCCACCGGCAGCAGGATGGCCTGCGGGCACAGCCGGGCCGCCTTCATCAGCCCCATGGCCGAGCCCACACCGAACTGGCGCGCTGCGTAGGTGGCCGTGGTGATCACGCCCCGCCCGGTGTAGCCCGACAGGCGCGCAAACGCCTCCAGCGGCAGCGCGGCACCCGCCGCCAACACCGCATCCTCCTTGCGCCGCCCGCCGCCGATCACCACCGGCAGCCCTTTGAGCTGCGGGTAGCGCAGCAACTCGACCGACGCGTAGAAGGCGTCCATGTCGAGGTGCGCGATGCGCCGCAGGGGTGGGGGCGTGGAGGCCGGTTGGTTCATGAGAGCCAAGCATAGCGCCCCGAACATCACCCCAAACCAACCGCAGGGCAAGCGCTTTGCACAAGCGGGAAGGGATGACGGGGGCAGGCCCCATGGCCGCCCGGCAAACCTGAGATGCTTGGGCACCATGATCACGCCAGACGACTTTCTGCTGCCCCGGTCCGAGACGGTTGACTCGGTGGTCTATGCCAGCCGCGCCTGCTTCGAGGGCACCCCTTTGGCCCAGGTCAGGCACATCGGGGCTGCGGCCGCTGCGCGCAACGCCGACATGGGGGTGGCCTCCACCCTGCTCTACCAGAGCGGCTGGTTTGTGCACTGGCTGGAAGGCCCGCGCACGGCCCTCGACCAGGTGCTGACCCGCATCGCCCGCGACGCCCGCCACCGCCACATGCGCCTGCTGCACCGCGAGCCCGCCGAGCGCCGGCTGCTCGTGCCCTGGTCCAGCGCCGTCATGGAAAGCCCCGAAACCCCCGACAGCCTGGGCCGCCGCATCGATCAGTTCCGCCACGCCCGGCGCGAGCGGCTGGCGCTGGCACCGGCCCAGTTGCTGCGCCTGCTGTCCACGCCCCTGGCCGGCACGGGCGGCAACCCCTTCCTGCCGCCCCAGCCCCTGCAGCGTCTGATGGTCTGCGCCCGGCACCACGAGCGCGCCACCAGCCTGGTGCATTGGCTGGCCAGAAAGCACCGACGCAAGGTGGGCCATGGTCGCTTCACGGGTGGGGAGGCCCCCAGCCTGTCGATCCGCTATGTCGACTTCGGGCAGCAGGGCCAGCCCCGGCGTGTGGTCGCCCTGCCGCCATCCGGTCTGAAGCTCGGCATCGTGCAGGCCCTGTTGGCCGACTACGGCCACCTGCTGTTGCTGTTCGAGGGCGACGCCGAGCACGACCGGCTCTTGCTGCACGATGCCTTGCGTTGCCTCGCCCGGCTGGCCCCGCCCCAGCGCCCCGGCCTGGTCGGCCTGGGCCTCGCACCCGGCCTGGAGGGCGAACTGAGCGCCCTGGCCGAGCAAGCGGGCCAGAGCCTCCTCAAGCTCGACGGCAGCCCCCCCGACGCTGTAGACAACAGCTGGTCAGGGCTGTGGCCTGGCTTGCAGGGGTTGTTCAAGCAAGTGCCACCGCCACGACCTCAGGATGATGAGGGGCCGGGCTCCCCAAGCACCACTCAGTAAGTCCCCGGCAGCAGAATGCCCTTGTCCACGGTGTCGATCTGGGTGTGGCCGCAAAAGGCCATGGTCACGTCCAGTTCCTTGTGGATGATCTGCAGGGCGCGGGTCACGCCGGCCTCGCCATAGGCACCCAGGCCGTACAGAAAGCTGCGGCCGATGAGGGTACCGCGCGCGCCCAGGGCACGGGCCTTGAGCACGTCCTGCCCGCTGCGGATGCCGCCGTCCATCCACACCTCGATGTCCTTGCCCACCGCTTCGGCGATCGCGGGCAAGGCCTTGATCGACGAGGGGGCGCCATCGAGCTGGCGCCCGCCGTGGTTGGACACCACCAGCGCATCGGCACCGCTGTTGGCGGCCAGGCGGGCGTCTTCGGCATCCATGATGCCTTTGAGAATCAGCTTGCCACCCCAGCGCTTCTTGATCCATTCCACATCGCCCCAGTTCAGGCAGGGGTCGAACTGCTCGGCCGTCCACGACGACAGCGAGGACAGATCGCCCACACCCTTGGCATGGCCCACGATGTTGCCAAACGAGCGGCGTGGCGTGCCCAACATGCCCAGGCACCAGCGCGGCTTGGTGGCCAGGTTGATCAGGTTGCGGATCGTGGGCTTGGGCGGTGCCGACAGGCCGTTCTTGATGTCCTTGTGCCGCTGACCCAGGATCTGCAGGTCGAGCGTGAGCTGCAGGGCCGAGCAGTTGGCCGCCTTGGCGCGGTCGATCAGGCGCTCGATGAAGTCGCGGTCTTTCATCACGTACAGCTGGAACCAGAACGGGTGGCCCTGGGTGTGCTGGGCGATGTCCTCGATCGAGCAGATGCTCATGGTCGACAGCGTGAACGGGATGCCGAAGGCCTTGGCTGCCCGGGCGCCCAGGATCTCACCATCGGCATGCTGCATGCCGGTCAGGCCGGTGGGGGCGATGGCCACGGGCATGGCCACGTCCTGGCCGATCATGGTGCTGCGGGTGCTGCGCCCATCCATGTTGACGGCCACACGCTGGCGCAGCTTGATGCCCTGGAAATCGCTTTCGTTGGAACGGTAGGTGCCTTCGGTCCAGGCGCCCGAATCGGCATAGTCGTAGAACATGCGCGGCACCCGCCGCTGGGCCACACGGCGCAAATCTTCGATGCAGGTGATTTTGGACAGATCGGTCACGAGGCGTTCTCCTTGGGATGCGAAATGGTAGCGATTTGCCTCGGCCGCGCACGTGAAGATTTTTGATCCGCGCCTCAATTTCTCTCAAGCGGCTCGCTCAGGCCGGCGCCTGCTCCATCGGGCGGCAACGCACCTGCAACTCCGCCCAGGACAGCAACTGCTCGCCCCGGGCATCCCGCACCCCGATGCGCACCGGCCCCTGCAATTGGCACAGGTCCTCAGCCAAGCAGGACAACTCGGCCAACGACAACGCCCCCGCCGGGCTGTCCAGCGTCACCTGCAGCGCCCAAGGCGCAGCCGATTGCTCCAGCACGCCCCGCCACAAGGCCGCCTGGGCGGGTGTGGGCAAGGCAGCGGGGCGGATCACCAGGGCCAGCGGCCAGCCTGCCTGGGCCTCTGCGGGGCAACGCGCCCCACTGGCCAGCGCCAGGGCCCAAGGCCCGGTCGGCCCGGCGTCGTGCAGCCCCAGGGCCGTCAAGGCCTCCTGCAGCCGCGGGCCCACCGCCTGCAGCCCTGTCGGCCATGCCGCACCGCCGCACTCCATGCCTGCGCACCAGCGCTGCAGCAACAGGGCCGGCTGCAGGCAGGCCTGCACCTGAGGTGCTTCCACCCAGTCGGCATGGCGCTGTGCCGGCCCCAGGCCCTGCAACTCGATCGGCACCGCCCCAGCCGGCCGGGGCCCCTGGCGCACCAGCCCCCAGGGCCGGGCCTGCAGGGCTGCCGCCAGCCAGGCCGGCCCGCTGCGCGCCAGCCTGGCACAGGCAGCAGGCGCCAGTTGCAGCAGATCGTGGCTGCGCGGCGGCCACAGGTGGTGATGGGGGCCCCAGACGGAAGAGGGATTCGGCAGGGTCAACATGGGCGCTCTCCGCATCAGGCCGTCATTGGCCGATGCGATGCTGACGCGCCGCCAGCGAAGGAGAGGAGCGAAGCGAAATCAGATGTTCGCGGCGGACCAGGCAACAAATCGGGCGGCAGTGACCGCCAAGCAGCGCCAGCCAAGCCAGGTGGCGGCCTGGGCCCATCGGCCAGCGGGCGCCTTGAGCCCCAAGCGCCTGCAAACCTGCATGCAGGTCTTACGATTTTTATCGGGATGCCTGGCCGCTGTCGGGCTGAAGAAGTCACTGGGTATCAGCCAGGAAGTCGCCCAGATGGTGTTCGATGATGTTGAGCATGATCGGCAACTGCAGGGCTTGACAGTCATGAACCGCGATGTTTCTGAAGCCCACCATGCGCTTCATCACATCGGCCTCGGCCGGCTCGATCCAGCCCGCCTGGGCCAACAGACCGAACACATCACGGGCACTCTGTGGCAGGCCCAGACGCACGCGCCGCCGCAGGTATTGGCCCATATCCAGACAAGCCTCACAAGCGCGTTGAAGGTTGAGGATGGCCCACAGGCGCTGGCCCGGGGTCAGTATCTGGTCCTGCAACACGGTGGAGGCGGCACGCATGTCGAGCAGATCCACCTCGCAGCCCACGCATTCGGCCACCTCACTGGCCAGGCTCCACAAAGCCACCACGTCGGCATAGCCCGCCACAAGAACCGCCAGGTCCAGGTCACTGTCCGGCCGGGCCTGGCCCGTGATGCGGCGGCCAAAGGCGCAGGCAGACAGCCGCCCAGGCAAGCGCTCGCGCAGCAAGGGCACGACCTGGGAAGCAAGTTGAGCGTTGAGTTCTGCCGACCTGATGAAAAAGGTGGCAAGGCCCGCGCCAAGAGGGCGCAGGAACCTTGCGATGCCAATTCAAATGCCCGCCAAGCCCCACTCAAGCGCGCTTGGCCACCAGGGTCAGGATGTCGTAGCTGGCCACCAGTTCGTCGTGCTGGTTCGTGACCTCCACGTCCCAGGCCACCACGCCCTGGCCGACGCCGTTGGCGTCTTTCTTCTGGCGGTCGATCTTGCGCTTGGCGGTCAGGCGGGCGCGGATGGTGTCGCCGATGCCCACCGGCTTCACGAAGCGCAGCGTGTCCAGCCCATAGTTGGCCAGCACCGGGCCCGGGGCCGGTGAGACAAACAGGCCGGCTGCGGCCGACAGCACAAAATAGCCGTGCGCGATGCGCTTGCCAAAGGGGCTGTCCTTGGCGGCGATCTCGTCGAAGTGCATGTAGAAGTAGTCGCCCGACAGGCCGCCGAAGGCCACGATGTCGGCCTCGCCCACCGTGCGTCGGTGCGTGAGCAGCGACTCGCCGATCTGCAGGTCTTCGAAGTGGCGGCGGAAGGGGTGCACCTCGGTCTCGATGCGGCGGGCGCCGCGCACATACTCGCCTGTGACGGCGGCCAGCATGCTGGGCGAGCCCTGCACCGCAGCGCGCTGCAGGTAGTGCTTGACGGCGCGGATGCCACCCAGCTCTTCACCGCCACCGGCGCGGCCGGGGCCGCCGTGCTTGAGCATGGGCAGGGGCGAGCCGTGGCCGGTGCTCTCGGCCGCGGCCTCGCGGTCCAGCACCAGCAGGCGCCCATGGTGGGCGGCCGCCACCGGGATGACGCGGGCGGCCGTGGCCGGGTCCTTGGTGACCAGCGAGCCCACCAGGCTGCCCTTGCCGCGGGCGGCCAGTTGCAGGGCCTCGTCCAGGCCGTCATAAGGCATCAGGGTGCTGACCGGGCCGAAGGCCTCGACATCGTGCACGGCATCATGGTTCAGGGGTTGACGGCTCAGCAGCAGCGTGGGCTGGAAGAACGCGCCCTGGGCCGTGCCCTCGCCCAGGGGGGCGAAGTCGGCCGTGCCGCCGCCGTAGACCAGCTCGGCCCCCTGGCGCAGCAGGGCCACACGCTCGGCCACGTCGGTCTGCTGGGCCTTGGAGGCCAGGGCGCCCATGCGCACGGCCTCCAGCGCCGGGTCTCCGACCACGGTCTTGGCCAGCCGCGCCTTCAGGCGCTCGGCCACCGCGTCGAGGTGCTGGCGCGGCACGATGGCGCGGCGGATGGCGGTGCATTTCTGCCCGGCCTTGACCGTCATCTCGCGGGCCACCTCTTTGATGAACAGGTCGAACTCTTCGTCATCGGGCGTCACATCGGGGGCCAGGATGCAGCAGTTCAGCGAGTCGGCCTCGGCATTGAAGGGGATGCTGTGACGCACCAGGTTGGCGTTCACCCGCAGCCGGGCCGCGGTGTCGGCCGAGCCGGTGAAGGTGACGAAATCAGGGCCCTCCAGGCGGTCCAGCAGGTCGCCCGTGCCCCCGATCACCAATTGCAGCGCGCCCGGCGGCAGGATGCCCGACTGGTCGATCAGGCGCACCGCCGCCTCGGTGAGGTAGCTGGTGGCCGTGGCAGGCTTGCCGATGCAGGGCATGCCGGCCAGGAAGCTGGGTGCAAACTTCTCCAGCAGCCCCCAGATGGGGAAGTTGAAGGCGTTGATGTGCACCGCCACGCCCCCACGCGGCACCAGGATGTGGGTGCCGGCAAAGCTGCCCTTCTTGCCCAGCGGCAGGGCCGGGCCTTCGTGGATCAGGTTGCCGCTGGGCAACTCGCCGCTGCCCATCGAGGCGTAGGCAAACAGGGTGCCGGTGCCGCCTTCGATGTCGACCCAGCTGTCGGCCCGGGTGGCGCCGGTGTGGGCCGAGATCGCGTAGAGCGATTCCTTGTGCTCGTTGAGGTACTTGGCCAGCGCCTTCAGGCGCGCGGCGCGCTCCTGGAAGTCGAGCGCCATCAGGGCTGGCAGGCCGGTGCGGCGGGCAAAGTGCAGGGCCTCGCCAAAATCCAGGGCCTCGGCATGGGTGTGGGCCACGGTGGCGCCGTTGACGGCGCTGTGCAGGGCTTGCGCCGCCTGTTGGCCGATCCAGCGGCCGCCGATGAAGCTTTGAAGGGTCATGATTGGAAACTCCCGGTAGGTGAAAGGCTCAGCGCGGGCTCAGTGCTTGCCGCCCAGGCCCAGGTAGGTGTCGATGATCCGGCGGTCGTGCAGCAGGTCGGCGGCGGCGCCGCTCAGGGCCACGGCCCCCATTTCGAGCACATAGGCGCGGTCGGCCACCTGCAGCGCGGCGCGGGCGTTCTGCTCGACCAGCAGAACCGACACCCCCAGGTCACGCAGCGAAGACACCACCTGCAGCACCTCGCGCACGATCAGCGGCGCCAGGCCCAGCGAGGGCTCATCCAGCATCAGCAGGCGCGGGCGCGCCATCAGGGCGCGGCCGATGGCCAGCATCTGGCGTTCGCCGCCCGACAGCGTGGCCGACAGCTGGGCGCGCCGCTCTTTCAGGCGCGGGAAGATGGCAAACACCTCTTCCATGCGCTGTTTCTGGTCTTTCAGGCCCTTGCGCCAACGCGAGAAGCCGCCCAGCAGCAGGTTGTCCTCGACCGACATCTCGCCGAACAGCTCGCGCTTTTCGGGCACCAGGGCCACGCCGCGCGCCACCATGGATTCGACGCTGAGCCGGTCGATGCGCTCGCCCGCCAGGGTCAGCACGCCTTGCGAGGGCAGCAGGCCCATGGCGGCCGACAGCAGGGTGGTCTTGCCCGCCCCGTTGGGGCCGATGACGGTGACGATCTCGCCCTCGCCCACCGTCAGGTGGACCTGGTGCACGGCCTCGACCTGGCCGTACGAGACGCTGAACTGCTGCAGATCGAGCAGCGTGGGTTTCACGGTCGCGCTGCTCACAGGCCACCTCCATTGAGTTCGCCGCCGAGGTAGGCCTCGAGCACGCGGGGGTTGGCCTGCACTTCGGCGGGGGTGCCTTCGGCGATCACCTCGCCGAACTCCAGCACCGTGATGCGGTCGGCCAGGTTCATCACGAATTCCATGTCGTGCTCCACCACCAGGATGCCCAGGCCTTCGGAACGCAGCTGGTCCAGCAAGGTGGCCAGGGCCTGTTTCTCCAGGTGGCGCAAGCCGGCGGCCGGCTCGTCCAGCAACAGGGCGGCCGGTTGCCCGGCCAGGGCGCGGGCGATCTCGACCACGCGCTGCTGGCCCAGGGCCAGCGAGGCCGCCGGGCGGTCGGCAAACCCGGCCAGGCCGCAGCGCTCGATCTGGCGCCGGGCCTCGGCCAGGATGGCGGCCTCTTCGGCGCGGTCCAGGCGCAGCATGCTGGCGATCCAGCCCTTGCGGCCACGGCGGTGCGCACCCAGGGCCACGTTCTCGAGCACGCTGCGCTGCCCCAGCAGGCGCACATGCTGGAAGGTGCGGCCCAGGCCCAGGGCGGCAAAGTCGCGCGAGGGGCGGCCCTGCATGGGCTGGTCCATCAGGCGCACCTCGCCCGAGGTGGGCTCGTCCACCCCCGAGATCATGTTGAAGAAGGTGCTCTTGCCGGCGCCGTTGGGGCCGATCAGGGCATGCACCTCATGCGCCTTCAGGCTCATGTTGACCTTGTTGTTGGCCAGCAGGCCACCGAAACGGCGGCTCACCTGGCGGGCATCCAGCAGCACCTGGCCGGCGGGCGGCAGCACACGCTGCTGCAGCGTCACCGCAGCACTGGCCGCCACGGCATGGCGCGCCTCAGGCTTGAGCCAGCGCCCCGAGGCCGCCTGCAGGCGGGGCCACAGGCCGTCGGCAAAGCGTTGCAGCACGAACAGCATCAGCAGGCCGAAGACGATCACCTCGAAATTGCCGCTGGCACCCAGCAGCTTGGGCAGCCAGTCCTGCAGCTGCTCCTTGAGCAGGGTGATCAGGGCGGCGCCCAGCACCGCGCCCCACAGGTGGCCGGCACCGCCGACCACGGCCATGAACAGGTACTCGATGCCGATGTTGATGTTGAAGGGTGTGGGGTTCACAAAACGCTGCAGGTGGGCATACAGCCAGCCCGAGATCGCCGCCAGCAAGGCCGCCAGCACGAACAGCTTGATGCGGTAGTGCGCCGTGTCCACGCCCATCGACTCGGCCATCACCCGACCGCCCTTGAGCGCCCGGATGGCCCGGCCTTCTCGCGAGTCCAGCAGGTTGTGCAAAGCCCAGAGGCAGAACAGCAGCACAGCCCAGATCAGCGGCCCCAGGTAGAGCGGCGAGGCCAGCGAGAAACCCGCCACGGTCAGCGGCGGCAGGCCGGACAGGCCGGTGAAGCCGCCCAGCACATCGAGGTTGCCGAACACGTAGTACAGGCTCAGGCCCCAGGCGATCGTGCCCAGCGGCAAGTAGTGGCCGGACAGGCGCAGCGTGACGGCGCCCAGAAAGCGTGCCACGGCATAGGTGGCCAGCAGGCCCAGCAGCAGGCCGACAAAGGGCAGCAAGGCGCTCGGGAAGCCGGCTGGCAGCCAGGCCGCCGCCAGGGGCGAGGTGCACACCCAGGCCGTGGCATAGGCGCCCAGGCCCACAAAGGCAGCCTGGCCGAAGGAGGTCATGCCGCCCACGCCGGTCAGCATCACCAGGCCGGCGGCCACCAGGGCATACAGGCCGATGTAGCTCATCACGGTGAGCGTGAATTCAGGCAGGAAACCCCAGGCCAGCGCCAGTGCGGCGATGCAGGCCAGGGTGAAGTGACGCGCGCTCATTCTTCGTCCTCCACATGGCGGCTGTTCAGTGAGCGCCACCACAGCACGGGAATGATCAGGGTGAACACCAGCACCTCCTTGAAGGCACTGGCCCAGAACGATGAAAACGCCTCCAATTGGCCCACCATCACGGCGCCAGCCAGGGCCAGCGGGTAGCTGCCCAGGCCGCCCACGATGGCAGCGACAAAGCCTTTCAGGCCGATCAGGAAGCCGGTGTCGTAATACACCGTGGTCAGGGGGGCGATCAGCAGGCCCGACACGGCACCGATCAGGCCGGCCAGGGCAAAGCTCAGGTCACCCGACAGCTCGGTGGGGATGCCCATCAGGCGGGCCCCGACCCGGTTCATGGCGGTGGCGCGCAGCGCCTTGCCGATGATGGAGCGCTCAAAGAAGACAAACATGGCCACCACCAGCACCGCGGCCATGGCCACCACCACCAGCGACTGGCCGGTGACGGGGATGCCGCCGAGGTCAAAACGCGCCTCCGAGAAGGCTGGCGTGCGGTAACCCTCGGCACCGAAGAACAGCAGGCCCAGGCCCACCAGCACCCCGTGCAGGGCCACCGAGACAATCAACAGGATCAGCACCGTGGCGTGGGCCAGCGGGCGGTAGGCCAGGCGGTACAGCAGCGGGCCCAACGGCACGATCAGGGCCAGCGTGGCCACCGATTGCAGCAGCAGCGACTGCGGCTTGACCAGCAGCACCAGGGCCGCAGCCAGGGCCGGCAGGGCCAGTGTCCAGACCGCCGTGGCGGCCCACTCGACCGGTTGGCCGCGCTGGTGGCGCCAGGCCTCGACCACCAGGGTGGCCACGGCCAGTGCGATCAGCAGCCACAGCGTGGCCGGCACCTTGCCGGCCTGCATCATGGCCATCGACAGGGCGCCGAAAGCCACGAACTCGCCTTGCGGGATGAAGATCACCCGCGTGACCGAAAACACCAGCACCAGGGCCAGCGCAATCAGTCCGTACACCGCGCCATTGACGACGCCGTCCTGCCCCAGGATCAGGGCGATCTGAAGATCCATGTTGAAAATCCCGTTCAGGCTGACCCGAGGTCAGCGACAAAAAGGCAGGCTGGCGCCCCGGGAGTCATCCCCCGGGGTGCAAAACAGCCTGCTCAGGCTGGGTTCAGGGCTGGAATTTCCAGGCGCCGTTCTCGATCTTGACCATCACGCGGCCGCGCTGGTCCAGGCCCAGGTGGTCGGCGGCCGAGGTGTTGAACACCCCGTGGGCACCGGCCACTTCCTTGACCTTCTCGAGTTCGTCGCGCAGTGCGGCGCGGAAGGCCGGCGTGCCGGGCTGGCCCTTCTTGAGGGCGCCGGGCACGGCGGCATTGAGCACCAGACCGGCATCCCAGGCGTGGCCGCCAAAGGTCGACACATTGGCCTGGCCGTAGGCGCCGGCGTAGGCGCTCACATAGGCCAGGGCCGACTTGCGCACCGGGTGGTCGGCCGGCAGCTGATCCGCCACCAGCACCGGGCCGGCGGGCAGGAAGGTGCCTTCCACATCCTTGCCGCCCACGCGCAGGAAATCGGCATTGGCCACGCCGTGGGTCTGGTAGAACTTGCCGGTGAAGCCGCGCTCCTTGAGCGTCTTCTGCGGCAGCGCGGCCGGGGTGCCCGAGCCGGCGATCAACACCGCGTCGGGCTTGGCGGCCATGATCTTCAGCGCCTGGCCGGTCACCGAGGTGTCGGTGCGCGAGAAGCGCTCGTTGCTGATGATCTGCAGCTTCTTGAGCTCGGCCGCCTTGACGAACTCCTTGTACCAGCCTTCGCCATAGGCATCCGAGAAGCCGATGAAGGCCACGGTCTTCACCCCATGGTTGGCCATGTGCTCAGCCACGGCCAGCGACATCATGATGTCGTTCTGCGGGGTCTTGAAGACCCAGCGCTTCTTGGCGTCCTGTGGCTCGATCAACGCGGCGGAGGCCGCCAGGGTGATCATCGGGGTCTGGGCCTCGGACACGGCATCGATCATGGCCAAAGAGTTGGGCGTGGTGCTGGAGCCGATCACGATGTCGACCTTGCTCTCGGCGATCAACTTCTTGGTGTTGCTGACGGCCGCCGTGGTGTCGGAGGCATCGTCGAGCACGATGTAATTGACCTTCTGGCCCCCCATGGTCTTGGGCAGCAGGGCGATGGTGTTTTTCTCGGGGATGCCCAGCGAGGCGGCCGGGCCGGTGGCCGACACGGTGACGCCCACGTTGATGTCGGCATGGGCCAGCAGGCTGGCCAGCAAGGCAGTGGCCAGGGCCACGGGTTTGAGCAGTTTCACGGTTTGTCTCCTTCAGTTTCTGGGGGCTCTTGGCCCCGCTTGATCGGTTGATTTCGGACCAGCGATGGGTTAGTCCGACGTACGGGTCTTTGGCGGCTTGACAGCAGTCAATCCACCCATGAACAGATCCGCCACGATCGGAGCCATCGCATCGTAGTCGAGTTCCCCTTCGGGCTTCATCCAGGTAAACATCCAGTTGATCATGCCGAACAGCAGCATGGTCAAAGGCTTGCTGAGTTCGGCCTGCAGCGTCTCGTCACGCACCTCGGCCACCGCCCGCGCAAAGCCGCTGACCACATCGCGTTCGTGGTTCAGGACACGCTCGCGATCGGCCTCGTCGAGGAACTTCACGTCTTCGGTCAGCACACGGTGGGCGTCCTGGGCATCGGCGTATTCCTCGACGATGCGACGGATCAGTTCGCGCAGGCGCTGCTCAGGCGCCAGGGCCTCGGCCTCCACCTCGACCACCAGCGCCTGCAGGCGCGACACATGGCCCTCGGCAATGCTCACCAGCAGGCTGTATTTGTCTTTGTAGTAGTGGTAGAGCGTGGCCTTGGACAGGCCACAGGCCTCGGCCACCTGGTTCATCGAGGTCGAGGGGTAGCCACGCCGCGCAAACAGGTGCGCAGCCTGCTCCAGAATCATCTCGCGCTGGTCGTTGTAACCAGCTGCCCGTCCTCGGCCCATCGGTGTGTCCTTGTGTCTAGTTCAGTTCAACGTTCGTCGAATGATAGGACGACCCGTGGGGTCAGCGGATGGGCCTGGCACGACAGCACAAAGCCGGCCTCGACCTCCGCCTTGTCGAGGGCAAAATTGCGTTCCATGCGCACCTCGCCTTCGAGCACCTTGCAGCGGCAGGTGCCGCACACGCCCGAGGTGCAGGAGAACGGCACCTCGAGGCCGGCCGCCGACGCTGCATCGAGGATACTGGGCTGGTCCTTGCTGAAGCCGATCTCGCGGTGCAGGCCGTCGCGCACGATGACCACGCGGGCGGTCTCGGCATCTCCGGCCTGAGGCTCGTGCAGCACGGCACCGGCGGCCGGCCCGGCACTGGCCACGCCAAAGCGTTCGATGTGGATGCGCTCTTCGGGCACACCCGCGGCCTTCAGGGCCAGCTCGGCCTCGTCATTCATCTGGAAGGGGCCGCACACATAGACGTGGTCGATGCCGGCCGGATCGAGCACCTTGCCCAGGAAGGTGGCGAGCTTGCCGCTGTCCAGGCGCCCGGCGTACAGGGGCGCATCGACATGCTCCTGGGTGAACACATGGTGCAGCGACAGGCGCGCCATGTAGCGGTTCTTCAGGTCCTCGATCTCTTCCTTGAACATGGTCGAGGCCGGGGTGCGGTTGCTGTAGATCAGGGTGAACTGGCTGTGCGGCTCGCGCGCCAGCACGGTCTTCATGATGGACAGGATGGGCGTGATGCCGCTGCCGCCGGCAATGCCCACATGGTGGCGACGCGACGTGGGTTCGATGGGCACGAAGAAGCGGCCTTGCGGGGCCATCACCTGCACGGTGTCGCCCACTTTCAGGTGCTGGTGGATCCAGGTCGAGAAGGCGCCGCCGTTGACGCGGCGCACCGCCACGCGCAGCTCACCGTCGTCCACGCCGGCACAGATCGAGTACGAGCGGCGCAGGTCCTTGCCGGCAATGGTGCTGCGCAGGGTCAGGTACTGGCCCTGGGTGAAGCCGAATGCCTCGCGCAGGCTGTCGGGCACAGAGAAGGAAACGATCAGGGACTCGGGCGTGTCCGCCTCGATGGCCTTGACCGGCAGGGGATGGAACATGACGCTCATGGCGGTCTCGCTTGAATCTTGGTGTTATCGGAATGCGGAATGGACGGCTTGGCAACCCGGCTCAGATCGGCTTGAAGTGCTCAAAGGGCTCGCGGCAGCTCATGCAGCGGTACAGCGACTTGCAGGCGGTGGAGCCGAAAGCACTCAGGCGCTCGGTCTGCAGACTGCCGCAGCGCGGGCAGGCCAGGCGCCGGCCCGAAGGGGTGCGCCCCACGAAGTGCATGGGCACGCCCTCGCTGAGGTCCACCGGGCCCGGCGGCGCGATGCCGTAGTCGAACAGCTTCTGGCGCCCCTCGGGGCTGATCCAGTCGGTGGTCCAGGCCGGGGCACGGCGCATCGTGACGCGCGCCGGGCCCAGGCCGGCGGCGGCCACCGCCGCCAGCACGTTCTGTTCGATCAGCTCGGTGGCGGGGCAGCCCGAGTAGGTGGGCGTGAGCACGATCTCCAGCCCATCGTCGTGGGCCAGCACCTCACGCACCAGGCCCAGGTCGACCACCGACAGCGCAGGCACCTCGGGGTCGAGCACGGTGCCCAGCACCTGCCAGACCGGGCCCAGAGCGCCGCCTGCACCGCTGGTGGAGACCACGGCAGTCTGGTTCACCACACGCCCCCGGGGAAGGCACGCTGCAGGTATTGCATCTCGGCCAGGATGAAGCCCATGTGCTCGGAGTGCACACCGCGCCGGCCGGTGCTGCGGTACACCGAATCGGCCGGCACCGGCAGCTTCACGGCGGCCAGCAGGGCGGCCATCTCGGCACGCCAGTCGGCCTGCAGCTCGGACCACTTCGGGCCCAGGCCGCTGGCGGCGGCCTGTTCGTCGATGGCCTCGTCCTCGAACAGCTCGGCGCTGTAACGCCACAGCTGGGCCAGGGCGGCCTTCAGGCGGCGGGCCGACTCGTCGGTGCCGTCGCCCAGGCGCACCACCCAGTCGCAGGCGTGCTGCTGGTGGTAGCGCGATTCCTTCAGGGCCTTGCCGGCGATGGCGGCCAGCTCGGCATCGCTGGAGGCCGACAGGCGCTGCCACATCAGCTTCAGAAACGTGGCCACCATGGCGTTGCGCAGCACCGTGAAGGCAAAGTCGCCACGCGGCAGCTCGACCAGGGTCGGGTTGAGGTAGTCGCGCTCGTCGCGCAGAAAGGCGAGCTGGTCTTCGTCATGGCCCAGGCCGCTGATCTGGCCCGCATGGGTCAGCAGCGCACGGGCCTGGCCGATCAGATCGAGCGACATGTTGGTCAGCGCGATGTCTTCTTCCAGCACGGGGGCATGACCGCACCATTCGGCGATGCGTTGGCCCAGGATCAGGCAGGTGTCGCCCAGGCGCAGCACGTACTGGGTGGCCGCGTCGCGGCCGGGTTGGATGGAGGCTTGCATGGCGCGGCTCACATGTGGTTCACGGATTCGGGCAATTGGTAGAACGTGGGGTGGCGGTACACCTTGTCTTCCATCGGGTCGAAGAACATGCCCTTGTCGCCCGGGTCGCTGGCCACGATCTGGTCCGAGCGCACCACCCACACGCTGGTGCCTTCCTGGCGCCGGGTGTAGACGTCGCGGGCCAGCTGGATGGCCATCTTGCTGTCGGCGGCGTGCAGGCTGCCGCAATGCTTGTGGTCCAGGCCGGCCTTGGCGCGGACAAACACTTCCCACAGGGGCCATTCGTTCTGGGTTGTCATGGAGGTCTCCTTGTCTTGCTTGAATCAGGCAGCCTGTTGCTGCGGGGTGTGTTTGGCGGCGTGGGCCAGCGCGGCTTCGCGCACCCAGGCACCGTCTTCCCAGGCCTTGACGCGGGCGCCCAGGCGTTCCTGGTTGCAGGGGCCGTCACCGCCCACCACGCGCCAGAACTCGCTCCAGTCGATGGCGCCGAAGTCGTAGTGCTGGCGGGCTTCGTTCCACTTCAGATCGGGGTCGGGCAAGGTCACGCCCAGCACCTTGGCCTGCTCGACAGTGGCATCGACGAACTTCTGGCGCAGCTCGTCGTTGCTGACGCGCTTGATGCCCCAGCGCATCGACTGCGCGCTGTTGGGCGACTGGTCGTCCGGCGGGCCGAACATCATCAGGCAGGGCCACCACCAGCGGTTGACCGAGTCCTGCACCATGGCGCGCTGCGCCTCGGTGCCGTTTTGCATCATGGTCAGCAGGGCGTCGTAGCCCTGGCGCTGGTGAAAGCTCTCCTCGCGGCAGATGCGGATCATGGCGCGGGCGTAGGGGGCGAAGGAGCAGCGGCAGATCGGCACCTGGTTCATGATGGCCGCGCCATCCACCAGCCAGCCGATGGTGCCCATGTCGGCCCAGTTCAGCGTGGGGTAGTTGAAGATCGAGCTGTACTTGGCCTTGCCGGTGTGCAGGGCGTCGAGCAATTGATCGCGCGAGGTGCCCAGGGTTTCAGCCGCGGCATACAGGTACAGGCCGTGGCCGCCCTCGTCCTGGATCTTGGCCAGCAGGATGGCCTTGCGCTTGAGCGTGGGGGCCCGGGTGACCCAGTTGCCCTCAGGCAGCATGCCGACGATCTCGGAGTGGGCGTGCTGGCTGATCTGGCGCACCAGGGTCTTGCGGTAGTGCTCGGGCATCCAGTCCTTGGCCTCGATGAAGTCGCCATCATCGATGCGGGCCTCGAAGCGCTCTTCGAGCAGGGCCTCCTCGGCCGAGCGGACCGCTTTGGGGCCGTCGCCGGGCTCGCGGGCCATGGTGTCCATTGCTTGGGTGTACATGGTGGAGTTCCTTTTCTGAAAGTGGCCTCAACGGGGCCGGGTGTCGATCACGCGCCGGGCCTTGCCGGTCAGCGTGCGTTCGATGGTTTCGGGTTCCTGCACCTGGACGCGGGTCGAGATGCCGACCAGGGTCTTGATGCGGTGCTTGAGCCAGTCGGCGATCTCCTTGACCTCGGCCGCGCCGAGCGGGCCGGCGGCCGGCTGCAGTTCGCAACGCACCTCGACCTCATCGAGGTTGCCGTCGCGCTTGACCAGGATCTGGTACTGACCCGAGAGCTTGGCGTGCTGCAGCACGATCTCTTCGATCTGGGTCGGGAACACGTTGACGCCACGGATGATCAGCATGTCGTCGCTGCGGCCGACGATCTTGCCCATGCGGCGGAAGGCGCGCGAGGTGGGCGGCAGCAGGCGGGTCAGGTCGCGGGTGCGGTAGCGGATGATGGGCAAGGCCTCTTTGCTCAGCGAGGTGAACACCAGCTCGCCCTCGGCACCGTCGGGCAGCACCTCGCCGGTCAGGGGGTCGATGATCTCGGGGTAGAAATGGTCTTCCCAGATCACCGGGCCGTCTTTGCTCTCGATGCATTCGCAGGCCACGCCGGGGCCCATCACTTCGGACAGGCCGTAGATGTCGACCGCGTCGATGCCGGCCTTGGTCTCGATGTCGCGGCGCATGGCCTCGGTCCAGGGCTCGGCCCCGAAGATGCCCACCTTGAGCGAGCTGGCCGCGGCGTCCAGGCCCTGGCGGGCAAACTCTTCGATGATCACCTGCATGTAGCTGGGCGTGACCATGATGATGTCGGGCTTGAAGTCGGTGATCAGCTGCACCTGCTTCTCGGTCTGGCCGCCCGACATGGGGATCACCGTGCAACCCAGGCGCTCGGCACCGTAATGGGCGCCCAGGCCGCCGGTGAACAGGCCATAGCCATAGGCCACGTGCACCGTGTCGCCCCGGCGCCCGCCGGCGGCGCGGATCGAACGCGCCACCAGATCGGCCCAGGTGTTGATGTCGTTCTGGGTGTAGCCCACCACGGTCGGCTTGCCGGTGGTGCCCGAAGAGGCATGGATGCGGGCCACCTGCTCACGCGGCACGGCAAACAGGCCGAAGGGGTAGTTGTCGCGCAGGTCGGTCTTGACCGTGAAGGGGAACTTGCTCAGATCGCTGAGCTGCTTCAGGTCATCGGGGTGCACACCCTTGGCATCGAAGGCCTTTTTGTAGTGGGCCACGTTGTCGTAGGCCCGTTGCAGGGTGGCGCGCAGGCGGCTCAGCTGCAGGGCGGCGATCTCGTCGCGGCTGGCGGTCTCGATCGGATCGAGCTCTCCGGGGGCGGGGGTCTTGGCGGTCATGTGGGTCTCTCCTGATACTTCAGCCGGCCACCGCCGGCTTGCCTTTGAGGGTGTAGGAGCGCCCACGGAACACCGCGATGCGCTCGCCGTTCTGGTTGCTCACCTCCACGTCGTACACGCCGGTGCGGCCGGCCTTGGAGACCTCGGTGGCGCGCGCGGTCAGCACGTCGCCGGCGCGGGCCGGGGCCATGAAATCAACGCTGAAGCCCGAGGCCACGGTGAGTTCGTTGTACGAGTTGCAGGCAAACGCGAAGGTCGAGTCGGCCAGGGTGGAGATGAGCCCGCCATGGCAGGTCTTGTGGCCGTTGAGCATGTCCTCGCGCACGGTCATGCTGAGCACGGCGCCGCCGGGCGTCACCTCATGGATCTGCATGCCGAAGCCCAGGGTGACGTTGTCGTTGGCCAGCATGCCGACGCGCACCCGGTCGGCGGTTTGTTGGGGGGTGAGTTCAGACATGGTGGGGCTCAGCGATCGGTGAAGACGGGGGCGCGGCGCTGGCCGAAGGCGGCCACACCTTCCTGGTAGTCGTGGGCGGCACCCAGCTGACTTTGCAGCCGGGCCTCCAGGGCGAGGGCACCGTCGAGCGACAGGCCTTGCGCCTCGTCCAGGGCCTGGCGGGTGGCCACCAGGGCGCGCGAGGGCTGCCCGGCCAGACGCTCGGCCAAGGCCAGGGCCTCACCGGCCAGAGCGTCGTCGTCGACGCAGCGCCAGATCAGGCCCATCTGCTCGGCCTCGGCCGCCGGCAGCTTGTCACCCAGCAGGGTCAGGCCCAGGGCCTTGCCCCGGCCCACCAGGCGCGGCAGCAGCCAGGTGCCCCCGGTGTCCGGCACCAGGCCGATCTTGCTGAAGGCCTGGATGAAGCTGGCCGAGCGCGCGGCCAGCACCAGATCGCAGTTCAGCGCCAGGTTGGCGCCGGCACCAGCCGCCACCCCATTGACGGCCGCCACCACCGGCACCGGCAGGCTGCGCAGGCGTTGCACCAGAGGGCGGTAGAAGCGTTCAATCACCTGACCCAGGTCTTTGGGTGCCGCACCGGGCGTGGCGTCGGGGGCCACGCTGGGGTCGGCCAGGTCCTGGCCGGCGCAGAAGCCGCGCCCGGCCCCGGTCAGCACCACACAACGCACGCTGGCATCGGCGGCCACGGCATCGAGGGCGGCCAGCAGCTGGGCGTGCATCGCGCCGGTGAAGCTGTTCAGGGCCTGCGGTCGGTTCAGCGTCAGGGTCCGGACCGCGCCGCTTTGGCGGGTCAGGATCAGATCGTCGCTCATCGTGTCTCCTTGTGTGGGTCGGGTGCCTCAGGCGGCGCGGGGCGGCAACCGCCCCTGACCGTCTTTGCGCTGGCGCAAATCTATGTTTGACCGTCCAGTCGGTCGATAATACTATCGAGACTCTTTCTGACGCAAGTCAAAGCCCCCAGTGAAAACCCTAGGCCCGACCCAGACAGGCCACCCAGATTCCAAGGAGACCCTTTCATGCCCTGCTACGCGATCGATGGTGTTGTGCCCGTCATCCACCCCAGTGCCTACGTGCACCCCACGGCCGTGCTGATCGGCGATGTGATCGTGGGCCCCGACTGCTATGTGGGGCCCTGTGCCGCCCTGCGAGGCGACTTTGGGCGCATCGTGCTGCACCGCGGTGCCAATGTGCAGGACACCTGCGTGGTGCACGGCTTTCCCAACCAGGGCACGGTGGTCGAGGAAAACGGCCACATCGGCCACGGCGCGGTGCTGCACAGCTGCGTGGTGCGGCGCGACGCCCTGGTGGGCATGAATGCGGTGGTGATGGACGAGGCCGAGGTGGGCGAGCAGGCCATCGTGGCGGCCAGCGCCTTTGTGCCGGCCGGCACCAAGGTGCCGCCGCGCACCCTGATGGCGGGGGTGCCGGCCAAGGCCTTGCGCCCCTTGCGCGACGAAGAGATCGCCTGGAAGCTCGAAGGCACCCGCACCTACCAGGCCCTGACGCGGCGCTGCCTGGCCTCGATGGTCGAAGTCAGCCCCCTGACCGAACCCGAGGCGCAGCGCCCTCGCCTGCCGGCCACCGACGTGCATTCGCTGATCGCCACGCGGCGCCAGGAGGGGACACCGGCCGTCTGATGCGAGGGCGCCCGCCCCCGCCGATGCCAACGGTCGTCGAGGCCTTCAATGGCACCGCTGATTGGCTGATCAGCGGGACGAATGCCGTCAAACCCATTCGATCAGCCGCTCGGCCGCTTCTCCGCCACGCCCCGCCCAACGGCAACTGACAAGCCGGCGACAGCGGCTTGCAAACACTTACAGACCCGTCTGCACCGATCCCGTGATGCTTGGTGGCGCCCCTGCCGCCAGGGCCCAGGCCGCGCCACCACGACATCACGACAAGGAGACATGCATGACCCCTGCCCCTACCCAGGCGCCTCTGGCCAGCGTCACCGACGCCCCGGAGGCCTCGGCGGCCCTCACCCAGGCGGTGTTCCGCAAGATCAACTGGCGCCTCATGCCGCTGCTGCTGATCTGCTACGCCGTGGCCTACCTGGACCGCATCAACATCGGCTATGCCCAATTGCAGATGCGGCAGACGCTCGACTTCAGCGATGCGGTATACGGCCTGGGCGCCGGCATCTTCTTCATCGGCTACCTGTTGTTCGAGGTGCCCAGCAACCTGATGCTCGAAAAGATCGGCGCCCGCAAGACCCTGCTGCGCATCATGGTGTGCTGGGGCCTGGTGGCAGCGGCCATGGGCTTTGTCAGCACGCCGACGCAGTTCTATGTGGCGCGCTTTCTGCTCGGGGCCTTCGAGGCCGGCTTCTTCCCCGGCATGATCCTGTACCTCACCTACTGGTACCCGGCCGACCGCCGCGCACGCATGATCGCCATCTTCATGTGCGCCACCACCCTGGCCGCCCTCAGCGCCGGGCCCCTGAGCGGTGCGATCATGAAGTATTTCAACGGCCATTGGGGCTTGGCCGGCTGGCAATGGCTGTTCGTGATCGAGGGCCTGCCCGCCGCCGTGCTCGGGGTGGTGGCCTTCGTGGTGTTGCGCGACACGCCTGAGCAGGCCCCCTGGCTCAACGAGGCCGAAAAGCGCTGCGTGCGCGACGCCATGGCTCGCTCGCCCAGCACCGTGGGCAGTGCCGCCCACGGCTCGCTGCGCCACATGCTGGCCGACCCGCGCATCTACCTGCTGTCGCTGGCCTATGCCTGCCTGCTGGCCAGCACCATGGGCCTGACCTTCATGGCCCCGTCGCTGATCCGCTCCTGGGGCGTGCAAGACCTGGTCGAGATCGGCTGGTACACCGGCCTGCCCAATCTGCTGGGCCTGGTGGGCATGATCGTGATCGGCGGGCACAGCGACCGGCACGGCGAGCGGCGCTGGCACTACGCCTTCTGCATCGCCCTGGCCATGCTGGGCGTGGGGCTGAGCACCGTGGTCGAGGGTTCGGCCCTGCTCAAGGTGTCGGTGATGGCCGTCAGCTACATCGGCATTGCCAGCGCCACGCCGCTGTTCTTCACCAGCGTGACCGAGTACCTGCCCAAATCGGTGGCCGCCGGCGGCATCGCGATGATCAGCAGCCTGGGCAACCTGGGCCCGGCCGCCAGCCCCAGCGTGATGGCCTACCTCAACGCCCAATCCGGGGGCATGACCCAGAGCCTGTATTTCGTGGTTCTGAGCTGGCTGGCCTCAGGGGCGCTGCTGATGCTGACCCTGCGCGCGCCCGGCGCCAAGGCGCCGGTGCCGGCCACGGCCTGAGGCAGGCTGTGTTGGCCCTCAGGCCAGCGCGGCAGCGTGTTGGCACTGGCAGACCGGCCCGCAGCCTGGCTCGTCCACAGAGACCTGGGGCCCGACCACCGGCGCAGGAGCGGGCTCTGGCGCGGCCTCGGGCTCGGGCTCTGGCTGCGCCAGGGCGGCCACCGCAAGAGCCGCAGCAGAGGCCGCAGCAGGCACCGCTGGCGTTGCCGGTGCAGCCCGGGGCCCGAAACGCTCCAGCGCCCAGTCCACCAGCGCGGCCAGGGCGGGCGATTCTGCCTCGTCACTGCGCAGCAGCAGGCCCAGCGGCTCCACCCCCAGGCTGAGGCCGGGCAGCACCGCCACCAAACGCCCGGCGGCCAGGTCATCGGCCACCAGCGCCCGAGGCAGCACGGCAATGCCTGCTCCGTGCAGGGCCAGCGCATGCAGGGCCAGCGCATTGTTGGCCTGCACCACCACGCGGGGCGCCAACGGCGCTTCGGCATCGGCGTCTTCCTCGGCGGCGAAGCGCTCGTCATGCCCGGCAAAGGGGGCATCCCAGTCTTCGTCCTCGTCGTCCGAACCGCAGTCCGCCCCCTCGGACCAGGCCGCGTCGTCCCGCTCATCTTCGTCCAGCCCGTCGGACGCCATGAAGCCCAGACATTGGTGGCGCACCAGCTCTTCGGCACGCTGCGGGCAGCCTTGACGCTCCAGGTAGGCCGCAGAGGCCACCATGGTGAGTGCTTCCACACACAGGGGTAAGCATTCGATGCCGGGGTGGTCCAACGGCTCGCCACGGTGAAAGACCAGATCAAAGTTGTCGTCCACCGGATGGGCGGCACGATCGTCCAAGACCAGAGACAGCTGAACCTTCGGGTAGGCCTGCAGAAAGGCGGCCAGGGCCGGCGCCAGGTCGCGGGTGCCGAACAGCACCGGGGCGTGAACGCGCAAAGAGCCACTGGCCTGCTGGGCCGTGGCCTGAAGGCCGGCTTCGGCCCCGCGCACCATTTCGAGGATGCTGCGGCATTGCTGGTGGTAGGCCGCCCCCGCTGCGGTCAAGCGCTGCCAACGGCCATGGCGTTCAAACAGGGGCGCGCCCAGTTGCTCTTCCAAGGACTGGATCTGTTGGCCAATCAAGGCCGGCTGGAGCTCAAGGGCTCGTGCAGCGGCCGCCATGCTGCCGGTCTCCACCGTGGCAACAAAGACGGCCATGCTCTGAAATCGATCCATGTGTGCAATGCGTCGTTTTTTTGTGAGGCGCTGATAGTAGGCGATTTGAGTGGCATGGCCGCCGGTTCCAAGGGCCGCCCCGCCGGCGCAGGCGACAAGAAATCGGACAGCTGAGGACTTTGAAATCCGTTTCACCCCGTCAGTTATCACTAAATTGATGAAATATCATTTCAGGACACCAACCCGCTTCGCCGCCCTGCCCCCGGCTCAGCGCGCCGCCGCCGTGTTCGACCGCAGCCCGGCCCCCCGCACCTCCAGCCGGATGTCATCGAGCACCTGCCCCTGGGCATTGGTGAGCTGCATCCGGTGCCGCCCCGGCCAGGGCAGCCAGGGCCAGACCGGGCCGCGTCCCACCTCCTGGCCGTCCAGGCGCCAGCGCAGGCCGGCGTCGGCGCCGTCCGCAGGCGTCACCGCCGTGGCCCGGAAATTCAGCCTTTGATGGGCCGGCGGAATGTCCGGGTCCAGGGCCACAATGGTGCCGGGTGCCGGCTCGGCAATGCGGGCCTCCAGAACACGGGGTTCCTGACCGCGACGGGCCGGGGTGTTGCGCCGCCCACGCTCCGTGCCGGCCGGATGGAGGCCGGCCTGGACGGCGATCGAAGGCGCCCGCGCCTCGAACACGGCCTGTTCGGTGCCGGCCAGAAACCACTCGCGCCGCGGTGCCTCCAGCCAGGTCGGCAAGCCCCCCCGCCCCCCGTCATCGCCCCCGCCGGCGGGGGCCTGGGCAAAGCGCACCTCGAGCTGCACCAGGCCGGGCGGCGGCGGGGCCTGCAGGCTGGGCTGACGGGTGTGCAGGAAATTCATCAGCTCAGCCCACACGGGCGCGGCGCCGGTGGTGCCACTGACATCGTGCATGGGCTTGCCGCTGGCGTTGCCCACCCACACCCCCACGGTGTAGCGCTGCGACCAGCCCACGGCCCAGTTGTCGCGCATGTCCTTGCTGGTGCCGGTCTTCACCGCGCTCCAGAAACGGGTGGCCAGCACGCTGTCGGTGCCGAAGGTGCGGGCCCGGGCGTTGGGATCGCTCAGGATGTCGCCCACCAGCCAGGCGGCCGCAGGGTCCAGGGCGCGGCGCCAGGGCCTGGGGCTGGGCGCCGCGCCGGGCCCGGGCAGCTGCGGGGGAGCCAACTCACTGGCCTGGCCGGCATTGGCCAGCGTGCGGTAGGCATTGCTCAGGTCCAGCAGAGGCAGCTCGGGGCTGCCCAGGGCCAGGCTGTAACCGTAGTAATCGCCGCTTTCGCGCAGCGGCAGGCCGGCGGCGCGCAGTTGGCGGTGCAAGGCGTCGGGCGACACCAGGGCCAGCACCCGCACCGCCGGCACATTGAGCGACGAAGCCAGCGCGCTGCGTGCCGACACCCAGCCCTTGAAATGGTGGTCGTAGTTCTGCGGGATGTACAGGCCCCCGGGCGTGGGAATGTGGGCCGGCGAATCGTCAAGCAGCGAGGCCGCGGTCAGGCGCCGTTCGGCCAAGGCTTGCGCGTACAGAAAGGGCTTGAGGGTGGAGCCCACCTGACGCCGCGCCAGCACGGCATCCACCTCACGGGCCCGGCTCAAGGGGCCTGACGAGCCCACCCAGGCCAGCACCTCGCCGCTGGCGTTGTCCAGCACCACCAGGGCGCCGTCTTCCACATGGCGCCCGGACAACTCGCTGAGGTGGCGTTGCAGGGTCTGCACCGCAAAGCGCTGCAAGGGGGCCCGCACGGTGCTGCGCACGCTGGCCAGCCCGCGCCCGCCCTCGGGCAGGCGCTTGAGCACCTGGCGCGCCCAGTGCGGGGCCACGCCGTTGCTGCCCTCCAGGGCCCGGCGCTGCAAGGCCCCGGCCACCAGCAGGCCCAGGGCTTCGCAATCCGGCTTGTCGGGCTTGTTGGACTGGGTCAGTGCCTGCACCGCGCCCAACACCCCGCAGGCGCGACGGGCCACCTGGGCCTCGGGTGCATTGGGGGCCCGCACCAGGGCGGTGGCGATGGCCGCCTCACGCAGGTCCAGGCCTTGCGCTGCCTTGCCGAACAGGGTGCGCGACAGCGCATCAATGCCCACCAGTTCGCCACGGAACGGCAGCAGGTTGAGGTAGGCCTCCAGGATCTGGTCCTTGCGCCAGCGCCGCTCCAGCACCTGGGCCGCCACCGTCTGGCCCAGCTTCTGCACCACGCTGCGCCCACCGCTGCGCTGACGCCAATCGCCATCCAGCAGGCCGGCCAGCTGCATGGTCACGGTGGAGGCGCCCCGGGTGCGGCCATGCCACAGCTGGCCCCAGGCCGCAGCCGACACCGCCGACCAATCCACCCCGCTGTGCTCATAAAAGCGCTTGTCCTCGCTGAGCAACAAGGCCGTGCGCAGTGCGGGCGACACGTCTTCCAGCGCCACCCAGGGGCCACGCCGCACGCCGGGATCGGTGCGCAGGGTCTGCAACCACTCGCCATCGCGGTCCAGCACCTGGGTGTCGCTGGGGCGGTGCTCACGGCGCACCTCTTCAAAGCTGGGCAAGGCCTGCGCCGCAGGCGCCGCCAGCACGAGCATCAGCCCGGCCAG